>Ga0116133_1000231_pt1 | contig 17082 bp, 14 predicted proteins | sample June2015DPH_19_2_FD_89736 | JGI IMG/M metagenome (GOLD analysis project Ga0116133, IMG submission 89736) | Peatland microbial communities from SPRUCE experiment site at the Marcell Experimental Forest, Minnesota, USA - June2015DPH_19_10 | ecosystem: Environmental > Terrestrial > Soil > Wetlands...
GGCCAGCAATCTTATTTAGCGGGGGGCGAAGCGGCGGTACGCGTGATCGTTACGGATTCGAACAACGAGGTTATTGCCAGCCGCGGTTCCGTGCAGATTGAATTGCTGGTTCCCGGAGAGAAATCCCGCGTTCTTTTCAACGGACGGACCAATCGCCGAGGCACAACGGAAGCGCAATTCCATTTTCCTGCCGGCTTGGTGGGCAGTTATCAGTTGCGCTACGTTGTGGATACGTCGATCGGCTCGACCGAATTCACCCAACCTGTTCGCCTGGAAGATAAGGTCTCGATTCTACTCACCACTGAGAAACCGATTTACCAGCCTGGGCAGACCATTCATGTGCGCGCGCTGGCGCTCGATCGCGCCAATCATGAAGCGGCCGCCGACCGCAAGCTGACCTTCGAAGTGGAAGACTCGCGCGGCAACAAGGTCTTCAAGAAAGCTACAGAGACCGATAAGTTCGGAATTGCCTCGGCGGAATTCTCGTTGGCTGACGAAGTGAACCTGGGCGCGTACCACCTTCGCGCTTTGCTGGGCGAAGGGGAAGCGCCGACCAACACGGCAGAGATCGCTCTGACCGTGGAACGATATGTTCTGCCCAAGTTCAAAGTGGCTCTTGATTTCGCCGGCAAGGATAACAAGACCAAGCGCGGTTACCGTCCTGGCGATCATGTAACCGGAACGGTTCACGCAAACTACTTCTTCGGCAAACCCGTGGACCGGGCTGAGATTACGGTGAAAGCTTCGGGCATGGATGTCTCGATGTTTGAAGTGGGCTCGGTGCAGGGCAAGACAGATAACGATGGCACTTATCACTTCGACCTGCCGCTGCCCGCCTACTTCGCGGGACGTCCACTGAGCCAAGGCGCGGCCCGGGTTCTGATTGAAGCTACGGTGAAAGATTCCGCCGATCATTCGGAAACTCGCGGCGAACCCATCACGGTTAGCGAGTCACCTCTGTTGATCACGGCAATTCCTGAGGGAGGCACGCTAGTCCCCAATCTGGAGAACCAGATTTTCATTCTCAGTTCCTATCCCGACGGGACGCCGGCTAGCGCCAGCCTGAGGGTTCACGCGGAAGGAAACATTGATCAGAGCGTGACCTCCGATGATGGAGGAGTTGCCATTGTCCGAATCAGACCTCGTGCCGAAACCGAAGCTTTGGAGATTGAGGCGAACGATAAAGAGGGAAACCATGCGTCGAGCACGGTTCAACTCCAGACTCGGCAAGGCGAAGACCAGATTCTCCTGCGGACCGACCGGGCGGTTTATCGCGCGGGAGATCGCATTGCGCTGAAGATATTCTCCACGAAAGAGCGGGGAACCGCGTATGTGGATATCGTGAAGGAAGGACAGACCATACTCACGCGCGATCTCGACATCGAAGACGGACACGCGGAACTTTCGCTGACCGCTACGCCGGAACTGGCGGGCACGGTGGACTTCAGCGCGTATCTTTTCGGGCGTGACGCTCGTCCGGTTGGCGATCATCGCCTGATCTTCGTGCAACCCGCGGATGAACTGAAGATCGAGACTGTCGCAGATTTACCTGTCTACAAACCGGGGGATGAGGCCCACATTCGTTTCCGTGTGACCAACTCGCGTGGCGAAGGTGTCCATGCTGCCCTGGGCCTGCAGGTGGTGGACGAGGCCGTTTTTGCGTTGGCCGAAAAGCAGCCTGGCTTTGCCAAAGTTTTTTTCTATCTAGAGCAGGAAGTGATGAAGCCGCGGTATGAAATCCACTCTCTCGGCATGCCAGAGATTGTGGAACCGGCGGAGCAATCGAAAGTCGAACAAAAAGACCGTGCCGCGCGCGCCCTGTTCTCAGCCACCGAGATGGTGAATACGAACAAGTTTCAGACGGAATTCGGTCGCACCGTGCCTACGACAAAATACGCAGAGTATGCCGCTCGCTATCAGGGGCGCTTTCAGGAGCAGGTGAAACGGCTGGCGGAAAGTCTCAACCGGGCCTACAAGCAGGACTCCGAAGGCAATGACCTGACCAAGGTTTTCGCGAGAATGAAGACGAAGGGCGCAGGTGACGCCGATCTGGTTGATGCGTGGGGAACCGAGCTTCGCGTAGAACGCGTCCGGTGGTATCAGGACAAGACGCACTACATCGTGCGCAGCGCGGGGGCCGACAAACGATTTGATACCGGAGACGATATGGCGGCGTACATCGAGGTTCGCGCTGCGAAACTCGTAGGGCACCCAGACTCTGGGAGTATCGGACTCAATATCGAACACGATCGCGGGCCGTTCAACGGCTTGGCGGAGATCACAGGAGCCGTTACTGATCCTACGGGCGCGATCCTGACAACCGCGAGCGTCGAAGTGCGTGAAGTCTCCAACGGAAAAGTTCGTAGTGCGAAGACAAATGCTGCTGGGCAGTTCAGTTTGCCGGGCCTGCCGGCCGGGAGTTACGAGGTTCAAGTTTCGTGCGCGGGGTTCAGGGCTGCTTCGCTAAAACTTACGGTGCACGCGCGGGACCGCGCCGTGCTCTCCGCAAACTTGTCTGTTGGCGCATCCAGCCAGACGGTTGAGGTCGCAGCCCAGAGTGCAGTGGTTACGTTAGAGGCTCCAATGATGGCGGCAGGGGTAATCGGTGGCGTCCCTGGTGGTGTTGCTGGAGGTCAAATGGGAGGCGTCGTCCCCATGAACGGCCGCAATGCCATGGATTTTGCCGCGCCGGCCGCCTCGGCGACGCGCGTTTCCAAAGCACTCGCCCAAAACAGCGCAACTCTCGTCGAAGATAAAAAAGACAGTTCCGGTGCGCCTGCCGCGCACGCGCGCTCCTACTTCCCCGAAGCACTCTACATCAATCCAGAAATCATCACGGATCAGGATGGCGTAGCCAGCATTACTATTCCTCTGGCAGACTCCATCACTACATGGCGCATGGCCATGCTCGCCTCTACTACTCACGGCGCTCTGGGCAGCGCCACCTCGAGTCTGAAGGTTTTTCAGGATTTCTTCGTCGATCTCGACCTGCCGGTCACGCTCACTCAGGGAGACCGAGTCTCGATCCCGGTCGCCGTGTACAACTATTCGGGCTCGCGCGGAGACGTCAGCCTGAAACTGCAGCCGGAGGACTGGTTCTCCCTGGTGGAGGATGTGCCCGAGAAGTCCGTCGCGGTTGAGTCGTCTCGCGTAGGCGGATCGCAATTCACGCTGGAAGCCAGGCGCATCGGCAAGTTCAAGCTGACACTCTCGGCGCGTATGAATGGCGGCGCGGACCGCGCGGATATTGTAGTGCGGGAAATTGAAGTCATTCCCAACGGACGCGAGCAGAACATCGTCTTTAACGGACGATTGGAAAACACGGTCCAGAACGAACTTAATTTCCCTGCGACTTCCATCCCCGACGCCACCAAGATCTTCGTGAGGCTCTATCCCGGGCCGCTGAGCCAGGTCATCGAAGGTATGGACAGCATTCTTCGCATGCCGGGAGGCTGCTTTGAGCAGACTTCCTCCAGCACCTATCCCAACGTGCTGGCGCTCGATTACATGAAGCGTACGAAGAAACTGACTCCCGAAGTTCACGCCAAAGCTGAGGGCTACATCGCCAACGGCTATCAGCGCTTGCTCACGTTTGAAGTTCCCGGTGGCGGATTCTCTTGGTTCGGCAGAGCTCCAGCCAACAAAATCCTTACGTCTTACGGGCTGATGGAGTTCAGCGACATGGCGAAAGTATACGACGTGGACCCCAAGCTCATTCTGCGAACTCAGCAGTGGCTTTCGGTGCAACAGCAGCCGGACGGGAGCTGGAAGCCCGACACTTCCTTCATCAACGAAGGCGCTACGAACCGCTACAACTCAGACGTGCTGCGCATTACCGCTTACATTGCCTGGTCGTTGGAGGACACCGGCTACCAGGGGCTCGCGGTTGAGAAAGCGAAACAGTACATCGAGAGCCACATGAATGCGAAGATGGACGCTTACACGCTGGCAGTGGTAGCCAACTTTGCGGTTGACTACGGGAGCGCCGGCCATGGAAAAGATCGAGATTTCACTCGTCAGGCGATGCAACTGTTGCTCGACGCGCGCACCGAAAAAGATGAGCAAGCCTGGTGGAGCGCGGAAGAAACCAGCGTCTATGCCAGAGGCACGAGCGCCAGCGTGGAAACGACGGGACTGGCGGTGCAAGCGCTTCTCAAGTGGGGCGAGGCGTCGGGCACGGCGCGCAAGGCCATGAACTACATCGCCGCAAAGAAAGATGCGAGCGGAACATGGGGCACGACCCAAGCCACAATCATGGCATTGCGGGCTTTGTTGCTCGCTACCGAAAAAGGAGCGGCCGACGTTCGCGGCACGCTCGAGGTCCTGCTCAACGGCAAGCCGGTCGAGAAACTCACGCTGACTCCGGAGAACAACGACCTGCTTCACCAGTTCGTGTTCAAAGGTATCGATTCCAAGGCCATGGAATTGAAGGGGAGCGAATCGAAGGACGTCGAATCGAAGGACAGTGAATCCGAGAGTGCTGGGTTGAAGAGGATTGAAAGATCGCCGAACGCCAACACGGTCGAACTCCGGTTCGAAGGTAAGGGAGGGTTAGCTTATCAGATTGTTGGAAGCTATTTCCTTCCCTGGGACCAGAAGCCGGCAAACGAGGCGCTTTCGATCAATGTTTCCTATGATCGCACGCATCTTTCTCAGGACGAGCTTGCCACCGCAACCGCAACCATCACAAACAACCTGCCTAAGACTGCGAACATGGTAATGGTGGATCTTGGCATTCCGCCGGGGTTCGACTTACTCAGCGAGGACCTGCAGGACTATGTCGAAAAGAGTGCGGGCAAGAAGAGCGGAGGCCTGGAGAAGTTCAGTCTGACGGCGACACAGGCGATTCTCTATTTCAACTCCATCGCTCCGGGAGAGACGGTCACTTTGCAGTTCCGTTTGCGCGCCAAGTATGCCATACGTGCGCGAACCTTCCAGTCGCGCGTGTACGAGTATTACGATCCGGACGTGAGTTCGATCGCGCGGCCGGTGCAGTTGGAGGTTCGCGCGCGTTAAGCAGAATCGGGATCAGCAGAGTCTCGATCAAAGGTAGCGGCAGGGTAAGGTGGAAGGGCGATTGCACGGCTGAGCGCTTTCGCTAGTCGAAGTCGATCTTCTCGAATCCCAAACCTTGCAACAGACTGCTGATGGTTGAAGTAGCATTCTGCTGTGCGGTTCGCAGGATGCCATCAGCAAGGGCGGCTTCTTGTAGTTGACGTTCCGCTTCCTGGCGCACCTGTGTTTCCAGATTCGGATCGGTGGATACCAGCAGCCCAGTTTGTCTGGAATACACGCGGGTCTTCGCGCTGTCGATGCGGGTGTGGAACACCTCCGCCGCCGGAAGATGCAAGCGGATCTGTTTGCCCTCCACTCTGACGTCGCCCAGCTTCAGGTTCGAGAAGTCGATTCCTGCGACAACCTCGCCGTGCACCATCATCAGGAGGCGATCTCCGGCGAGAAAATCCGGAAAGATTGGGTTTTCTTTCGCGCCGGTTACCAACTTGTCCATGGTGTAAACCACGGTTTCCAGCCGCTGCAGCCGCTGAATCCGATCGACCACAGTGGGCTGGCTCACGTCGATGCTGAGGGTTCTGCCTGTCGCCGCCGACCACAGGTGGCCCAACAAAGCCCGCCCGGAATTTCGCGACAGCATCAACCATCCCATCGAGCCGACAAACAGTACTCCGAGAAACAGCCCGAGGATAAGCGTGAACACAATCGCTGCAGAGAATCGAGCAGGTTTCGGGGAGTGGAAGCTCGAGTCAGGATCGTGAGGCATACAGTAAGGTTATCACCAGGCGAGCGAACCATTATCCAGCACAATCAGGAACGGAACCAGCGTCCGGGGAACCGCGGTGCTCCTGCGATTCGCAGCAAATCTCCCAGATTGCGAATGCCTTGCGCCTGCGCCTTGTGCATCATGACTTGCCATACGCGGGCCGTTAGGAACGCGTCGTCGAGGGCGTGATGGGCATCATGCACCTCGAGGCCGTAGTACGCTGCGAGGGCCGTCAGATCCAGCTTTTCCAGTTGCATGGGTAAGTCGTTCGAATAGCGCTGGTGCCTCAGGATCCACTGATGAACTCAGGCCGTGTCGACGGCGAAGTTGTTCAGCTTGTGTCCCGTGCCATCCATTTCCTTTCGCAGAAGTTTCAGGTCGAGATTCACAAAGTGGCCCACCAGCACCGCATCCTGAATGAAACGGCATAGATCTTGCAGAGCTTTGGCACAAGGTTCACCGCCTTCTACATCTTGTGATCGAAGGCGGTGGATGACCACGCTTTCCGCCGGTACCGGCACGCCCGGATTCACCACGCGGTAGAACTGCTCTCCGACTTGGATTCTTGAGTTCGGGAGTCGACAAAAACTGAAATGGCGGGACGTTTCTTAGAAACGCCACCACTGTCTCAGTGACCACCGATTGTGACAACGAGTGAGAAGACTCCACGCCAAGCCTCAGTGCAAACTCCCGACAAGTCAGCCTGATGTTAGGAGTCAGCGCGGCCGAAGTCAAAGTGTGATGGAAGACACATTAAGGGTGCGGAAAGAAAGCATCGTTATCACGGCCACTTCAGCAGGTTACGGTGAGGTTCCCACTTGCAATCGTGCTACGCGCGTCTACAATCGATTGGGCCAGTTGGACTGGAGAGACATCTGACCTCGCAAATCCCTAGGCTCGAAAGGTTTAGGCCACAAACACGGCCGATAGGACGCGCGCATTTCACACAACGATGGCGCAGTTTCAGTAGATGGCCGGAGATCAGATGCGACAATTCAGAATTCTTATGGGTTTTCCCAGGACTCCCCTGCGCGCAGCGGACGCAACCACTACCGCCGCACACGGTGGAAAACCTGGGACCTTTGGAGATCAGCATCCTTATGATTGAATTGAAAGAGTAATTATGGGGCAACACTTGGGCCAATGCGGCCGAACGATCATTTGGATCGCAAGATCGAGACGGCAACAGCGCCGGGGGTCCGCCAAGGTGCAACAATGACAATGACAAAGACTCCTTGCGCCACGACTTGACGGTTTGTCTGCTCGATCCGAGTTCTAGCAGGAAGAGTGTTGCCGGGAATCAAAGTGTGATTTTATTGCGATGAGTCAACTATGTTTGTGAATCGTGTTCGAATCCGAGTCGAGTTCGGAGATTGTGATCCGGCCCAGATCGTTTTTTACGCCAACTATTTCCGATGGTTCGATCATTGCACTTCGGGGCTGTTTCGCGCCGCGGGTCTCCCTCTGAAGGAGCTGTTCGAAGCCCATGGCGTCGTCGGCATTCCGATTGTGGAGGCGCGTGCGCGATTTATCACCCCGTCCTCTTACGGCGACGAACTGGTGGCGGAATCCTGCGTCACCGAATGGAGAAAGAGCAGTTTTGTCATCACCCACAAATTCCTGCGCGATGGTGTGTTGGCCCTGGAGGGCTGGGAGACGCGCGTGTGGGCGGGCGCCCATCCTACGGAGGCTCACCGCATGAAGAGCGTGCCTCTGCCCCGGGATGTGATCCGGAGACTTTCGAGCACGAGGAAGCGACCCGGACGGAAGAGTTGATATCCAAGACACGACTGCTGAGCGAAGCAGAGCCATGCGCGAGTCAAACCCCGGGTGGTCGCGGATGCGCGGTGCGGGCTCAGCCGAGCGCAGACTGCGTTCTCATTCCAGCGGAAGGCCGACGTAGTTTTCCGCGAGGGCCTTGGCTGCGGCTCGAGAACTGGTTACATAATCCAACTCGGCGAGTTGGCGGCGATGGTCGAATGGATTCTCATCCGGGAAGCGATGCAACATCGAAGTCATCCACCACGAGAAGCGTTGCACTTTCCAGACACGCCGCAGGCAGATCGCAGAATAGGTGTCCAGCAGGTCGCAACTTCCGGTCGAATAAAAATGCTTGAGCGCCCGCGCGAGTATCTGAACATCGGCAACCGCCAGGTTCAATCCTTTCGCTCCAGTCGGCGGAACGATGTGCGCCGAGTCGCCCGCTAGGAAAAGCCTGCCGTATTGCATGGGCTCGACCACAAAACTACGCATGCCGGTCACGCCCTTCTGCACAATTTGACCCTCGGTCAGGGTCCATCCTTCCGAAGCCAGGCGGATCTGCAGTTCCCGCCAGATCTTGTCGTCGCTCCACAGATCGATGTTCTCGTCCGGTTTGCATTGCAGGTACAAACGGCTGATGCGTGGCGTCCGCATACTGAGCAGGGCAAACCCGCGATCATGGTAGGTGTAGATCAATTCCTCCGAAGCGGGAGGCGCCTCAGCCAGGATGCCAAGCCATCCGAAAGGATACTCCCGCTCATACTCGGTGAGTACTCCTGATGGAATGCTCGGCCGGCAGATGCCGTGAAAACCGTCGCACCCGGCAATGAAGTCGCAGGCCAATTCGCAATCGTTTCCATCTTTCTGGTATCGGATCTTCGGCCTGGCGCCGTCGAAGTCATGAACGCTGACGTCGTCAACCTCAAAAAGGACCTGGCCACCGGTCGCGATGCGAGCATTGTTCAGGTCTTTCAGCACCTCGTGCTGCGCGTAAATCGTGATGCCTTTTCCACCAGTGAGGTCCTGAAAATCAATTCGGTGACCGCGACCTCCGAAGCGCAACTCGATCCCATGGTGGACCAAGCCCTCAGCTTTCATCCGCTCACCAACGCCCATTTCTGTAAGTAGGTCAACCGTGCCTTGCTCCAACACGCCAGCGCGGACGCGCTGTTCCGCATATTGGCGGCTGCGATTTTCAACTACGACGGACTCAATCCCCTGCAAATACAAAAGGTGGGAAAGCACCAGACCGGCGGGTCCAGCACCAACAATCCCGACTTGAGTTCGCAATGAAATCGGCAATGAATTGAGCACCCCAACTCGCCCGCTGTTCCTTAAACTTTGCTCCTAAAAAGGATAATGCTGACGACTCGTCTGGATCGTCATCCCGCGCAGCTCAGTGAACTCCTTCGCCGCGGCTTTTCCTCCAAAACGGCCGTAACCACTGGCCTTTACGCCTCCGCAAGGCATGTGCGCTTCGTCATGCTTGGTCGGTCTTGAAGCGAGTGAGTGAAACCGAAGGCCCTCGGTCATGGCCGGCTCCTCTTCTTGGAGTTAGACTTTGTTTCCCCATCCATTTCTTTGAAAACGTCGGCTGCGATGTGAAAAGCGGAATTCGCGGCCGGCACGCCGCAATAAATGGCGGAGTGCAGCAGGACCTCTTTGATCTGGTCGCGGGTGACTCCGTTGCTAAAGGCGGCCTTCACGTGGAGGCGGAATTCTTCACCACGGTTCAAAGCGACCATCATGGCGAGGGTCAGCAAGCTGCGGGTATGGCGGGGAAGGCCAGGGCGCGCCCATATCTCGCCCCAGGCGCAGCGAGTGATGAAGTTCTGGAAATCGCGGTTGAAATCCGTTGTCGCAGCCACGGCTCGGTCCAACTGTTCATCTCCGAGGACCGCACGCCGGATTTTCATGCCCTGCTGGTAGCGCTTGGTTTCATCCATTGGAGTCATAAATAGTTCATCGCCTCATCTGGAAAGGAAGTTACTCACCGCCTCCGTGAACGCGCCAGCCTGCTCGACATTCGAAAGGTGAGCCGCGGAAAGTTCGACTTCTGCAGCTCCGCGGATTCGGCTGCTGAGGAAATGAGAGTCGGCAGGTGGAATGACCGAATCGCTCCCGCCGTAAATCACCAGCGTCGGGACCGTGATCTGAGCCACCGCTTCGCGCTGATCCATATCGCGGATGGCTGCGCAACACGCGGCATAACCCTCCGGCGGCGAGGTCTCAAGCATTTGATGCGCCCGGGCCGCCTTCTCCGGGAACGATGCACGAAATTCCGGCGTAAACCAGCGTTCGATAACAACGGCAGCAACGGACTTCATTCCACTCTCGCGCACGGTTGCGATGCGGGCGTTCCACATCTCTTTTGTGCCGATGCGAGCCGCCGTGTTGCAGAGCATTAGCCGATGAAGACGGTTAGGCGCATGAACTCCCAGCCAGATGCCGATCATGCCACCCACCGAGAGCCCGCAGAAATGCATACGGTCGAGGCGAAGCGAATCCAGCAAGCCGAGGACGTCGCGACCCAACTGTTCGATTGTGTAGTCGCCGGGTGTTACCGAAGACTTTCCGTGACCGCGAGTGTCGTAACGCAGGATGCGGAAGCGCCGTTCCAGTTCCGTCATTTGCGGATCCCACATGGAGAAGTCGGTGCCCAGCGAATTGGACAGCACCAGCACGGGCTTCTCGTTGCCAGTGAGCGCATAGTGCGTTCGCAATTCTCCAACGTCAACAAATGGCATGGCTTGCTCTTTCTGGTGCTTACTATCAATGCTTGCGACTGGCCTCGATGACACGGTCCACCAATTCTTCGGCGATGCCCAGATAGTTCTCCGGAGCGAACAGGCGATCCAGATCAGCCGAGGTCAGATGCTCGGTTACCACGGGATTTTGTGCCAGCACTTCGCGCAGATGCTTTCCCGACTCGCGCACCTGTCGGCTTGCCACTTCCAGCAACTCATAAGCGGAGGATTTGCCGATTTGCCTTCCCATCGCGATGGCAACCGCTTCGGCAAAAATCAGACCCTGGGTTGCATCTAGATTGCTCCTCATGCGCGCCACGTCGATTTCGAGATCAGGGACAATCGTCGCCATTTGATGAAGCGCGCCGGCGGTCAGGCGGAAGATTTCCGGGAGCGTTTCCCATTCCGCGTGCCAATTGCCAAGGCCGCGCTCATCCTCTTGCACCATCGCGCTCAGCATGGTGCTGACCAGGCCGGGAACCCGCGTCGCTGCCGACAACACGACTGCTGCACTCACCGGATTGCGCTTGTGCGGCATCGTCGAGGAACCGCCGCGTCCCTCGCCTGCGGGTTCGAATATTTCCGCGATCTCGGTTTGCATGTGGAGCGAAATATCGCGCGCCATTTTGCCTAACGTGCCCGTACAAAGACCTAGAGTGGTTGCCGTTTCCGCCACGCGGTCCCGCTGGGTATGCCACGGCATGCTGGGAAGCCCGAGATGGAGCTCCTCCGCCAACGCCTTGGCCACCTGCAATCCTTTTTCTCGTAGAGCCGCCAGCGTTCCCACCGCGCCGCCAAACTGCATAACCAGCACGCGCTCCCTGGTTTGTGCGAACCGCTCCCCGTGGCGATTCATGGCGTCCAGCCATCCCGCAACCTTGACGCCGAAAGTCGTGGGCAAGGCATGCTGCATAAGGGTGCGGCCAGCCATTGGCGTGGAACGGTACTTCTGGGCCAGCTCGGTCAGTCCCCTGCAAAGGGCAGCCAGATCCGCTTCCAGGATGTCGAGAGCTTTCCTGATCTGCAGAACCAGACCGGTATCGTTCGCGTCCTGGCTGGTTGCGCCCCAGTGAACGAACCGCGCGGCCTCAGGATCGTCCTTCGCGACCAAGAGGGTGAGCTGCTTCACCAGGGGTATGGCGGGATTGAGCGAAACCGCGGTCGCAGTGGCGAGCGCGTCGGCGTTGATCAATTCCGCCTTGCACTTCGAAGCGATCGCCTGCGCTGCGGTGGCAGGGATTACACCACAGCGGGCTTCCGCTCGCGCAAGCGCTGCCTCGAAGTCCAGCATGTGCTGGACACCTGCGGCGTCCGAGAAGACTTCGCCCATCGCCGCTGAGCCGAACAGTGGATCTAACAAAGCCATCCGAGTTGTTACAGCCCCAGATCGAAGAATACCGTTTCTTCCGGTCCCTGCAAAACCACATTCCATTCCAGCGTGCCTGGGCGACCAGCCACTTTTTTCGCGATCAAAGTCGAACGCCGCGCCGGTTCCACCAGATTGAGAACAAAGTCCGCGGCATTGCGCGGTTCCTCGGGAAAATAAATTCGCGTGACCAGCCGCCGCAGCACTCCCCGCATGAACACAGAAATGACCAGATGCGGCGCCTGCTCCTTCCCGTTCGGTCCAGGCACCGGCCCCGGCTTGATCGTGGCAAAACGAAACATCCCATCCGGGGACGTTGGCACGCGACCGTAACCTTTGAAATCCGGCTCCAGAGTCTTGTCCTGCGTGTCTTCGGGATGGTCATATTTCCCGTGCGCATTCGCCTGCCAGACTTCCAAAATCGCATCCGGCACCGGAACACCGTCTCCATCGAAAACTCTGCCTTGAATCGTAACCCGCTCGCCAGAGACACCCTCGCGCGCCAGATTGTCACAGTACAGCCACTTGAAACCAATCTTGAAAAACGGCCCAACCGTTTGCGAAGTCGTCGCCGGCGAACTCATCTACTCCTCCATCGGGGTAGCTTCGCGCCCGCGCAAGACGAGATCGAACTTGTAACCCAGAGCGTGTTCCGGCATCGTAGTTTCCCAGTCGAACACCGAGATCAGACGATTGCGGGCCTTTTCATCCGCGGTGCAGTTGAAGATCGGGTCAAACGGAATCAGCGGATCGCCGGGAAAGTACATCTGCGTCACCAGGCGCGTGGCAAACGCCGGACCGAAGAGAGAGAAATGAATGTGCGCCGGCCGCCACGCGTTGTGATGATTGCGCCAGGGATACTCGCCCGGACGAATCGTGACAAAGCGATATCGGCCCTCGGCGTCGGTGACGGCTTGTCCGCACCCGGTGAAGTTCGGATCCAGCGGCGCCTTGTGTTGATCGACTTCGTGCAGGTATCGGCCCGCCGCATTTGCCTGCCAGATCTCCACCAGTGTATTTGCCAGAGGACGATTATTCTCGTCGAGCACGCGCCCGCTTACGATAATTCGCTCGCCGAGCGGTTCCCCCGGGTGCTGCTTCGTCAAATCGCTGGCCTTAGGATCGACGATTTCAGGTCCGAACGATGGCCCCGTAACCTCCGACAGAGTGTAGGGAATTGCTACCTGAGGTTTCGCCGGCGCACGCTTGATCGACGACACATACGTCGGATGCAGATGATTGGGTTGGGTGCCCGGATCCGGCGCGCGATAAGCCGCCACGCGTTTCATAATTCTTGTCCTTGTCGCCATTCTTGAACTCACAGACTGTATGCAAGGGAGAAGTCTGTGTCAAGCCGAGCCAAATCGCGGTAGTGACAAGGTTTCGTTCAAACCTTGTCACTACCCAAATCGCCGGTATTGACCGCAACATGGTCGGCCACCGGCTTGGCTTCGCCCTTCTGCGGACTCTCTCTACTGTCAAAACGCCGATGGCACAGGCAGCAAAGAGAAGCTGCTGGAAACCCCGTGCATCGTCGACATTCATTTTTCCGTTTCCCCGGATGGCCGCTACGTTGCCTACATGCGGGCAGCCGCTTTGGCTTTTGCACTTTCGTCTCGTATTAGCCTTTGGATCGCGTCCTGGACTTTTGCCGAGGGGTTTCGCGACTTCGGTACTCTGATCGCGAATCCTAATCGTTCCAGGGCTGCGAGGTTGGCAACCTGTTCCATCTGCATGCCGACGCCGACAACAGGTTTGCCGGCCAGAGCGGCCGTCATGACCGTTCCGATTCCGCCATGGATGACGGCAAGATCGGCCATCTTATTTACAGTGAGCGCGGGGACCCAATCAGTGACAGTGACGTTCGTCGGTACACGAACTCCGTGAACTTTGGCGAGCTGAAACTCAACTGGGGCGATCACGTGGTATGGCCTTCCCGCGAAGCTCTCAACGATGTTGGCGACGATCCTTGGTGTTCCAGAGCTGCCCATCGCAAAGTAGATCAGCGGTTTGTCCTTCGGGACGTCTGTAAATCCTTGCGGCATCGGAAATTCATCATAGGGAACCAGAGGACCGAGGACGCAGATAACCGTGAGCACGGCTATTTCGCATCCATGGCGGCCAGAAAGCGTTAACACAAATTATATCGCATCACGATGCAGAGTTCACTATCGCTCGGACCCGCGAGGTGGCAAGTTCGATGCACAAAAGTCCATGGTCCCCTGGCCTCTTGCACCCTAACACCTGCAATAGCCTGCATGTTACTTGCTCAAGCCCGGCAATGGAACCCGTCAGGGGTGGGCACGGCCCTTACTCTGAAAAACCGGGCCATCGTTCTGGTGGGCTTGTGCAACGCTCAGAGCAGACCGGTCGCACGTGATGTCTTCGGCCTCGCACGCCAGAGCGTTCTGTTGGCGTTCGGCAAGTGCCACGTCCTTTTCATCGGCTGGACTCAATTGGGACTGGTCACAGTAGCCGCTGTCCGTCTTACACGCCAGCAGGTTCCGTTGATAATTTAACTGGGCGATATCGTGCGCCTCTGAAGGTGTTAGTGAGGATGTGTCGCACGGATCAGGGCCCGTCTGACAGCCAAGAAGATTGCGTTCGCGCCCGAGGTGCTTAACTTCCAGAGCCTCGGAAGGAGTCAGCAAAGAGTAGTCGCAGGAATTTAATCCGGTCTGACAATCCAGCCGGTTCTGTTCGGCCTGGATCCTCGCCACCTCGCCAGCCTCAGCTGGTGTAAGCAGTGATTGGTCATCCACTGCGCGCAGGCGAACTCGATGCCGGACTCACAGGAACGTTGCGTGGATACTGGGGATTCCAGGCTTTCGACGGGCCCACCTTTCACCTACAAACTCCTCATCCAGTGAAGTGGGTTCTGGCCTCCGACGATGCCAATGCCCTGATCGTGGGCCGCAACGATGCTTTCCACCTTCAATCGGAGACGGCTCCGTGCGTGGACCAGGTCACGATGAAAGATCAGCGCGGAAAACAGCTGAAAGCGACTTGGAAGCTTTTGAAGGCGAATGAACTGGAGGTCGAGGTACCGCTGAAAGACGAATCTGCCGGGCCGATGTTAACGCTGGTCGCACAATCCGGACTCAGCAAGCCGGACGAAGTCCCTCTGCAGGCGTATTCCGAGGCCGCGCACTTGGACCACTTCGCCCTGAACGCTGGTGACCAGGAAGGCGTCCTGACCGGCAACCGACTGGACCAGGTGGCTGGTCTGGAGTTGGATGCTATCCACTTCGTCCCTGCCGGTCTGTCCCGCGCTGACGGGAAGGACGAATTGCGCTTGTCGGTCTCGAATGCAGCAGCGGCGACTGCGCTGAAAGCGAGCCAAAAACTGGTGGCACACGTTGCCCTCAAGGATGGGCGTGTGCTCGATCTAGACACGGTCGTCGAACCGCCCCGTCCGCGAGTGACACTCCTAAACAGGAGCGTGCAGACTGGTTCGACTCCTTCGGTAGTTCGGTTCGGCAATTCGGATGATCTTCCCCAAGACGGGCAAATCTCGTTCTTCCTAAAAACTGAGGTACCAGCGGCCTTCCCACGCGCCGAGAAGATCGAGATCGCAACGGACGACGGCTCAGCGCACGTTTCCCTTAGCCTCGCTGATGGATCACTAGTTCTGGAGGACGCTCAGACCTTGATGGGCACTCTCCAGCCTCTGAAGAGCTTCGGTCCGTCAGTATTCGGCACGCTGCGTTTGCGAGCGGTTTCGGAGAGCGGTGTGCGCGGGGACTGGCAGCCGCTGGCAAAGCTCGTGCGCATTCCCTCTTTGAAGGAGGTTCGCTGCCCCGACAGTCCCGATAAGCCGTGCAACTTGATCGGCCAAAATCTGTTCCTGATTGATTCCGTGGCCTCTGACTCGCAGTTTGCTCACAACATTGTGGTTCCAACAGGTTTTGCTGACTCCGCATTGAGCGTGCCCCGTCCCAATGGCACGCTTCTGTTCATCAAACTGCGGGACGACCCGTCTGCCATAACCAAAGCGGCACTTGCCGTTCTGCCCGAACCCTAGCTTCGGGGTCCCGTGGATCTGCGACCTACTGTGAGCGCTGCGGTGCGGAGCGGGAATTCGCATCCAAGGCATAAGCAATCAGGTTACGCACGCTTTTCGCTAGTTCGACGACTTCGCCTTCGCCGCGTAGTTCGAAATCGATCAGAGAGTTTCCCGACGCCGCCTGATCCACGGCCTCTCTGAGATCCAGCAAGGGTTTCACCACCTGGCGAGGCAGCACGAAGCTAATCCAGACGCTAAGCAGAAATGTGAGCGCCGAAACGGTGCTCAGCACCCATTCGGCACGACGAAAGAGATCTCGAGCGTCTTGATGATTTTTTTCAACGCGAGCCCAGCTCCGGCTCTCCAGTTCTGCCGCTCGTTGCAGCACCTGCTGGCTTGACGCCAACAGACCGGGAGTAACCCGGCGTAACGTGGGATCCCCTGCCTCCAGAGTTCTCACGATTTGGAGGTCAAAAGAATCAACCTGACTGCGGAGGTCTTCGATTAACTGTGAGCGAGTTTTGTTTCTAGCCTGTCTCAAGAGCTCATTCAAATCGGTTTCGTATGCCCGCACAACCTCGCTGGCTCTTCCTAAGGGTGTACCTTCTGGTTTTTCCGTCAGTGATACCGCATCCTGAAACCGTTGGCCATATAGAGTCACATTCTCCAGCGCCTGCTTGGTGGCGGAATCTTCTCCAGGCGCGAGATCATGAATCTGTTCCAGGGATTGTTTCGCCTCTGCAAGTGAGTCCTGGTTTGTCTTGAGGTATTCCGGATCGCGAAGCAGGAAGTAGTTGCGCTCCGCACGTCTGGCATCAAGCATTTCAAGGGATGCGTGCTCCGCCAGTCTCGCGACCGGAGCATCTACGCTCACGATGCGATCTACAATCAAGCCCATCTCGTACAGGTAGTAGACGGCGAGAAAGATGACGGGCACGAGGATCAATCTCACGATGGCCAGGCTATACGCAACTCTTCTCCGCAGGGATCTGCCGGGAGCAACTATCTTGAACGATTTCCGCAATCCTAGTTCCACGACGTCCTCCACAGGAAGATTCTCCCACGAAGGTATCGCCAATGTGCCAGCGGAAAAAGTATTCGCTCTCCATTGCATCGCATCCAGAGCCAAGGAAGACTAAAAGACGACAAAACCTGCAATCGTTAAGTAACGCCCCAAGGAATATAGATGGAGATGTTACGTCAACTACGAACATGGCTGCCAGTTCTCCGACTTCCAAGCAGACCCTTGCGACCCCTCTTCATCACTTCCCAGATGCTCGTTTCTGGCCAACCAATAGTTCGGTGGACGCAAGCGCGTTTGAACTAAGCCGCTGGCGCGGCGGACGCTACCGCGTGGTCGGCCCCAGCATTGTTGCCCGTGTAAGGTTTGGGTCACAAGGAGGTCACTGTGACCCATCTCAGA
>Ga0116133_1000232_pt1 | contig 17072 bp, 15 predicted proteins | sample June2015DPH_19_2_FD_89736 | JGI IMG/M metagenome (GOLD analysis project Ga0116133, IMG submission 89736) | Peatland microbial communities from SPRUCE experiment site at the Marcell Experimental Forest, Minnesota, USA - June2015DPH_19_10 | ecosystem: Environmental > Terrestrial > Soil > Wetlands...
CGCTTGGATGCGTGCGTATTTGAGAGAGCGGCCTCAGCGTCAGCGTTACAAGGAGAGTTTATACAAGGAGTCTTGGTGCGGAAGGGGGGATTTGAACCCCCACGCCTTTCGGCGCCACCCCCTCAAGATGGTGTGTCTGCCAGTTCCACCACTTCCGCACTTTGTAAATTTCTTGTAATCAATAGCTTAGCAAGTTCGCCCTGTGAGGATATTTTCGACTGCACCGGATTTTGCACCGACTTCTTGCACGCGATGCGATCCTCAGGCCGCTGCAAATCTGCCAGTCGCACAAACAACTTGTGGACCGCAGCCTCCCGCGGGTGTACATAGCGCATCGTGGTCTTAATGTTATCGTGTCCGGCGACATACTGCAACGTAAAGGGGTCCGTGTACTCTCCGGCCTCGGTCAGAAAAGTATGACGCATAGCGTGCAGGCCGGCATCGGGATGAGTCTTGATCTTCTTCCGTACCTGGCCTATCTGTTCCTCCAGCATCCAGGGTCCAAGAGGCTTTGTCGGATCTTGCGGACTCGTGAAGACGTAGTCGCACTTCGAGTCTTTCAGAAGCCGTTCGAGTACTTCCTTCATTTCGTGATCGATCACCAACTTGCGCTTTCGCGCCCGCCGTTTCAGACCGCGCTTGTTTATGAGCTCTCCGCAGATTTTCCCATCTGCACGCTGCTCCGCGTGGAGGCGAACGCAATCCTTCATCAGCTTTAGCATCTCGTTACGACAGATGCCGGAGTGGCGCGCCAGAATTGAAGCCGATCGCAAAGGTTCGGCGGAACGCGAAGTCCATTGCGCATACTTCGCCGCGCTGAAGAAGTAGTCCGTCTCACGCTCTGCTCCTTCGTCCTTCGTGTACTGTTCGACCGTCGGCACTTTGGCAATCAACTTAAGCTTGAGATGCGCATAACCCAGGGCCTTGCGGAAAGTGGCCAAATAGCGATTAACCGTGGTTTTGCCCACCGGCGTAGGTTTTCCGTCACGCCGTCGCCCCGCGTGCTTCAAAGCCCAAGTTTTGAACGCTTCGATGTGAGCTTCGTCGATCTGGTCGAGGGGTAGATCAGCCCAAGGAGCGTAACTGAGCAGCTTCCGATAGCTCTCCTGATAAAACTTAACGGTGCCGTTTTGTTCGGCTTTAGCTGTGGCAACCCACTCGTCGAAAGTTGTTTGGAACTGTCTCGAACCGTGATCCTAGGTGAGAGCCTTCGGCGCTAGTAACGTTTTCAGCCGATCCTTATCGGCGGTTTGCCAAAGATGTCTCTTCGAAACCTTAGCAACGGCTTCCGTTTGCATGTACTGTGGAATAGTCACAATGTCGCCCGGGCCATTGAGAGCGATCCCAGCGCCGAAATGAGTGAATTGCGCGACGTATTCGTATCCCCCCGGCTCAAGCCATTTGCACAGGAAGCAAGGAATTCCGCGAACTGTGCATTCCATGGAAACCGTCGATAGGACCGTAACCCCAAACCAGGTTTTCGCCAGCAAGTCTTCAGTTAAGGGTCCGCTGACCACCTGAACGGCCTTCAACTGAGTCTCAGAAATCGTCCGGATCAGCGTACGAGTGCGCTCCCACGCGCTTTCTGCAGGATGCAGTTTCACCACAAGCTTGCGGCCTGTTGCCAAAGCCAGATCAGCCAGCGCGGGCACTGTATCCTGATAGAACCCCTCTGCGCGCCCGCCCAGATTCTCATACTGCTCGGAGAAAAAAACGATGTAGGGGCGTTGTCCTCCGAGACTCGGACTCTCATGCGCATCAGAGGGCAGCGACAGCGCAGGCGCGCAGATCTCCACTCTCTCCGCAGGCACCTTACACTTATTTACGAGGTAATCCCGCTCCATCTCGCCTTTAACCCAAATAGTGCTGCCGTAGCTGCGCTTGAAGACGTAGCGACCATCCAGTGCACCGTGATGACAAGCGATACTGGGCAGTCCGCGCTCCCGCGCCAGTAACAAAGGAATCCGCGTGTAAGGATTGCTATCATCCGTGCAGAGCACTCCCTGCACGGGTTCATGGTCCAGGACATTTCGCCACGCATCACGAACTTTGATTCCGTGCTGCAGCCGACTCGGGAACATACTGAGATGTCCCAGTCGATTTAGAATCTCAAATTCTGGACTTCGGCAGAGCTCAGTTAGAAGCAGGCGGAGACGGCGATCCAGATGGACGTCTTCGGCGCCGTGGTCACCTGAGGATGCGTATGAAGATAGCCGAGCCATTCTTACGTTCCGCGGAGGAGCATCCACCCAACCACTTTGTCGAGTTGTAACCAGAAGGAAATCCTGCTCGGAAAAAGTCTTCGCATAATCAAGTCCAGTGCGTGACCCATTGACATATGCGGTGGGAACTAAAATGCTGGGCCGAGATGAAGCTGCGCGTTTTCCCGTCAGACGACCGCGGAATTGATATGCGGGATCGTATTTATCCCCTAAAATATCGATGATTTGTGAAGCCGAAAGTCTGGCAACAGCGCGGAAGTAGTGTGTCAAACCTTTTTGCACAATAAATCGGGGACGGAAAATTCTTATGTGCCCCGCCAGCAAGCAATACAAGATGTCGGCGTGCAAGCTGGGTCGCGATATATGGACCTCGTCCGAAGGTCCAAAGGTTCGTGCTAATCGCTGCAGCAGAACGAGCACTTCCACCTCCTCGTGTAGAAGGATCGACAGTATTTCCCACCAGTCGAGACCAAATTCATCGACGAGGCTCCTGCAACCTCGTCCCAACAGTTCTCGAATTTGGTAAAAATCGCTAAATCCATTCCGGAAGAAATCCAAAGCTTGAAGATCGCAGTTGAAGTGATTGCGCCACTGCTCATGGGTGCGCAACCCGTTTTTGCCGAGGTCAACAATCAAATCCCATCGTTCGTCGGTCCAGGGACCTACGTCAGCCGTGTCGAGAGGGTGTACTAGCAGTATCTTCATCGCATTTCGCAAAACGGTCAGTTGGCCACCTTCAGACTAGGAGCAGTATGCTTTGCGATAGAATAACGCAATCGATCGTACAAATTTAGTGACGTGCAGTGCGTCGAACCAGGGGTGCACACGGAGAGACTGTCGAATTCAGGTAGTTTGGGAGGAAAGTGTTGATTTGATGGCTATTACACGCGGTGATGTGACCGATGCACTACTGTCGCTTGGCATCAAAGAAGGAAGCACCGTATTAGTTCATGCCGACGCGATTGTGGCTGCTCAGTTTCCTCCCATGCCGAAGAGGCAGCGGCTTGATTTGTTGATCGCGGCTATCGAGGCTGCCATCGGTTCTTCGGGAACTCTGGTGATTCCCACGTTCAGCTACAGCTTCACGAAAGGCCAAGCGTTTGACGTTCTCGGTACGCCGAGCGCAGTCGGAATCATCAGTGAGCACTTCCGAGCGTTGCCCGATGTTTGCCGGACGGCCGACCCTATCTTCAGTTTTGCTTGCCAGGGACCGCGAGCGAAAGAACTGTGCGCAATCCAGATCCGGGAATGCTTCGGACCGGAATCCGTTTTTGCGGCCCTGCATCATTGGAATGCCTACATCGTGGATTTAGGCTGTTCAATGACTCGCGGTGGCACATTTGTGCACTATGTTGAAACCGCCTATGGGGTTGATTACCGATACAAAAAAGAGTTTTCAGGAACGGTGATTTTACCCAACAAGCAGAAGTACGAATGTTCTGTCGTTTATAACGTTCGAGATTTGAAACGAAAATCGGAGGCAGATCTTAGACGGTTGCAGCAACGTCTCACCGCAGATAAAACGCTTCAGAGCGTCGATGTGGGCCGATCGCGAATCATGGCGGTTGCCGCCGGCAAGTTTTTTGATACAGCGTGGAGAATGCTCGACGAAGATCAGACCTCATTGATTGCTGAGGGGGCCTCCGTCTACAACGGTCGCATAAATTTCTCATGAATAACTTCAATATCGGAGATGAGATGTACGGTTGGGCGAGCGAATTATTCCCCATTTGCCGGAGCATTACGGGTGAGGGAGTTCGCGCGACATTGCGTTATCTACAACGTTTGCTCCCATCCATGAACACCTTTGAAGTGCCTTCAGGGACCAAGGTGCTGGACTGGACTGTTCCGGAAGAGTGGAATATTCGAGACGCTTTTATTGCCGACGAAGAAGGGAATCGGATCGTCGATTTTCGCGAAAATAATCTTCATGTCGTCGGTTACTCAGAGCCGGTTGACAAGCAAATCAGTCTGGAAGAACTGCAGGGACACCTCCACTCGCTGCCTTCGATGCCAGATGCAATTCCGTATGTCACATCGTATTATGCGCGGCGATGGGGATTTTGCCTGAGCCAGCATCGGCGTGATGCATTACGTCCCGGGAATTATCGAGTTTACATCGATAGCACGCTCGCCCCAGGATCGTTAAGCTACGGCGAAGTCATTTTGCCAGGGACTGAAGACCGCGAAGTTCTTCTTTCTACGTACGTTTGCCATCCTTCCTTGGCAAATAACGAGTTATCAGGCCCTGTGGTAACGACCGCACTTACGCGGTGGCTTGAGTCTCTGTCCCAAAGGCGGTACACCTGGCGAGTAGTTTTTATCCCTGAGACTATTGGTTCGATCGCGTATCTGAGTAAACATCTCTACGCTATGAAGCGCAATACGGTCGCAGGTTACGTGGTGACTTGCGTTGGAGATGATCGCGCCTATTCTTTTCTCGAATCGCGAAAGGGAAATACGCTGGCCGATTCCGTTACTCGGCATGTCATCAAACATCATTATCCGGACTGCGTGACGTACAGTTTTCTGGATCGGGGCAGCGACGAACGGCAATATTGCAGTCCAGGTGTCGACCTTCCGGTCGTTTCCCTGATGCGCTCGAAGTATGCCACCTATCCGGAGTATCATACCTCGCTCGATAATTTGACTTTGATTTCCCCTCAGGGGCTGGCGGGAGCTTTTGGCGCACTGCAAAAGTGTCTCTCTTTGATCGAGGCGAATGCTACCTACCGTACAACCTGTTTAGGCGAGCCTCAGTTGGGCAAGAGAGGACTGTATCCCACGCTCAGCACGCGCGGTAGCGTACTCGAAGTCCGGACGATGATCAATATCCTGGCGTACGCCGACGGGGAGCACGATCTGATATCTCTTGCCGATCGTATTGGCGTGTCGGCTGAGACCTGCGTGCCCGTCATCGAGCGACTGTTGCGCGAAGGGCTTCTGGAGAGACTTAAATAGAGAAAAGAGTTAATACCGAAGGGACCGTCAAAATGCCCGCAAAGCCCCAGAAACGAACCTCTCGGTCAGAGAGGGAATTGAGCTATGCCGCCCAGATGGAGCTGTGCATCGCAGAAAGCCCATTTTCGAACCTCGACAAATTTCGCAGTTTTAGTCTCTACGCACAAAGGCAAGATCTAACCAATTTCCTGGTACGCTACGAAATTTTCAAACGTGTAATTGGAATTCAAGGTTCTGTCATCGAATGTGGCGTACTGCGTGGAGGAGGATTGATGGCGTGGGCCCAGTTCAGTGCCATCCTGGAACCGACGAACCATCAGCGCAGAATTGTAGGATTTGACACTTTCAGTGGGTTCCCTCGACTTTCGAGGCAGGATCGCGGGAGCGAATCGAAGCAAGCACGGCCCGGTGGGTTTAGGGTTGCATCCTTCGATCATCTGCGACGATGCATCGATCTCTTCGATATGAACCGATTCATCGGCCATATTCCTAAGGTGGAGTTGGTTCGCGGTGATGCGAACAAGACAATTCCCCAATACCTACAACAGAACCCGCAGCTAATTGTTAGCCTTCTCTACTTGGATTTCGACATCTACCAACCCACGCTCACCGCGCTAAAGAGCTTCCTACCGCGAATGCCTAAAGGTGCAGTGATCGCGTTCGACGAACTAAACTCGAAGGATTGGCATGGTGAGTCGATTGCAGTTCTCGAAACTCTAGACTTGCAGGACTATCGTATTGAACGCTGTCCGTTCGGATCGGCTATCTCTTTTGCCCAAATCGGTTAACGGTTACGGTGTCGAAGTTGAAAACATGATCCTCGAAAACAAAACTGGAGATCTTAGCACGGAGGATCTGCGCCGTGAAATCGACTCTTTGATAGCGAGTGGATCGGTCCGTCCGGTTGCGGCTCTTATCGGTGAACTTTGGCGACGGCAACCTAACCTGACATCCGCGGCATTCCTAGATTCCCGGATCAATCAGCTTCGAGGACGACTACACTGCCTGCCTTTTCGTGTCGCCATTCTCCGTTCTTTCACGCTCGAACCGGCCATTCCGCTGTTGCGTGTTGCCGCTTTTGACTATCGACTGGACGTTCAGGTCACACTCGGCGCTTTCAACGGGTACATGCACGAAATTCTCGACGGCGAGAGCTCACTGTACTGCTCTGACCCACACGCCGCGATCCTGGCTGTGCGCACTGCCGATATCGCTCCCGAGTTGTGGCAGGATTACTCGGGCACGGCGCCAACCGCTGTGCAGGAAATCATCCGACGTGTCTGCCGCGATCTGGAGCAGGCCATCCTGGCGTTTCGCCAACGCAGTCAGGCTGTCCTCATCGTACACACTCTGGAACAGCCGCCTCGCCCTGCATTTGGCGTCCTGGATTCTCAATTGGAGATTAGCCAGTCAGACGCGATTCAAACCGTGAACCGGGAGCTTCGCGGTATTGCCCGGCAATACCGAGGAGTCTACATTCTCGACTATGACGCCCTAATGGCTCGGCACGGACGATTGCTCTGGCAGGACGAGGGAAAGCTGCTCACAGCTCGTCTTCCGATTGCCGCACATCAGTTAATTCACCTCGTCAACGAGTGGCTACGTCTACTGATTCCGCTGAGCGGGATGACGAGGAAAGCATTGGTAGTTGATCTGGATAACACTTTATGGGGTGGAGTCGTTGGCGAAGATGGAATCGATGGTATAAAGCTCGGATCGGAATATCCGGGTGCGGCGTACCACGCGCTGCAAAGAGCGCTGCTCGATCTCTCGCGCAAGGGAATTCTACTGGCCATCTGCAGCAAGAACAACCCCGAAGACGCTATGGAGGTTTTGGAAAAGCATCCCGGCATGTTATTGCGCCCCTCCGACTTCGCAGCCATGCGCATCAACTGGAACGATAAGCCGCAAAATTTGCGGGAAATTGCTGCCGAATTGAACATCGGTGTCGATAGCATTGCTTTTTTGGATGACAATCCTAGTGAGAGAGAACGGGTTCGAAGCGTGCTTCCCGAAGTTCTCGCCATCGATCTTCCCGAGGACCCGATGCAGTATGCTGCGGTCATACGTGATTGTCCCGCCTTCGAGCGGCTTAGTCTGTCGGAGGAGGACCGGAAGCGTACGGCCTTCTATGCCGAGCAAGGCGAACGCGCGCAAGCCGTGCGAGATTTTAAATCAAAGCAAGACTTTGATCGTTACCTTCAACAGGAAGGTGAAATAGCACCTCTCCTGCCACAGACGTTAAGTCGAATCTCGCAGCTGACTCAGAAGACAAATCAGTTCAATGTGACGACGCGCCGCTATACCGAGCAGCAGATCGCCGAAATGGCCGCCACGCCTGGGTGCCAGGTGCTCTCGATCCGGGTAAAAGACCGGTTTGGCGATCACGGGATTATCGGTGCGGCCATTACGTTTGATAAAGCAGACGTGTGCGAGATCGATACGTTCTTGCTGAGCTGCCGGGTCATTGGAAGATCGATAGAGATAGCATTCCTATCGCATCTGACAAAAAGCGCCAAGGCTCGCGGCTGCAAATGGCTTTCCGGGTGGTTTCTGCCGACGAAGAAGAACGCACCCGCAAGCAGCTTCTTGCAGCAAAATGGCTTTGAACGCAAAGCGCAGGACAATAACGGCTCGTTATGGGTGCTCGACTTGCAAAAACGCTGCGTCGATTGTCCAGAGTGGATAAGGATCAGAGTGGCGGACGGAGGAAAGCTTTGACGGTCACCATCTTCGACCAGGTTCGACAGATTGCATCCGATGTGTTTGTCGTGCCCGTTGAAAGCATCGAAGCGAATTCGTCACCAGACACGATTGAAGCGTGGGATTCGATGACTCACCTGAATCTGGTTCTGGCACTGGAAGAGAGATTCCATCTTCATTTGTTGCCCGAAGAGATGGAATCGATGCGCAGCGTTGGCCGAATAGCAGCATTGTTCGAATCGAAACTCAGTAGAGATACTTGGACCTGAACATAGCTGACATCCATCCCCCCGCGGCACTTCTGCCTTCCAGACGTAGAGGGTGTGCCATGGTCAGGCTGCGCGCCTCATCTAAAGGAAAGGAATGAAAAGTGTCACCTATCTACTGGACGAGTTCACTCAGTAGTCGTGACCTTCGCCTTACGATACAATCCCCTGGTTGGCTGCATTGTGTATTCTGGAGCATTGCGCGCCTCAGTGGATGCGGGACAGCCGCCCTCTGCCCGCTTGGAGCGAAGTCGAAGGGGCTGTCCCGCCGAGCAGAGCCCGGCACTCTCCCGTGGGGCGGCATCGCACGACGCTAGTCCCCTGACGGCAGCAGCATTTCCTCCGAGCTGACGTCGATGTGAACCGGCGTGTGCGGACAGTCGCCCAGGATGGGCTGACAACCCGCATCCGGTCCCTGCTTCGGTCGAACCAGTGCCTTCTTTTCGCTGAACTGTTCCGCTTCCGTGGATCCGTCCAGCGCCATGGTCGAAGCCAGGCCGCCGCTGATCACCTGTTGCACCTGGTCAAAGTATCCCGTTCCCACGAACCGTTGGTGCTTCACCGCTTCATATCCGTACTGGGTTTCCCGGCTGAACTCTTTTTCCTGCAGACGAGAATAGGCAGTCATGCCCGCGAGCTTGTATCCGCGTGCCAGTTCAAACATGCTGAGATTGAGCGCGTGGAAGCCGGCCAGCGTGACAAACTGGAACTTATATCCCATGCGGGCCAGTTCCTGCTGGAAGCGGGCGATCGTCGCTTTGTCCAGATTCTTGCGCCAGTTGAAGCTGGGCGAGCAGTTGTAAGCCAGCATCTTCCCGGGATGCTGGGCGTGAATGGCCTCGGCGAAAAGGCGTGCTTCTTCCAGATCGGGATGCGAGGTCTCGCACCAGATCAAATCGGCGTAAGGCGCATAGGCCAGGCCGCGGGCGATGGCGGAATCGATGCCTCCGCGAATGCGATAAAAGCCTTCCGGCGTGCGTTCGCCGGTGCAGAAGGCGCGGTCACGTGCATCGATGTCGCTGGTGAGCAGGTGCGCGCTGTCCGCGTCCGTGCGCGCCATGATCAACGAGGGCACGCCCATCACATCGGCCGCAAGCCGCGCCGCAACCAGCTTCTGCACCGCCTCGGTGGTCGAAACCAGAACCTTGCCACCCAAATGTCCGCACTTCTTCGCCGACGAAAGCTGATCTTCGAAGTGTACGCAAGCCGCACCGGCTTCGATCATTCCCTTCATCAGTTCAAATGCATTCAGCGTTCCGCCGAACCCGGCTTCCGCGTCGGCCACCAGAGGCGCAAACCAGGTTTGTGCGGGAGCAACTTTCCCCTCCGCGTAATGTACCTGATCGGCGCGCTGCAGCGCGCTGTTGATGCGCCGGCACAGGTTCGGAACGCTGTCCGCCGGATACAGGCTCTGGTCGGGATACATCTGGCCCGCGTTGTTGGCGTCGGCCGCCACCTGCCATCCACTCACATAGATCGCCTTCAGCCCGGCCTGCACCTGCTGCACCGCCTGGTTGCCCGTCACCGCCCCGAGCGCATTGACGTAAGGCTCGGTGTGCAGCAGTTCCCACAACCGCTCCGCCCCCAGGCGCGCCAGCGTGTGCTCAATGTGAACCGAGCCCCGTAGACGCAGAACATCTTCCGCCGTGTACGGACGCTCGATCCCGCTCCATCGCGGATTGTTGGCCCACTCGTGGTTCATACACTCCTGCGCCAGGGCGTACTGCGCGGTCTTCTCTTCTTCGCTTGCCAATGGTGAGGGGGAAGGTTGCCGGGTTGTGTTCTTCGTTCCGTTTTCCTTGGTGGGCACTTGTGTTCTCTCCTGCGGACTGAATTATGTGTTCAATATAGTGAACGATGATTCACCATACTGGCGAAGCGTATGTCAGCCATCCTTGCCGGTCAAGGCCGTTGTTCAACGGAGTGAACATGTATTCACTTTATTGTCCGACTTTGGTATCATCAGTAAGCATGCCGGCTTCCTCCGACTCTCCGTCCGCCGCCGTCGAGCGTGCTCTCGCCATGTTGGAAGCCGTGGCGCTGGAAGCGGACGGCCTGAGCAACGCCGAAATCAGCCGTAAACTCAACATCCCGAAGAGTTCCGCCAGCTACATCCTGCGCACTCTGGAGACACAGGGCTACTTAACTCGCGATGCGGAGTCCGGAAAGTACCGGGTCGGCTTGAAGATCCTAAGCCTAAGCCGCGGAGCGCTGAGCGGGTTAGATGTGCGCGGCGTCGCGCTGCCCATCATGCGCCACCTCACGCACCAGACCGGCCTCACCTGTCACCTGGCGATTCTGGATGGCGCTGACGCCGTGTACATAGAGAAGGTTGAGCCGGAGGGGTTCATCCGGATGGATACCTGGGTGGGCCGGCGCATGCGCGTCCACGCCACCAGCGTGGGCAAGGCTCTGGTCGCGCACATTCCGCAGGATCGCCTGGAGCAGATCCTGCGTCAGAGCGGCATGGAAAAGCGCACGCCCAAGACCATCACTACTTTGCCGCGTCTGCTCAAGGAACTGGAAAAAGTCCGTACCCAGGGCTACGCCGTCGACGATGAAGAGAACAACCTTGGCGCCCGCTGCGTTGGCGCTCCGGTTTTCAACGATCGCGGTACGATTGAAGCCGGCCTGGGCTTGAGCGGCACAGCTCAGCAGGTTAGCCCGCAGACCATGCCACGCATCCTTGAATCGCTAAAAGACGCGGCCCGGCACATCTCCATGGGCATGGGATACCGTGCTCCACATCGCCGCACCGGCAGCGCCTAAGATCCATTTATGGCCGACAACTCCGCTCACGAAATCATTCGGCACTACACCCAGTCAGGAGCGTAAATGCCGTTCTGCTGCTCGGTCCGCTAACTCACCCGCCCGCAACCTGGAGTCTCCCGCCTACCGCTTCACCGTACTCCTCCGCCATGGCTGGCCTTGCGCTGGCCGGTGGCCGCGGCAATGGCACTAGCATGATCCCCTGGTGCAGGTCGTAAACCAACGTCCAAATCTTCGCGCATTGGTCGCACAGCCAGTACCGGTCCACGCGCCGGGACTGTTGCCGCCCAGGGCGTGACGACGGTGGCGTCAACTCTTCCGATTTGGCCACACACTCCGATTCCACCAGAAACAGCTTGCCTTGGCGCAGTCGGAGAAACGGTTTTGAGCATTGTGAATTCGCGCAGTGGCTGAGCATCGTACCCTCCGCCGGTCTGCTCTTTCAATCTCAGACTTGTACCCCCTCACAGTTCGCCCCCTGAGACTTGTAACAGCAGCCAGATTCCGCAAACCAGTGCATGTGAGCTGCCACCCCCCTGTGGAAATGTTTCCGGCTAAATCCTTGCCTTCGATGGCAATCTCCGCTCTCGTTGCCTCGTCCGTCCGTGCCGAACCACCGGCATTGGTGCCGAACCTTCGTCTTCCGTCCCTTGCCTCCACAGTAGTTCCTCACTACCATTCCACCAACGCGTCGCGAGACCTTTCGACACCTGTTCTGCATGAAAACGGCTTTTGCGCTGATGGATGGCGTTGAAGCCTAGTCGATGAGTTCCCTGAGGAGGGTCCGTTTCACCCGGTCGCGAGCAGTCCAGCGCAGGTACAATAGTGCCGCTTTTGAAGTCAGCAGAAGATTTTCGGCTGAGCAGGAAGTCCACGATGACAGTTTCTGTTTTTATCGGCACCAGCCTCGACGGCTTCATCGCCCGACCGAACGGCGATCTCGATTTTCTACCGGAGAGCGGCGGCGAACCGCACGGCTACAACGAATTCATCGCCACCATCGATGCCCTGGTGATCGGCCGCAAGACCTTCGAAACTGTTCTCGCCTTCCCGGCATGGCCGTATGGGGACAAGCGCGTAGTCGTCCTCAGCAGCCGCCCCGTTGACTTATCCGCGGTGCGGGGAGGGATTGTAGAGCAGATGGCCGGATCTCCGGCCGACATTGTTGCGAAACTCGCCGCCACTGGCGCCCACCACCTCTATGTCGACGGCGGGATCACCATTCAGAACTTCCTGCGCGCTGGCCTTATTCAACGCCTCATCATCACCCGCGTGCCCGTGCTCATCGGAGACGGTATTCCTCTTTTCGGCGCCCTGCCGCGCGACGTGCGTCTCCGTCACATCGCCACGCAGCATTATCCAAGCGGCCTGGTTAAGAGCGAATACGAAGTCGCCGTCTAGCGATTGTGCTCAGTGCACCACTGCGCCCATAACCGCTACCACCACGCCCACCACGCTCAACACGATCCCCACGTGCCAGAAGATTCGCCGCCCCGAGAGCAGCGTGATCGAGGTAATCACGAGCCCAATCTCCAGAAACACTTCCGCCAGGTCATACCGGTCGGCGCGCCGCCGTTCCACGACAACTTCTCGATCCAGGTCATCCGCCTTGTCTTTGATCTCCCCCTTGTCGTGCTTGTAGCGCTCCCCCTCCTGCGCAGACTTTTCCCGGAACTTGGCCATCGCTCCAGCATCGCTGCTCCCTGCGACGGCAGCGAAATCGGCGAACAGTTCGTCCTCGTGCTCGCGAATATTCTTGGCCTGGTAATACGCCCACTGATCGGAAGCCTTCGCCTGCAGCACAACTTCCTCGGTGTGCGCCCGGTGCCCCAGCAGTGACACCACCGCCACGCACACGGCCAGCACCGCCATCGTCAGTGACACCGCCGCTAGCGAACGGTCCTCTCTGGCCTTCTCCGCATGCTCCTGTAGTTCCTGCAGCTCGTCAGTCATCGATCCTCCTGGATCAGTGGCCAGTGGTCAGTGGCCAAGTTACATTTACTTGGGTGCCGGCAACTTAGTTTCTCATTAAAGACCGGGTTGCGCCCGCGAAGTTGCACTCGTAGCCGAGCGAATCCGCACTGGCCACTGATCACTGATCACTGATCACTGACCACTGGCCACTGCCTTACTCTCCCATCACCTTCACAATCACTCGCTTGTCGCGCTGCCCATCGAACTCCGCATAGAAGATTCGCTGCCACGTCCCCAAATCGAGTTTGCCGGCCGTAATCGGCACGATCACCTCGTGGTGAATCAATAGCGCCTTCAAGTGCGAATCGCCATTGTCCTCCCCGGTTTCGTGATGCTTATAGTTCTTGCGGAACGGTGCCAGATGTTCCAGCCACTCGTCGATGTCCTCAATCAGCCCGCTTTCGTTGTCGTTGACATAAACGCCCGCCGTGATATGCATCGCGGAAACCAGCACCATCCCCTCCTGCACCCCGCTCTGGCGCACGATCTCTTCCACCTGCGGCGTTATATGTACATAGGCCCGATGCGTCTTGGTATGAAACTTCAAGTATTCGGTAAGAGTTTTCACGGTCGCTCCTGATCCATTCCCAAATACGGAAGATTCTAAACGAGTCTGCCCTGATCTTCCGGACCACTACCTCCGTTATCCCCCTTTTTGCGTGGAATCACAGAAAGAGCTCGCGCCGGGGCCGCATACTCAAACTTTGAAGGAGGTTGGCGGTGCCGTTCCGGCTTGATTACTTGTCCTGCATACTTACGATCGTTTCGACCATTCTGGTAGGAAAGCGCTGCTGGGAGGGCTGGATTCTGGCCGCTATCAACAGCGTAGTCGTCTGCCTCATCGGCTTCCGCACTTCGCAATTCGGATTCATCCCCGCCAACGTATTCTGCATCGGCCTCTACGCGGTCAATCTTCGTTCCTGGCGAAAACTCGAGCGTCACTAACAGCGCTCGCATCCCCTGCTTCCTAAATCTTTGCCGCCCTCTGAGGCACCGGGTCACCCCTGATAATCCCTGCAACAATTAGCCGGATAACTGCATCCATTATTTGTTCAGCAAGGAGAGAAAAAGAATGCGAGGTTCAGAACCAAACACAAAACTCACGACAACCCTTCTAGCCGTGGCACTCCTGATCGGGTGGTCAGCCACTCCATCCCGCGCCCAGGCTCCCGACCAGGCCCCACCTCCGCCATCGGAACAGGCCCCAGCTCAAGCCCCGCCATCGTACACACCAGAGCAACTGGATAAACTGGTCTCCCGCATCGCGCTCTATCCCGACCCGCTGCTGGCGCAGGTTCTCGCCGCTGCGACTTTCTCCGATCAGATCCCGGACGCCGCCAAGTGGGCCGACGAACATCACTACTTAACCGGAGACGAGCTCGCCAAGGCCATCACCGACGACCACCTCACCTGGGATCCGAGCGTGCAGGCGTTGCTTCCTTTCCCGTCTGTCCTCGAAACCATGGCATCGGACATCGATTGGACCCAGAATCTCGGCGATGCCTTCCTCGCGCAGCGCCAGGATGTGATGGACGCAGTTCAGCGCATGCGCCAAAAGGCAAGGGACTACGGCTACCTGCGCAGCAATGATCGCATCGTTGTCAACGCCGCCGGACCCTACATTGACATCGAGCCTTACGATCCGGCCTTCATCTGCGTGCCGGTCTACGATCCGCTGGTGGTTTTTTGGCCGCCCCGGCCGGGATTTGTTGTAGGCGCCGCCATCGGCTTTGGCTTCGGCATTAATATTGGCGTCGCCTTTCGTCCCTGGGGATGGGGCTTCGTCCGCTTCGACTGGGGCGCGCACTCCCTCTTCATCCACAACGTTGTTTGGGGACGTACCTGGGCCAACCGCGGCTTCTATGTCCATCCCTACGCTGGCTTGCACCGCTGGGGTCCCGGACCTCACGTGGAAGGCCACCGGCTGATCGGACGCAGCGCGGAAGAACGCCGCGCCCCCCGCGAAGGCCGCGCCCGCCCCGAAGAGCGCCACCATCGTTAGACGCGCGGCGGAAGTCGATTCACTTTCCCTTCACTCCGCGTGTCCCGTCCCTGTCTCTGCGTCCTTTGCAGAGACAGGGGACTGGACTTTGATCTTCCATTATTCCTTCTTCCTCTTCTTGCCCGCACGCTTGGCTGTCTTCTCTTCGGCCTCGCCTTCCCGGCCGCCGATCAGCGTTAAAGCATCCGCGGCATTGAATGGGAATCGCCGCACCGACGATTCCCCCGTCGTGCTCAACCTGATATCCACCCGCCGATCGCTTGCCAGAACAATCGTCCGCATATTTCTCAACGCCCGTTGACGCTCTTCCGGGCTGAGCTCAGGATCATTCGAGATCGCATCCTTTACTGCGGCATCGGTCAGTGCATGTCGAGCGCCAAACGCCTTGGTATCAAGGTTCGCCTCGGAAACGCCCTGTTCGACCAGAAAACTCTTGACCCGGTCGACCCGGCGCTCGGAAAGCTTCTGATCGTATTTAGTGCGGCCCCGCGGATCAGCATGGCCCTCAAGAATCAAGTGCGCCTCCGGCTTGCTTTCGAGGTACTTCTTGAAGTCGGCGGCGAGCGCCACCAGCGTTCGCTGTTGACTCTCAACCAGCCCGGACTTGGGGTCGCTGACCGGCGGCATAGACGTCGCGAAGTAAATGCTTTTCAGCGCAATGCGAGCTTCCACCGCTTTGATCTCCGGACTTGGCGGTGGCGAGGGCGGCGAAAGCGGAGGCGGGTTTTCCACCGTGACCTCGATCGAAGCTTGAGCGTTCAGCCCGCGCGAATCGCTGCAGGTAGCGCTCACCGCGATTGCTCCCGGCGTCACTCCGGCTGTGTTCAGGATCGCCGAACCGCCAGTGCCGGAAACGCTTCCTCCGATCGACGTCCAGGAAATAGTCACCGGAACGCCGTCAGGGCTGGCGCAGTTGGCCGACAAGTTCACGGTTCCACCCGTCGCAACGCTCTTCGGGCTAGCCGAGATAGACGATAGAGTCGGCGGGTTCTTCGGCGGCAGCGGCTTCACCATGAAGTCCGCGGTGCAGCTCGCTTCCTTGTTCTTCTTCGCTTTGGCGTCGGTCACATGGGCCGTGACGGTGTAGCTACCGGGGGCGGCGTCGGTGGTCTCGATCTGGGCGGTCGCATCTTTCCCAATGACCTTGCCTCCTCCGTTGATCGGGTTCCAGACATAGCTGAGCCGGTGCTTGGGATTGAAGTTGCTGGCCTTCACGGTTGCCGTGACGAGTTCCCCCACAATGACTTCGTTCGGCTGCACGGAGCAGTCAGCCGCCGGGGTCTGCGCAAGCGCACCACTCGAAATCAGCGAGACCGCTAGAATCGTCGACACCGCTGTTACTACACGGCCGTTGCTTAAATTAGATCGAACCGGCACTTTGGCCTCCAAAGATTTCTGCAGGCTTCTGGTTGCAACCGATCATATACGACAAAGTCCTGGTGACTGACGGCAACGCCCTACAGCCAGCGATCGGACCTCTGCGCTTCACAACTTATTTCAAGAGACTGTGCAATTTTGATCAGACAAGAAATAAGCCTCGATTGTAATTTGATTTCGTCTGAGGGATGTGAGGAACTGATGCGTCCCTGCAACACTGTCCGCCTGTTTCCTTCGGTGGCGCGGCCAAGGGAATCGCCGTGCCACCTTTTTCTTTCAACCTCAGGGGATAGGTTTGGCTGGTGATTTCTTGCTCTTGCCATCGCCAGTCCCGTTTCTTTCTTTCCTTTCTGTTGCCTAGGAGGAAGATATGAAATCTCGTGGCGTTTGTTGGCTTGCCGTTTCGCTGCTGTTCCTCCCGTTATTGACCGCCAGTGCTTATGCCAACTCGATCAATCTGGGAACTGCCGGCGGCTACGCCGTGCTGGCTGGCTCGGCCGTCACCAATACCGGTTCCAGCGTCCTCATCGGAAACCTGGGCGTTAGCGCGGGTTGCTCAATAACCGGCTTTCCTCCGGGGAGCGTGAGCGGAACCATTAACGCCTGCAACGGGCCCGCAGCCCAGGCTCAACGCGATCTCACCACCGCCTACAACGCGGCCATGGGCCTGTCGCCCACCGCCACGCTGACGGGTAAGAACCTGGGCGGAATGACCCTTACGCCCGGCGTATATTTCTTTTCGAGCTCTGCTCAGCTGACCGGGACCCTGACTCTCAACAACCTGGGGAATCCCAATGC
>Ga0116133_1000257_pt1 | contig 16569 bp, 9 predicted proteins | sample June2015DPH_19_2_FD_89736 | JGI IMG/M metagenome (GOLD analysis project Ga0116133, IMG submission 89736) | Peatland microbial communities from SPRUCE experiment site at the Marcell Experimental Forest, Minnesota, USA - June2015DPH_19_10 | ecosystem: Environmental > Terrestrial > Soil > Wetlands >...
GCCGCCCAGAAAACGGTCGGGACGAAGGCGCCCCATAAGCAAGTTGGCGTCCGTCACCGTGGGTTCCGATCCGCGACCGTAACAGATGGGTCCCGGATCGGCGCCTGCCGATTCCGGCCCCACGCGCAGGGCGCCGCCGGCATCGAAGCGAGCCAGCGACCCGCCCCCAGCGCCCACGGTGTGAATCTCCAGCATCGGAACTCCCACCGGAAGCCCCGCCACCTCCGACTGCCCCCCGGTTCGAACCTCGCCCTGCACCGCCGCTACGTCCGTCGAGGTCCCGCCCATATCGAACGAGAGAATTTTCCGGAACCCGCTGTGCGCAGCCATCGCCGCCGCGCCCACCAATCCCCCAGCCGGACCCGACAACACCGTGCGCACCGGTTCCCGAGCGGCCGACTCCAGCGCCGTAATCCCGCCGCTCGATTGCATGACAAAAATCCGCGCCGCGTATCTCGCGTTCTTTACACTTAGGGTGCCCCACGTCTCGCGCTTTTCGAGACGTGGGATTTCCGCCGCGAATTGCTGCACCCGCTCCGCCAACCCCTCCATATAGCTCTGCATCAGCGGCTGCAGATAAGCGTTCACCACCACCGTGCTTGTCCGCTCATATTCCCGGAACTCCGGCAAGATGCGATGCGACACCGACAAAGGCAAGTCAAGCTCCGCCACCGCCGCAGCCACCGTGACCTCGTTCTCCGGATTGGCAAAAGAGAACAGCAGAGAAATCGCGATGGCCTCGGGCGCGGCCCGCCGCACCGCCTCCCGCAGCCGCGCCAACTCCGCATCCGATGGACGCTGCAAGGCCCGCCCGTCGCAGTCGGTCCGTTCCGCCACGCCAAAGCGCAACTCACGCGCCACCAGCGGCGTCACCCGATCGAAAAAGAAGTCATACAGCCGAGGCCGCGCCTGCCTCCCAATCTCGATCGTGTCTTCAAATCCCGCCGTGGTAATCAGCGCAACCCGCGCCCCTTTTCGTTGCAGCAGAGCGTTGGTCCCAACAGTCGTCCCATGCAACAAAGTAAGGCCAGCGCCAGTGTTTCCCGCCGCGCCGCCAATCTTCTTCAGTGCCTCCCCAATCGCGCGCGAAGGGTCGTCGGGCGTGGAGAACACCTTCAGAGTCCGAAGCGTGCCGCCCTCCACCCAAACGCAATCGGTGAACGTACCCCCCGTATCGATGGCAATGCGAAGTTCGGGATGCCGTGTAGGGACCATGAACAGGGAAGACTACCACTGCCCGCGGTCCGTGCCCAAACCATAACCGCCAACCGTCACCAACTGCCGTATTCTGAAGCAGTGAACACGCGAACCTGGAAAGCCTGGCTGGTGCCCGGCGGCGCGCTATTGGCGCTGGCGGCGACGCTCGTCAATAGCTCCCTGTTCCTCCAGATCGCGCCCTCGCTCTCCTTCTACTACGTTGCTGTGTTCGCCGCTGGATTGCTCTTAGCCTGGCGTTTCAATTCCAGCCGCGTTCTGTTTTCCCTGCTGGTTCTGCTGTTGGCGCATCGCGCCGTCGCTTTCTTCTCCGCCGGACAACTTCACTCCGGCCCCGCTCGCACCGCCATTGCCCTGGCCGCTTTGCTCATCCCGCTCAACCTCGTCGCCTTCGCCCAAATGCGCGAACGCGGCCTGATCGTTGCCGGAATCGCACCCCGCTTCGGTTTGCTCTTCGTGGAATCCGTAGCCTTCGCCGTCCTCTGCCGCCCGGAAAACAGTTCGGGAAATGCAGCCGCCAATTCCCATCATTCCGCAGCCGCTCCGATCCCGCTCTGGATTCTGTTGATCTTCACAGCCGCCATCGCCGTGTTCGTCCGCCGTTTCTTTCAAACCCGCAAGCCCATCGAGCCCGGATTCGTCTGGTCCATAGCCGCGGTATTCCTGTGGCTCCAATTCGCTCCGCTCGGCAAAATGTCCGACGCCTACGTCGCCACCGCCGCCTTGATCCTGGCTGCCTCGCTGATCGAGACTTCCTACGTGCTCGCCTACCACGACGAACTCACCGGCATCCGCGGACGCCGCGCCTTCAACGAATCCCTGCTCTCGCTTGACCAGCAATACGCTATCGCCATCGTCGACATCGACCATTTCAAAAAATTCAACGACACCTACGGACACGACACCGGCGATCAGGTCCTCTGCATGGTAGCCAAGCGCCTATCCGATGTCGGAGGCGACGGCCAGGCCTTCCGCTGCGGAGGCGAAGAGTTCGCCATCGTCTTCCGCAACACTTCCGCTAAAGAAGCCCTCGATCATCTTGAAGCCCTCCGCCAAAACATCGAACAATCCACTTTCCACGTCCGTGGCGCGGATCGAAGAGCCCAGCGCGCCGAAGAGAAGAGCAGCGACCGCCGAGCCGTCCCATCCGATCGCAGAAAGCCCGCAAGAAAAAAAGCTGCCGCCGCGCCCCCGCCGCCGCTCGACCACTTATCCGTTACCGTCAGCATCGGAGTCGCCGAGCCCAGCACCCGCTACCGCCAGCCCGAGCAGGTCATCCAAGCCGCCGATCAGGCCCTCTATCGCGCCAAGCACAAAGGCAGAAACCGCGTGGAACCAGCCTCCACCGCACAGCTCCGCCTAACCGAACCCAAGCGCGCCAAAGCGTCGCGGCGCTAATCGCTAGGATTTGTCATCCTGACCCTGAGCTTGTCGAAGGGGTAGGACCTGCTTTTGTCCGCAGCAAGCCCACTTCCTGGGTGGACCACCTACTTCACTACCGTTTCCAGAGCCACCTCAGCTGCATTCCGAAATCGTGTTACGCTGCTTGGCGACGCGTAATCCTCGTTCATGTCTGCTTTCTCCCGCTCCGCCTTCGCTGCGCTTCTGCTCTTCTCCCTGCAAATCATAGTTCTCGGCAACACGTTCGGCGAAGACGCAAAACCTCCAGCCCTCGACCCGGAACTTTCCGCTGCCGATCAACTCTATCGGGCGGGCAAGTTCGCCGAAGCCGAAGCACGCTATCAGGCGTTGCTCAAGACCAACTCGAAGCTCCTGCCTGCCCAAGTGGGGTTGGTGCGCGCGATGTTACGGCAGCAGAAAATCGACGAGGCGCTGGACGCGGCGAACGCCGCCTTGGCCACGCTGCCCAACTCGGCGGCGTTATTGGCGGCCAAGGGCGATGTCCAGTTCCGCCGCGCCGAGATGTCCGATGCCGAGGTGTCCTACCTCACCGCCAAGAAGCTCGACCCCAAGGAGGTGCATGCGTATCTCGGACTGGCGCGGCTGTACAGCACCTACTCCATGTACCGAATCGCTTATGGTGAGTTGCAGATCGCGCACCAGATTGCGCCCGGCGATCTTGACGTGCAAAGGGCGTGGCTGCGCACGCTTCCGCGAAAAGAACAATTGGCGTTATTGGAAGCCTATCTCGCCGGCGCCCATCCCGACGACGAACAGGAGACCAAACAGCTGACCGACTACTTGGAATTCCTCAAAGCAACCGCCGACAAACCCATTCATGCGTGCAGGCTCATCAGCAAAATCGAGCAAACCGAATCGAAGCTGGAGACTCTGTACGGGGAGGACTCACGCCGCGTGCGTGGCTTCGGCTTAGCAGTCAAGCTCAATGACCGCAATGTTCACCTCCTGCTCGATACAGGTGCGGGCGGGATCACGGTAAACCGCAAGGTCGCGGAAAAGGCTGGCCTGACCCGCATCTCCTCCGCACACTACGGAGGCATTGGCGACAAAGGGCTGCAAAGCGGCTACATCGCGGCCGCCGACCACATCCAAATCGGCGAACTGGAGTTCCAGGATTGCGTGGTCCACGTAAGCGAAAAAACCTCTGTAGCCGAAAACGATGGACTGATCGGAGCCGACGTTCTTGGCGCCTACCTGGTCGACATTGACTTTCCCGGAGAGCGGCTCAAGCTCTCTCCGCTTCCCCAGCGCCCCGAAGACACAACCGCTCCGAAGTCGCTGAACAGCGAAGGCGAGGAACAGGCCAACGCGGAACAAAAGGAAGACAGCACCGCCGAACCGGCTGCCAAGGATCGGGAGCCCGCCACGCCCAGTCCCACGCCCGCTCCAAAACCTTCACGCCGCCTGCCCAGAGATCGCTACGTTGCGCCGGAGATGGCCAACTGGACGAAAGTCTTCCGCTTCGGCCACGCCATGTTGGTGCCGACCAGCGTGAACGATTCCAAACCCATGCTGTTCGAACTCGACACCGGCGCGTTCAGCAATATCCTCTCTCTGCGTGCTGGGCGTCAGGCCGCCAAGGTGGGTTCCGATTTCCGCGATCGAGTTCGTGGATTGAGCGGCGAGGTGAACCAGGTCTACAGCTCCGACAAGGCGACTTTGAGTTTCGGGCACCTTCGACAAGCGAATCTAGGTATCATCACCTTCGACCTCGCCACCGTGAGCCGACTTACCGGCACCGAGGTTTCGGGTTTCCTGGGTTTTGAAATGCTCAGGCGGCTGGAGTTGAAGCTCGACTACCGCGACGGCCTGGTCAATTTCGAGTACGACCCGAAACGCGTGCGGCACCCATAGCAGGCTGCGGAAAAACTCCGATTTCACGCCAGTTTTGGGAAGGGCACGAGTTCCACTCGTGCCGTAACTGCCGCGAAATCAACCGCGGCTTCCAGCCGCTGGGGGAATGCCGCACTGGGAAAACACTTTTTCCGCAGCCTGATAGAGTAGGTCTCCATGCATTTCCCGAACTTTGAAAATCCTGTCAAGCCCCTGTTTTGACGATTTTCCGCGTAAGCCGCTGAATACGTAGGGAAAATAAAATCGAAAACTATGTCCAATACCCCGGCAGGAATTGATATAATAGAGATATAGAGCAAAGAAAAAGGGTGCGGATCACTCCGGCACCCTTTTTCATTTGGAGATCCTGACTTTTTGAAACCTTGAAACCCTGAAACTTTGAAACCTGGCACCTCTAAGTCCTTATTCCGGAATATTTTACAAATAAGTCCTCTTAACGCAAGGATCTGGCGCGAATTTTTCCGTAAATCTATGATTCTAAAGAATCGGAAAAATAAAAAAATCCGAGAAATCATGATCTATTAACCGAAGAGTAAACAGCCGGAGTGGCCACTTCACTCACGGTCCGCCCGCCCCGTTCTTAGCCTTGGGCGTCAGCTTCCGGATGACGAATTCCTGGAAGAGATTCGATACCGAAGTCGCGGCCAGGCCCAGGCCCGCGTTCTCAAAAGTCAGTCCCAACCCATTCCGATCCTGCCTGGGATAATAGAGATTCGAGATGCCGCCCGCCGCCAGGCTACCCAGGATGTTCGAATAGTTTGTCTGCCAGCGCCCGTTGTCGCCCTTGCAGACGAACGAGTTCGCAATCGCATACAGAGCGCGCGACCGCGTGCTGCCCGTTCCCTTGTAGAAATACCGAGGATCCTGCTTCAGAAGCGATGGCAGTAAGGCGGCACCAATGAACACGCCAGACGCCGTATCGGAATAGCCGGCGCCGAAGCGCTTTGCATAACCCTGCGCGCCTTGCCCATATTCGGCAAAGTGATCTTGCGCCTGCTCAACTCCCGCAGCTCCCGCCACAGCCACCAAGGTGAACGGATCGATCACCGTCTTCCATGCCAACTTGAACTTCTGCTTCGAGGTGAGCGGAACTGCATTCGGGATGTAGGTGACATAGAAGTTTGGCAGCACGCCCAGCACGCGCTGCTTCTCTTCAATCTTGATCTGCTCTTCCGCCACGTCGATCTGTGAGAGGCCGACTTCCACATCGGTGAAGGATTCGGCCACGGCCAGCGCGGTGTTCGGGATGGTGTAACTCTCCCCCGCATGCAGCGTTCCCGATAACGTCTGCGACGCAAAACCCGCCGACGTGATCGTGATCTGAAAACGTCCGGGAGCGACGTTGGCAAACGCGAACTGCCCATCGTTTCCCGAAACCGTCTCCTGGTGCCGGGATGGATCTTCTCCGGCAAGCTTCAGCCTGGCTCCCGCGACCATCGCTCCACTCTGATCGACGACCGTGCCGTGGATGCTTCCGGCCGGCGCCAGCGCTGGTTGCGGGCTCTGCCCCAAGCACAACGACGTCCAGCTTAGCGCGACGAACGCAAGAACAAGGACAATGATTCCAGACTTGAATTGGAGCGACATGAATGATTAACTCTATCCTCTCCCGCGCTTTCTATCCAAATGACCGAAGATAATGGTAGCGGCCTCGTTTCACGATGCAACCTGGCTAGCCGAAGCCGGTCACCCTTTTTGTTTCGATTGATTGTGAATACATCCGTGTTTAATTTATAGTCCGGCAGGATTGCAAATATAGGGAGCAGGGAAAATGAAAACGCTGGCGCGCCATGCAGGTTCAAGCAGGAGTGACGTGTACCGCGCACTTCTGCCGATTCTTGCCCTCGGTGCTTTTTTTGTGGGGACGGCGACGAGCGCACACACTCAGGCATCCGAATCGATTCCCGCATTGATCAGTCCCGATCCCGGGAAAGCGGTTGCCCGCGTCGACGGCACTGAGATCTCGCTGGGCAATGGCGCGCTTGGCTTCGAGCTAACGACGGAAAACAACAAGTTCCGGTTCGCGAAATTCACGGACGTTCTCGCCCGGAAAGTTGTGCCGGTCCCGTTCGAAGTATTTGTATTGCGCTTCAAGGACGGCCGCGAAATCCCGGCGACGCGAATGGAGATTGTCTCCGCGGCCAGCGTGGAAGACCTCAAAGGGAATTTGAGTGCTTCGAAGCTCGCCGACAGAATTGGCGGCAAGAAGGTGGCTGTAACCCTGCAATCTTCCGATCCGAAATTCGATGTGGTGTGGAGTGGAATTCTTCGCGACGGTTCGAACTATTTGCGTCAGGAAATTACAGTTCGGGCACAGGAGCATGATCTCCCAGTTTCCGAGATTCGACTGATCTCTTGGAAGCTGCCCGGCGTGAAGGTGGTCGGAACCGTTGCGGGTTCACCCTTGGTCGCAGACGATGTGTTTGCGGGTTTCGAGCATCCGCTTTCAAAGTGCGGCATTGTGAACGGCGTTGCGACCTGTACGCTTTCGCGGGAGCTTCCGATTCGCGCGGGACATGAAGTTAAGTTCTCGTCAGTGATCGGCGTGACCCCGCCCAATCAGCTGCGCCGCGGTTTCCTGAACTACGTGGAACGAGAACGGGCGCATCCCTATCGCACGTTTCTGCACTACAACTCCTGGTATGACCTCGGCTATTTCAACAAGTTCGATCAGGCGGGCGCGGTCGATCGGGTCAACTTTTTCGGGAGGGAACTGAACAAGAATCGGCGTGTGACCCTCGACTCGTATCTGTTCGACGATGGCTGGGATGATTCGAAGACGCTGTGGGGTTTCAACTCCGGTTTCCCAAATGGATTTGCTCCAGTAACAGATGCGGCTGTGAAGTACGGCGCGGCACCCGGCGTTTGGATGTCACCATGGGGAGGCTACGGCAAGCCGCATGAAGAACGACTCAAATACGGCAAGAAACAGGGTTTCGAAGCCAATGCGGAGGGCTTCGCGCTGTCCGGGCCGAAATACTACCAGCGCTTCCACGATGTTTGCATGGAAATGATGCGCACGTATGGCATCAACCAGTTCAAGTTCGACGGAACGGGGAATGTCAACGAAGTGATTCCGGGCAGTGAATTCGATAGCGATTTCGCGGCCGCGATCAGCCTGATTCAGGACTTAAGAGCGGCGAAGCCCGACGTCTACATCAACCTCACCACCGGAACTTATCCATCGCCGTTCTGGCTGCAATATGCCGATTCGATCTGGCGCGGGGGGGAGGACCATGATTTTGCGGGTGTCGGGTCGTGGCGACAGAAGTGGATCACTTATCGCGATGCCGATACGTACGAGCATGTAGTGTCCGCGGGGCCGCTTTATCCGCTCAATGCTCTCATGCTGCACGGCCTCATCTACGCGCAGCACGCGAAGAACTTGAGCACCGATCCGGCCAACGATTTCGCGGACGAGGTGCGCGATTATTTCGGCACAGGAACGCAGTTGCAGGAGATGTACATTACTCCCTCGCTGCTGAGCAAAGAGAATTGGGATGTGCTTGCCGAGGCGGCGAAGTGGTCGAGGCACAACGCCGGTATCTTGCGCGATACGCACTGGGTCGGCGGAAATCCGGCGAAACTGGAAGTCTACGGTTGGGCTTCGTGGTCGGCGGAGAAGGCAATCCTCGTCCTGCGGAACCCGAGCGACAAGCCACAGCGGCTCTCATTGGACGTCGGGCAGGCATTTGAGATTCCCAGAGATGCGCCCGCGCACTTTGCGGCGAAGAGCCCGTGGGCAAAAGACAGCTCCATGCCAACTCTTCGACTCAGTGCAGGCGAGTCGCATGTGTTTTCGCTGGCGCCGTTCGAAGTGCTGACGCTGGAAGCGGCGCCAGTTGCCAAGTGAGATCGTGAGCCACGGACGAACAGCGGGCCGAAGAATGAAGACTGGTTCATCTGGATGACAACTGGCTTCGCCTTGGCCATCTTCGTCAGCATCTCGCCGGCCCGCTAGCAGTGCATTTGAACCATGAGTTTGCCCCGCGGGATTCCTGCTGTAGAATCCTTACGCTGGAAACTATAACGAACAGACTGGCAACTGCTGCATGCGAATTGGCTTGACCGCCGAGCGCTGACCGCGAAATGCTGAAATGCCAATCCCCGACGTCCAATCCGTTGCGACGACGCTGCCCGCCCGCTACTACACGGACCCCGGCGTCTTCCGCGACGAACTCGAGCGCTTCTTCTGCCAGGACTGGATCTGCGCCGGGCGCACCAACCAAGTCCTAAAGGCGGGCGACTATTTTCTGCGTGAGGTCGCGGGGGAGAGCATCATTGTTACTCGCGACGGGAACAACTCGTTGCGGGCGTTTTTCAACGTGTGCCGGCATCGCGGCACCCGCATCTGCGCTCTCGATAAAGGGCATTTCACCGGACGGATCCAGTGCCCCTACCACGGATGGACCTACGGACTCGACGGGCGTCTGATGGGCGCTCCCCACGCCCACGAAGGCTTCCGCCACGAGGACTATCCCCTCAATCCCGTTCATGTCGACGTCTGGGACGGACACATCTTCATCAATCTCAGCGCCGATCCGGCCCCGCTCGCCGGTCAATTGGAAGATCTGCCGCGGAAGTTCCGGCACTGGCAGATGGCCGAGCTCCGCACCTTTCGAAGCGTCAAATATGAGGTGAAGGCCAACTGGAAGCTGATCGTAACCAACTACAACGAGTGCCTGCACTGTCCCATTCTGCACCCGGCGCTCAGCGCCATCAGCGATTACCTTTCGGGCGAGAACGACCCGCCGCATCGCGGGTACATCGGCGGCTCCATGGAATTTCAGGGCGGCGCCAAGACCATGAGCAAAGACGGCAAGCTGCGGCGCGACTACCTTCCCCTGCTCACCGCGGACGAACGCAGCAAAGTCTATTACTATGCGATTTTTCCCAACCTGCTGTTAAGCCTTCATCCCGATTACGTCATGACGCACATGCTGTGGCCGCGGGCCGTCGATCGCACCGACGTGATCTGTGAATTGCATTTTCATCCGAACGCAATGGCCAAGCCCAACTTCGAAGCCGATGACGCGGTTGAATTTTGGGACATCACCAACCGTGAAGATTGGGCGATCTCCGAGCTCTCGCAGGCCGGAATCCAGTCCCGCGCCTATAAGCCCGGTCCCTATTCCCGTTGTGAGTCGCTGCCCCACGCCTTCGATCAAATGGTGCTGAATCGCGAAAAACTGGATCGTGAAAAGCAGGCATCGAAGAAGTCGGTCCGGTAAACGCCGATTCGCGGGTGTTCAGGCCACCCTCACTTTGCCCGATATACCGTCTTTCCCGCCACCATCGTCCACAGTACTTTCGTCTCGCGCATGTCTTCCGGCGAAACGGTTAAAACGTCGCGATCCAGCAAAACCAAATCCGCGCGCTTGCCGGCGGCGATGGTTCCAATGGAATCGAGATTCATGGCGTGAGCCGAGTTTCGCGTATAGGCATAGAACATCGCTTCGCGCGGCATGGCCTGCGATGGGTCGAGCACTCCTTCCGATCCTTTGCGCGTTTCGGCCTGATAAATCGCCCAGAACACGTTCGCGCTCGAAACCGGCCAATCGCTGGCCCCGGAAATAATTCCGCCGTTGTCGAGGATCGACCGCGCCGGATACTGCCACTGGTAAATTTCAGGATCCAGATACGGTTTCAAAATCTCAATCGTGTCGGGACTGGCCTCCGCCCAAAGAAGCTGCAATGCGCTCACTACGCCCAGTTCCCGGAACCGAGGGAAATCCTCCGGCTGCACGAACTGTTCATGCGTAATGGTATGCGGCAGCCCGGAATTGCCGTTCGCCTTGCGCGCCGCCGCAATCCCGTCGAGCGCTTCCTTCACCGCGCGGTCGCCGATGGCATGCACGTGAACGATCAACCCCTGCTTGTCGGCCGCAACGCACACCTCGGCAAATTTCTTGGGATCGAACAGCAGATCGCCGTTGCGCCCCGTGTTCTTGTAAGGCTGGCTGAGATGCGCCGTCTGCGAAGGATATTCCGCCACGCCATCCGCGAAGACCTTGATCCCGGTTACGTGCAAGTTGGGAACATTCTTGTAAGCCGCGCGCGTCTTCTGCACCGCCGCGAGTTCCGCTGCCGGATCTTTCGCCAACACCTGGGGAAATGCCACCACCTGCGAGGTCAGCTCTCCCCGGTCCGCGAGCATCTTGTAAGCCCGCAAAACATAATCGCTGGCCAGCGGGTCAAGCCACGCCGTAATTCCGAGGCTGTAGTTATATTGCAGAGCGGCGCGCCCCGCCGCCAGCAAACTGTCGGACGTGGGCTCGGGCAGCAACGGCTCGATTTTTTCCGTACCGGCATCGACCAGAAAACCGTTCGGCATGTCCTTGTTTTTATCTTTATCCGTGCCGTAGTAACTCCGCTCATTCGCAGAAAGTTTCTTCAGGAAATCGGCGGTGATGCCGGCGCGCTGCAACAGGGCGCGATTCGCCCACGCCGTGTGACCATCCATGCCGCGCAGAATGACGCTTTGCTTCTCGTAAGCACCGGTGCTGAACATGGCGTTCAGGGTGTCGCAGTGCGACCAGAACTCCAGCGGCAGGCCAAGAATCTCAAGAATGTCGCCGCGCATGCCCTTGCCCGTTTTCTTCGCGTCTTCGGCAAATGCCGGAAGATCGTTGAGCGCATGCACCTTCTCGCTGGCGTCGGCGGAAATCAAGCCGAGTCCTCCATCGATCGAGTGGCTGTGCGAGTCGATGAACCCGGGGAAAAGACTCTTGCCCTCCAGGTCGACGCGCTCGGCATTTGCGGGCGCAGACTTTACGACCTCGGGAAGGTTGCCGACCGCGACGATCTTGTCGCCGCGAATCGCAACCGCCTCCGCGTAAGGATTCTGCGGATCGCCGGTAAACACTTTGGCATGAAAGAAGATTCGTTCGGCGGAGCTTCCCTGTGCCCACAGCGCGGCATTGGTCTGAACAAGAAAGAAGGTCGTAACCAATAGAAGAAACAAAGAATATCGCGAAAAGCGTCTCACTCGATCACCTTTTCCAATGCTGCGGATTGCTGCAAGATTCATCTTTACAGGTCACAACTATACACAAGTTCCCCGGCCTGAGAACTGTACGATTTGCAGCAAATGCGAGGGCGGACGGTGCCCGGAATGCGGAAAGCGGATGTACTTTCGAGTCTATGTTTTCGCCCCGGACCCGTGTGAGAATTGGGCAGGTTCGGCTTCCTTCGTCAATTTCCACGATTTGAGGTACCCCACGTGTCGAACGCTCATAAACACCTGCCTTTATCGCTGATCGTAGTAGCAGCAAGTGCTCTGCTGTCCCTGGCGGCCTGTGGCTCCGGTTCACGGCTGGTGAAACCCGTGAGCGTCTCCGAAACCATCGCCAAATCGAACGACTCCGCCACCGATGCCTATACCGGGCGCAACGGAGCGGGCAAGGCGACCCCGATTGGAGAACGCCTTACGGGTGGTGCTTCCACTGAAATCGCGGCGAACCTGGCGGCTCCGATTGATGACGTAGCCGCGCAACTGGAAAGTTCCGACGCAATCATCGTCGCTACTCCCGCGACTGCCCCTTCATTCAAAGTCGCGATGCATCCCTCTACCATCACAGTAGCCCCTGGAGAATCCGGATCGACCAACGTTACAACCACGGTGACGTTGGGATACGATCATGCACTGCATTTGACCACGTCCAATGTGCCTGCCGGAGTTTCGGTGATCCTTACCCCCAAGCTGATCGCCGCTCCGGGAGGCGGCACGGCCGTTGCGGAAATCAAGGTCCACAGCAGCGTGGCCGATGGAAAATATGCCATGGAAGTGATCGCTAGCGATGGCACCACATCGCAGAGCGCAAAATTGACGCTGAATGTGGCATCAACAGGAGGACCGGCGGCGACCTTCCAGGGGTGCTGGTACAAGCATGGCAGCGACAGCTATCAGGGAGTCCACGTTACGGTCGCCAACGCGGGTACATATTCTTTTAACGCCCTTCTCTATTCCGGAGCGACCTGCAACCCCAACGATTGGGCCGATGAATTTGGGTACGGACAACTATTGCAGTTCAGCCCGGACTATGAATGGACGTTCTGGTTTACCCATTTCCCCAATCAGACCAACATGTCCGCAATTTGGTACGTGGGAAATGAGCAGTCGCAATGCGTGAATTATAACGTCGCTCCGGATTGCTAGCGGCCAATGCCAGCCACGGAATGTCGACTAAACCTGACGTCGAATCAACCACGCATGCGGCGCCGCCACGGTGAAATCATTTTCGGCGCGCATTCAGCTTGTCGAGAACGCGCTTCAACTCTTCCAGTTTCTGCCCCGCCTCGCCAAGTTTGCCTTCCGCCGTCAGGCGCTCGTAGTCGGCAAGGTCATGGGCCGCTTCCGCGATGAGCGCATTGAGATTGAGATCGCCTGCGGGCTGGGACAACGCGTCTGCCGCGCCTCGTGCAGCCTCAGCAGCACCCGCCGCTGCATTTGTTGATGGAGAATTGGCCGGCGCACTCGTCGTTGGCGCGCTCGTCGTTGGCGCACTCATGGACGAAGCCGCTCCGCCAAACAGCGCTGCCATCGCCGACTCGAACGTCGGCCCGTACGCGAGTTTATCCTGCAGCGCCAGCACCACCAGCCGCAACTCCGGCATCGGACTCCGCTCCGCCTGAAGGTAAATCGGCTCCGCATACAACAGCGCGCGCCCCGACGGAATCACCAGCAGCGCCCCGCGCCGCACGTGCGAGCCTTGCTGATTCCAAAGCGTCAATTGTCCGGAAAGCTGCGCGTTCTGGTCGATGCGCGCCTCGATTTGCAGCGGTCCGTCGACCAGCTTCGTCTTCGGAAAGTTGTAAACCACCGACGTGCCGTATTGCGCGCCGTCGCTGCGCCCGGCGATCCAGCCAATCAGATTATTGCGGTTGGCGGGCGTGAAGGGCAGAATCTCCACGAACTCCTCGCCGGTTTCGTCCGGCAGTTTCATCAGTACAAAATTGGGCTGCATGGCCTGTGTCGTCTGGCCGCCGCCCTCGGCCATGCCCACTTCGGTCGCGACCGTCCACAGATCTTCACGGTTGTAGAACGCTTCCGCGTCGGTCATGTGATACAGGCCGTACACTTCCGCTTGCAGTTTGAGCAGCAGCTCGGGATAGCGCACATGCTTGCGCAGCCCGGCCGGCATCGCGGACGCATCCTTGAACAAGTCCGGAAAAATTCGGCGATACGCCGCGATGATCGGATCCTCCGTATCGAAGACGTAGAACGTGGTCGTGCCGTCGTAGGCGTCGATCACCACCTTGACGCTGTTCCGCATGTAGTTAATCAAATCGTTGCCGAGCCGGTAATGGGTCGAGTAGGGATAACTGTCGGAAGATGTGAACGCGTCCATGATCCAGGACAGACGGCCATCGTCGCCAAGCACGATATACGGATCGGACTCGTAGGTGAGAAACGGCGCCAGCGCCGATACGCGATCCTTCAGGTTGCGACGCATGAGCAAGCGGCTCTCCGGGGTCACGTCGTCGCTGAACGGCAGCTTCGCCAGGTCGTCGCGGTCGAGCGCGATCATGATGCGGCGCAGAAAGCCGCCCAGCACGATACCGCCCGAGCCTTCATACGACGTCAGGCTGTTGCTGGCGCCTTGCGGATAGTTGAATTCCTTCTGCCGCGTCTTCACGTAGACGTCGGTGTTGGTCATCTCGCCAAAATAAATCTCGGGACGCGTCACGCTCAGCCCGCGCACCGTGCTCTGCACCGGCATGTTGCTCAACATTAGCGTGGGCAGCCCTTCCGGCGTAAAGCCATTGACCGGGTTCATCGTGATGCCGTAGCCGTGGGTGTAGATCAGCTTGTCGTTAATCCAGTTGCGGCTGCTCTCCGGGAGCTTGTCGACGTTCAACTCGCGCGCGGCCAGCATCACCTCGCGAGTCGCGCCGTCAATGTCATAGCGGTCGATGTCGATGTCGGGAAAGTCGTAGTAGGTGCGGATCTCCTGAATCTGGCGCAGCGTGTCTTGAAGCGCGCGCCAGTCCCACAACCGGATGTTCTGCAACGTCGCCTGATTGTTCGCCGCGTCCGCCGCTTCCACCGTTGTCTCCGCGGGAAATTCGCGCTGCGTAATGCGGCTGAATCCGTAAGCCTTCCGAGTGAGCTCGATATTGTGCGCGATATACGGCTGCTCGCGCACCAGTTCATTCGGTTTGACGATAAAGCTGCTGACGTACCAGCTGACTCCCTGCAAGGCGATATAACAGACCGCAGCCGGCAGAATCGCAGCGGCCAGCCACAGCCCGCGTGGCATCCGCACGGCGTTGACGGCCGCAATCGCCGCGCCGAATATCAGCGCGGCGCAGACAATCAGCAACCCGGTCAGCGTGACGTGCGCGTCCGTGTAGGTCACGCCTCCGAAGATCGTGTGATCTTCCAGCAACAACTCGAACCGGCTGAGATAGACACGCGCCGCGAGAATCGCCAAGAGAAACGCGAATGCGATCGACAGCCCGCGCCAGGGCAGGGTGACCGCCCGGCTGAGACGCCCGCTGAGCGCGCGGCTCCCGCCCGTGATGAGGATGAAAAAACCGGCCAGCGCACAAATAATCACAGCCAGAGTAAGCAGCCAGCCGACGATGAGCTGCCAGGCGGGTAGTGCCAGCAGAAAAAAGTTGAGCGGCTTGCCGAAAATCGGATCGGAGACGACGCCCCCGCCTGTGGCAGGCGCATACCAATACAGCGCGAGCGCCGGCCACTCCACCATCATGCTGCCGCCGGTGACCGCGGCAATCACGAGCGCAACGCCAAGCGCGATCGTGCGCAACACCGGCTCCACCGGGAGCTTCAGCGGTTGTCCGCCAATCAGAATCGTGTGACCGTCCGGCAAATCGGGCAGATGCGCCCGCTTCAAAGCCAGAAACGATCCATAGAGAATCAGAAACGTGGCCGCCGCAAATGCGGCAAAGATTCCCCACTGCAGACCCAGTGTTTTCCAGAACACCTCGCCGTATCCAAGCGACCCGAACCAGAGCGTGTCGACGTAGTACGACAACGCGGTCCGGCTGCCGAAGAAGATGCCGGCAAGGACCGCCAACAGGAGAAACAATCGTCCGCGACGCCGCGGCGGGTGCGGAGAGTGCGGCGGCGGCCAGTCGATGGACTCAGGCATTGCGTAACCTCGTTGTCAGCAGATTCTGGTGGGTCACCCGAATGATACTCTTTCGCTTCCGGGCAAGTTGACTCACGGCTGACACCTCGCGGCAACCAATCACGATGACGGCGCTTTGCTGATTGAGGTATGCGTGGCGACCGAAGTACTGTCGGTTTGAATCAGTGGATGCTACAGGATCGAGAGGTCAGATGTGCCGCACGGCAGATTGGCCGCTGCCATGGTCGAAGCTGGATTGGCTCGCCGAGGGGACGCGAGCCCTATTACATCACGCAAGGATGCCTCCGGGGCGGGCTGGGCGGAGAACCCAGACTCATCAACCTCTCGGAGCATCCTTGCTTTCATGGCTAGAACTTGTCTCGTAATCAAAACTTAGCTGCCCCACAGTGCGCTGCCGGCCTTGGTGTTCGTCTTGACTTTCATTGGATTGGCTCCTTGCCTCGGAATTTTTGCCTGCTCGATCACTTCTAAACCTGGGTTCTGAATCGTTTCGGAAGCCCTCAACTTAGCTGCCCCACAGTGCGCTACCAGCCTTGGTTTTCGTCTTGACTTTCATTGGGTTGCTCCTTTCTTTTGAATTTCTTGTCTGCTCTTCTTGTTCTGAATCGTTTGAGAAGCCCTCAACTTAGCTGCCCCACAGTGCGCTGCCAGCCTTGGTGTTCGTCTTGACTTTCATTGGGTTGCTCCTTTCTTTTGAATTTTGCCGCTCGTTACTTCCGACCCTGGTTTGTGAATCGTTAGCCCTGAACTTAGCTGCCCCACAGTGCGCTACCAGCCTTGGTGTTCGTCTTGACTTTCATTGGATTGCTCCTTTCTTTGGAATTTCTTGTCTGCTCTTCTTGTTCTGACTCGTTTGAGAAGCCCTCAACTTAGCTGCCCCACAGTGCGCTGCCAGCCTTGGTGTTCGTCTTGACTTTCATTGGGTTGCTCCTTTCTTTTGAATTTTGCCGCTCGTTAC
>Ga0116133_1000271_pt1 | contig 16306 bp, 14 predicted proteins | sample June2015DPH_19_2_FD_89736 | JGI IMG/M metagenome (GOLD analysis project Ga0116133, IMG submission 89736) | Peatland microbial communities from SPRUCE experiment site at the Marcell Experimental Forest, Minnesota, USA - June2015DPH_19_10 | ecosystem: Environmental > Terrestrial > Soil > Wetlands...
CTCGCTAAAATCCACGAGCAATCTCATGGCATCCCCTTGTGCCAGGTTGCGCGCGGTTTCATTCCACTGAGCGACGAATCCCGCCGCGTCGTGCGGTGCTCGGAGGCGGGGCCGAAGTTCAGCCGCAGTGTTGTCGTTGAAGCGAAAGTAAGCGCTCGAAAAGCGCTCTTCAAGAATTGCCATTCCAGTGAACAGGCTCATCGACTTGCGTTCCACTTCGTTCGCAGGGATCAGGAGCACTTCTCCATCGCCCTCAAAAAACGCGCCGGTGATCCTGCCCATCACGTCTTGCGTGAAAGCTAGGGTGCCGTCTTCGAGGCTGATATGAATCGTGGCACGATCCAGCGAACTGTCGCGGACCTTAAAGACTCGCGCCGGATCGAGGCCGACACTGCTCAGTTGCAGGTAGAGCGATTCGGCGGGTCCGGGCGGGCGCGTCTGTGGCGGCGACTGAGCCGCGTATGCGCGGTCACAGGGGAAAAGTGCCATGCCCAGCGCCAGCATCATGCCAATCCGGCACCGGAAAGCCAGTACCTTCGTTACGTAGGGGTTAACGCTCACGGTTGCTAGAATGCGCTTCAATGGGGCTTCGTGTCACTACTTTCGCAATGATATGGGTGGCGTTAGCCTCCGCGGCATCGGCTGACACGATCTACTTGAAGAACGGCCGCACCATCCTTGCCGATCACGTCCAGGAAAAGGGCAGCCACTACGAATATGAGCTTGGGGACGACAGTTATGCCATCCCCAAGAGCACGGTGGAACGAGTCGAGGCCGGCGGGGCGCCTGCCAGCGCTCGGTCCTCCGTGGCCCGGAGCGTGGGTGAGCTCCCCGCCTTCGTCCCAGCCGATAGCCTCGCCAACCAGGGTGACTTGCCCAAGACAATAGTTAAGGATGGCAAGGTCGACCCCGACGCTTTGGCGAAACTTGAAGGCAAAGGAAACGCCGAGTTGAGTGCTACCGCCGACTTCATCGCCGGCAAGTTTGAATTCGATCACGGTAACATCGATCAGGCCCGCCGCTATTTCGATAGTGCTCTGCGCTTTCAGTCGGAGAATTCTACTGTCCTTATTTACTATGCCGCCCTGCTGGTTCGCACGGGCAACCCCTCGCAGGCACTGCCCTACGCCCAGCGTGCGGTGAGCGCGGCTCCTGATTCGCCCGATGCGTACACGGTGCTCGGCTATGCGCAGCAGGCGTCCGACCATACCAAAGACGCGGTAGCTTCATGGAAGCGTTCCCTAGAATTGCGTCCTGATCCCACCGTCCAACAATATCTGGCGAAAGCGCAGCGCGAACAAAACGCAGAAACTGACTTCGCTCAGCGCGAAAGCAGCCATTTCGTTCTGCATTACGAGGGTAAGCAGACTTCGGAAGCATTCCGTGAACAAATCCTGGCTGCGCTGGAGTCTGACTATGACGATCTGGTGCGCGATCTTGGCATGCCGCCGCACGACAACATTCTGGTCACGCTTTACACCGAACAAGCTTTCTTTGATGTTACCCGCGCTCCCTCATGGTCGGGGGCGCTCAACGATGGCAAGCTCCGAATTCCTATCAACGGGCTTAGTTCAGTGACCCCGGAGTTGGCCCGAGTTCTGAAGCACGAACTTGCGCACTCGTTTATCAATCAGATCTCCGCCGGCCGCTGTCCGCCTTGGCTGCACGAAGGAATTGCCCAGCTTCTCGAACCGAAATATCTGGGCAGCGATGGACACCAATTGGCTCTCCTTTTCAAGGCGCAAAGCAACATCCCGCTGAACGTGCTGGAAGGGAGTTTCATGCGCTTCTCCGGCCCACAAGCCTACCTGGCATATGCGGAATCATTGGCAGCCGTTTCCTACATCAATGATTCTTACGGTATGGGCGACATCCAGCGAATTCTGCACCGCCTCAGCGAGGGCAGCTCCACCGAAGCCGCCCTGCGAGCGACGATTCATTCCGATTACGGCCAGCTCGAATCTGATCTTGCTAAGTACCTCAGCGACAAGTACGGCGAGTAAATCCAAAGTTTCTTAGGACGGCGCACAACTCATTTGCCCGTCAGCAGCGCTTGTGCTAGTTTCGGTTGCTAGTCTCCGCCTTGAATGTGCGCCCTATTCCAGTCCCGCGCGCCCGATCCTCCGTCGTCCCCGGAGCCCGCCGCGGGCGAGTTTCCGAAGATTCAGGGCGCGGAAATCGCCGCCACTACTTACGGCAAACGAGTTGCCGGAGATTTTTACGATTCCGTGCGCGTCAGCCCGGAGCGGGTTTTATTTGGTCTGCTCGACGTTGCCGGGCGCCGCGAGACCAATCAGATTGTCCTGTCCGCCGCCCAGAAGATGTTTCGTAGTCTGGGAACCGAACTTTTTTCGCGTCCTGACTTCAACGAAGCGGACGCCATGACCGAACTCTGTCTTCGCCTCAACCGCGGCGTGATGGAAGCCGCTCACGGCATTTGTTCCTGCCCCGCATTTATTGGTTGCTACCACGAGAAGTTCGGCACTCTCTGCTACACCAATGCCGGGCATACACCCGCGCTGCTGCGCGACAGCACCGGTATCGTCGAACTCGGCTCCACGGGTTTGCCGCTCGGCCTGTTCTCCCATGCCACCTGCGAGGCTCCCACCGTTGGCCTGGGGAAAGGCGCGGTTCTTCTTCTGGTTTCCCGCGGAGTGGTGGAGGGCCACTGCAAAGACGACAAAGCCGAAGATCTGGAGTTCGGTTTGGAACGCGTGAAAGAACGCCTTCAGGCCCAAGCTCCGCAGAGTGCGCAAGCCGTCTCCATGTCTATTTTGAGTGCGGTTGGCGAATTTACATGCGAGCCCATGGTTTTGGATGATATGACCGCCCTCGCATTCGTGCGGCTCGCTTAATCCGGTCGCTGCAACCTCGCGAAATCGACAACGCATCAGAAACATTGATTTCAGGCGGTATCGAGCCGTCCTGAAGTAGTAAAATAGCCCAACGGCCGTAGCCCACTTTCGCCCGCAAGCTCAGGCAGCGTGGTGGCCCACCGGAAATCTTATGAAAACAATGCTTCTGATGGTCATTGGCATGTCGCTGATGCCGGCTTTCGCTGCCGGGCAAGTTGTCGAAGAAATTGTGGCGCGTGTGAACAGCCAAATCATTACCCACTCGGAGTTCCTCCGCAGCAAGGATCAGCTTAAGGACGACGTCAGGCAGCAGGATCCAAGCAATGCCGACAAGCTTTTTAGCGAGCGCGAAAAGGACATTCTTCGCGACCTCATCGACCAGCAGTTGCTGCTAGAAAAGGGCAAGGATCTTGGTATCACCGGCGACACCGACCTGGTCAAGCGTCTGGACCAGATGCGTAAGGACATGAAGCTCGAAACCATGGAAGAGCTTGAAAAGGCCGCCACCTCGCAGGGCATTTCCTACGAAGATTGCAAACAAAACATGCGTAACCAGATCATTACGCAAAAGGTGATCGGCGAGGAGGTCGGATCCCATCTCTCTATCACCACCGACGAGCAACAGAAATTCTATGACGAGCATAAGGCTGAAATGGAGCAGCCGGAATCGATCCGGCTAAGCGAGATATTGATCGCATCGCAGAAACCCGCGGATAAGCCTTCCAAGCCGGCGGAGAACGGCACAGGTGGCCCCAACGCCGCCGCCAGCGATAGTGCGAAGAGTCAGGCCGACGAAGCTGCTAAACAGGCGGAGGAGACCGCAGCTTTGACCGCCACGGAAGCCAAGACTAACGATCTGCTCAAACAAATCCGCGCCGGAGCAAGCTTTGAAGACGTAGCCAAAAAGAATTCCGCTGGCCCTTCGGCGGCGCAAGGCGGAGATCTCGGCGTGTTCAAGCGTGGAACTCTGGCCAAGGAACTTGAAGACAGAACCTTCGCCATGAAGGCCGGCGAAGTCACTGACGTGATCCGTACCAAGCAGGGTTACGTAATCTTGAAGGTTACCGGTCATCAAGTGGCGGGCATCCCTCCGTTGAAAGAAGTTGAGCCTAAGATTCAGGACGCTCTTTACTACGAGAAGCTACAGCCCGCGCTGCGCGCCTATCTGACTAAGCTGCGTGAGGAGGCTTACATCGATATCAAGGAGGGGTACGCGGATTCGGGTGCTAGCCCGAATCAGACCAAGCCGATTGAGACCACCGCGGCCAAGGAGGCCGAAGCGAAGAATCTGAAGAAGAAGAAAAAGAAGGTGCTGGGAATACTCTAGGGGAGAACGGCGCGGTTCTTCCGCACCATATTCAGCTCCGCCGAAGCCTCTGGTTTACACTCATTGGAGAGCATGAAGGATTTCTACATCAGCGAGTGTGTTCGCCACGAAAACAAGATCATTACTTCTAACTTTGTGGTGGTCTCCAAGCAGATCAAGCCCAAGAAAACCGGCGAGCCATACCTCGCTTTAACCCTTGGCGACCGCAGCGGACAGCTCGAAGCCAAGATGTGGGACAACGTGGCGGAAGTGCTCAATGTCTTCGAGCAGGATGACTTCCTCAAAATCAAAGGCTTAGTCAACAAGTACAAAAGCCGGTTTCAACTGACCATCCACAAGCTGAGAAAGCTAGGCGAATCGGAGATTGAATTCTCTGACTATCTTCCCAAGACTCCCAGAAATATTGACGAACTCTGGCAGACCCTCACGGATTTCGTGGGTTCGTTTCAGAATCCCCATCTCAAGGCCTTGGTGCAGGCTTTCATGTCCGATCCGGAGATCGCTGCTGCCTATCGCAATGCTCCCGCCGCCAAAACCCTGCATCACGCCTATATCGGTGGCTTGCTCGACCATGTGGTCTCGCTTTTTCGTTCGTGCGACCTGGTCTGCCGCAACTATCCGCAGGTCAACCGCGACCTCTTGCTGACAGGTGTTTTTCTGCATGACATCGGCAAGATTCACGAGCTTGCCTACAATCGCTCGTTTACCTACACCACTCGCGGCCAGTTGCTCGGGCACATGGTGATTGAACTGGAAATGCTGCAGGCCAAGCTCGCGCTGGTTCCGGGGTTTCCGGACACGCTCAAGACTTTGGTGGAGCATCTCATCATTAGTCACCACGGCGAGTACGAATTCGGCTCACCCAAGCTCCCCATGTTCCCGGAAGCCTTGCTCTTGCACTATATGGATGACCTGGATTCCAAGATGGAAGCCATGCGCGCTCACTTCGAACGCGAGGCCGACCTGGAAAGCCCATGGACCGGTTACAACGCCTCACTCGGACGCCCGCTGCTGAACAGCGCGAAGTTTCTTGCGTCGAAGGTTGCTCCGCCTGGCGAAGAGTCTTCTGCCACCGAAGCGACCGCGGAACCTGCGAGTGAATCCCGCGAAAAAGCTCCGACGCTGCCCGGTTTTGAATCGTAGGGTCAGCTTTAGAGTTTGCCGTCATGCTCGACTTCAGCCGATTTGAAGTTCTCACCTTCGATTGCTATGGCACCCTCATCAACTGGGAAGAGGGAATTCTTCGCTGCATGCGTCGTATCCTTTCTTTCCACGGTAAGGAAATAGACGATGCCACCATCCTAAGGTTTTACGGGGATTTTGAAGCTCGGGCGGAGCGGGGCGAATATCGCAGCTATCGGGACGTTCTTCGGTCCGTCGTCCGGCACTTCGGAGAAAAACTTGCATTCAAGCCCACAGATGAGGAAGCCAGCTCTCTGGCGGAGTTCCTGAAGGAGTGGAAGCCCTGGCCGGACACAGTCGAAGCGCTCCGCGAACTGCAGAAGCGCTTTCGGCTGTCTATCATCTCAAACGTGGACGACGATCTTTTCGCGGACACGCGACCTCAACTGGGCGTGGAGTTCAGCCACGTCGTCACGGCGCAGCAAGCGCGAGCTTACAAACCAGCATTGAAGATCTTCGAACTTGCGCTGGGCCGTATTGGTGTCCCGGCAAAACGGGTCTTGCACGTCGGGCAGAGCATTTACCACGACGTTATCCCAGCGCAATCTCTCGGTCTAGCCACGGTTTGGGTGAATCGACCGTCGCCGAGAAAGAACCTCGGGGCCGTCAAAGCGGCCGAGGCAAGTCCAGACTTGCAGGTTCACAATCTCCTGGAGCTTGCCCAGGCTTGTTCGCAGGCGAGGATCCACTGGCGGCTAGGCAGGAATCTTTAAGACTCTCTTCTGAATCGCCCACATCACCAGTTCGGCTTTGTTGTGAATGCCAAGCTTCCGCATCAGATTGAACTTGTGCGCGTCCACGGTCTTGCTGCTCAAACCCAAATCCGTCGCCGCCCTGCGCACAGTTTTCCCTTCCGCCAGCAATTTCAAGACTTCCCGTTCCCGGGACGTCAGAGTGTGTCCCAACTCAGATGCCGGTTCGCCCGCAGGCGGCAGTTCCTCCGCCGGATGCACCCGGCCGCAGACGCTGCGAACCATCTTGACCAGCTGTTCCACGGAGGTTTGGCGCGCAGCAGAATACTCAGTAAAGGCTTGCGAACCATCGAATCCGGAGCCGGACAGCTCCTGCTCGCTCAAGAAAACCACCTTGGTATAGGGCGATTGCCGCGCGACCAGCTGCTCGGCTTCGGGTGCAGACAATCCGAAAGCGCCGGCGTCAACAATTACAACATCCGGACGAAACTCAAAAACCTTGCGCAGGCACTCGGCCGCATCCACGGCCTCGCTTACCACCTCGAGATCGGGCTCATCCTCCAACAAACGTCTCAGGCCTTGGCGCCAGAGAACGTAATCATGCACGAGGACGCAGCGAACTTTTCTGCGCGGCATTTCCATTTGCATCTGTGCGTGGGGACACACAGTTCCTCCTCCTTGCTTGGTCAGTGATTTTGCGAAATGACGCAGACGCTAAAAAGACTTCTGTGATGAAAACCAAGCTGCTCCCTTATTGTAGCAATCATTCATCCCTCTGTGAGCGTGAAAAATCCCGAGCGATCCAACCTCCTTCATCCGCGCTCACTCCAAGGGCACCACATCAGGTAAAATCGAGCACTTATGCTGCGTTATTTTACGGCCGGAGAATCTCACGGCGAAGCCCTGGTTGCTTTCCTCTCGGGTGTGCCTGCCGGGCTGAAGGTGGAACAGGCGGTTCTCGACCGTGAACTCTGGCGCCGCCAGCAGGGTTACGGTCGCGGCGGTCGCATGAAAATCGAGCGCGACACAGCCCACATTCTTTCCGGCGTGCGTCATGGGATGACCATCGGCTCGCCGATTTCAGTCCAACTCGAAAACAAAGACTGGAAAAACTGGCAGGACTCTTTGCCGGTGGGCGAAGGCGATTCCGCGCGTCATAAGCCAGTAGCGTCACCCCGCCCCGGGCATGCTGATTTGGCAGGAGCCCTGAAATACAACTTTCCGGAAGCTCGCTATGTTCTCGAGCGCGCGTCTGCCCGAGAGTCGGCGGCTCGAGTGGCGATCGGAGCGATCGCCAAAGCCTTCCTCCGCCAGCTTGGCATCGAGGTCCTTAGCCATGTTGTTGCCGTCGGCAATGTGACTATGCAAGAAAACGTTCCTTGGGAGCAAATTATCGCTCTTTACAACCAGGAGCAAATCTTGCTGAATTGTGCCGACCCGGATATTCAGCAACGCATGAAAGAAGAAGTCGACAAAATACTTAAGACCGGGGATTCGTTGGGAGGAGTCTTCGAGGTAGTCGCCCACGGTGTTCCACCTGGGCTTGGAACTTACGCGCAGTGGGACGAACGTCTGGATGGCTTGCTGGCCGCTGCGGTTATGTCGTTGCAAGCTGTGAAGGCAGTCGAGATCGGCTCCGGCGTTGCGGCCGCCGCTTCACCAGGGTCCGCCGTGCACGATGAGATTGGGTACGGTGAGCGGGCGAATTTTACCGCGTTCACTCGCACCCACAACAACGCTGGCGGAATTGAAGGCGGCGTTTCCAACGGAGAGGAGATCCGAGTGCGCGGCTATCTGAAGCCGATCTCCACTTTGCGACGTCCACTCCAGTCCGTCGATTTCGCCACTCGCGAGCCGGTGCGGGCTGCCTACGAGCGCTCGGACGTTTGTGTCGTGCCGGCAGCTGGAGTCGCCGCCGAGGCTATGGTCGCCCTCACTCTGGCTCGCTGCGCCCTCGAAAAGGTCGGCGGCGACTCTATGGGTGAGACCTTGCGCAATTTTCAGGGATACCGCAAGCAACTGGAAAGCTATTGATGATTTATCCCATCGTTAAGTTTGGAAATCCCGTCCTCGAGAAGCCGGCCGAGAAAGTCACGGTCTTTGACGAAGAATTGAAGAAGCTGATCGACGACATGTTCGAGTCGATGTACGCCGCCCGTGGTGTAGGGCTGGCAGCGCCGCAGATCGGAATCTCGCGCCGTATCGCTGTCGTGGACGTTACCTTCAAGGAGGATCCGGAAGCGAAACTGGTACTCATTAACCCTGAGATCATCCATAAAGAAGGCCGCCATACGCAAAGCGAAGGCTGCTTAAGTATCCCCGATTTTCGCGAGAACGTGAACCGCCCCCAGGTGGTCACCGTCCGCGCCCAGGATTTATCTGGAGAGATTTTCGAGAAGACCGGGGACGACTTGCTGGCTCGCGCCTTGCAGCATGAGACCGATCACCTGAATGGCAAGCTCTACATCAGCCATATCAGCGCCCTCAAGCGCGACCTGATCAAGCGTAAAATTCGCAAGCTGGTCAAAGCGGGAGAATGGTAGAAATTCGTAATTGTGCAGTTTTGTAATTGGGTCATCGATGCCCCTGGCAAACGCCCAATTGCTCAAACGCCCGATTACTCACTTGCCCGATGTCTCCATCCCTGAATCTCGTCTTTTGCGGCACGCCTCGCTTCGCCGTGCCAACACTCGACCGGCTGGTCGAGGCTGGATTCCGCGTGCCCCTGGTAGTGACGCAGCCTGATCGTCCCAAAGGACGCGGCCTGGAACTCGTCGCCTCGCCCGTCAAGCAGCGCGCGCTGCAGCACGGACTGCCGATCGCGCAACCGGAGAGCATCAAGAACAACAGGGACTTCCGCGCTCAACTCACGGATCTCAAACTCGATGCCATCATCGTGGTCGGCTACGGGCGCATCATTCCAGGGTGGATGCTTGATCTCCCCGCTCTCGGCAACATCAACCTGCACGCCTCGCTCTTACCCAAATATCGTGGTGCGGCGCCGATCCAGTGGGCCATCGCCCGCGGAGAAACCGTTACCGGAGTGACCACGATGAAAATCGACGCCGGCCTGGACACCGGTGACATTCTGCTGCAGCAGGAAGTCCCCCTTGGCCCCAATGACACGGCAGAGACTCTCGCCCCGAAGTTGGCGGCAGTGGGAGCGGATCTCATGGTCACAACGCTGCGCGGTTTGCACGACGGAACCATCCATGCCAAGCAACAAGATCACTCCCAGGCCACGCTCGCCCCCATCCTGAAGAAGGAAGACGGACTGATCGATTTCTCCCGCCCCGCCGTCGAAATCCTGAACCGCTTGCGAGGCTTTCAACCATGGCCCGGCGCGTATTCGAAATTTCGCGGTAAGAATCTACAACTCTGGCAAGCGTCCGCTTTCGATTGTGCGTTGCCCGAGTCCAAACTGAAAGTGGAAGGCAATCATCTTTTGGTTGGCTGCGGCGGGAGCTCCGCAATCGAAATCCTCGCCCTGCAGCTGGAAGGCAAGAAGCGGTCTTCCGCCGCTGATTTCATTCGTGGTTATCGTCCCCCCCCGGGCGAGAGGCTTGGCTCCTGAAGTCGAGAGGATTTCTCTCGGGGCCCCGCTTCCCTCATACTGGCCACAGTGAAACCAGACATCAAAAATACGCGACCTGCAGTTTCCTCTGCTCGCGCCACCGCCTTCGATATCTTGCTCCGCGTCGAGCGAGAATCTTCTTATGCCTCGGAATTGCTTCATTCGCGAACCCACTCCACACTCACTTCCGTAGATCATTCGCTGGCCACAGAATTGGTCATGGGTGTCCTGCGCTGGCGATCTGTGCTTGATGCCCAAATCTGCGAAAGCTCTGCGCAGTCAATCTCCAAACTCGATCTCGAGGTTCTTACCGCTCTTCGACTCGCCGTTTATCAACTCCGCTGGCTCACTCGCATTCCCGCACGTGCTGCCATTAATGAGAGCGTGGAGCTGGTCAAACGCGCACGCAAACGTTCCGCCGCACCGTTCGTCAATGCCGTGCTGCGCAAACTTGCCGCTGTTGCCGCGCCCGGTATGAATGCACCTCCAGCGATGAGTGTCGCTTCAGCCGAGACGCTCGCCACCAGCAGTGCGCATCCGCTGTGGCTCGTCGAACGCTGGGCTCAGGCCTACGGCCTCGAAGCAGCGGCATACATTTGCCGTCACAATCAATCTGTTCCCCTGACAGCAATCCGTCTCCGTCATCCCCTAGCGGAGGAGCGGCTCCGCGCCGAAGGTATCGAACTGGCTCCCGGCGCTTTCCTTGCATTCGCTCGACAGGTTCGGCACGGCGACATTACGAAGACGTCTGCGGTGCGCGCAGCACTCTGTGTCATTCAGGACGAAGCCTCGCAACTCGTTGCTGCTCTCGTGGGACGCGGCGCGCGCGTGCTCGACTGTTGCGCGGCGCCTGGCGGAAAGACTCGCGCCATCGCCGATCATAATCTCCACGCGGCCATTGCAGCCGTCGAACTTCATCCGCATCGTGCCCGCCTATTGCGAAGCTTGGTGAGTTCTCAGGAGCCGTCGACCGAGGTGGCCGCTAGCATAACCGTGGTCGTTGCCGATGCGCGAAATCTGCCCTTCGCGGGAAGCTTCGACCGCGTTCTCGCCGACGTGCCTTGTTCCGGTACAGGCACTCTCTCTCGCAATCCGGAGATCAAGTGGCGGCTCTCGCCCGAAGATCTTCCTGACTTGCAGGCGCGCCAAGTCGCGATCCTGCATTCGGCTCTTGCTCAGCTTGCGCTCGGAGGACGCGTGATCTATTCCACCTGTTCGCTGGAACACGAGGAAAACGAAGATGTCGTCGAAGGTGCTCTGGCGGGAAATTCAGCGTTCCGTTTGATCGATTGCGGAACTGAGCTTCGCAGTCTTCAACAACAAGCAGAACCAATTTGGAGCGATTTTTCTTCGCTCACGCGCGGCCCTTACTTGCGTACGCTGCCTGGGGTTCACCCCTGTGACGGATTCTTCGCTGCAATCCTGGAGCGTGTGTCTTAGTCAAAATTCACTTCACTTCGAAGTTCACCACCGCCCCGGCCAGCACTTTCTGGCCTGCTGGCGGTGTTTGCGAGAAGATGATGCTGGCCGGCGAAGGTTGAGCGGGCGGGGCCGGCGGGGCAGGAGCGTTACCCGCCACAGTCGTGGTCGGCGCTGGCGGAGGCGCCGCCATGCTTACGCTTCCCAGCCTGAAGCCTGCGTCCTGGAGCGCTCGGCTCGCACTGCCTAGCGGTTGCGCCAAAAAACTTGGCATCACAAAGGCCGGCGGATCGGATGCCACCGTAACCAGCAAGCTGGTTTTCGGAGCTGCTACCTGACTCGCGTTCGCCGCAGGACTTTGTGCCAGCACCTGGTCCGCAGGCGTTCCCGGTAACTGCATCTCCGCCGTCGAAGCCAGGTCCAGGCCACGGCGCCGGATATTCCACTCGGCGGCGCGCTCGCTTTCTTTTGTGACATCGGGAATGGCAACCCGCTGCGGCCCCAGGCTCTGCGCCGCTCGCACCTGCCATCCTCTGCGCACTTTCGCACCCGGCAGCGGCAGCTGCGACATGATCCGTCCCTCGGGAATCTGCGGACTGTAATACTGCCGCTCCACGTCGAGCTGCAGTCCAAGCCCGGCCACCAAACGTCCCGCATCGGACGGTGAAAGACCAACGATCGCGGGCACTTCCACTTCCTGCCCGTGGATGGCGAAGCGCATGGCCGTCAATGCCGACACCAGCGCTACGACCACCAAAGTCAGCGCCAGAATCGCGAAGCGGAAAAAAGGCTTCATGGGATGACTGAGATTATAGTGCGAGACGAAAGGCGGCTGTCATGCTTCGACTGCGCCGGCGGGACCGCTTCGCGCTCCTCCGGCCCCGCTCAGCATGACAGTCCTCTGTTCGGCGCAATTGAAGGACCCCCACCATCTGGCTCGAGGTGCCGGGCCTAGTGGGTTTCGTCCGCCGCCCCTGCGGTTAGATCTGGCGTGTCTACTTTTTGTGCCATGGGTGGGGGCATCTCGGGCGGGGGCTGGAACTGGCCGGCATCTTTCCCGGCCATGGCTGCGCTCATGAAATTCATCCAGATCGGAAGCGCGGCATGCGCGCCGGTTTCTTTGGCGCCTAGCGTTTTCTTCTCGTCGAACCCTACCCAGACACCGCAGGTCATCGTGGGCGAGAATCCTACAAACCAGGCGTCGGTGAAGTCGTTGGTCGTGCCAGTTTTTCCAGCGACGGGGAAAGGCATCTTGGCGGCGGCTGCTCCGGTTCCGTGCAGGACAACCTCGCGCAGCATTGCGGTCATGATGCGCGCGGTGCGAGCGCTGATCACGTCCTTCACATCGGGATAGTCCTCTTCGAGCACGCGCCCCTCGTAGTCGGTCACCTTGGTGATGTAGCGGGGGGTGACGCGCACACCGTCATTCGGAAAGACGCTGTAGGCCGAAGTCTGTTCCATCAGCGTGATTTCGGCCGAGCCCAGGGCGACCGGTAGATAGGGCGGAAGCTTGGCGGTGATTCCGAAGCGTTCTGCGTAGTCGATCACGTTCTTGATGCCGACTTTGCTGGCAAGCTTCAACGCGGGAATATTTCTAGACTGGGCGAGAGCGCGGCGCAGCGTAATGATGCCTTCAAACTTTTCGTCATAATTGTGCGGCGAGTAAGGACCGGAGCCGGTCTCGAATGTGACGGGCTCATCGAGGATTGTATCGTCGGGACTTCCGCCCTTGTCGATCACGGTTGTGTAGACGTAGGGTTTGAAGGACGATCCGACTTGCCGCAAAGCCTGGGTGGCACGGTCGAATTTCGATTCGCTGAAGTCGCGTCCGCCGACCATTGCCTTGATTCCACCGGTCGTGTTATCGATCGCCACGAGGGCGCCCTGTGCGCCGGAATCCTGCTCCAAGCTCACGCGAGCGGCGCCGTTGGGGCTGAGCGCCAGGATTTTTACGTAACAAATATCACCGGTGCGCAGCAGATTCTGGATCTTGTCCTGAGTCCACGCCACGTCCGCTTGCCCGATGGCAGCGGAGTAGCGCCCGAACTTCAAGGTGGCTACGCCAATCTGCGATGAAGTCACTAAAGCGTGAACGTAAGCGCTCGCTTCCGGTTCGTCATCCCAATCGGGATGTTCGTATTTGTCGATCGCAGTCCCTTCCGCTACGACATTCTCAAGGTGACCTTTCCATCCGTGGCGGCGTTCGTAGGCCGCTAAACCGTCGAGTACCGCTTGCGTTGCTGACTTTTGCATGTCGACGTCGAGGGAGGTGTAGACCTTCAATCCGCCTTCGTGAACCTGGTCGGCGCCATATTTGGTTTCAAGATAGCGGCGGATTTCTTCGACGAAATAAGGAGCGAGCGAGTTAGGATCGTGCTGCAGATGCAAAACCACGGGCGCCGAACGGGCATCGGCGGCTTCAATCGCCGTAATTTTTCCATCCTCGAGCATGGCATTGATTACGAGATTGCGGCGCTTCATTGTGCGATCGGGATGATTTATGGGCGAATAAACTCCGGGACCTTTGGGCAGACCAGCGAGGAGCGCAGCCTCGGTGAGGGTAAGATTTCTGGCGGGCTTGCTGAAGTAGAACTCCGAAGCCGCCTCGAAACCGTATACGCCGTGACCGAGGAAAATCTGGTTGGCGTATAAAGTGAAAATTTGCGGCTTGGTGAAGCGGCGCTCGATCTGGATGGCGAGCATCGTCTCTTGCACTTTGCGATGAAAGGAACGGTCGGGCGAAAGAAAAAGGTTGCGCGCGAGTTGCATAGTCAAGGTGGACGCGCCCTGCACCTTGCCCCCGGATTCGATGTCGCGGTAGGCCGCTCCGATGATGCGCCAAAAGTTGATTCCGGAATGACGGTAGAAATCCTTGTCTTCGATCGAGACCAGAGCGTCACGCAAAACGGGGGCAAAATCATCGTAACCCGCCACTACGCGGCGTTGCAGGGCAAACGAGCCGATCACGCGATTGTGATCGTCATATAACTCCGTGATCGAACTCGGCCGGTAGGCTTCGAGGGCTTCGACCTGGGGCAAGTCTGTGGTGTAAACCAGCAAGAGACCGGCGGTGGCTCCCACCAGGGCGGAAACCAGCACCAGCAGACCAAACAGCACGCGTCCCACGAACTTCCGTCCGGCGATCTCTACCGGGGGAAGATCTTCATAGATCGACTTCATGAGGAGATGCGTTCAGAATAGCAGGGAGTCCATGGCTTCGACAGCAGCGAAGAGACAAAATCGCGCACCTTGAGGGTGCGCGATCGAAAAGATGAAACCAATGGCTGCGCTTAGCTCGTCCGGCTCTTCAGCACTTCGACGGCTTTGTGCAATTGATCGTCCTGCGTGCTCTTGGGCTTGGCTTCTGGTTCGGGAGTCGTAGGTTCCTGATCTTCGTCGTCGGAGATTGCGTTGTCGGTATCGTCGGCCACCAGGACGTTGGGGGTCACAGCGTTTTCCTGAATCGCTTTTCCGCTGGGCGAATAGTATTTCGCCACCGAGAGAATCAGCGCTCCGCCGTCCGGCAGATCGATGGTTTTCTGCACCGATCCGTCACCGAACGTCTTGTCGCCAACCAGGTCGCCCCGGGCGTTCTCCAGAATCGCAGCTGCTACAATCTCCGCCGCTCCGGCGGTACCCTTGTTCACCAGAACGGCGATGGGAAGGGAAGTTATGGCTTTGGATGGATCCGCGTTGAAAGCTTCCTTGGGAAACTTCTGACCCTGCAGATAGGTGATGGTGCCATGGTTCAGGAAAAGATTGGCGGTGGCAATACCTTCACCTTCTTCTCCTTCGGAGGTGTTGCGCAAATCCAGAACAAGTTTTTTCGCGCCTGATTTTTCCAAGGACTTGATCTTCGCGGCAATTTCCTGCGTCTTACCCTTCGTCAGAGTGTCCACTTTTATGTAGCCGATGCCGTCTTCCAGCATCTTGTCGGAGACCGGCGGAATGGTCACCAGATCGCGGGCGATTACCATCTTCTGCGGCTCAGCCTTGCGCGCCCGCACCACCGAAATATTTACCGTCGATCCCGGCGGCCCGGCCAGGGCATCGCGAATCTCCGGCAGAGACATGTCTCGCGTGCTTTGCCCTTCAATCGATTCGAAGATGTCCGTATCCTCGATCCCCGCCTTATCGGCCGGCGACCCGGGCAGCACAGATACCACGTCCGCGTATCCAAAGCGCTTCGAGACCGTCGCACCAATCTCGCCCTTGGTATCCGACTTGTGAGCCTTCAAGGCCTTGTAGGCGTCCGGCGTCAGGTAGCTGGAGTTGGCGTCCAGCGATTCCACCAAGCCGTGCAGCGCTCCATCGGTTACCTTGGGAATGTTGGGATCTTCCACGTACTCGCTCTGTACGCGCGACAAGACCTCGCTATAGACCTGCATCTGCCGGTAGGAGCCGTCGTTTGACGAGGCGTGCACGCCGCCAAGCGAGCCCACCACTACAAACAACAAGACGGCAAAAGACGTAACCAGAATCACAGCTTTAGTTTTCATGGACATCAAATTCTTCGCTTCCGGAAAAAGGAGTTACTTGCCGACCAACGTACCAACATTATATCTGGTAGATGCTGCTTATGGTCTGCCGGCTGCTTTTGTTCGCGCCCCGAGGGTAACGTCAACGCATTCGTGCCTCAGACCCAGAGTTAAGACGATCCAGGTACAGCTTCGCTATCCGCTGATCAAGCCGGGGGTTTGAAATTGAGGGTGATCGGACTCTGAACCGATACGGCGCGACCGTTTAAGGAATAAGGCTTGAAATGCCATTGTTTCACGGCATCGATGGCAGAGCGGGCGAACACCAACGAACCTTGCATGAACTTTGCGTCCTGCACTGTGCCGTCGCGGCCGATCAGTACTTGCAAAACCACGCTGCCGTGCTGCCCAGCTGCTTTTGCCGCGTCTGGGTAGGCGGGATCTACCCTCTGTAGCAGCAGATCCCACGTTGTCGATTCCGGCAAATTCACCGGCTCAATCGATGACATGGCCGCCTCAACGGGCTTGGCTCCGCTCGCGTCCGGAGTCATCGAAGCAGTTTGAGTCCTCAGGCTGGAAGGGATGGCCGAACTACTTCCCGCCGAAACGGTATGGAGCGGCGCAGAAATTTGTGCCGCTTGCGGAATGGGCTGCGGTTTTTGTTGAGAAATAGTAGGTGCCGCAGGGAGATTTGGTTGTGTCGACACGGCGGAAGAACCTGCGGCGGGTAAGGCTGTGGCCACATTTGGCGTCGCATTTCCAGCGGTCGTGGTCTGGTC
>Ga0116133_1000279_pt1 | contig 16124 bp, 11 predicted proteins | sample June2015DPH_19_2_FD_89736 | JGI IMG/M metagenome (GOLD analysis project Ga0116133, IMG submission 89736) | Peatland microbial communities from SPRUCE experiment site at the Marcell Experimental Forest, Minnesota, USA - June2015DPH_19_10 | ecosystem: Environmental > Terrestrial > Soil > Wetlands...
CGGCCATCGCCAGCACTTTATCAGTTTCAACTCTCTGGAGCCCTCGAAAGAGAGGCCGCGGCGTCGGATATACTAATGGGCTTCACCGAACTTTCGTCTCGCTCCCGCTTTTCAGGAGCTTTTCGGGAACCCCGCGACCACCGGTTGCGTATCAAATGGTTGTATATCCATGGTTGCGTATCCATGATTGGCTAACTTTGCTTGACTAACTTTCATTTTGGGTGATTCCAGCTGTCTCACGTTACATCCAAGTCTCTTAGTTGCAGCGTCTTAATGAACTAGTCCTACTGAGCTGGTCTTAATCTGAACTGGTCTTACTGAACGGAGATGAGTAGATGCCATTCGCACGCTTAGCCTTAAACATCCGGCCAGCCGCCGCCGCAATCCTGTTCGCAACGCTGACTGTCGCATGCTGGGCCCAGGATCCACCCGCCGCGCCTGTCCCGCAGAACACGCCGGAAACGCGGCCGCTTCCCGTCCTGAATTATTCCCAGCCGGTGTCGCATTTTCCCAACCCGATCGGGCCTTACACCGCGCGGCACCTGGCGGCGCCCAACCTGGCCAATACGGGGCGCATCGATTCTCTAATGCGCGACGGCAAGCTGTATCTTTCGCTCGACGATGCCATCGCGCTCGCGCTCGAGAACAATCTTGATATCGCCATCGCGCGCTACAACCTGAACATCGCCGATACCGATATCCTCCGCGCCAAGGCCGGCGCTCAAACCCTCGGCGTGAATACCGGCATCGTGCAGAACACTCCCGGAGGCGGCATCGGCGGACTCGGCGGCCAAGTCGGCTCCGGCACCGGGGGCACTACTCTCGGTGCGGGCGGCGCAGGCGCAGGCGCGGGGGGACTGGTGGGTTCCACGCTCGGACTCGGGTCACTCATCACCAGCTTCGATCCGGTTCTCACCGGCACACTGCAGGAGGATCGCTTCACGATCCTCCCCTCTAGCACTTTTAGTCCGTCGTCTCCTCAGAACACCACCACTGGCAGCTTCGCCTATCAGCAAGGCTTCAACTGGGGCACAAATCTGTTGGTGGGCTTCAACAACACCCGCGTCGTCACCGGGAATGCACCTTTCAGCCCGCTAAGCCCACAACTCAACTCCAGTTTCAAGTTCCAACTCACGCAGCACCTGCTGCAGGGATTCGGCCTTGCGGCCAACAATCGTTTCATCAGCATCGCTAAGAACGATCGTGAGCTTTCCGATGTAGCTTTCCGGCTGCAGGTGATTACGACGGTGAACCAGATTCAGACCATGTACTGGGATCTGGTTTATGCCTACGAGAACGCTCGCGTGCAGAAGGAGTCGCTGGCTTTCGCCGACAAAACCCTCTCCGATACCAGGAAACAAGTGGAAATCGGCAGCTTAGCGCCCATCGAAGTTGTCCGCGCACAGAGCACCGTCGCTCAGGACCAGCAAGCTCTAACAATTGCCCTCACCAACCTCCAGTTAGAACAGTTGCTCATGAAGAACGCGCTCAGCCGCACCCTACGGGATCAGACGCTGGCGGCAGCCGATGTAATTCCAACTTCTACTATGGAACTTCCAGCGAGTGAGCCGATTCAGCCCACGCAGGATTTGATCGCGGATGCGCTTCGCCATCGCGCCGATCTGGTGGAATCACGTATTCAGCTCAACACCACGGAGATCAGCAACAGAGCCGTGCGCAATGCGTTGCTGCCTACGCTGGACCTTTACGCCTATTACGGTGGCTCGGGATTGGGCGGTTCGCAAAATCCCGCGAATGTCTGCGTTGACGCTACTACTCAATTCGGCTGCGCCACTGCCAATCCCAACCCTAACTTGGATCAAAGTCCTCTGGCCCTGCCCATCGGCTACGGCAGCACTCTTAATCAGCTCATCAATTCCACAGCTCCCGACAAAGGTGTCGGCCTATCCCTGAATATTCCGCTGCGAAACCGCGCCGCTCAGGCAGTGCAGATCCGCTCGGAACTGGAATACCAGCAGGCTCAGATGCGCTTGCAGCAAATCGAAAACCAGATCAGCATCGAGGTCCGCAACGCTCAATTCGGAGTGGAACAGAACCGCGCCAGCGTGGTTTCCGCTCAGGCTGCCGTTGACTATGCCAAGCAGTCGCTGGATGCCGAACAGAAGAAATATCAGTTCGGAACCTCGACTACAACGTTGGTCCTGCAAACTCAGAGCGGGCTGGCCACGGCGGAGTCCACTTTGATGTCGGCCATGGCGGCCTACGAGAAATCGCGCATCGAACTCGACCGCGCGATCGGCGTCACGCTCGACCATGCCGGCATCAGCATCGACGATGCAGCGAAGGGCCGGGTCAATCGCATGCCCAGCGTGCCCTACATCGCGCCGCGCAAAGAACTGCCCTCCGTGACCCCGCCGCCCCCGCAGACTCCCGCTCCGCAGCAGCCTCAATAAGATGTTGCTCAACCAAGCAGGCGCGGCCACAAGCCGCGCCTTATTTTCTTGCCTAACAATTCTTTACAATCTGCGCCCGCTCCGCTCGCTCCGTCCCGCTAAGATGGAGAGACGCTCTCATGTTCACCGCATTCGACTTTCGAAATCGATCAAGTGCCTTACGCATGACGCACGACCCTTCTTACTCAAGGAGACGAAACATGTTTTTGCCCTTATCCCGAATCGCGGCTATCTCGCGGTCTGCCCTGCTGGGGATGGCCTTCGCCATCCTGGGCTGCACGCAGTTACCGGTGGTCCTGCGCGCCCAGGATGTGCCTGCGGCTCCGGCGCCCCAGAGTGTGCCGGTTCCCGCGCAGCCGCAGACGGTTCATTTGCAGGATTACTCCAAGCCGCGCTCCGCCTTTCCTCATTTCCTGCAACCTTATCGGCCGCAGCAGGTGGCGCAGCCGAACCTGGGCAATTCGCCCCGCATCGACTCTGTCATGCGCAACGGCAAAATCTATCTCTCCATCGACGACGCGATCGCTCTCGCGCTGGAGAACAATCTCGATCTCGACATCGCACGCTACAACCTGAACATCGCTGACACGGATTACTTGCGCGCCAAATCGGGTGCCAATATTCTCGGCGTCAACGCCGGCATTGTGCAGAACACGCCCGGCGGTGGCGTAGGCGGCCTGGGAGGAACGGTTGGTTCCGGCACCGGAGGCACCACCGTAGCCCCCAGCGGCGTGGGCACAGGAACCAATGGGTTGGTCAGTTCCACGCTCGGCATCGGCTCGAACATCACCAGCTTCGATCCGGTCGTCACCAGCACGCTGCAGCTCGACAGAAGCGACACGGAGTCCACCAGCACAGATAGCGTACCCATACTTTCCCAGAACACCTACACCGCCGATTTCGCCTACACCCAGGGATTTGAGTGGGGCACCACTCTCAATGCCGGATTCAATAACACCCACTTCGCGACCAACAGTCCCATCAGCCTGTTGAGCCCAGGCATCAGTTCGAACTTCCAGGTCCGCGTCACGCAGAATCTGCTGCAGGGTTTTGGTTCTCTCCCCAACACTCGCTTCATTCGCATTGCCAAGAATAACCGCGAGATTTCCGACGTCGCTTTTCGCCTGCAGATCATCACCACCGTGGACCAGATCGAAGATATGTATTGGGACCTGGTCTATGCCTACGAAAACGTGCACGTGCAGCAGGAAGCGCTCACCTACGCGCAGAAGGCGCTGGACGATTCCAGGCAGCAGGCGAAGGTCGGCACTGTGCCGCCCATTCAGGTAGTGAGCGCACAGAGCACGGTCTCGACCAACCAGCAGAATCTGATCCTGGCGCAGAACAATCTGGAACTGGAAAAGTTGCTGGTGAAGAACGCGCTCAGCCGCAGCATTGAAGATCCCGCTCTGGCCGAAGCCGATGTGATTCCCACCTCCACCATGCAGATTCCGCAGGAGGAAGCTGTCGTTCCTACGCAGGATCTGATCAACCAGGCTCTCGAACATCGTGCCGAACTCGTCGAGTCGCGCATCGATCTCAATTCGCGTGACCTCAGCAGCAAGGCGGTTCGCAACGCCATGCTGCCCTCGCTCGACGCCTTTGCTTACTACAGCGGATCAGGAGTGGGCGGAAACGTAGCCCTTCCCGCTTGCACCGGCGGCGCCACAACGGGATGCTACACAACCGTTCCGCCGCCGTTTCAGAACACGAACTCGGTCGGCTATGGCGGCACACTGAACCAACTCTTCAACGGCACCGCTCCTGACAAGGGTATCGGACTCTCGCTGACCATCCCGCTGCGCAATCGCGAGGCGCAAGCCAATCAGGTGCGCGCCGAACTGGAATACCGCCAGGCGCAGGTGCGGCTGCACCAGCTGGAAAATCAAGTGCGCATCGAAGTGCGCAACGCGCAATTTGATGTGAAACAGAATCGCGCCGCCGTGCAGGCTGCCCAATACGCGGTCGACTTCGCGCGCCAGACTCTCGACGCCGACCAGCAGAAGTTGAAAGTCGGACTCACCACCACAACCGCCATCCTGCAGGATGCTTCCGTCCTTACCACATCGGAGTCGAATCTGGTCTCCGCCAAGGCGGCTTACGAGAAATCGCGCGTCGAACTCGACCGCGCCACGGGCTTGCTGCTCGATCACACCGGGATCAACGTCGCCGACGCCACCCGCGGCCAGGTGACGCACCTGCCGCAGGTACCCTATGTTGCGCCACGGCAAGATAAAGAGGTGTTGCCGAGCCCCCAACCCTCATCAGCCCCTTAGATTCTTGTCATTCCGACCAGCGAGCGAAGCGAGCGGAAGGAGGAATCCCTCTGTCAACCGAGCAGGGAGATGCTTCGCTGTCAATTCTCTCTCCGCGCCCTAACGTTGTATCCTTCCTCCCGTGACCCTGTCCGTCGTCATCATCACGCACAACGAGGAAGCCAACCTCGGCCGCACGCTCGAAAGCGTACGGACTCTGGTCAGCGACGGCAGAGGAGAAGTCATCGTCGTCGACTCGGGCTCGACCGATCGCACGGTCGAGATCGCAAAGTCATTCGGCGCGAAAGTCTTCGTCGAAGAATGGAAAGGCTACGCCGCCCAGAAGAACTCTGCGATCGACAAAGCTACCGGAGATTGGATTCTGAGTTTGGATGCGGATGAGGAAATTAGCGAAGGAACATATCAGTTCCTGTCGCTGATTCTGTTCGGACAGCACATTGAGGAATTCGCAAACTTCAAAGGTGGCGTCGTACTCGGACGGCGCAACTATTTTCTCGGAAGATGGATACGGCACGGCGGATTTTATCCTGACAAGAAATTGCGGCTTTTCCGCCCCGGCAGCGGCCGTTTCGAAGAGCGCCCGGTTCACGAGGATATCCGAATGGTTGAAGGCCGCCCAATCTATAACCCCGCTTTGTATTACGAGATGGGCGACGCAATCGATCTCCTCCACCACTCCTATCCCACGCTCTCCGACTACATCGAACACATGAATCGCTACTCTTCCCTGGGCGCGGAGATGGTCGTAGCAAAAGCCAACGGCAAGGTCCGTTTCAGCGTCATCAACATCGTCCTGCGCCCGTTGGCAACGTTCATCTACAACTACTTCTTCCGCCTCGGCTTCCTCGATGGACGCGAAGGCCTGCTGCTGCACCTCTACCACGCGGTTTACGTTTCGTGGAAATACGCCAAGGCCTGGGAGCTAAGCTGCAAAAGCACCGATCAAATGTCATCCTGAGCGGAGTGAGTCGATTCGCATTCGCGAATCGGCTCGCGCAGTCGAAGGACCCCTATAATCGCGTGTTAAGTTTAGGTGCGTCACGGCGTTTTCACATCGAGGTTAACCTGAGGTCACTCCAAAAGTGCTGACCAGCAGAAATCAAAACCGGTTGCCACTAACCGACCGGTCGTTCTGACACTCACCTTCGCGCCTTGCTCCCTAACGCGCGCTTCCCTATCATCACAACAGAACACTGGGGTTCGTATGGAAAAGAAACTGTCCAAGCCGCAAGTTGCGGAAAGTCCCATAGCCGACGTTTTTGAACACCGCCATCCCTCCGCCGCTGAAAAGAATTGGGCAGAGAAAACGCTTGCGCCCACTCTTGAAAAATCTCCCGAGCGGCCGATCGGTGCGCCCACCGGAGTGAATCTCGACGACAACGGTCACGCCCGCTTTACGACGATTTCTGGCGTCCCCGTTCGCCGCCTCTACACCCAGGCCGATCTCCCCGCAGATTGGAGCGAGGACAAATATCTCGGTTACCCCGGTCAGGCGCCGTTCACGCGCGGCATTCACGCCACGGGATATCGCGGCAAGCTCTACACCATGCGGCAGTTCTCCGGCTTCGCGTCGCCCGAAGAAACTAACCAGCGCTACAAATACCTGCTCGAGCACGGCGGCAACGGTCTCTCCGTCGCATTCGATTTGCCCACGCTGATGGGCTACGACTCGGACCATGCAGCCAGCGAAGGCGAAGTGGGCAAGTGCGGCGTGGCCATCGATTCGCTCGAGGACATGGAAATTCTTTTCGGCGGCATCGACCTGGAGAAAACAACTGTATCGATGACGATCAATTCGCCCGCATCGGTATTGTGGGCGATGTATTTGGTCGTGGCGGAAAAGCAGGGTGCCGACTGGAAAAAGATTTCGGGCACGATTCAGAACGACATTCTCAAGGAATACATCGCACAAAAAGAATATATCTATCCGCCGGCGCCCTCGATGCGCCTGGTAATCGACACCTTCGAGTTCGGATCGAAATTCACACCGCGCTTCAACACAATTTCCATCAGCGGATACCACATTCGTGAGGCCGGTTCGACGGCCCTGCAGGAACTGGCGTTTACTTTGTATGACGGCGTGGAGTACGTGGAGTGGGCGCGGCGGCGTGGACTCGAAGTGGACGATTTCGGTCCACGTCTCAGCTTTTTCTTCAACGCGCACAACGACTTCTTCGAGGAGATCGCAAAATACCGCGCGGCGCGCAAGATTTGGGGCCAGGTGATGAAAGACCGTTTCGGCGCGAGAAACCAGCGCACCTGGCTGATGCGCTTCCACACGCAGACGGCGGGCGTGTCGCTGCCCGCCCAGCAACCTCGCAACAACATCGCGCGTGTGGCGTTGCAGGCTTTGGCCGCAGTGCTCGGGGGAACGCAGTCGCTGCATTGCGACTCCTACGACGAAGCCCTGGCTCTGCCCACCGAAGAGGCGGCGCGCATCGCGCTGCGCACGCAGCAGATCATCGCTTATGAGTCAGGAGTGACCCAGACGGTCGATCCGCTGGGCGGTTCGTATTTTCTCGAAAGCCTCACGCTCGAAATGGAAAAGGGTGCGCTCGACTACTTCGGCAAACTGGATGCGATGGGTGGCATGGTAAAGGCCATCGAGCGCGGCTATCCGCAGAAGGAGATTGCCGAAGCCTCCTACCAATACCAGCGCGCCGCCGAGGCGAAAGAAAAAATCGTCGTGGGCGTAAACGAGTTTGTGATTGAGGAAGAATCGCCACACATTCTCTACATCGATGAGACTGTGGCGCGGCAGCAATCTGCCAAGCTGAAAGCGTTGCGGGCGCGACGATCCAACGACGAGGTTCAGCGTTGTCTCGATGCCCTGAAGAAAGCGGCGGGTCCGGAGCCGAACGCAGGCGTGAATGGAGAGATTTCTTCCGCCAATACCATGCCTTACATCGTGGACGCGGTGCGAGCGTACGCGACCGTCGGTGAGATTTGCGAAGCGCTGCGCGAGGTGTACGGCACGTATACGGAAGTTAGCATCACATAGCAAAAGCGACGTCGCACCCGCATTTAGGAAAACCAATTGCGTTTGCACGCATCTCGGTGCCTTCCTGCAGGCAGTCCTCACCGTCGAAGAGCAGCAAACGAATCGACCAAATCGGGAACCTGACGAAGATTTGCGCCGTCAGTGACGAAAACTAGCCAGCCGACAGGACTATGATTTTGAGGTCACAAACTGTGACCCTCAAATGAAAAAACAAAAGAACGCAACCCTGCTCAGGATGCCGAAACGCAGTGGAACGCCAGTCTTCGCAGTCGAATCGCGCATCTTGATTCTTCGTCATCAGAGAGTAATTCTCGACGTTGATCTTGCGGAGCTCTATGGCGTCACCGTCAAGCGGCTTAACCAACAGGTCACGCGTAACCAGGAACGATTCCCCTCCGACTTCACGTTTCAACTCAATTCCAAAGAGCACGAAGCTTTGAGGTTGCAATTTGCAACCTCAAAGAAAGGCCGCGGCGGGCGGCGATACCCACCCTATGCGTTCACCGAGCACGGAGCCATCATGGCCGCAACAGTGCTTAATTCGAAGCGAGCCGTGCAAATGAGCGTTTTTGTGGTGCGTGCTTTTGTGCGCCTGCGCGAGATGCTGGCCACGAACCGCCGTCTGGCCGGAAAGATCGACGAACTGGAGAATCGTTTGGACACCCACGATTCCGCGATTCTGGATCTGATCGTAGCTATCAAGGAGCTTATGACCCCTAAGCAACCACCGCGCACCCGCATGGGATTCGAGCTTCCAGCGGCCAAGGCAAAGAGGTAACGCTCGGACCACCCGAAACGTACGCTTGAACGGGACGACTCTGGCGCGTCACGGTACAATTCTTGCTTGGCCCAACCGACTCCAGAACCCGCCACCATCGGCCTCGAAGGCCCACTCAGCGAGCGGCTGCACGCCGTGGCCGTTCTATTCCTGAAGTTAGGCACAATCAGCTTTGGCGGACCGGCGGCGCACATCGCGCTGATGGAAGATGAAGTGGTTCGCAAGCGGCAATGGGTGACACGGCAACAGTATCTCGACATGCTGGGCCTGACCAATCTCATCCCCGGACCGAACTCCACCGAGATGGCGATCAACGTCGGTTTCGTGCGCGCCGGGTGGGCGGGGCTGGTGGTTGCGGGCGCGAGCTTCATTATCCCCGCGGCACTGATCACAGCGGCAGTGGCTTGGGCTTATGTTCGCTTCGGCACATTGCCGCTGGCCGAGTCTCTGCTCGCGGGAGTGAAGCCGGCAGTGATCGCGGTGATTGCAATCGCCGTCTGGCGACTGGGAAAGATTGCAGTTCATGATGCGTGGCTGGGCGTACTGGGAGTGTTGGCGCTGGCTATGTTTCTTGTGAAACTGAGCCCGCTGCTGATCCTGGCAGGTGGCGGACTGATCGGGATGCTGTCGAAGCTGATACGCGACCTGCGCCATGGAGTATCTTCCGGCAGGACTAATCTTTCAGCCGGATTGATTCTTCTGAAGAAGCCGTTTTTTCTTTTCAGTCTGCTAACCAGTCTCCTGCCCGGCGCGGTACTGGCGGCCGCTGGCATTCCCGTGACGCAGCGCTTACCGCTGGCGCGGATCGGCTGGTTCTTCCTCAAGGTCGGCGCCGCGCTTTATGGCGGCGGCTACGTGTTGTTCGCCTTCGTCGAGCAGGGACTAGTCCGCGATCATCATTGGTTGACCCAGCAGCAGGTGCTGGATGCGATCGCGATTGGCCAGTTCACGCCCGGGCCTGTGCTTTCAACCGCGACCTTCATCGGATATCTTCTCGGCGGCGCGTGGGGCGCTGTGGTTGCCACGGCCGCCATCTTTCTGCCTTCATTTCTCTACGTGGCCGCGCTAGGACCCATCCTGCCCAAGCTTCGCCGGTCCGCGTGGGTCGCGGCATTTCTCGACTCCGTGAACGTGTGCGCCGTCGCGCTCATGGCGGGCGTCACCGTGAAGCTGGCGGGCGACGCCTTGCGCGGCTGGCCGATGTGGGTCATCGCCGCTACGGCGCTGGCCGTATTGTGGAACTGGAAGATCAATCCGGCTTGGGTGGTATTGGGCGGAGGGCTGGCGGGAATGCTGTTGGCAGCGGTTCGGTGAGTTCGCCCGCATCGGTTTATCAAGCGACGGCAAGCCTGTTCCGAGTTCCCCCTGGGACAGCGAGATACGGCAGATTCGTTTTTTGTTCGCCTAGCGGCCGGTTTTGTGGTAAAGATATTTAACGCCAGAGACTCCGATTGAACAATCCACCCATCCAACTCACCTCCGTCCAGGCGCGCCGAATCTGGATGCATGCCCAGCGCCTGGACACAACCGAACCCTTCGGGTCTGGCCCCAAGGCCACGCCGGCAGCGGTAGCGCACCTGGGCTACTTACAGATCGACACCATCTATGTCATCGAGCGCAGCCATCACCACATCCTCTACACGCGCATCCCTTCGTATCGGCGCGAGCACCTGCATCAGGCACACAGCATCGACAAGACCGTTTTCGAGTATTGGACGCACGCCCTATCGTACGTGCCGACGGAGAGCCTGCGGTTTTATGTGCACGATATGCGCCAGGCGCATCAGGATTGGCGGCGTCGCAACGGCTGGTTCGGTAAGGTTTCAGGTGGTGACCTGCGCAGAATGCTGTCGCGCATTCGCAGACATGGCCCACTCACCATCCGCGACATCGAGGACGAGCCGGTGGAAAAAGACTACGCATGGGCCAGCCGCAAGCCTTCCAAGCGCGTTCTGGAACTGGCCTTCTACAAGGGCTTGGTGACGATTAGTCAGCGGGTTGGAATGCTGAAGACTTATGAGCTCATGACTCGCCATTTCGGCTGGGAGCGTCTACCACGCGCAGCGACTGAAAGAGAAAGTCTGAACTACCTGCTTGATCGTGCCCTGCAATCGCAGGGTATTGTGAGTGTGGAATCGATCTGTCATCTGGACGCTCCACGCAAACCAGCGATGCGGCGTCTGGTGGAATCGCGAGTGCGTCGAAACGAGCTAATACCTGTGCAACTGGAAGGAGCGGGCGAATCGCTGCACTGGGTCCGTCCGGATACCCTCGACGCCATTCCCGGCCCAGCGCAGGAACTGGTTCATATCCTGTCCCCCTTCGACCCGCTGATCATCCAGCGCAAGCGGCTCCGGCTCTTCTTCGATTATGAGTATCGCTTCGAAGCTTACGTTCCCAAGCATAAGCGGGTGTTTGGCTATTTTTGCTGCCCAGTTCTGATCGGGGATCGGATCATTGCCGCCCTCGACCTCAAAACCGATCGCTCGCGGCAAGAACTTCTGGTGCAGCGCTGGAACTGGATCGGCCGGGGCCCGTCCCGCGCCCACAAGCAGCAGGTGGAGACCGCGTTGCACAAGTTCGAGCAATTTCAGTTGTGTCGGAGTTAGATTGAGCGCTAGCCTTCGGCGATTAGCGCGCGGCAGTCGCGCAAAGATGTGGCGCTGCCGGGAGGGATTCGAAATTAAGCCATGCGAAGAGCTCTGAACCATCTCAAGAAGTCAGACCCCGTCATGCGGTCGATCATTGAGCGCATTGGACCGTGCCGTATGCGGTTTGGGCGCCCCGAGTTCCACAGCCTGGCCGAAGCCATCGTCTACCAGCAACTGAACGGCAAGGCCGCGGAGACAATCTTCAAGCGCTTTGCCGCCCTTGCCGGCGAACCGCTTACGCCCGAGGGCATTCTCAAGCTGACCGATGAACAGATGCGCAGCGCGGGATTGTCGAAGCAGAAGTCGGCGTATCTGAAGGACCTTGCAACCAAGACAGCCGCCCGAATGCTGGATTTTGCCCGGCTGCCCGAGTTGCCCGATGCGGAAGTGATCGAGCATCTCACCCAGGTAAAAGGCATCGGGGTGTGGACGGCGCAAATGTTTCTCATGTTCACATTGAAGCGTGAGAACGTGCTTCCCACGGGCGATTTCGGCGTTCGTATGGCGATGTACAAACACTATCTCGACGTGCAGCGGGCAAAAGCCGCAAAGAAGTCCGCAACGGCCAAGAAAAGCCGCAAGAAAAAGATCAAGCTGCCCACCCCGGAGCAGATGGAGAGGATCGCGAAGCGCTGGGAACCTTATCGCAGCGTCGCCTGCTGGTATTTGTGGCAGAGTTTGGATACGAAGACGCTTTAACCACCGAGAACAGCAAACAAAGTCCCTGTCTTCCCCTAGGGGGTCTGTGGTTAAATGAACAGCGATGGCTGATCTCAAGATTCGCGTGCTGGTGGCCAAGCCGGGGCTCGACGGACACGACCGTGGCGCCAAAGTGATTGCGCGGGCATTGCGCGATGCCGGCATGGAAGTGATTTACACCGGGCTGCGCCAGACGCCGGAGATGATTGTCAGCGCGGCGTTGCAGGAAGACGTGCAGGTGATCGGGTTGTCGATTCTGTCCGGCGCGCATAATGCCATCGTTCCTCGTGTGATGGACCTGCTCAAGCAGAACAAGATGGATGACGTTCTGGTTCTGGTGGGCGGCATTATCCCCGATCAGGATATCGATGCCTTGAAGAAACGCGGCGTGGCGGCGGTCTTCCAGCCAGGCACGGCAATGGATGACATCGTGAAGTTTATCCGCGCCAATGTGAAGGGCGCGGGCGTCGCCAGCTGATTTAGTAATTTGGTAATTGAGTAATTTTGTAATTTAACAGCCCAAGGGTTTCAATTACTCAATTACTGAATCGCACAATTACTCAATTCTTGAATGCCCACTCCAAATCTCACCAGCATCCGGCAACAACTTGCGCGCACCGTTGGTCCTGCCCCGTGGTATTGGGAGACCTTTCCTGCCTTAGATTCCGCCGCCGGGCAGCGGTTTGTTTGGACGCATCATGGCGAGCAGGGGCCGGTTGGATATGTGGTTTCGCTGGCGCCGGAGCAGGACCCGGAGAAGCCTCGGCTGGCATTGAACACGTACTGCCGTCCCTTTCTGGTGTCGCCGCAGCGGCTTGGGATCTGGTGTCCAGAGGGACGCAACATTCGTTTGGCCTGTTTCGATCCAGATCAGCTCGAGGCGTTCGACCTGGCTGAGGTTGCAGGATGGTTCAAGCAATCCTCCGATCGCATCTACACGAAGACCCCGCCGGTCGCAGACTTTGAGGTCTCGCTCACGCTCGGTCCAGGCTTGCACAAGATCGAGGTGCCGGCGGCACTGGCGGGGGTGGACGAGTTGATCGTGCCCACCAGCTATAAGGCGATGTCGAATGACGACCCGGCATTCGCACTCTTCGTTCTCTATCTGCAAGCGGGGCTGGTGGAAGTGTTGCCGCAGAAATGGTTCACCGCTTCGCAGTATCAAGTGGGGAAGCAATGGATTTCGCGCGCCGCGCGCGATGAGGAGTCGCATCGCATCTTTGGAGAATGTTTCGGAGCGGGAACTTTTCTGCTGGAAGAAGATGGGTGCCGGCTGGCGGAGTGGATAGATAGAAGAGTTTAGGTCTTCGGTGTCCACCCCCCGAGCCTAAAGGCTTTGAGTTTTCGTGGCTTGCAAATTGTCCCATATGCGTGGTGTGGGGCGGCGAATTGCTTCGCCGCCCTCTCGGATACAAACCCAATTCAGCTACAGCTGTTGGTGTAGGTTTGCGGATTGGAGACTAGATGGTTGAAGATAGAAGGCTGACCTTGCGCCTGGATGTAGATCGTGGCTCCACTCGGTATGCTCTTATCCAGTGTGCAAAGATTCGTAGTGTGGGTCCCGCTGGCCACCGTTCCTGCTTCGTATAGTTCCGTGCCATTCGTCGTGTAGTAGATAACATAGTTATAGACTGTGCTCTCGCTGCCGCAGTTTTCGGCATTGTAGCAGTCGAACAGAATATCCCAGTCCAAAGTGCTGCCCGTAAGGGTTTCGGTAAAGCTGCTCACGCAATTGTCGATACCGGTCTCGATTTCGGTGCCCTCATCGTAGTCGTTCCACACCGCCACTCCGAGGAACGGAAGTTGGGTGGTGGAACTGTAGTAGTTTCCAGCATAGGTAAACGACTGGACAAAGGTCTGACCACAGTTCTGGGCAATCACCGGATGATTGTAATTCGGCACTTTTCCCCAGCTGTCATAATCGTCGAAACCCTTGTAGCCGACACCCGTCACGGATTGAGTCTTGTAGTAGCCATCATCAAACGAGGTGTAGTAGAAGCCGGTCAGCGCATCAAATCCATATAGGTCGGCGGGAAAGTATTTCCCGTAGTAACCCGTAATGGTGCCGTTGAAGTTTATCCAGGCGTACGCACCAACGGCATCGGCGTTTGGGTAACCATAAGTGGCATAAGGCGTGAATTGGCTCTCAATCCAAAATAGCGGGTTATCCGCGTTCGTTTGAGCCCATGGGATGACGGTGGCCCAAACCGTATCCCAGTCCGTGGTGGCGGGGTTGTACGAGGACGCCGGAAGCAAGAATAGAAAGACTACTGGCCGCCCAGCGGACGATATTTTGTTTCCCGGGGGTGCCGTCAGCTTCACATAGGCATTGGAGCCGAAATAGTTACTCTTCATGTAAGTCAGGTCGGTTTCCAACGCCGTGATACACGCCGCCGTGGTGCTACTCGACGTGGAACAGCCATTCAGCGCCAGAGCGCCCTTGTCCTCCATCAGAGCAAAATAAAAGGGGCAATTCTGTGCCGCGGAGCAGTTCGGAGCGAGATTCGATTTGATAGCCGTGGTGGTCTTGTCGTCGAATCCGGTATTGCCATCGTCCCCGCCGTTCTGACCGTACCAGTCGATGACGACCGCTTTGAATCCCCGCGAAATCATGTCCGTCATCTGCGCACTCACAGTGCTCGCATTATCGGAGGTATAGCCAGTCGCGATTTTGTCTGGGTTGTTCTGAAAGAACCAAGGCTGAAAGTGGGCGAATAGAAATGTGTTGCTCTTTGCATACATCAGGCTGCTGATCGGTACTTTGCTGACGTTCAGCGGTTTTGGCTCATAAGTCTCGGGCGTAAAGTTAGGATCGTTCAATCCGGCAAATGCCGCATAACATCCGGCATCCGGCGCGCCGACTGCCGTACAAGCGGATGTATTATTGGTGGTCAGGCTGGTTAGAGTAACTTGTGAGCGCAGGTTGGCAGGATTCAGCGCAACCAGCACGATCAAAGTTGGCAGTGTAAATTTCATGATACTTTCTCCACCTACAATTTTCAGCCTTCACCATATCGTCGGTGCCGGATCCAAAGCTGAGCTAGAGAGATCACTTCCGGCAGATTGTTATAGGTGGAATCGCTGACATCCACTAAGGTGACCACACAGGAATCGCCATTGGAAGGAGCTGACACACCGTTGTGCAGCCGCGACTATTGTCTGCCTTCCGAAGGAGGGTAGTTTGGCTTCGGCTTCCCCTCCGCCTCGCTCAGGCTTCGGCAAAACAGGGCTCTCACCGGGCTTTCGGCCCCCGTTGAGCGATAAGACCTAACAACCCATCTCATAAATGCATCGAGTCCCCCAAGCGTAATTCTGACCCTCTCGCCTTTGGTTCAACTTCCGGATTGCCCGTGACTCGAGGGCAACGCGGTAGTGTTGAGTTTGTACGACGGTCAAATGAGTGCATTGGCCATTTTGAGTCAACCGATTTTGAGTCAGCGAAGAGGCGTTCTGTTGTCCAGATTTCAGAGTCACAACCCGGGCATTTTGCCTCGATCCGCCGTTTGCCAAATTGATTCGGGGTAGCCGGGTTTGCTAAGGTCTTCGTCATGTCCGAGCGTGTCATGTCCGAGCGTTCCGTATCCGAGCGCGCCACCGAGCAGATACGCGAAGTGCTCGACTCCCTTTATCGCGTGGAGTCGGGACGAATCCTGGCAACTCTGATCCGCTTGCTCGGTGATTTTGATCTCGCCGAGGAGGCGATGCACGAAGCCTTTGCGGCTGCGCTGAGCCTGTGGCCGAGCAGTGGAGTACCCGATAACCCGCGGCCATGGTTGATTTCGACGGCCCGATTCAAAGCCATTGATACTCTGCGTCGACGGGCAAGATTTGATGCGTCTCAAGACGAGCTCGTGCGATATATCGAAGCGCAATCGACTCCGGCGGAAAGATCCAATCCAGAGAGCCTCCTTGAAGATGACCGCCTGCGCCTGATTTTTACCTGCTGTCATCCATTGCTGGCGCCGGAAGCGCGCGTTGCGCTCACCTTGCGCGAGGTGTGCGGGCTGACCACCGAGGAGATTGCAAAGGCCTTCCTCACCACTCCGCGTACGCTGGCGCAGCGCATTGTGCGCGCCAAAGCGAAGATTCGAGAGGAACGGATTCCCTACGAAGTGCCGACGCCGCAGGAATTGCCAGAGCGGTTGGGCGCTGTGCTTCAGGTCACCTATCTCGTCTTTAACGAGGGCTATTCGGCTGCGGCGGGAGCGGAAGTAACGCGGGCTGAGCTAACCGGCGAGGCGATTCGATTAGGACGGCTGCTGGCCGGGCTCCAGCCGGAGCCGGAAGTCAATGGGCTGCTTGCTC
>Ga0116133_1000280_pt1 | contig 16115 bp, 15 predicted proteins | sample June2015DPH_19_2_FD_89736 | JGI IMG/M metagenome (GOLD analysis project Ga0116133, IMG submission 89736) | Peatland microbial communities from SPRUCE experiment site at the Marcell Experimental Forest, Minnesota, USA - June2015DPH_19_10 | ecosystem: Environmental > Terrestrial > Soil > Wetlands...
CCTGTGCCTCACTGCCCGTCGAGTAAGAAGATCGGATTCTGCAACGCCGTCCCGCTGCTGGCTGCCGGGGGAGTAAGCAGGTCCGTGACCAGCGAATCGGCGGGAACATTCCCGCCTGAGTTGTTCACATTGCCGCCGTTGGTAATGATGTCGGCAATGGCGCCCGCATCGCACATGCTCACATAGACATGGCTGCTGTCCTCGGCGGCAACGGTAAACATTCGGAAGCGGGTGGTAGTCGGGGAGTACAGCGCACCCGCGACCAGCGGAATCGGCCCGCAGGAGAGCACTGGCGCAGCCGCGAATTGATTCGCCGCCACGGCGCCCAGCAAAGTCAGAATTGGAGTGCCGGGATACTTCAGCGTGAGAGTATTGGCGTCAAACACGGTGAGTTCTGGGATCACGCAGGGCAGTGACGAGCCGACAATCGGGTCAGGACAAGACGAAGCCGTTTGATAGCTGGCCACGTAGAACCGGCTGCCGTCGAGCAATGCGGTCACCGAAACCGGAATCACCGGGCTGCATCCTGCGCACGGCGGGTTGGTAGTTGGACTCAGCCCCGGAATCGCGAGCGGTGGCGCCAGCAGAATTGGTGTATCGTTGGCTCCGCCCGTATCGGAAAAAACAGAGACCGTCCCACTCACCGGATTCGTCACATAAAGCCGGTTCAGGATCGGGTCGTAGAAAATAAAGTTTGCCCCCACGCCAGACACTACCCCGCCGCCTACGGGAAGGCTGCTCGTAACCGTGTCCGTAGCTTCATCAATCGTGACCAGTTGGCCATCGCCCTGGGTCAACACATAGATCTTCTGACTATCCCCGCGCGCCACCACCCACACCGGATTCACTCCAGAGAAGCCGGTAACCGGGTTCTGCGACAGATCGGCCGTAGTATTCAAGCTGGTGACCGTGTTGTCTCCCTGGTTCGCCACGTAGATCTTGAGGCCATTTGGCGTCTCAGCCAGACTAACCGGGTGTGCTCCCACAATTGCACTATTGCTGACGACATTCGACGTCGTGTTAATAGCGGAAACTGAATTGGAGTTGTAGTTCGCCACGTACATGACGTTGTTCTGCGTGCTGTTGAGAAACACCGGCTGCGGAGGAATGGAGGCGATTCCCCCGGCCAATGACGGGAGCGCGAGCCCGCTGGCGGCATTGTCCGTGTACGTGATCGTGTTCCCGTTGATCGTTAAGATCGGAAAAGTGCCGTCGTAGGCAAGGGGGTTGCACGGTGGCGATGCGACAGGGCTGCAATTGGGAATAACTAATCCGGCGATCGTGATTGCATATCCCGCCACGACATTGCTCAAGGGTGCGCTGAGCGTGACGGTGACGAGATTACCCGACTCACTGATCGCAGAGATGCTCGATGTCTGATTAACCAGACTGGGCACCGGGATCGTGGCCACCGCGCCCAAGCCACTCCCTATCCTTGATTGGAATACCGGAGTGAAGGACGAAACCACGTCGATTCCCCCGGAAACACTGCTCGCACTCGCCACAAACACTCTGGAATCGTTGGGCGAAATGGCAGCGTGGGTGGGATTTTCACCGAGATTGGGCTTCGAAGGATCGTAGTTCGGAGTCTCTCCGACAATGGTGTCTCCCGACACGTCAATCTGCATCGCCCCGCCCGGGTAGTTCAGCGTGTTGGCGGTAATGCCGAAGACAGCGTGGAAGTTGGAAGGAGTTGGAGCCGTTTCCACCGGGCATCCGGGAATCCCACCCCCTGCCGAGCACGGAATCACCACGGGGCGATATACCTGTCCGCACCCCATCCACAACAGAACAGGAACCACCGTCGCCGCCAATCGGCCTATACGTCGAAAACTCATCGCCACCTCAAGGGAGATTTTCTGGTCACACCTGCGAGGAATTTAACATTCTAACGGCTGGCCACTATCTGCGCCAGTGGGCTCGGGCTTCGGCGGACCACGTCTTCTGGGATGCCGGAACTGTGGGGCAAGTTGGATGGGGTAAGCTGGACGCCCGCGAGGATAACATGCGCTTCGTTATACGAGCGTCGAACGGACGCAGCCTGACGCATCGACGATGGCTAAGCGAGATCAGAAGGCAGGATCAAGCGCCCGAAGCCCGAAGGCCGCCTTTTCATCGCCCGCGTCGGGATCTCCCGCCAGACGCCGCCGCCCGCTCCTCCGAATCAGCCGCGGCTGCGGGTTTCTTCCTGCCTTCCATCTGCGCCAGGCTCTGCTTAAGCGCGGCCATCAGATCCACCACCGGAGCCAGCTTCTTGGGCTTCTCCACCGCCGCCACTTCCCCGCCCTCCAGCTTGGTCTCGATCAGCTGCTTCAGATTTTCCTGAAAGCTGTCTTTATATTTTTCCGGATCCCATTCATCCGCTAGCGCTTCGATGAGCTGGTGCGCCACTTTTACTTCCGCATCTTTCAACTCCACGTCAGGCGCGCCGAAGCCTTCCACCTTCTTCACTTCTTCCGCGTAATACATGGTGTGCAGCATCAATCCGCCTTCGTGCGGACGCAAAAACACCGTGTACTCGCGGTTATGCATGGTGATCTTGGCGATGGCAACGTACTCGCTCTCCTCCAGCGCCTTGGTGAGCAACGCATACGGCCGCCGCCCAGCTTCTTCCGGCATCATGTAATACGAAGACTCGAAATACACGGGATCGACGTCGCCCGCCTTGACGAACTCCAGAATCTCCATGGTCTTCGCCGTTTGCGGCTCGATCTTCTTGATCTCTTCCGGCTCGATGATGATGTATTCGTCCTTGCGGAACTCGTAGCCCTTCACCATGTCAGCGCGATCGACGACGACGCCCTCCGCCTGACAAATATATTGCTGCTTCAGCCGCGACTTGTCCGTGCGGTGCAGCATGTTGAAGGAGATGCCGCTACTGCGCGCGCCCGAAAACAAGCGCACCGGCATGGAGATGAGCCCAAACGTCAAGTGTCCAGACCAAACCGAAGCTGCCATAATCCCCTCTGTCGTTCACCCCCTCCGCACCATTGTCATTCCGACTAAGTCGATGGATTGGCGACAGCCAACCCATCGGCGCGTGGAGGAACCTGCTGTTTCTCGCCGACTACGTTACCACCAACCGTCCAAGCTGCCCCAGAATTGGGAGTTTAGCCTACAAACGAATGTTGGATGCACAAATCTTAGGGCACGGGGAACCCAAATGCGAAGCCGGAGGGGATGGGGTTGAGCGCGCCGACGCCCTAGGGGTTGTAGTTAACTGAGGCGGTTCGGGAACCCGGCCTTGCCTTCGACGGGCAGCTCGCCAAACCATGGGCCAAGTCAGCGCGATGATGTAGTTGCAAAGCCATCTTAGCCCGGCTTACAATAGCTGCGTAAGTGTTTATCTACCTAGCTGCATAGGCGCCCTATGGAAGAAGCCGTTCGCTGGAACATCAAGGTCTCGAGAGAAACCGACCTAACTCTGCGTACCTTTCTGGGTGCCCAGGGTGCAAAGAAAGGCGACCTCTCGAAATTCATCGAGGAGGCCGTCCGCTGGCGCGTGTTTAGTCTCATTGTGCAGGACATCCGAGAGCGCAACGCCGATATGGACCCAGACGAGTTGCAGCGCGTCATAGACGAAACCGTGAATGAGGTCCGCGCCGAACGCTATGCCAAGAAGAAGGCCGAGAAAGCCTGATGCGCGTGGTGCTCGATACCAACATCATGGTGTCCGCCATCATGATCCAAACGGGAAACCCCGCCGTCATCTACCGCGCCTGGCAGCAGGGGCAATTCACCCTTCTGACTTGCGCGGAGCATCTCGACGAACTGCGGGCGACACTACGCAAACCCGCGATCGCCGAACGCATCAGGCCCTACAAAGCCGGAGGCCTGGTGAACGAAATGAAAAAGCTTGCCGAGAGCGTGCTCGAGTTGCCGCGCATCCGCCGCTCTTCCGATCCAACTGATGATTTTCTGCTTGCCTTGTCCGAAGCGGGCAGGGCCGATTATCTAGTGACCGGCGACAAGAGCGGACTGCTCGCGCTCGCACACCACAAAGGCACGAGGATCGTCTCCGCGCGAGCATTCGTCGCGTTGTTGGCATGACCCCTAGAACGTTCGCGGGCGCGGGACAGTCGTTTTCCTGCACCCTTCGTACGCCGCCAATCATCTGAGACGCAACGCTCTCAACGCGAGGACACCATGACCGACCTGCGCTACCCCATCGGCAAGTTCACCTACGACGGTCCGCCCACCCCGGAACAAAGACAAGAACTCCTCCACCAGATCGAACAGGCTCCCGCCAACCTGCGCGCAGCCGTGAAAGGGCTCTCCGCCCAGCAACTGGACACGCCCTACCGTCCCGAAGGCTGGACCGTCCGCCAGGTCGCGCACCACGTCCCGGACAGCCATCTCAATGCGTACATCCGCACCAAGCTGGCCCTCACGGAAGATGATCCGACCATTAAGCCCTACGCCGAAGACCGCTGGGCGAAGCTCGCCGACACGCAGGCCACTCCCGTGGAAGTCTCACTGGCGTTGCTCGATTCTCTGCACGATCGCTGGATTCGCCTGCTGCGCTCGCTTCAACCGGAAGACTGGAAGCGTACCTTCCGCCATCCCGAACTCGGCCCGATGAGCCTGGAAAAGAATCTGGTGCTCTACGCCTGGCACGGACGCCATCACGTTGCTCACGTCACGAGCCTGCGGGAGAGAAACGGCTGGTAGAGAACCGGGCTTCGGGCTTCAGGCTTCGGGCTTCAGGCTTCGGGCGAAACCTCTCGATGCCGCATGCGCAAAGCCCGCCAAACGAAGGACGCCTTGTGGGTTTGCCGAAGCCCGAAAGCTGAAGCCCGAAGCCCGCTAGCTCATGCCCAGCTTCCACAGCAGATAGCTGCTCGCTTCCCGCATCACCGCATACCAGCGCTGCACTACGCTGTGCGGACGCGAGTCGGGGCGCGACGAAACATACACCGGGCCTATCCCCTCGTGCTCCAGCAACTTCTTGATGCGGAACACGTGGTACGCATCACTGACTGCCACACAGCTGTGCAGCCCGTTGGCCCTCATGATCACAGCCACCCGCATCGCCGATTGCGCAGTGTCGGACCCCTGCGTTTCAGCAATCAGGTTTCTCTCGGGAATTCCGCGATGCTCCAGATAATCGCGGCCCACTCCGCCTTCGCTGAAGCTGGGGTCGGCCGCGGCACCGCCGGTCGTGATAACAACCGGAGCCAGGCCCTGCTCAAAAAGAACGAATGCGTGATCGAGTCGCGCCCGCAACACCGGCGAGGGATGCCCGGAATACTCCGCCGCACCGAACACCACGATGGCATCCGCCGCATGCAGTTCCTGCCGCGACCCTTCCCGCACAATGCGGGCCCCGGTCAGCCCGAGAAACGCCGCCAGCGCGACCAGCCCCACAGCCTCCAGCCGCAGCAGCCAGCGGCGTCGCGGATGCCGGTTAACGGAATCGTCGCTCATCCTTTGGCAAAGAAAGTGGAAATCTCTTCGGCAGGGATCGCGCCCTCGCGGATAATGCGCCAGCGCTCCCCTTCATCGCTCAGATCAATGATGGTGGAAGCGACATCCCGAGGGGAAACTCCGCCGTCTACAATAATGCCAATGCGGCCTTCGAGCTGGTCCCGCACCTGCTCCGCGCTGGTGCATTCCGAAGCCCCGCTCAGATTGGCCGATGTGGCCGTGATTGGAATCGCCGCCGCCGCTACCACCGCCAGCGGAATCTTTGCGTTCGGCACACGCAGGGCAACGTTGCCGGTGTTGGCTGTCACCTTCAACGGCAAACGCGATCCCGCCTTCACGATAAGGGTCAGCGGTCCCGGCCAGTATTTCCGCGCCAGCGCATAGAACTCCTCGGGCAACTTCTTGGCCAGTTCTTCCGCCTGATCCACGCTCTCGATCAGCAGCGACAGCGGTTTGTGCCGCGACCGCGTCTTGATGTCATACACGCGGTCCACCGCGCGCAAGTTGAACGGATCGGCGGCCAGCCCGTAGAACGTGTCCGTCGGCATCCCCAACACTTCACCCGCACGTATCTGGTCGGCGGCATACTTCACCAGTGAAATTTCAGGGTTCTCACTATTGATTTTTAGAATTTCGGCGCGCACAGCATCCCTTCCCGCATGCTTCTGCCTGGAGTATTTTGTCCGTGGAACCTACCATAATACGGCAAAGGGCTTCAAGGCGGGGGAGTGGCGTATCATTCAGCCATACCCCTCCATGAAAAAGTCCTCAGAACCCGCTCTCAGCGCACAGCACCGGCTCCGCCGCATCGAAGGCCGCCACAATCCGCTGATCAAACAACTGCGCCAGGCATTCTCTCGTTCCGAACTCACCGAATCCGGAGACTGCGCCATCGAGGGCCTCCGCATCCTGGAAGAAGCCATCCGCAGCGGCCTGCGTTTCAGCGCGGTGTTCTTTCGTGAGTCGGCCCAAGACCGCGCCGAGCGCCTGCTCCCGCAGATTGGAGCCCAGGTCGATACTCTTCTGCTTCCCGACAAATTATTCGACAGCCTTGTGCCCAGTGAATCGCCGCAAGGCGTAGCCGCGCTGGTGCGCCTCAAGGAATTCTCGCCCGATGATGTACTCGAGACGGAACGCCTGCAGGTCGGCCCCATCGTCGTCCTCGCCGGACTGCAGGATCCCGGCAACCTCGGCACCATTCTGCGTTCGTCGGAGGCCTTTGGCAGCGCAGGCGTCATCCTCGGCGAAGGCACGGTCAGCCCCTTCAACTCGAAAGTGGTTCGCGCCTCGGCCGGATCGGTGTTCCGCCTGCCCATAGTTCATGGGCAAGGTCATGGAAATAGAAAATCAGCCACTGCCAAGCTGGACGAGATTTCCGAGAAGCTGCGAAAGCACGGCGTCCGCCTGATCGCAACTTCCTCGCACAAGGGAACGCCGCTTGATCAAGCAGATTTGAAGGGCGCCGTCGCAATCTTCTTCGGCAACGAAGGCTCCGGCCTGCCCCGCGAAGTGATAGCCAAAATGGATGAGTCAGTGGCCATCCCGCACGCCGCGCAAGTAGAATCGCTCAACGCCGGCGTAGCCGCCAGCATCGTACTGTACGAAGCCGCAAGACAAAGAAAATGAAGATCTCACCACGGAGACACGGAGTCACGGAGAAATCCCTTGTTGTTCTCCGTGTCTCCGTGCCTCCGTGGTGAAAAAGTCTTATGGGACTCTTCCAACCCATTCCGAACGTCTCCACCACCGACCGCACCCGCCCGCTCGCCGACCGCATGCGTCCCCGTACGCTCGAGGAATTCGCCGGCCAGGAGCACTTAATCGGTCCCGGCAAACCTCTGCGCACTCAGATCGAGCGCGACGATACCGGTTCGCTCATCTTCTGGGGCCCGCCCGGCACCGGCAAGACTACGCTGGCGAAGATCATCGCGAACATGACCAAGGCGGACTTCATCGAATTCTCCGCCGTCCTCGCCGGCATCAAAGAGATTAAGCAGGTCATGGCCGATGCCGAACGCGCTCGCCAATACGGTACCCGCACCATCGTCTTCATCGACGAAATTCACCGCTTCAACAAAGCCCAGCAAGACGCATTCCTGCCTCACGTGGAAAAAGGCAACATCCGCCTGATCGGTGCCACCACCGAGAATCCTTCATTCGAGATCAACGGCGCGTTGCTCTCGCGCACCCGCGTCTACGTGTTGCAGCCGCTCACCGAAGACCAGATCGTGCAACTACTGAAGCGCGCTCTCACCGACGAAGATCGCGGCCTCGGCGCCATGAAGTTGCGTGCCTCCGACGATGTGCTCAAGAAAATTGCCAGCTACACCAGCGGAGACGCCCGCAGCGCCTACAACGTTCTGGAAGTCGCAGCTGGCCTCGCTCAACAGGCGGGAACACCCGCGGAAATCACCGGCGACATCGTCCGCGACGCCCTGCAGAAGCGCACGCTGCTTTACGACAAAGCCGGCGAAGAACATTACAACCTGATTTCAGCCCTGCACAAGTCTGTCCGCAACAGCGATCCCGACGCCGCTCTCTACTGGCTCGGCCGCATGATTGAAGCCGGCGAAGATCCGCTCTACATCGCTCGCCGCGTGGTGCGCATGGCGGTGGAAGACATCGGCCTCGCCGATCCCAACGCTCTTTCCCTCTGCATGGCTGCGCGCGATGCCGTCGATTTCATCGGCATGCCCGAGGGCAACCTCGCTCTCGCGCAAGCGGTCGTCTATCTTTCCGTCGCCCCCAAGTCGAATGCGCTATACACCGCCTACGGCGCGGTTCAGCAGGATATCGAACAAACCGCCGCCGAACCAGTGCCGCTGCACCTGCGCAACGCGCCCACCGGACTGATGAAAGGCCTGGGCTACGGCAAAGATTATCAATACGCCCACGACCTCGACAGCAAGGTCGCGAACATGCAATGCCTCCCGGACAACTTGCGCGACCGCGTCTACTACCACCCCACCGGTGAAGGCATCGAGAAGCGTATCCGCGACCGGATGGAAGAGATCAGAAAACTGCGCACGCCGCCCGCCGGGAGTAAGTCCTCGCACCCCAGGGAAGAATCCTAGCAATCCCGCGCGGCATCTTATAGAACACCACAGGTAGTATCTCGCCCCGCCAAAAGCGCCAAGAGTGCAGAGTGCCGAGCAAAGGAGACCTGAGTTCCATGGCCACGTTTCCCGGTGCCACCGATGCCGTTCCCCTTCGCCCCTTGCGCATCGACCAGGTCGATGATCTGCAAAAGCTCCAGAAGGCGGCCCAGAAGATCACCTCCATCCTCGATCTCGATCAACTCATCGACAAGATCGTGAATGACGTCGCCCATTCATTCGGTCTGTTGGAGACCGCTGTCTATCTTCCCGACGAAGCTCGCGGAGAGATGGTGCTGGCTGGCGTTCACGGCTGTTCCATACACAGCAAGGGTTTTCGCCTGAAGATCGGCAAACAGGGTATGGTCGGCTACGTCGCCTCCACTGGACAAATGCGCTATGCCCCCGACGTGCGCAAGGACGAATATTACGTTGGCTGCGAGCCCTCCACACATTCTGAAGTGGCAATTCCACTTCACGTTGGCGAACATCTGGTAGGAGTGTTTACCGCTTCCCATCCTGAGTTGGATGCCTTTCCCCGGCAACAACTCAGAATTCTCCAGGCCCTGTGCGATCACGTGGCCGTCGCGGTGCACAACGCCCGCCGCTTCCAATCCGAACGTGCGGAACGCGAAACCATGAGTCGCGACGCTCAGGAAGCCCGCCTCATGCAGCAGGCATTATTGCCCAAGAGTTCGCCCTTCATACCGGGCTTTGTGATCTCCGGCCTGAGTGTTCCCGTCAGTGCCGTTGGCGGCGATTGGTACGACTTCATCCCATTTTCCGATGGCCGCTGGGGATTGGTGCTCGCCGATGTTTCAGGAAAAGGCACCGCTGCAGCGCTGCTGATGTCGGCTACGCGCGGAATGCTGCGCTCGCTGGCGGAAGCCTGCTGCACTCCGGGCGAGGTTCTGACCAAGCTCAATTCCCTGTTGGTGGAAGACTTTCCCGCCGGCAGGTTCGTCACGTTGGTTTACGCCGTGCTTGATCCCGTAACTCGCACCTTGACCTTCGCCAACGCCGGACATTTGCATCCGCTCTTCATCGATCACAACGGTGCGCAGTTCCTCGACACCGAGCGCGGAGTGCCGCTGGGCTTGGCTTGCGGCGACTATTCCGAGACCACGGTTACTCTATCCCCGGGTTCGCGCCTTGTCCTTTATACCGATGGCATCACCGAAGCTGTAGACGGCGATGAACAGGAGTACGGCCTTGACCGGCTCGTGCAGCACGCGGTCACCGCTGGCGCGTCCGCCGTCAGCATCGTCGACGATGTCCGCGCCTTCGCCAATGGCTTCGGCGTGCGCGACGATGCCACCGTCGTCTTCGTCGGGGTTAAGCGCTAGCAGCCTGCTGAAAAACTCGCCGCCTCACCTGATTTTGGGTGGCGCAGCGCTTCCGCGCTGCGATAACTGACCCCGGCAGAGTTAGACGCTACGCTCCGTCGCTTCGCCGTGCCGCACGCGAGGCAGCGTAAAAAGAATGATCAAGCAGACCAGGGCTAGCGTCGCGAGGACGAAGATGCTGCCTTCCGGACCCGTGGTCCCGCCGCTTAGAATCGCCTTTCCTACCGGATGCGTAGCCAGCAGGTGGTGCTGAATCATCAACCCGCTGTCGGCCACGCCGTAGAGAAACGATTGCGCCCAGTCCCATGAAGTGTGGAAGCCGATCGCCCACCACAGCGATCCCGTGCGCCACAGGCTGAAGCAGAACACCATCCCGGCCAGCCCGGCGGAAAGCAGTCCGATCGGCGATTCACCCGGATTACTACCGTGGCCCAGACCAAACAGAATCGAGAAGACAACAGCTGCAGTCCAGAAACCTAAGATCTCGCTATGCCGCGTCTTGAAAACCCACCGGTAAATGCCCGCCAGGCCGCGGGTGAGCGTGTACTGGAGATAGCCGCGGGTCAGGTACTCCTCGAACAGTCCAACCAGCAGGAAGCCGGCCAGCCAGATGGCTCCGTAGCGCAGAATGTCGCTGCCAAAGAGCACGCGGCTCTCGATCACCAGCAGTCCCATCTTCCATAGCGTCAGCACAAGAAGGGACAGGCACGTGATTCCCCACGCCAGGCCGGCAAGAAAATGCGACACTTTACGCGCGCCGCCGAAACCGTAAACAGAATTCCGCCGTCGCTCGATCTTCGACATGATCCAGGTGACGAGAACCACCACCAGGAGTTGAGACAACTCGCCGATGAGCAGGAAGCTCGGCTTGCCCATTGCGTCCTGGGTCGCCTGCGCGCTCTTTGGAGTGGGCGGGTAAAGCTTGTGCCCGATCTTGTTCACGCTATAACCAATCATCACCAGGATCGCGATGAAGATGAGCAGGCTCCAGCCGGCGCGCAGACCGTCTTTGCCGATAAAGATCTTGCGCAGGGTTGATGTCTGCTTCGGTGGGAGTGGTTCTATGAGAATTACCGCCGCGTCATCGCTCAAGGCTTCCCTCGTGGGACAAACATTTATCCTGCGTCCGTCCTTAAGTTGTACGCAGCCCGGCGCGCTTTTGTTCCGGAGATTAACCCGAAGTTTCCCGGCTCACCGGAATCGCGCTCGATGCTCCTTCAAAATGCACCGGTCCATCACCACAAAGATCCCCACCCGGCGCGCCTTTTCCGCGGCCTTCTCATCAATCACGTCTTCCTGCATCCAGATCGCCGGAACCTTCAGTTGAATGGCTTGGTCGACAACTTCTTCCACAAACTCCGGCCGCCGGAAAATGTTCACGATGTCAACCTTCTCCTGTACCTCGAGCAGCGAAGCATACGCCTTCTCCCCCAGACACGAATCGATCTGCGGATTCACCGGAATGATGCGGTATCCCTGGCTCTGCATGTATGCCGATACGCCGTGGCTCGGACGCAGCGGATCGTTCGAGAGTCCCACCACCGCAATCGTCTTTGCCTGTTTCAGCAATTCAGTAATCGGATCGGTTTTAGAAAGCGTCACCATAAAGGCACAAACAAAGCTTGTCATCCTAAGCGCAAACCTGGGCGAGTCGCGCGAACCCGGAGCGGCAGTGGGCCAGTTTGACCGCTACAGGACGATTGTCATCCTGAGCGGAGCCGCTTTTCAGCCATAGCGAAGAGCCTGCCCTGAGCGAAGCCGAAGGGATCTCCTGCTTAACCATCCCAGCGCGTAAGCCAAACTGCACCACTACCAACGGTGCGTTTGGCTCGCTTCCTTATTACTTCTTGTTCGCCGCATCCAGCTTCTGCTTGTACATCTTCAGCGCCAGCTTGCGCACGGTCTCCGAGATCTCTTTGTTGGCTGAGATGTTCTTCAAATCCTGCGTGAGCAGATGCTTCATCAACCCCAATCCAAGATCCAGCGGCGTGCGCGGGTTCGACACCAGATTCCGCACCACGATGTAATTCTTCATGAAGCGCCGCTTCAGCGGAATCTGCCGCAGCACCGCCTCCAGCACATTCTTCTGCAGGGCAAATCTCTCCACTTCCCCGTCGGAAAGCTTCGGCGCCTCCAGCACCGCCAGCGCCACCACCTTCGTTCCGTCGCGAATCAGCAGCGACCGCTCTTCTTTATTGCCTTTCAACGCCAGCTGGATGCGGCCCTTCACATCCAGGCGGTTGATCTTCTGCATGGCGTTATCACGGTGGGCGGGTGCGGCATTCACGCCGGCGGCAGGTTTACGCTTTGCCGCTACGGCGGCCGCGCTGGCGGCAGCGGCTGCTTTCTCCGCCGTACCGTCAATCTCCGTCATCGGCTTGTTTTCCAACACCGGAAAATAGTCGGCTCCCAGCAAATCCACAATGCCGCCCACCGGCTGGAACGGCTTGTCCTGCTCCGCTGCAATCTCCGGCGCGTGTTCCGCCAGATAAGCAGTCACCGTCTCTTCTGGAACTTCTCCTGCCTCATCGCCCGCTGCCGCTTCCGCCTCGTGGACGGGTTCTCCCGCCTTGGTAGCCATCGCTTCATCATCGTGAGCGTGTGCAGCCTTGCCGGTCGCAGAGACAGACGCCGGTGTCTTTCCCGCCTTTAGCAGTTCCACGACAACAGTCGCCTGGTCAGCCTTCAGGTATGGGTTCGATCTCAAAGATCCTAGAATTCCTGTCGAAGCTCGCACCCGCGCGCTCTGCAGCAAGGCCGCGATTCCTTCGGGCGATGCCGAGATCGCGAACTTCACTAACTCACCCTCCGACACGGAAGGATTCTCCAACAGCGCCGGCAGCAGCTTGGGACGCAGATTCTCCGGCGACACCAGATAGTCGAGCACCTCGCGTGCGGTCTTCGGATCGGAGGCCGCCGCCAGAGAAGCTTTCTCATCCCACCCCGCCAATGTCATGCGCGCCAGCGGACCAAAAACCGGATTGTGTTTGGCAAGGTAAACCAGGATCTCCAGATTCTCGTCCGGCGGCACCGACAGTGCGCCCTTTGCCGCAAACTGCATCATGTTCGACGGCAGCCTCGAAGCGCGAATGAGGTCGATCGAGCGCGTCATGAATTCACCTCCGAGAATTGCGGGAAACGGAACCTCGCGGACGGCCCGGCTTCGCCCGAGCCTCAAGCTCCCTCACCGCAAGCTCCAACTCCCGAACCAGCCGGTTCGGCTTGCTCCGCAGAAACTCCTGCACCAAAGCCCGATAGTACCAAAGAGTTCCTTCGCGCCCTCCGTTGAACCGCTCCCACACCCATTCTCCGACTTCCCGGTGGTCCGACAAAATCGAGCGCACGTTGTTCAGCTTGTCCGCGGCCGAAACCAGTCTTGTGTCCGCATCTGCGCTTTTCAAATGCCGGATATAACTCTCCTTGCGCTCCCGCCACGGCGGCTTGGGCTCAATGTCCGAGTCCGTGCACCCATCCACCATCTTCGCCACACGGCTCCCGAAGCGCCGCCGCACTTCTTTCAGCGTGGGAGCGCCGCCGCAATCTTCCACCACATCGTGCAGCAGCGCCGCGATCGCCATATCCTCGTCACCACCGAACTCCAGCACCAGTGATGTAACTCCCATCAAGTGCGCAATGTAAGGAATCGTCGAAGACTTGCGCGTCTGCCCGGCATGCTTCTCCGCCGCAAAAGCAAAAGCCCGCAGAAATCGCGGACCAAGCCTTACCCTGTGTGTACCCTTTGGCCCCCGTGTTAGAGGTTTTTCGGTCCGTGCCCCGGTCACGATTTCTTCTCCTGCTTCTCCCCGCGCCGCGCCGACAAATACGCCCGGATAAACGGCTGCAGATCCCCGTCCAGCACCCGGTCCACGTCGCCCACTTCAGTCTTCGTGCGATGGTCCTTGATCATGCGGTAAGGCTGCAGCACGTAGGAACGAATCTGCGAGCCGAAATCGTTGTCGAGTTTCGAATCCTCAATCTTCTTCGAAGCCGCGCGCTTCTTCTCCATCTCGAATTCGTAAAGCTTGGAGCGCAACATGCTCATCGCCCGCTCGCGGTTTTTGTGCTGCGAGCGTTCATTCTGGCAATTCGCCACCAAGCCCGTGGCGATGTGCGTGATTCGCACCGCCGAATCCGTCGTGTTCACGTGCTGCCCACCCTTGCCGCTCGAACGGTAAGTATCCGTACGAATGTCCTCGGGCTTGATCACCACTTCAATGCTATCGTCAATTTCCGGCGAGACGTAAACGCTGGCAAATGAAGTATGACGCCGTTTCGCCTGATCGAAGGGAGAGATGCGCACCAGCCGGTGCACTCCGATTTCGCTGCTCAGCAACCCAAAAGCATACTCGCCGTTCACCGCAAAGGTTGCCGATTTCAGCCCCGCCTCTTCGCCCGGCTGGTAATCGTAGAGAACGGTTTCGAATCCCTGCCGCTCCGCCCACCGCAAATACATTCGCAACAGCATATCGGCCCAGTCCTGCGATTCCGTCCCGCCCGCTCCCGGATGAATCGTCACAATCGCATTCAGAGCGTCGTTCTCGCCCGAGAGCAGCGTCTCGGTCTCCAACTTGTCCACCAGATCGCGCAGCGCATCGATCTCGCGGCGCAATTCCGCGTCCACATTTTCGCCTTCCTTCGCCAGTTCGAAGTAAGCGGCAATGTCATCGCTTCGGCGCCCCAGGTCGGCATCGGTCGTAAGCAGGTGCTCGAGCCGCTTCTTCTCCCGCATCACCTGTTTCGAACGTTGCGGATCGGACCACAAGTTCGGGTCGGCGGACTGCTTCTCGATTTCGCTTAGCTGCGGACGGAGTTTGTCCGCGTCAAAGATACTCCCGGAGTTCGCGTACTTTCTTGCTCAGTAACCCGTATTCCTGTTCGAACTCTTGATTCATGAGGATACTTCTTCTTTCTTGCCTTTTTTCTTGCGAGGCCCGAAGCGCGTAACCAGCGCCCCTGCTGAAATTATCGCACACAGATACGCGAACCAGTCCCCGTGCCGCGTGTAGAAAGTAGTTGCCGAGGTGAGAGCATACGGCGCCACCAGTGCTCCGCGTTCCTTGCGAGGAAACCGCGCCACCGTTCGCCCGTAAGGATCAATCGAAGCCGTCACCCCGGTGTCCGTCGCGCTCAAAATCCAGCGGTTGTTCTCGATCGCCCGCATGCGCGTCTGATTCAGATGCTGTGCGTAGGCGCCGCTGTCGCCATACCACCCGTCGTTCGATAAATTCACAAACACCTGCGCTCCCTGATCCGCAAACTGCCGCACCTCGTCGGGAAATACCGACTCGTAGCAGATAAAGATTCCCAGCCGTGCGCTTCCCGCATCCAGCGGCGCTCGCGACGTTCCCGCCGTGAACTCGCCCACTTCCTGGGTCAATCCTCCGGCAAATGCAAACAACCGCGGAAATGGCAGATATTCTCCGAACGGCACCAGATGCACTTTGTCGTAGCGCGCCGTCCACTCCCCCGCGGGACTCACCAGCCCACCCGAGTTGAACACCTGTGGCGCTGCCGCAGACGTACCGATCGAAGTCCCGCTCTGCTGTGCCTGCTTGCTCCCGATCGCACCCGTCACCACCCAGCTATGCGCTTCCCGCGCCATCTCGCTCACCGGACCGCGAAATAGCGGATCGTTCGTGAAAAAAGGCGCAGGCGATTCCGGCCACACGATCAACTCCAACTTGCCGCGCGTCGAAACCGGCCCGGCGGGTGACGCGGAAGAGGATGACGAAGAAGACAAAGCAGAAGGTAAAGAAGAAGCAGCAGATGATGATGAAGAAGAACCCGCCGCATTCTTCACGCTCAGAACACTCAGATCCGTGAGTTCCCGCAGTGTCCGCTCAAATGCATCGCGCGTCCAGGTCACATCCACAGGAATGTTTTCCTGCACCAGCAGCGCCTCGTGATCCGCCAGCAGCGCCGGAGCATCCACCAATCTCCCAGCCTGCAGCACCACCGCCGCCACCAACGATGCAATCAGCAGCATGCCCCGCTTTTTTCTGTGCACCAGGAATGCGGCCGCCAGCGCCACATTCACCAGCATGATCTCGAACGAAACTCCGTAAACCCCAGTCAAAGTGGTGATGCGGCTGAGGGAAATGTTGTCCACCTGCGCCGTCCCCAGCAGGTCCCACGGAAAACCGGTGACGCGCGTTCGCGCCAACTCCACCGCGACCCAGAGAAACGGCGCAGCCGCCAGCGCTCGCCGATTATCTCGCCCCGGCCCTGCCGCTAAGCCAATGAGCAA
>Ga0116133_1000286_pt1 | contig 15926 bp, 10 predicted proteins | sample June2015DPH_19_2_FD_89736 | JGI IMG/M metagenome (GOLD analysis project Ga0116133, IMG submission 89736) | Peatland microbial communities from SPRUCE experiment site at the Marcell Experimental Forest, Minnesota, USA - June2015DPH_19_10 | ecosystem: Environmental > Terrestrial > Soil > Wetlands...
CTGCTGTAAATGATGTTGTAGGGATCGCCGTCCACAATTTCGGTCTTAGGAGGTTCGGCTTCGCTGGCCCGACAAGTTATTTCGTCGTAGGTTTGAAATCCTGGGACGGGCGATGACGCAGTCACGATGAGGCGCTCGTCCGGAACGTTGTGCAGTTCATGCTTGATGGTGGCAAGCGGCTCCGCAAAATCGGCACTCGCGATAATCGTCCCGCCATCGGAATCCTTAAGGAGCGCGGTCAAGGCTTTCTCCCGCAGAAGAGGACTGAGCGGCACGACCACGGCTCCGATCTTTGCCACTGCCCAGTAGGTCTCAAGCAAGCTCAAACAGTTGGGCAGGATCGTCGCGACTTTGTCACCTTTCTTCACATCCAGACTGGAAAGCGCATTGGCAAGCCGGTTGACGCGGGCATTGAACTCCCGAAAGCTGAGGCGGGAATCTTCAAAAACCACGGCGGTGTGATCCGGACGATAGCGGGCATGGCTGGGAAGAAGCGAGCCAATGTTCATTTTGATGTCTCGCTCGATTCCTGGCGCGGCGAGCCGGCTTCGCAAAAGAAGCGCCAGATTTCCGCGCTGGCCTGGGGTCCCTTGGGGTCACCGTACTGGCTGGGCTTGGGAGAGCCCGACCAGGCGTGGCCAAGACCCTGGACCATCCACTTCTCCATCAAAAGACGGGCATTGGCCTCCACATAGATGTGCCTTCGATAGGCATAATCGCTCGGCATTTTGTCTGAGACTTTGGCGTCGATGATGCTTTCCGTCAGAGTGAATCCGCTCTCAGAATTTTCCGCCGCGAGGCACGCATTCGTTTTGCTCCACTGGGCGATGGTTTGCTCGGCATTGACGACGCTCACGTGGGTATCCGCGGTTCCATGAAACACGATCACCGGCATGCGCCGCCTCTTCTTGTGCGCGAGGCCGCTGCGCATCGCTTCAAAAGCGAGCTGCCCTTGCCGGATCGGATCCGGGCCCCCTTGCTTCATGGCGGCAATCCCCTCGGAAACGCTGCTGGCGGCCTTAAATTCAGCTCCAGCAAACATAGCCACACCGCCGAAGACATCCGGGTAAGTTGCGGCAAGAATGCAGGCCATCGCCGCCCCGGCGGAAACTCCCACCACGTAAACCCGATCTGGATCGACGTTTTGCGTGGAGCGAACCTGATCGACGACCGCCGCGAGAATCGAGGGTTCCCCAGCATCACGCTTCTGATGTTTGGGATCAAACCAGTTCCAGCACTTCAGCAGATTGGCCAACCGCGACTGTTCCGGGTAAACGACCAGGAACCGATTGGCTTCGGCCACGTCATTCATCCCGGAGATTTCTGCCATATCCTGCGCATTGTGCGTGCAGCCGTGCAGCATCATGACGAGAGGCCAAGAGCCTCCGCTGCCCAGCGTTCCGGGCGTCCAGAGCCTGAAATTGCGTGAGCCCCCGGCAGCGCGAGCGGTCCCGGCTATCCATCCTCGTTCTGCCATGTCGATAAGGTCCTCCGCTGGATAAACCTCTTTGCTTAACTTATGCCGTCGCCGGGGAGCGAGGCGAGCTCGCGATTGCCCGGCTGGCTAGTTCAGAGATAAGGTCGGCGATCCTCGTCGCTCCACATTCACCCAGTGCGATGGTGTAATGGGTGGTGCCGGCGAATTTGTGGTCTTCGACCTGGGGGACGTAAGAGCGGAATTCTGTTACGACCTTATCCGGAAACAGTGGCGCCTGCCCAGGGGTTAAGCCGCTTTCGGCGCGGAGGAATAGCGTCGGCACGCGAATGGATTGCAAGCGCTCGGTGATCGCGGTGCGCTGATACGCTTCCCCCAGATCGGCGCGCACTGCCGCCTCTGAGGCTTTCGGTTGCACGGGCAAATCTCCGCCGACTTCATAGTCCAGAAAGGCTTCCACCCAGGGATTCCATTCTGCGGGAGGAAAGTGTGGCTGGGTTCGCCAGAACTCCCGATAGTCTTGGCGCGAAGGATAGGTTTGGCGCAACTGCGCGATACGTTGTGCGAGTGCAGCGTGAGCGTCCTGCCCGGGAGAATTGGTGACGGGCGCATCGGGCACATAACCCCCATCGATCAGAACGAGCGCGGATACAAGGCTCGGTTCCTGCGCAGCGAGCGCAGTCGCCACGAAAGCGCCCATCGAGTGCCCCGTGACGATGCTGGGGCCGAGTCCCATGGCGCGCATCGCGACCGCCACATCCCGCGCGTGTTGCGCGATGCCGTACGGTCCCTCGGGTTTGTCGGAATCGCCGCGGCCTCTCAGATCGACCGCAAAGAGGGCGCATCGGCCCGCCAAGCGTTCGGCAATGCCGATGAAGTTCAGGTGTGAAGCCGTCAGGCCGTGCAGGGCAACTACCGGCGCGCCCGGGCCGGGCCAATAACCGAAGGCGAGCTCCACTGCGTCACCGGACACGCGTCCCAGAGCGTGACGAGTGACTTTAATGGATTCCTTCGGAAGCATCTTCGTTATAGGTTCTAAGTTCTAAAAATTCAACTTCAGTGCGAACTGAATCACTCGCGGTCCAGTGCTGGTTTCCACAATCTGTCCCTTGTTGGCGGATGCGAGGATGTTGACTGGGTTTGCGAAGCTGACCATGTTGAACGCGTTGAAGAACTCGCCCCGGAATTCCAGCTTCGTCCGCTCGGTGACTGGGAAGTACTTGATGATCGAGATGTCGACGTTGCGCTGATTAGGACCGCGCAGGATGTTTCGTCCGCTGTCCCCGAAATCGCCCACGGCGGTGGCGGGCGCAAAACAAGCGGTATTAAAGTAATCAAGCAGCCTGGATTCGACGCTGCCGCTCCCTGCCGGATTGCACCCCGGAACGGAGTCGGCGCGCGCCTGCACGAAGGCCGTGGCATTGGTCAGAACCGAGAATGGCGTGCCGCTCTGCAGTGTCAGAACGCTGGCCAGTTCCCAGCTGTTTACCGCCTGGCGGGCGAAACCGGAAGCGCCCTTGTAGAACCTCGGCAAATCATAAATGCCGCTGAACACGAATCGGTGGCGACGGTCAAAGTCGGAACTTGCGTAGTTATTCAGGAAGCCGGGCGCCTGGTTTCCAGGGACCACCGTGACGTCGCTGGTTCCTGTAGGATCGCCGGAATAATCATCGAGCGAATGGCTCCAGGTGTAAGAAGCGAGCAATGTCAGCCCGTGAGAGAATCGCTTGGTCACGCTGGCCTGCAGAGAGTTGTAGCTGGAATCCGACGAACTCTGCATCGCGTGGACACCGAAGCCCTGCACCGCGAGACTGGACAATCCGGGACTCAATGGTCCCGGCGCGAAAGCAGCTGGCGCGACTTCCTGATTGAGATCAACCAGGCGGTACAACTTTCGTCCCGCCGAGCCAACGTAACCCAGATCCAACATCCAGTCGTGGGCAAACTCGTTCTGAATACCCAGGCTGTATTGTTGAATATATGGCGTGCGGAAGTCGTGGATGTCCGGATAAATGCCGTTGGCGGAAACCTCAGCGATGCCGAACGGTGAAAGGAGAGTTGGGGCTTGGGTCATCAACGCCGGCGGGCCGCCAAACGGAAACAGCGCGGCGTTGTTGAAAGCCAGAGGAAAGCTGCCCGGCTGTGGAACATTCACGAACGGAGTGCTGATCGGCGTCAACAGTGCCTGTGCCAGCGTGTAGTAGGGGAAGTCCAGGATCTGATTGTTGAGCAGCCGCGAATTCGCTCGATCGTAGTAAACCCCGTAACCACCACGCACCACCAGGCGATTGTCGGACCGAGGTTGCCAGGCAAAGCCGATTCGAGGGGCAAAGTTGTTCTTGTCGGAAGGAACCAGCGACGGTTGCACCGTCGGGATCCCAGGCACGGGGTTCTTCGCATTGGATGCCTGTACAAATCCCCCGGTGATGGCCACGCCGCCGCCGTCGGCCGCGGGTATGGGAACGGTTGTGAGCTGTGTCGGATCGAATCCGACGAAGCGCCCTTGGGCTTCGGTAAACGGACCGAAGAAATCGTAGCGGACGCCGAGCGTAAGCGTTAACCGATCCGTCACACGCCAGTCATCATTGAAGAATCCGTTCCAGTCGTGTGCCCGAACATCCCGGTTGTTCACCCCGGAGCCCATGATAGTAAGCCCGGCCGTACCGAGGTAGCCTCCCAGGAAATCGGCAAAGGCGTTGCCGGAAAATCCGAGAAAGAACATCTGGCCGCGCGTGTAAAGGTTGAAGGTCTCGTTCAGATCGTGATGCTTGTACTCCACGCCGGCCTTCAAACTGTGGCGGCCTTTCTGCCAACTGAATGTGTCGCCAATCGTGTACGTCTTCTCGATTCCACCGTTGTCGGCGAATGGGCTGGCTCCCAAGTCGAAATAGTTTGCCACCGAGATTTCCGGCATACCCGCGAACAGGTTGCCCAGCGGCGACGTGATTCCCAGCTGGGAGGCGGTGAACGGCTCCTGCGGTTGGGAGCCCGTCGTTATGATGCTGTAGCCAAACCGCAAGTCATTTACCAAATGCGGAGACAATACGTCAGTGTCGTCGAGCGAGAGCACTCTTTGATTCAGATTCGCGGTCCCGCCAAAACCCGGAACAGGCAGGGCGTTTGTAAGTCCGAACAGATTGAATAAAGCCTGCGTGGCAGGATTGTTCGCGTCGAAGAACTTGCCGGACAACCGGTTCTTCGCGGATACCTGGAAGTCCAGGTTCGTATTGAACTGGTCTTCGCGGAACTTGGAAGTGCCTACCACCGGTACCGGAACGGCAGCATTCGATGTAGAGCTGGGGTTCGGGGCCGATGGAATCACGTAAGAGCCATTGGGCAATTTCGCCTGCAGAAGAAACTGCGCGGTGGGACTCAAGCATGCGGGCAGGCACGCCGTTGTCGGACCGACCAAAGCGAAAGACGTTGCCAACGCATCAATAGCAGCATCGGATCGGTCGTTCGAGAGATTTGCGGGAACGAAGACGGTCCCGATGGAGTTTAACAACGACGTGGCGTTGATCTCCCGGCTTCCTTGATAGGACAGAAAGAACCACAGACGATCCTTCACCAGGGGGCCGCCCAGTGTGCCTCCGAACTGATTGCGTTTGTAAGGCGGGCGTGGAACGTTGGATCCGTTCAGGAAGTAGTTGTTGGCATTGAGTGCGTCGTTGCGGAAGAATTCGTAAAGGTTTCCATGCAGATTATTAGTCCCTGATTTGGTGACGGCGGCCACAATCCCGCCGGCAACGCGGCCCTGGGACGCGTCAAATTGGCTGGTCTGAACGATGAACTCCTCCAGAGAATCGGTTGCAGGTACCGCCAGATTGGGCAGGGAACCCGTGCCAATGGAGTTCGCGTCAGTGCCGTTGATGACCACGGAGTTCGAGGTGGAGCGGTTTCCGTTGACATAGATTGGCGCCGCACCCCGGCCCAACTCGGACGAGTTCTGCACAGGACCTGACGTCCCCGTCGTCAGCGTGAGCAGTTGCTGGAAATTCCGGGTCGGGAGTGGTAGCTGACGGATCTGTTCCTGCTCGATGACCGTGCCCCGGGCTGCATCCTCGGTTTGCACCAGGGCGGGTTCTACCATGACTTCAACCACGGCCATCTGCGCGGCTACTTTAAGGTGGATGTCCAGGCTCGTAATCTCAGTGATGCGGACGACCACGCCTTCTGCCGTCGCCTTGCCAAATCCGGCCCTTTCTGTTTCGACCCGGTACGCTCCAGGGGGTACCAGCGAAAAGGCATAATGCCCGGCCGCATCGCTGCTGGTCTCGCGCTGTACTCCGGCCGTGCTCGTCAGAGTGACCTTCGCATTGCCGATGACGGCCCCACTCGAATCTCGCACGACTCCGGTGATCTGCCCGGTCGTCGGGGATTGCGCCGACACGAGACCGGCAATCAAGAAAAACCCTGTCAAAGTGAAAAGTGAAACAGCCCTCCGCAGTCGCATAGCTTCTCCTTGTGGCTCCAGCCGCTAAATTCGTTTGCCCGATACGACGCGTCCTCCGGTATAGAGAAGAACGAGTTGATCGATAGCCTCTTCGTCGCTCATGGCTAGGTGTCGTTTGGCTCCAAAAAGCTCTTCAGCTAGGAAGTAGGTGAAGAATTGCAAGTAAATAGCGGTATAGGCGAGCGAGGGATCTACTCCGGCCGGGAATTTGACCTTCGATTTCCGAATCACCGCATTCCCGTACATCCGGAGGCCTCCCGCGGTTTCACGAAAGCTATGAATGAAGTGCTTATGCCGAAACTCAACCACATCGATGTACATCAGACGCCAGTAATCCAGATTTTCGGAGACAACCCGCCCGATCGCTCTGGCCAGATTTCTGAGGGAATCTGGATCCAGCGATGCCATCAGGGGAATGAGCTCCTTCTGGCGGATGGCCTCCATCTTGCGGCCCAGGTGATTGACCAGGTCGATGAAGATGTCTTCTTTCGTGTCGTAGTAGATGTAAAGCTTGCCCATGGAAATCCCGGCCTTTTTTGCAATTTCGCGGACGGTAGTGCCATGGAACCCCCTTCGAGTAAAGAGTTGCAGGGCGGCGCGCTCAATCTTGCGTTTGTTCTTCTCGATGGTGCGGTCGAGCAGCTTGGGCATTTATCTCCGAAACCCCATTTCGGATGTTCAGTCAGCAAAGCGAGCGCTCGCTCTTGTTGAAGCCTTATGGCTTTTACATCCACTCGATGGACCATGTCAAGGAAATTTTTGAAACGCCTTTCCCCGTCCTGCTAGACTCAAGGCTTTGGAGGCGACACTTTGCCGGCAGTCTATATTCTCTCCGCGGTGCGCACGCCGATCGGGAAGTTCGGAGGATCGCTGGCCTCTCTGACGGCAGCGGACTTGGGCGTAGTAGCCGCCAAAGCTGCGATGGAGCGCGCCGGAATTCAGCCGGAACAAGTGGAAGAAGCCGTCTTTGGCAATGCGCGGCAGGCCGGCGGCGGACCGAATCCGGCGCGGCAGATTTCCATCCGCAGCGGAGTGCCGCAGGAAGTGCCGGCCTTCACCGTGAACAAAGCTTGCGCCTCGGGGCTCAAGTCAATCGCGCTGGCCTACCAGGCGATTCTGCTCGGCGATGCGAACTGCATTTTGGCGGGTGGCACGGAATCCATGTCGCGCCTTCCTTACTATCTCGAAGCGCGCTGGGGATATCGGCTGGGCAATCAGGAACTGGTCGACGGCATGTATCGCGACGGCTTCTTCTGCCCCATGGCGAAGATGGTGATGGGCGAAACCGCCGAGGTGCTGGCCGAGCACTACAAGATTTCGCGCGAGGAGCAGGATGAATATGCGCTGATGTCGCAAACCCGCGCCGGGCGGGCCATTGCCGCCGGACGGTTCGATGCCGAGATTGCCCCGGTCACCATTGAAAGCAAGAAAGGCACAACCGCCTTCAGCCGTGACGAACATCCGTTCCCAGACGCAAGCATGGAAAAGCTGGGCAAGTTGGCTCCCGTATTTTCGAAAACCGGAACGGTGACCGCCGGAAATTCTTCAGGAATTACCGATGGCGCTGCCGCTGTCGTCATCGCCAGCGAACATTTCGTAAAGACGAATAACCTGAAGCCGCTGGCGCGAATCTCCGCTGTAACCTCGGCCGGAGTCGATCCCCGCACGATGGGGATTGGCCCCGTCCCGGCCTTACGCAAGCTGGAGGAGAAGCACAACCTCAGGCTGCACGAATTTGGCTTGATTGAGCTGAATGAAGCTTTCGCCGCGCAGGTGCTGGCCTGTGACCGCGAACTGAATTTCAACCGCGACCGGCTCAACGTGAACGGCGGAGCGATCGCAATCGGGCATCCGATCGGCTGCACCGGCACGCGCATCACGGTCACGTTGTTGCACGAGATGCTGAAGCGCAACACAAAGCGTGGCGTGGCCACGCTCTGCGTCAGCGGCGGTCTGGGCATGGCGCTGGCGCTGGAGAATGTGGTGTGACGACCGCGCGGTTGGCTACGTCCCACAGCCATACTTAATGGGAAGCAACTTAACCTGCAGCGCTGTCTCGCGGGGTCGACTTCTGTTATGCTTCCACCGCACTTCCCCCAGAGCGCACGCGATGCGCCGAGACCTAGCCGGCGCACAACATTAAGGAGATTCACATGCTTCGATGGATCGCTCGTATCTCGTGTTTCTTTGCCTTCATGCTTGCCTCCAGCTTCCTGCTGGCGCAGTCTGAGTTTTCCGCGGAGATCGTCGACTTGCAGAAACCGGGTACGCCCACTCAGGCCAAAATCTACTTCGCCAAGGACAAAATCCGTATCGAGTCGCAAAATTCCGGCCCCCATGCCGGAGGCGCCGTCATCATGAATTTCGCCACCCAAACCTCAATGGTCGTGATGGCCCAGCAGCACATGTATATGGAGATGCCCGCGCAGGCCCAGACCCAGCGGATGGGATATGCCTCTGCCTTCTTCCGGACCGGCGATGTCGAGAATGCCTGCGGCGACTGGCAGAAGATGGGGCACAACGGGGCAAGCTGCCACAAGGTGGGCAGCGAAACCGTGAACGGCCGGAACACCGTGAAATACGAGACCACCAATGCCAGCGGCGATGTCAGCCACTTCTGGCTCGACCCTAAGTTGCGATTTCCGGTGAAATGGCAGGGCAAGAGCAATGACGGAGAGCTTCGCAATATACAAGAGGGAGCGCAACCGGCCAGTCTGTTCGAGATCCCGGCCGGCTTCACCAAGATGGATATGGGCGGCATGATGCAGATGCAGCCGCCGCACTAAAGCTCCCATCGATCTTACTGTCTGGGAGGTCGGCACCGAGAGATCGCCGGCGTTGACTCTGACAAAACGCGCTCGCTATACTTTTCTGAGAGCCCGATCTCAGGAGACGGAATGCCCCTTTCTGCGGTAATCGTGGACGATGAGCAACTCGCCCGCGATGAACTTGCCTATCTGCTCAAGAGCGCGGGCGACGTGAATGTGGTAGCCCAGGGGAAAAACGGCCTTGAGGCCGTCAACCTTATCAAAGAACACAGCCCTGATCTCGTCTTTCTCGACGTCCAGATGCCCGGGCTCGACGGCTTCGGCGTCATCAAGAAACTCCTCGACAAGAAAATTCCCCTGCCCAAGATCGTTTTCGCCACGGCTTTTGACCAGTATGCGGTGAAGGCGTTCGAGGTGAACGCGGTGGATTATCTTCTGAAACCCTTCGATAAGAAGCGCGTCGCGCTGGCAGTACAGAAGGCCCGCGCCCAGCAGGGAGCGGAGGGATTGCCAGCCGAGAAAATCGACGCCTTGATGCGTATGCTGCAGGCGCCAAAACCGCAAACCTCGAAAATCCTACTCAAGGCTGTGGGACGAATGTTTCTGGTGGACCAAAGAGAGATCTGCTACGCCTCGATTGAGGATGGTGTGATTACAGTGGTGACGGCTGGCCCGTCGGGCATGGAAGGCCATTCCAACTGCCGTACTTTGGAGGAACTACTTGCCAGCCTGGATCCAGGCTTGTTCTGGCGGGCTCACCGGTCTTATCTGGTGAACATCAATCGTATTCGCGAAGTCGTGCCCTGGTTCAAGAGTTCCTATCAGTTGCGCATGGACGATAAGAAGCAGAGCGAAATTCCAGTCAGCCGGGCTCAGACGAAGCGACTGCGCGAGCTTTTCGGGCTGTGAGTTCGGCGCCCCTAGACTGCGGTTCTCCGGGGCCATTGTCTCAACTTTCATCGCCCCGGTGTTCATCTCCGCTGCCGCCTGGGAGGGCGCACTTTGGCGTGACCGCGCGGCAGCGGCTCGCTCAGCCCTTTCGACCGATGCGAATAGATCCTTGATTAACGTGCCAGTGTACACGTCCAACCCACATGCGCTCGATCGGGAGTAAGGGCACATTCGTTGCCCATGAAAATGGAGGCCGGCTCCAGTTTCGAGTTCGGCCTCCTGGGGGAAGGTTCAGACCGCCAGCGCTTCCAGACCGATTCGGTCGCGAATGATGAGCGTCGCCCCGTCGAGCCGGATTAGCCTCTTTTTCTTCAAATGACTTAGTAATCTTGTGACCGTCTCCCGCGAGGAGCCGATCCGCTGCGCCATCTCTTCATGGGTCATAGCGGAACGCAGGCGTTGCTCGTCCAGGTTGCCTTGGGGAGCACACGACAACAACAGTCTGGCGAGCTTTCCCGAGGAAGAACGGGCCAATACCAGGTCGTGAATGTCGCGGTATGCCCCTTGGAATTCGCGGCTCAGCGACTGGGCGGCATGCACACCCAATTCACTCTCGTTCTGCAGCAGCGTCATTAAGTCCTGGCGACCGATAAAATCCAACTGGCACGGCGAAGCTGTTTCCGCGCTCATTTCGTAGTTCGTGCCAGAAATAGCTGCGCTCAGCCCCAATACTTCCCCAGCCTCGGCCTGTTTCAGGATCAGTACTTTGCCCTCCTTCGAAGTCGTGGACAGCTTTACTTTGCCCGAGCAAAGAACATACACCCCACGCGGCGTCTGCCCTTCTACGAACAGTAGCGCACCGGAAGGCATCACACTGTGGTAGCTGGCTCCGTCGATTGACCTCAGCAGCGCCGGTGAGAAACGGCAAAAAAATCCCTCGCGGCTCGCCTTGCAACCCATGCAGCTCTCGATTACGTCGAGACCGTAGGGAGTCCTCATGCCTGCCTCCTTCGTCGAACTTGGCGCGTCTCCATCCTGTGTGCTGCTGTCTTCCGGCACCTGCGGCTTCGATTCTTGCGAACGTTCCAGCAGTCGCCGGGCATGGGCTCGCGTGTCCTGGTTTGAACTGCGCGTGGCTGAAATAACTTCCCATGCCGCACTGGGATCGGCACGCCGTTCCCACTCCACCTGGCAGGCAAACAGGTAAAGCGGATCGGTTGTTTCCGGGTTGCCAATGTGGAGAACCTGATTATGCCCCGGTTCCGGCGTTACTCCGTGCCACGCCTCTCTCCGCAAAGTTTGGGTGGCCTTGGCGGAGATGCCACCGGAGTCCGGCAACAAGCGAACTAAGTTGCTCGGCAGATCGTTCCTGGCCACTAACATAGTTCACTCCCGACGCACATGCGGTTGGCGGTTGACAGGGTGGGCAACTCGTGCGATCAGGAAAAGCCGCCCCGACTCCTCCCAATCAGGGAAGGCCAGTGCACGTATCGTTCCAGAAGGTCCCCATCACAAAAGCGGTTTAACTCACTGAAAAAAATCTCATTCGGCGGCTGGCATGTCCCTTTTCAACCTGCCGGCTGCCGACCGGTCGGCAGATGAAGGATGAGTCGGCACTTCGACCCTATCGGGTCTCGCCGCAGTCTAGTCCGGTTTCTCGCCGGAGTAGTCTCTGCGCGTGATTCCCAGCCGCTGCATCTTCGACTGTAGAGTCGTGCGCTTGACACCGAGTCGCCGGGCTGCTCCGGCAGGTCCAGAGATCATTCCCCCCGTCTCCCGTAGCACCCGTAGAATGTGTTCCCTTTCTGAGTTTTCGAGAGACTGTTCCTCCCCGCCGGCACCCTCTCCCTGGAGTTCGGACAGCGGCGATCGCAATGCTGTTCCTTCCGTGAGGATGACTGATCGCTCGATGAAGTTTTCTAACTCTCTTACGTTGCCCGGCCAATGCCAATTGATCATGGCGTTCATGGTTTCGCTGGGCACGGTATCAATGCTGCGATCCATTCTCCCGGCAAATTTCTGGACAAAGTACCGGACCAGCACCGGGATATCCTCGCGCCTCTCGCGCAGCGGCGGCAGGCGAATCGGGAACACGTTCAAGCGGTAGAACAAGTCGCTGCGAAACTCTTTCTCAGCCACGCTCTTAGCCAGATCCCGGTTGGTAGCCGCGATCAGGCGCAGGTTCACCTTGATCGTCCGTGTCCCTCCCAGCCTTTCGAACTCATTGTCCTGCAACACGCGGAGCAGCTTGGGTTGCAACTCCAGGGAGATTTCGCCGATTTCGTCCAGAAAGAGCGTGCCTTTATCCGCCAGTTCCAGCCGCCCAATCTTCTGGCTCACCGCTCCCGTGAAAGCACCCTTCTCATGGCCGAACAATTCGCTTTCCAGCAACCCCGTGGGAATCGCAGCGCAATTCAAAGTGATAAAGCTTCTGTTCTTGCGCTTGCTGGTGCGGTGAATGGCGCGTGCAATCAACCCCTTGCCGGTTCCAGTTTCGCCCAGGAGCAGAACCGTGGCATCGCTGTCGGCGACGATTGCGGCCTGGTTCAGCACCTGCTTAAGCGCCGGACTCTCGCCAATGATCTCCTCAAAATTCGGCGTGGGGCGGCTCGCACCTTCCAGATAGCGGCTCTCCTGCGTCAGCCGGTTCCTGAGTTGCTCCACCTCGCGGGCAGCCCGCGCGTTCTCCAGAGCGATCGCCAGTTGAAAGGCAACTTGGTTCAGCAGTGTCAGGTCGTCCGTTTTAAAGGCGTCAGTCCGGGTGCTGCCAAGTACTAGAACTCCCAGGGGTCCCTTCGGCCGCAGCAACGGGACATAACACAACGACCTAAGCCCCTCGGCCAATAAGCGATCCCTGGTCTCGGGGTGAAACCCTTGCATCTCATCCCGGTTAAAAATTAGAGACGCGCGTTCCCGCAGGGCTCTGCCCCCCGGACTCTTTGCGGTGATATCGGGATCACCCGTGGGCCACTTCCGTAGGGGGAAATCCATGGCCTGCCGGATCAATTGTCCGCTCTTTTCGTCGTGCAATACGAGCCCCGCGTATTCTTGCCGCAGAACCCGGCGCAGATAGGCGGAGATTTGGGGGAAGGCCTGCGGCACATCCCGCTCTGCGGCCAGGACGCCAGTCACTTCCTTCATCACCTGCTGCCGCTTCTTCTCCTCCCGCAACCTTTCGGACACGCTATGGAGCGATTCTTCCAGTTTCTTTTGTTCTGTGATTTCAACCGCGATGGCGCCGATTTGCGCGATCCCGCCGGTCGCGTCTTTGATGGGAAGGTAATGCGCGAGCCAGTGGCCCGCCTCATCCCGGGTGGGCAGCACGGCACTGATTTCCCGGTTCAAGACCGGCTGACCTGTGGCCAAGAGATGTTCGAGATGCGGCTCAACGAATTCGGCGAAGGCTCCTAGTATCTCGCGAACACTCCTGCCCAAGTGCGCTCGGGCAGGTACGCCATTCATTTCCGCAAGCACGTCGTTGATCGCGAGATAACGGAAGTCTTTATCCAAAATGCAAAGACCCACCTTGGACACGCTAAAATACGTCGTCAGGACTTGCTCCCAGTCGCTGAGCGCTTCCGGGGCTCCGATCGAACCTGGATTGCCCGTCTCCCCACCAGAACCGGCTCCGCCGGCGATGCTCTTCGGCCAACCAGGAGGAGCAACAGCGCCGCCGGCAGTCAGCACCTTGGCGAAATCTGGCACTGTGATCGGCTGGTCCTTTTCTCTTTCTCCTTGTGGCTTTCTCTCTGTCGTGCCTCGCTCAATCACGGGCACAACCGCCGCAGCCAACTGTTCCAGAAGTTCGACGTCTCGTGGGGAGAACGGGTGATCTTCGCGGCGCGCCACCTTTAGCACTCCCAGCGGGCCCTTCTTGGAAAGAAGAGGACCCAAATACAGCGACCTGACCCCAAGCTCGATGCCGCGCTTGACAGAGGCAAAGGGCAAACCGGCCAAGCCTGACTGATCGAGAACCAAACTCCGCTGGCTGCGGAAAGCTTGTCCAGCCAGTGTGCCGTCGATGGGTGTGAGGCCTCGCGGAGCCATCTTTTCGGCCAATTGTGAGTCGTTCATGTGCAGACGCAACGATTGGGTAAGCTCGTCGTAGAGGTAAATGCCAACATAATCCTGTACTGCCCACTTCTGTATGGACCCCAGAATCGAGGCGACGGACTCTTCTAAATCGGAAGCCTTTGCGAAAGCCTCACCCACATCGAGCACTAGCCGCAGCCTGGCTTTTTCCTCCACCAGAGCGGTCTTCGCCAGCGTCTTGTCGAAGCCGAGCGCCACCATCTCCGCCACGCGATGCAGAAACTGGATATCGTGAGAGCTGAATGCGTGGGCCCGCTTGCTTCCGAAGCCGAGCGCACCCAGCTTTTCGTGGACGGTAGTCAAGGGAAACACATAGTAGGAGCGGAGTTCGCGCTCGTGAAGCCATCGCGACCCAGGTTCGAAGCGTCCCTCCCCCAGCAGATCGTCGATTGCCAAGACGGTTTGATTCCGCCAGACCCATCCGACGGCAGCCTCTTCCACGGCGACCTCTATCGGCCCGTGTGGCCACGGCCCTCCCTCCCACACATGCATCTTCATCATTTTTCGAGCTGGATCCCGCAGAGCGAAGTTGACGAAGTCGAAGGGGATAACGCGGCGTAGCTGCGGGGCGAGATCGCCGAACAGTTTGCCCGGGTCAGAACCCGGGTCAGAAGAGGACACCACCTCCGCGATCTCGAGCAGCGCAGAATGGCGCTGCTGGTCCAACCCAAAGTTGGGTCTGTCCAAGGGGAACATTAACACTCCTGCGACTCTCCCCCCTCATGAAGAGACGCCATACCCGCCTGCCGCAGCTGTCTGCACGAATTATAAGCACAAGTGTCAGTTGGGGAGACGATTATCTTCGCGAATTTCGACTTTCGTAAACAGAGTCCACCCGGAACGGGAGTCTGCGATCTTTCAAGTTTTAATGAGGGGTGGCACGGGCGTTCGAAGAGTCGATCGATGCGGGTTATAATCAGCCCATGGCTCGGGGCTGGGAAAGCAAGTCCGTCGAGGCGCAACAGGAAGATGCAAGCGCAAGAACCGCACTCGCAAAGCCGCGTCTGACACGGGAAGAGGCCGGTCGGCTCCGCGAAAAGGAGAGCCTCCGCCTGTCGCTTCAGAGGGTGGTTCAAGAACTCGAGCAAAGCCGAAACCCGCGGCATCGCTCGATGTTGGAACAGGCTCAGGCCGATCTGCAAAGCAAGATTGCGCAGCTCGAGGCATAAAGGTCGTGTCATCAGACCAGTCGGTCCATCCGACCGTTGGTTGGCACCGCTGACGTATAATTAAACCTTCCATGAAAGCCTACGTTTACGTTTCGCTCAAGAAGAGTGTCCTCGATCCCCAGGGCAAAACCATTCAGGGCGCGCTCAAGAAGATGGGCTACAAAGGTTTGGAAGAGGTCCGCCAGGGAAAGTACTTCGAGCTAACGCTCGACGGTGGCCTCAGCCGCGAAGAGGCGCAAACCGAAGTCGAGCGCATGGCTCGTGAAGTGCTCACCAACCCTGTCATTGAAGAATTTCACTGCTCCCTCGCAGACTGAATTCCTGGAGTTCCCGCATGTGTGGCATTGTTGGTTATGTCGGCAAGAAGCAAGTGGTTCCGATCATTATTGAGGGTCTGAGGCGGCTCGAGTACCGCGGCTACGACTCGGCTGGAATTGCCGTTGCCGGCAACGGAGACAAGCTGCAGATCCGCCGCGCCGAAGGCAAACTGCGCAATCTGGAAGAAGCCATCCGACTCAAGCCGCTCGACGGCACTTACGGCATCGGCCACACCCGTTGGGCCACCCACGGACGTCCCACCGAAGAAAACGCGCATCCTCACCGCGATTGCACCGGCAAGATCGTGGTCGTACACAACGGCATCGTCGAGAACTATCTCAGTCTGAAGAAAAAACTGATCGAAGAGGGCCACCGGTTCACAACCGAAACCGATACGGAAGTCATCGCCCACCTGATTGAAAAGCACTTGTTCAAGACCGGCAACGGCCATCGCCCCACGCTCGAAGAGGCCGTCCGCCGTACAGTGAAGGAACTCAGCGGAGTGTTCGCTCTGGCTGTCATTTCTGTCGACGAGCCCAACAAGATTGTCGCGGCACGCAACGGTCCTCCTCTGGTGGTTGGCCTGGGCAACGACGAATACTTTGTCGCCTCCGACGTCCCCGCCATTCTCTATCACACGCGTGACATTTTTTTTCTGGCCGATGGCGATCTCGCCGTGGTCACGGCCGAGGGCGTGCAACTCACCGATTTCGACGGTAAGCCCATCCAGCGCCCGGTTCAGCACGTTACCTGGGACCCGATCATGGCGGAAAAGGGCGGCTTCAAGCACTTCATGCTCA
>Ga0116133_1000292_pt1 | contig 15805 bp, 13 predicted proteins | sample June2015DPH_19_2_FD_89736 | JGI IMG/M metagenome (GOLD analysis project Ga0116133, IMG submission 89736) | Peatland microbial communities from SPRUCE experiment site at the Marcell Experimental Forest, Minnesota, USA - June2015DPH_19_10 | ecosystem: Environmental > Terrestrial > Soil > Wetlands...
CTTCAGCAGCGGAGGCGAAGCAAACCGCCGCTCCTTAAACTCTTCAAACATCACCTGCGTAATGTAGTAAGTAGTATCGAGCCCCACGAAATCCAGCAAAGTGAACGGCCCCATGGGATACCCGCACCCCAGCTTCATCGCATTATCAATATCTTCAATTGACCCCACACCTTCTTCATAGGCCCGGATCGCATCCAGCAAATAAGGCACCAGCAGCCGGTTCACAATGAACCCCGTCTTATCCGAGGTCCGCACCGGAACCTTGCCCAGCTTTTTTCCGAACTCGTAAGCCGCCTCGTAAACGTCATCGGCCGTAGCGATAGTCCGCACCACTTCCACCAGCTTCATCAGCGGCACCGGATTAAAGAAGTGCAGCCCAATAAACCGCTCCGGCCGCTTCACCGAAGTCAAAAGCTCAGTCACCGAAATCGAAGAAGTATTCGAAGCGAAGATCGCGTCCTTCTTCACCACCTCATCAATCGACGCATACATCTTCTTCTTCTCTTCCACGTTCTCGATGATGGCCTCAATAACAATGTCGCAATCGGCCAGGTCCGACTTGTTGGTCGTCCCCTTAAGCCGCGCGCGGATCGCATCCTTCTGCTGCGCCGTGATCCCGCCCTTCTCCACCGGCCGCTCGGCAAACTTCGCCAAAGATTTCTCGATCCCGGCAAACCCCTTGTCGAGATATTTCTGCTCCACCTCGAGCACGGTCACATCGAATCCAGCCGTAGCGCAAACCTGCGCGATGCCGGATCCCATCAGCCCACATCCGAGAACGCCAACTTTCTTAATCTCCATGGAACCTTTCCTTCGCACGGACTAAAACCAATCAACCACGGAGGCACGGGGCCACGGAGAAAACGATCGTTGGGTTTCTCCGTGGCTCCGTGCCTCCGTGGTGAAACTCAGTGCATACTCTCCACAATCATCGCAATCCCCTGCCCGCCGCCGATGCAAGCCGTAGCCAGCCCGTACTTCTTCTTCCGCCGACGCAATTCATACAGCAGCGTAATCACCAGCCGCGTCCCGGTCGCTCCCAGCGGATGCCCCAACGCAATCGCCCCGCCATTCACGTTCACTTTCTCGCGATCGAGTCCCAACTCTTTCTCGACGGCCAGATACTGCGCCGCAAACGCCTCATTCACTTCAATCAAATCGATGTAGTCCAAAGAAAGCCCAGCCTTGTGCAGCGCCGCCTTGGTCGCCGGCACCGGACCCCGCCCCATCACCTTCGGCTCAACTCCCGCAATCCCCCAGCTCACAATCCGCCCCAGCGGCTCGATGCTCCGCTTGCGCGCCTCCTCCAACGACATCAGCACCACCGCCGCCGCCCCATCCACTATCCCACTCGCATTGCCCGCAGTCACCGTCCCGCTCTTGCCAAACGCGGCCTTCAACTTCGCCAGCCCTTCCATCGTGGTCTGCGGCCTCCGGTGATCATCTTCCGTAAACGATTCTCCAGTAGCCTCGCCCTTCGAGTTCCGCAGCACCACCGGAACCAGTTCTTCCTGGATGCGTCCTTCTTTGTAAGCCGCATCGGCCTTCTGCTGCGAGCGCAGCGCAAACTCATCCTGCGCCTGCCGCGTGATCCCCTGCTGCTCGCCATACAGCTCGGCCGTGTTCGCCATGTACAGCCCGCAATAGCTGTCGAGCAGCGCCACCATCAGCGAATCTTCCAGCTTCCCGCCTGGCGCCAGCGTAAATCCATCGCGCCCGCGAATCACAAACGGAGCCTGCGACATCGCCTCCATCCCGCCCGCCAGCACCATCTTCGCTTCGTCCAGCTGAATCATCTGCGCCGCATTCACAATCGACTGCATCCCCGACCCGCACAGCCGGTTCACCGTCAGCGCCGGAGTCTCAATCGGCAGTCCCGCCCGCAAACCCACGTGCCGCGCCCCGTACAACGCATCGCCCGAAGTCTGCTGCGCGTTGCCGAACACCACATGATCGAATTCCTTGGCATCGATTCCCGCCCGCTCAATCGCCCCTTTGGCTGCAACCGCGCCCAACTCCTGCGCCGTAAAGTCTTTCAACTTTCCGCAATAGCGCCCAAACGGCGTGCGCGCCCCGCTGACAATCGCGATATCACCCGGTTTCAACATGTTTTTCCTGAAAGAATCTTATGATCAGAGCGTATCAGAGCAGATCAAAGCGATGCTGCAAACTCGTTAGTGTAGCAGCGCACCAGCAGATTTGACCACAGAGAGGATCACTGGGGTAGCCTTGCAGTTTCTGGAGACGCTCATGTGGGGACAGCTTCCCCAAGCCTGCCCTGAGCGGAGTCGAAGGGGCTGTCCAGTCGAGCGAAGCTCGACTAATCTTTCGTCACCGGCACAATATTTGGTTGCGACCCGTCGCTATCGTGGGAGGACTCAGATGGAACAGCGCGTAAGCCTAATCACCCTAGGCGTATCCGATCTAAACCGCAGCCGCGAATTCTACGAGCGCCTCGGATGGCATCGCTCCATGGCCAAGGCTGAAGGCGTCGTATTTTTCCAAACGGGAGGCATGGCTCTAGCTCTCTACCCGCGGCACGACCTTGCCAGGGATGCCAACGTCCCTTCCGAAGGCCACGGCTTCAACGGAATCTCGCTCGCCTACAACACCCGCACGCGCGCTGAAGTGGACTCTTTGCTCGAAGAAGCTCAAGCCGCAGGCGCAAAGGTCATCCAGCCCGCCCAAGAAGCATTCTGGGGCGGCTATTCCGGATACTTCTCTGACCCAGACGGGTTTCTATGGGAGGTCGCCTGGAATCCAGATTTTCCAATCGCAGAAGATGGCAGCATCAAACTTCCAGAGTAGCGGTTGAATTCCGCAACAAGGATTGACGTAATGACTCAATCACTCAATCACTCAATGGCTCAATGATTCAATTCTTCTACGCCACCGCTCCCGCCACCAGCGCCGCTCCCAGCGCCACAACCTTCCCCGGCCCCTGCACCGTCGAAGCAGCCAGCGCGAATTCCGCGCGGTTAATCACTTCCGTCACAATGTCCACCGGATCGTAGCTCTCCCGCACCACCGCCTCCGCCAGCCCCGCGGAGAATTCCAATGCATGCCCGTTACCCGACCCAGCCTTGTCCGCGAGTCGCACTTCCGCAATCACCTTGCGCAGTTTCTCGATCGCCATCATCGCTTCTTTCTCCGCTGTGTCCCCGAGAATGATTGCGATGGTAGTCGTGTCGTAGCGGAACGCCAGATCGTTTGTCCGGATGTTCGCCGCAAACTGTTGCCCAATTTTTCCCATCGCGCTTTCTACCGCGGCCTCGCCATATTCCTTGATCAGCGCCGCGCTGCGCCCGAACTGCAACAGCAGCACCGAAAGCGGAGACGCATTCTGCGCCGCCCTCTTGCTCTCCGCCAGCAGCAAATCAAGATACGAACTCCGCTTGAGCAGTCCTGACTTCTCCTCCGTCACCGAAAGATTTTTCACCAGCCGCCGCAACCCGGCGTTATTCAGCGCAATCACCATCTGGTCGGCCAGCGTCTTCAGCACCACTGCATCGGTCTGGGGCCAGGCTCGCGGCTTGTTGTGCAGCAAAGCCAGCACTCCCACCGAATCCTCGCCGTTGCTCAGCGGCAGCGCCAGCACCGCCGTAGTCCCCAGTTCCACCAGCGCCTTACGCACCGCCTGCAACTCAGCGCCTTTCTGCGCGTCCGCAATAAGAAGCGGATCACCCGAGGGCGTACCCCCCGCCGACGAAGAAGCCAGCAACAGATCCTGCAGCGCGCACATCACTTCCTTGATGGCCGCCGAACTACCCTCCTTCACTCCCTTCGCGCAGAACTCCTGCACCGCCGTCGGCGGCGAACCCGGCGTACGCATCAATGCGACACAGCGCGATATGTCCCAGTGCCCGCCAATTTCGCCCACCGCCGTCGTGAGCACCGCGGCCGCCGTGGTCTGGTGATACAGTTTGCGCGTGATCTCCGCCACGCGCGTCACATTGCGCATCTCCGCCATCGGATCTGCCGCCGGCGCGGGCGCCGCTGCCGCCGCTGCAACCGCCGGTGCGGCGACCGAAACCGCCGCCGGCAGTGGTGCCGACCCCGCATAGCTCGGCGTCACACCCGCCGCCAGATAAAGCCTCTGCAAATCTTCGTTGCGCTCTTCTTCCCGCGGAAACAGTTCCTGGATTCTCTGCAGCCGCTCCACCGCTTTGTTCCGCATTCCGTACTGCACCAGAATTTCCGCCTGCAGCATCAGGTCCTGCAGCGTCGAGGCTCCCAGCGTGCTTTCATGCTCATGCTCAGGCTCCGCCGCAGCCTTGCTCACCGGCGTGAACCGCGAAGCGATCGCTTCAAACCTTTTCTCTTCAATCTTGCCCTTCAACATCTCCAGCCGCTTCGTGTGGCCGGATTCATACGGGTCCACTTCCGCCGCCCGGTCCAGACACTCCGCCGCCTTCGTAAAGTCCCCCGTACTGCAATACAGATCGAACAGCTTCAGCAGCGTCTGGCAGTAATCGCCTTCCCGGTTCGACGCGTTGAACAACTCGCTCAGAAACTCCAGCATCTCCGGCGCAGCCCGCCGCGCCGCCGTGATCTCCTGCATCACCGCCACAAACTGCCGCCGCTCTCCGCGCTTTGCCTGGAACTGTCCCAGTTTGCGCGCCAGCGACACTGCCGCTTCATCCTGCTCCGCATCCACCAACTGTCCAATCAGTGCCGTCACCTGCTGCATCCGGTTGGGATTCTGTTCAAACAGTTGCCACACCAACGGCTCCGCATCGGCATACCGCCCCGCCGCCAGCAAAGCCTCGGCATAGATATCCCTCAACTGCGGCGAAGCCTTCCCCGCGTTCACCTGCGACTCCAAAATAAAGATCGCAGCCCCCACCTGCCCCTGTCCCAGCAGGCTCTTGCCGTAGGCCAGCGTAATCTCTTCGTCCGCGGAATCCTCCTGGTACGCGCGTTCATACCACTGCGCCGGATCGCTGCCTCCATCGGCCGCAAGCTGCGCTACCCTCTTGAACGCGATCGCAGCCCCCTTGCTGTCCCCCACTTCGGACGACAATTCCGCCACCCGCAGAAAATTTGCCTGGATCGGCTCCAGTTCCACCATGCGCGCCAGCACTTCCAATGCACCCTTCTTATTCTCCAGCTTCGCCAGGTCGCTTAAAGCCGATTCATAAGTGCCCACCGCCAGTTTTCTGTTCGATCCTTCCAGCAGCTGTCCGAAGCGGAACTTCTGCTCCCAGGTTGGACTGCTATGCCGCGCCAGCTTCTTATAAGTCAAGCTCGCCCGCGTAGCATCGCCCGCATTCACCTGCCGCTCAAACAGTTCGCCCAGCAGCGTCACGGCGTCGCGGGCCCGGTTCTGCGATAAACACAAATCCGCCGCCAGTTGCCGCACTGTATCGTTTTCAGGGTCGTCCCGCAGGGCCAGCAGATATTCTTCCAGCGCTTCCGCGGCCTTCCCCTTCTGCAGAAGTTTTTCCGCGCGCTCGATTCGCCGGGTTAGCTCGGCTCGGTCTACACGCTTTGTGATCTCAGGCATGGGTCAATTCTGGGCAGAGTGCCGCTGCTTCGATTCTAGGAGCCTCTTCCACCCCCAGCAATCCGTAAGGTCCACCCCCGATTACGAAAGTCACCCGAAACCCAGTGGCCGGTGTTCAGTGGTCAGTGGCCAGAAACTTCTGGGATTCGAGAGAGCTCGCATCTCCGTGGAAGAGCGGCGCTTCAGCGCCGCGTAAAGCCAGTGCGATTAGGGCTTTAGCCCTTGTGCGAGCGGGCGGAGTTTTTTCACTGGCCACTGGACACTGACCACTGGCCACTGGTTTTCCTCTTTTGCTATCGTGCCCCATGCCCCAAGCACCCGCCACTCCGGACCTCACCTACGAACAAGGTCTCCACCATCAGCTCACCGTCGGCCAAATGACCATGGTCGCCGTCGGCGGCTCCATCGGCACCGGCCTTCTCCTCGGCTCCGCCGCCGCCCTCGAAATCGCCGGCCCCAGCGTCATCCTCAGCTACCTCGTCGCCGCCTTCATTGCCTACACCGTCTCCATGGCTCTCGGAGAACTCTCCAGCATGCACCCCGCCGCCGGATCGTTCGGCCTCTACGGCGAACTCTATCTCAATCAGTATCTGGGATTTCTCTGCCGCTCCGCCTATTGGGCCGCCATCGCCTTCTCCATCGGAGCCGAACTCACCGCCTCCGCCGCCTACATGGCCTACTGGTTCCCCGCCGTACGCGGAGAACTTTGGGTCATTCTGTTTTCCGCTCTGCTGCTGATCGTCAATCTCCGCAGCGTGCTCGCCTTCGGACGCTTCGAATTCTGGTTCGCCATGATCAAGTTTGCCACTATCGTGGCCTTCATCCTGGCTGGCGCGGCGCTGCTCCTCGGCGGCCGCGTAGCTCCGCAATACACCGCTCACGGCGGATTCCTCCCCAAAGGTCCCACCGCGCCTTTACTCGCCATCTTCTGGGCCATCTACGCCTTCGGCGGCGTCGAGATGCTCGCCGTCACCACCGGCGAATCGCGCTCTTCAAAAGACATTCCCCGCGCCTCTCGTCTCACCTTCTTCCTGCTCGCGGGCGTCTACCTGGGCGCAATCACCGTGCTCGTCGGCGTGATGCCCTGGAACCACGCCGGCGCCTCCGAGAGTCCATTCGTCAGCGTGCTCCGCCTCGCCAGAGTCCCAGCCGCCGCCTTCTTCATGAATTTCGTCGTCCTCACCGCAGCCCTTTCCGGAGCCAATGCCAAGCTTTACGTCGCCTCCCGTCTGCTGTTTTCCATGGGCCGCACCGGATGGGCTCCTGCACGCCTCGGCAAACTCAATGCCTCTGGCTCTCCCCGCCTGGCTTTGCTCGTCTCTTCTTACGGCATCGTAACCGCGCTCATCATCGAAAACTGGGCCCCCAAACAAGCCTTCCTCTACATCATGGGAGCCGCATTCTCCGGCCTCATCTTCTCCTGGGTCGTATCCCTGGCCGCACACATAAGCTTCCGCTGGCGGCTCACTTCCCCGCAAGTCGCCGCCCACCCCATGCGCTCGCCGTTGGGCGTCTGGGGATCGATCCTCGGCTTCGTCCTGGCCTCCGCCGCCGTCCTCCACACTCTCTTCGCAACCCGCATCAACGAAATCGGCGGCCTCGTCTTCTTCGCCGCCCTTACAATCGCCTACTTCATCCTGAAGCGCCGCCGCCGATGATTGCGATCGTTCGTGTGGGGACAGCCGCTCTCGGCTGTCCGGCGAGCGCAGCGAGGCAGGATTTTGGGTGGCGCAGCGCTTTAGCGCTGCGATGCGCGCTCCACCGCGAGTGGGCTTTAAGAGTATGCGTGAGAACTGAATTCTGGGCGAGGCGGTGGGACGGAGTCAAGAGATTCCAGCCCCGAAGGGGCGGCATGGGAAAGCCCGGCACGGCAGTGCCGGGTAGCAGTGGGAAAGTGGAACGAGTCCCGGAGGGACGGCACGAGTTTTCACTCACACTCTTTAGCCCCTGAGGTACCGAATACAAAATCCCCCATTACCAACGTAAGCCCATCCCGCCCTTTTCTGCTGCCACCTTCCCGCCCGCTCCACTAGCCTCGATACAGGGGTGCGTTCCCAAAATCCCGCCCCCACGGACTCAACCAGTGATCCTCGCTGCCCTATTTCTCCGTTCGCAGGACATCCGCCCCATCGCCTGGTGCGTCGTCGGACTCTGCGCCGGAATCTATCTCTTCTTCAACGGCTTCCGCCTCTTGCGCCGCCGTCAACTCATCCTCAACACTCCCATCTCCAAAATTCGCAGCGCATCCATCGGCATAGTCGAACTCAGCGGCCTCGCCGTGGGCCCCTACACCGTGAGTGCGCCCATCACCGAACGCCCCTGCTACTACTACCGCACCCTCGTCTGGGAGTGGAAACGCCAGGGCCGCAGCAGCCAGTGGGTTAAAGTGGCCGCCGAGTGCATGCATGTGCCTTTCTTTCTCGACGACAACACCGGCAAAGTCATGGTCGACCCCCGCAGCGCCGACCTCGACCTCCATCGCGACTTCCAGCAGGAATTCTGCGATTCTTTCTTCACCACCAAAGAGGAGGTCCCGCCCAACGTACGCACTCTTCTCTCGCGTCACGGCGTCAACACCACCAACAAAATCAAAGTCGAAGAGTTCTGCATCAAGCCCAAGAACGCGCTCTTCCTGCTCGGAACGCTGGACGAAAATCCCGGCCTCGAACTCACCCCTCAGCCCATTCCTGACGACGAACACAACACCCTGGCCATCGGCAAAGCGCTTTGGTCCAACCCCTTATCGGATGGCCTCGGACGCACTGCCCTATCCTTCGTGAGTGGAGACGGCAACGGCTTCAGCGGCCTCTCTCTGGCCGGTGGGCTTCAGCATGATCCAAAGTTCGACTCGACCTACGAGCAGGCCCTGTCCGCGGCATCGAGCCGCGTGGTCCGTCTCTCACCCGATCCAGCTTCCACAAAAACTGCCGACATGACCCAGCAGCAAAGAATCGCCGCCGCTCTCCTGCAAGCCGGCATCTCAAACCCCGCAGCCTGGGCCGCCGCCGGAGTCACAACTTCGGGCACCGCCGCCAAGGATCCAACCAGCTCCACTCCCGGAACATCGCCCGCCGCTGACTTCGACCCGCACCCGCCCGTCGTCCTTATGAAAGGCAAGAACAACCCAACGTTCCTCATCTCCTGGCGCAGCCAGCGCGAAATAGCCCGCTCCCTCGGCTGGAAATGCACCCTTATGATCTGGGGCGGTCCCGCTCTGTCTCTGCTATGCCTCTACGGCCTGCTCTTCCTCACCCATTCGCTGTAGCTTTATCCTGTAGCTGCGCCACCTGTGTGGCGCGGACACTCCTGTCCGCGTGCGTCCAGCTTTTGTAACACCCGCGCGATGCCGCAACCGAATGCAGCACCGTGGAAGAGCGGCGCTTCAGCGCCGCGCTCAATCCCCACATGACGGGGGCTTCAGCCCCTGTGCCTACCCGCCCCGCACCACGCCTCTAACCGCCCGCCTCCAATCCCCATCCCACCGCTCTAGTACAATGCTCGCGTGAGTAATGCCGTTCGCATCGGAATCCTCGGCGACTTCAATCCTGAATTTCGTTCCCACCCCGCCACTACCGATTCCCTGCAGCACGCCGCCCGCAAACTCGACTTGAAAATCGAGTCCGAGTGGATTCCTACTCCATCCCTCACCACCTCCGGCTCGGAAAAGATCCTCGAAAGCTTCGACGGCCTCTGGGCCTCGCCCGGCAGTCCCTACAAGAGCTTCGACGGCATGCTCAAAGGCATCGAGTTCGCCCGCCGCCGCGACTGGCCCTTTCTCGGCACCTGCGGCGGGTTCCAGTACGCCCTGATCGAGTTCGCACGTAACGTCCTCGGTATTGCCGACGCCGACAGCGCCGAAAATAATTCCGCATCGAAGAACATCGTCATCTATCCCGTCGCCTGCGCCGTAACCGGCCGCCTCGGCGACGCTCCAAAGCTCTCCGGCACAGTTCCCGAAATCCGCCTCCGCCCCGGCTCCTACCTGCAGTCGTTCTACGGTAAGGACAAAGAAATCGTGACCGAAGAGTTCTTCTGCAACTTCGAAGTCAACCCCGAATACGAATGGGCCACCATGGAGGCCGGCTTCCCCGTCGTTGCCCGCGGCGCCCAGGGAGAAATCCGCGCCATCGAATCCCCCACCCACCGCTTCTTCGTCGCCACCCTATTCCAGCCCCAGCTGTCCTCCACCCAGAAAAATCCCCATCCCATAATCCTGGCCTTCGTCCAAGCCGCCGCCGACTGGGAGCGCAAGAAACTCGACGACAGCGTCCTCGAATAAATGGGATTGTCATCCTGAGCCAATCGCTCTTTGATTGGCGAAGGATCTGGGCGAGCCGCGCGATGCGTCGCGTTCTTTGCGACGCAATAACCGCGCGTTTGGCTCGCTTCCTTGCCGCTCTGCCGACGCGGGTTACCAAAGTCCCTGCCCTAGCCCAGCCCCCATCTCCTCACCATGCGCATCTGGAGCGCCCCCCGCTCCTCTCGCTAGACTCTCCCGAATGCCTCTTCCCTGGCTCAATTCGCTCCGCATTTCCTTCAGCACTTTCCTCAGCTACATTCCAGTCATCGCGACCGTGCTGACCTGTTTTTTCAGCGTGGTTCTGGCCCGCGCGACCCTGCGCTACGTGGAAGCCACCGACAAAGGTCTAGCCCTGGCCCGCGAGGAATTCGAACGCGAATGGTCGCCCGATCTTCACCTCAAACTCGAGCGTATCTCCAGCACCGAAGCCAGGATCATCGTCACCAACCTGGCCAAGAGCTCTGTCCTCCTGCAACTCCTGCAGTTGCGCAAGCTCTCCCACGCCGTTCCCTTCGAGCGCTGCCGCCTCAACGATCCTCTGGTCGGCGGCATGACCTGGACCCAGGAACTCGGCAAGCGCATTCTCGCCTGCACCGGAAAGGAATTCGAAGGTCCCATCGCCGCTTCCATGACCTTCTATTGCTCGGGACGGATGTTCCGCACCGACTGGTTCCGCTCCCACATCCAGGTCCGCGACGGCCGCATCCTCACCCTCGAACCCAGCAACATCCCCGCCCGCCGCGTCCGCGTGATTGAGCGCAAGGGCCCGGAACGCCGCCGTGATTTCGTGCAAGACGTCACCGCCGACGTCGCTCCCCACCATCCGGAAAGAAAGCCCGACGAAAAGTCCTTCGCCACCGGCGCCTGACACGGAAGGAATGAGGAGAAGACCCTGAGAAGAGGGGGATGCGCATCCGAAAAACCGATTAAGAGAAGATTCTGATTAGGAGAAGTTTCTGATTTTGGGTGGCGCAGCGGTTCAGTGTGTGCGTGACAACTAGATTCTTGGCTTCGCGGTGGAATCAAGTCCTCTGGTTTAGCCGCGAAGCGGCGTGAGAATGCAGCCCACGGCGTAAGCCGTGGATAGAAAGTGGAAAATGAGCCAGCCCCGGAGGGGCGGAAGAGCAGTTCTCACGCACACTCTTCAGCGCTGCAATAAACCCCCACTAAGACTGTGGGCTTTAGCCCCCGAGGTAGATAGCTGGCGTCGCAAGTTGAGTAACCGTTACCAAAGATTAGCCTTCGCCTACCCCAATCCCTAAAGTCTCCCCACCCCTCGCCGATCTATGTCTTTATGGTCAATCCAGTCAGCAGTTCGAACATCAGCCACACCAACGAAGCCCCGCAACCCGCCGCCAAGCCGCCTCAGCAGGCACAGAAGACTCCGCAACCTTCGGACACTGTCACGCTGAAGAGCACCGGCGACGTGAATCACGACGGCGACAGCAAATAACCATCACTAACCTTACCCCCAAGAACGGGTTGAACCGCAGAGTTGAACCACAAAAAGTTGAACTACAGTAAAGATGGAGAGACGAGCCCCTCGCCCGTCCTCCATTTTTATTCAGCAGGCAACTCCCAGCTTTGCACCCGGCTCAACCCGCCAACAACTCAAACACCGGATAACTCCCCGCCAACTCCACAAAACTTTCCACCGGCGAACCCGCCGCCACCGGAAAGTAGCGCTGCACTTCGCTCTTGAAATTATCCAGATAGGCCTTGAGAATCTCCGGCTTCTCTGTCTCGGCCACCGGCCGCAGCCGAAATCTCTGCGATGAGCTTCCCTTCTTCAGCGTCACTTCGCCCGCGGCTTCGGCGTTGCGCACCCACTGCGTGCGCCCACGCGGAGCCACCAGGAATCGCTTGCCATGGATTTCCAGCAGATTGATCGGGGTCGCGTAAAGCTTCCCGCTCTTGCGTCCCCGCACTTGCAGCAGATAGTTGTAGGAAAAACCGAGCCCCATTCCCACCACAAATCCGAACACTCGGTTAAAGATTTTCTCCACCGCACTCGGCTCGCGAAAAACCGGCAGGCTGGAATTCATGCCTTCCATTCTACTGCCGCCCTACGCCGCCTTCGCAGACCGCAACGACGCCGAATTCATGCAATAACGCAACCCCGTCGGTTTCGGACCATCATCGAACACGTGTCCCAGGTGGGCATCGCATTCCGTGCACGACACCGCCGTCCGCACCATGCCAATGCTCGAATCCGAAATCTCCCGCACGTTCTCTTTCGCAATCGGCTCCCAAAAGCTCGGCCACCCCGTTCCCGAATCAAACTTCGTCGCCGAACTAAACAGCGCATTATCGCAGCAGATGCAGCGGAAGATCCCCGTGCCGTGCTCATTCAAAAGCTTCCCGCTGTAAGCCAGCTCCGTATCCGCATGCCGCGTAATCTCGAACACTCCCGACGGCAGCTGCTTTCTCCACTCCTCTTCCGTCTTCACGACTCGCGCAATCTTCACTTTCGCGAGACGCTTCCCGTCATCGGAGAACTGCACAATCGTCACTTCTCCCGGCTCCGCTTTCGCCGCCGCCTCCGTCACTCGCGGCCTCCGCAACGACCACAACGCCGCCCCTCCCAGCGCCGCACCCACTCCCGCCAGAAACACCCGCCGTCCCGCATTCACTTCGCTCTTCTCAAACTCAAACATATTTCCTCCTGCGACCCTCCACCACAAAACCTGTCATTCCGACCGGATAAACTGTCATTCCGACCGGATAAACTGTCATTCCGACCGGATAAACTGTCATTCCGACCGGAGCGGACACTTCCTGAAAGGAAGTGCCCGCGGAGTGGAGGAACCTGCTGTTATTTCCCGTTCCACAACTCCGGAAACTCCCGCCTCAAATTCGCCACCTTCGGCGCATCGTTATACACAATATAAGGATCGTTCGGATGCACCGTCGCATAATTCTGGTGATACCCTTCCGCCGGATAAAACGCCTTCAACTCCACCACCTGCGTCGCAATCGCCCGCCGAAACACCTTCGCCTGGTCAAGCTGCGCAATGTAAGCCTGCGCAATCCGCTTCTGCTCCTCATTGCCATAAAAAATCACCGACCGATATTGCGTCCCCGTATCCGGCCCCTGCCGGTTCACCTCCGTCGGATCCAGCGCCACCGAGAAGAACACCCGCAGCAACTCTCCATACGTCACCTGCGACGGATCGTAGACAATCTCCACTGACTCCGCATGTCCGGTCGCGCCGCTGCTCACCGTCTCATAGTCTGGATTCTTCACCGTCCCGCCCGAGTATCCTGAAGTCGCGCTGATCACGCCCTTCACATGCTGAAACACCGCCTGGATTCCCCAGAAACATCCTCCCGCAACCACCGCCGTCTGCTTCCCCGTAGCCGTAGCCTTCGCCTCGTCCACCACCGGCGACGGCACCGCCGCATTCGTTCCACTTCCCGCCTGGCAAGCCAGCGTCGCCGCCAACACGGTTAACATCATCGCCACCATCCGAACCGACCCTCTGGACATAACCCCTCCCGAACTCATCACCGATTCCCTCAGTATTAGAGTTACGAATCTAGAGGAAGTTTCGGATGACTTTGCCGTCCCAGGTGTTGGAGTGAGGCTAGGGATTCCCGCCTCAAAGAGGAAAAGGGCTTGACTCCATCCCGGGCTTCGCACCTAACCGTATTCTTGGGTCAGTTACACAGGTAACCCGGGTCTTCAGAGTGTCGATTCCAGGGAACGTCGTTCCGCGCTCTCAAACAGACGCACGGTGAGAGCCCCGAAGATGAAACCCCCGACGTGCGCCAAGTAGGCCACCCCACCGGTTTGCGAGTGCGCCACCTGGCCAGCATTGACGAGCTGGGTAAGAAACCAAAAACCGATCAGCAGCGCGGCCGGTATGAATGTGACCTTCACAAATATAAAGATCAGTAAAATCGAGCGAATGCGGTCGCGCGGATACGTGACCAGGAACCCGCCCATTACCGCGGCAATCGCCCCGCTGGCGCCCAGGTTTGGCACGGTAGAGTGCGGACTCGCCGCGACCTGGGCAAACATAGCCACGATCCCGCCCACCAGGTAGAAAACCAGATACCGCCCTCGCCCCATCGCGTCTTCGATCTCCGGACCAAAGGCCCACAAGAAGATCATGTTGCCGATGATGTGCGACCAGCTGGCGTGCATGAACATCGCCGTCAGAATCGTGATCCACCCATGGCCGGAAAAAATCTGGGCCGGAATCGCCGACCACCGCGTCACGAAGGCCTCGCCGCCCACCAGCTCCTGCACAAAAACGAACGCATTCACCAGGACAATAAGGATCGTAACCACGGGGACCCGCGACGGCCGCCGCGTCGCGTCCCCGAGCGGGATCAATCCCCCCATTTCGTCTCCCTCCGTTTTGTCGGGATTTACCGGGGCGTATATTTCCCAATGCGCTGAATCCTGTTCGCGCTTCGCCGCGCCAGTTTTCTGAGACGCCCCTAGGCCGCCAGGCGCGACACCGTATCCGCGCCCTTGCGCACCGCCAACGACATCATCACCCGCGCCACTCCGCTGAAGATCAGGCTGATGCCCACCAGCGTCCCAATCGCCCACGCCGAACTCGACGGCCACTGCATGTAGATCATCAGTCCCAGCAGCAGCGTAACAATCCCGTCGATCAGCACCCAGCTCGATCCGTGTATCGGACGCATCTTCACATACAGTACGATGTCCAGGATGCCTTCAATCAGAAACAGCGATGCCAGCAGCAACGTCAGCGTCGCCACCGCCAACACCGGATGCACCAGCAGGTACGCGCCAAAGCACAGGTACGCGATCCCCACCAGAACCTTCCAGATCATGCTCCCCGCTCCATGCGCGCGAAATGCCAGCGCCAGGTGGACGACGCCCGCGAAAAGTATCAGCCACGCCACCACCACATTCACCGCCACCGCGGCAAGAAACGGCGAACCCACCGCCATCACCCCCAACACAATCAGCAAAGCTCCCCACAAAATCGAAACCGTCGAAGCACTCTTCACCATCTCAACCGGAGTGTTCTGTGCCATAGAGTCCTCCTTGGCAATCGGCATAAGCCTACCCCAAAATCCCCGTCATTTGAAGTCCAACCTAGCGTGGACAATTTATGTCGAAGCAGATCGTGTGGGGACGCCCGCCCTCGGCTGTCCTGCCCGGGCAAAGCCGGCAGCACCCCGCGCCCGCCCATCAGCCGGCAGCACCGTGGAAGAGCGGCGCTTCAGCGCCGCGTAAGGCGTCCATAAATCAATACGGGCTTCAGCCCTAGTGGTCGCACCTTTTGTCCAGCGCGACTTCTTCCGCAAGCTATTTGGTCATGCCGCGCGCCGCAGGGATTCGTATCAGGGCACGGCTTCCAGCCGCGCCACAAGCGCCAAGAATCTGGGTGGCGCAGCGCTTCCAGCGCTGCGATAAGCGGAACATCGAGACAAGGGCTAGCCGCGGAGCGGCGGAAGAATGCAGCCCACGGCGTAAGCCGTGGGTCAAGAGTGGAACGGGAGCAAGCCCCGAAGGGGCGAAAGAGCAGCTATGACGCAGACTCCGCCACCGACGGAACTACCGCTCCGCTCCCATGCGATTACTGGTTTCACGCCGTCACCGAAGGCAACTGTTCGCCGCATGTTCGCCGTCTCGTATAATTCTACGAATGGACTCCTATGAAAGAGCGGGCAAGATTAAGGATCGCCTTCTGTGACATCTAACCATCCCCCGAACAAGGAAGACTCTGTCAAGCACCGGAAGCCGATTCCTCTTGACATTTCGCCTTATATTCGCCAACAATATCGGCATGGCGATCACACGCAGGCAGCGCGAAGTCTACGACTTCATCTCCCGCTTCGTGGCGGAGCATGGCTACTCTCCGTCGTTTGAAGAGATCGGCAACGGGCTTGACTTAAGCTCGCTGGCCACGGTCCACAAGCACATCACCAACCTGGAGAAGAAGGGACTGCTCACCCGCGACTACAACCGCAGCCGCTCCATCGACTTGGTCCCGCCCAAAGGACGGCTCAAG
>Ga0116133_1000298_pt1 | contig 15529 bp, 9 predicted proteins | sample June2015DPH_19_2_FD_89736 | JGI IMG/M metagenome (GOLD analysis project Ga0116133, IMG submission 89736) | Peatland microbial communities from SPRUCE experiment site at the Marcell Experimental Forest, Minnesota, USA - June2015DPH_19_10 | ecosystem: Environmental > Terrestrial > Soil > Wetlands >...
CTTCTCATCCTTGTCGGGGCTTCCCTCTGCTCCAAAATATTCCGGTCTGCCTGGAAACGTGCGGGGAAGGCGCTCAGACGCCATATTGTCCTGACCGTTCTTACCGTCTTGGTGGTTGCCACTCTCATCACTCTTTTCTCAGTGCCGAAACTTAAACCGTCTCTGGCGCAGGTCATCGACCTGCTTGCCCTACCCAGGTTTCTCAATTGGCCCGGCGTAATCCTGTATGCCTTCCTTGCGATCTTCGCTTATATTGGTACGAAGGTCCTTACCTCAGCCATTGGATGTCTCGCCGTCTACCTCGGCGCCGACGACCTCAGTAAGAATTTTGCCGCCCGAAGCCAGATCCTCCACGAGAGCACCACCATGCTCATCAATCTGCTCGCAGGCCGCGACGAAACCGGCACGCCGAACAAGGAGTGGATCTATGACCAGGTGCTGGTTGCCGGGCATTCATTAGGCAGTGTTATCGCGTATGATTCGCTCAGTCAGCTTATCGTAAGAGATCTCGCCAAAGACCCATCGCTCGGCGGTGTTCCGTTGGAAAAGCTAAAAGGACTGCTCACTTTCGGTTGTCCACTAAACAAAGTTGTCTACTTCTTCCGCGCCAGAACAAATCTGCGGACCAATGTGCTCAGCCAGATTCTCTACAAGCTGCACTCCTTCCGTCTCAGAACCCCACTTCCGCCGCAGGCGAACCCAGCGTTAGCAGTGCCCCACCCGTTCCCTGAAAAGATCCCGTTCGCGTCCGACTTTCTTTGGTACAACGCGTACTCGCCCTTCGATATCATCAGCGGGAGAATGCAGTTCTATAGCGCCGACCTCGATGTGCCAGTGGAGCGCGGCGTGACCCCCTGGACCGCGCACCTCAGCTATTGGGAGAACGACGACCTGTATAGTCTCTTCAGCGATCTGATGTACCCGCGTCCACTAGCGAATTAGTGGGTGGACTAACAGTCGCAAAGGCTGCTGCTTTCTACGGCGCTGGTGACCTCGGCTGGCACGCTCGGTGATCTTTCCCTCGCCCACCTCATGCGTATGCCCCTGTTGGAGCATTGGAAATATCTGCCAAGCGTGGCACCCCAAAGATTGTTGGGCCCCAGCCGGAAGACTGTCAAAGCCCTCGGCCCCATGCGGAAACTGACCTGGGGTTTGGTTACAAATGCATTCGTCGCACCGACCGAAACTCTTGGGGCATTGGCCAATGTGGAATTGAGCGTAATTCAGACTCTCCGTCGAATTCAAATGATCCGCATTGAACCCTCCTATTGCGCCAGATGGTAAAGATCCACGCCGCCGTTGTAGTTGGGTACGTAGATTTGCCCTCCGTCAATTACTGGAGGATCAAACTTGTTGAACAGAAACGTGATCGCAAATCTTTGCGAGTCCCATAAAACTTTTAGCGAGCCATCCGCAGCGAGGTGCACTGGGTCGTAGACGAGCAAACGGCCGTTTACCACGTTCGCGTTAGCATCACCGTAGGGTATGGTGCAGACCAGAATCGCTGCGTCAGGGTCCTCTCCATTGCTGGATCCTGAGCAGAATCCTCCCGGCATTCCTCCCGGGGGAGTGTCCCGAACGTTCGCACTGGCGTATTCGTGACCTTGCGCGATGTAGGCTAGAGTTCCGGTCGAACTCACTTTCCATTTGTGGAGTTGCGAATTCTCTCCCCAGGCGAAAATCGTCCATGACTTGAGAAGAGGATCAAAAAACTGTACGGGCGTCATATGAAGATGCGCGGTGTCGCCCCAAGGAAAAAAGTTCAACGTGGTGGGATTGGTGGGACACGGATCGACTGGCCCGGGGCTCATGGTAAGCCAGACCGGAGGCGCTGCGAGTTTTGCACAGTTAGCCTTCGCATTGCCTAAATCTGCAGGTGTAGTGCCGCCAAGGTTTGCTGCCTTGATCGGATAGGCGATTCCGTCCTTTCCGGTAGCGACGCAAACGCCAATTGAGAAGATGCACGCCGGACCAGCCGATCCCCAATCTTCATCCGACCAATTTCCGCTGGCCATTTTGGGGAAGACTAGAAGGACTGGCTTGCCACGCTCGTTGATATTTGCCACCAGCGTCGCGTCCTTGAGCGAGAGGTTCATCCTGCTTCCCACCGGCTTGACAGCTTCGCTGGGCGCGCTTTGCCCTGCCAGCTTCGTCGCCGGCAGTCGCGCTTGCCCGGATCGTACCAAATCTGTCCAGGGCGTCCAGTGATCGACTACCTTCAGCTTGGCCTGCGTCCCTCCGGAAGCAGGTGTGTACTGCACCTTCACGAATGATTCACCGTACTGGGTCTGGCCATCAAAATCTCCGTTGCCGGTGATGGCGTAGAGGAAGCCCTTATCATCCGCCGCAAGCCCTTGTCCACCCATCCATATGCCGGCTCCTTCGCCCTGCGACATTGCCAAGGCTGCGGTGATCGAATTAGTGGCGCAGTCGAAGGCGAAGATCCACCCCGCGGCTTTATTCCCCGTTTCCTGCACTGTCCCGGAGGCCCAAAAGACCGTCTTACGCCCATTTACGTCGGTCAACACCAGCGAACTACGCTGCTTGCGCATGGTACTGCTGTAGGACTGCGCTTCACTGGTACCGGCTACCAGAACCGGCGCTACCACTTGCGTTCCATCTGCCACGTTCAGGACAAACACAAAATGTTTCCCGTTTTGCGGAGTGCCATCGGGGGAGATCCACGAGACCAGGTACACCCGCTGTGTGTCGCGATCGATGACGCCGGTGCTCAACACTCCCCATTTGTCGTTGATCGCGTGGCAATCAATCGTCGGGAAGTTGCCAACGCAGCCATCAGGCGCTGTCTTCTGCGGGCCTATGGGTGTGCTTCCATTGATCGGTGTACCGAGAGTCACACTCCACAACGCTGCGCCAGTGCTCGCATCCACGCCCCGCACAATATTCGCCATCGATGGCAGCACCATGACATCGTGAATGCTGCCGTCGGGAAGCTTCACGTTGGGCAGGATGAGCGGTTGTGCTTCCATGCCTCGCGCATCACCGAACACCGGAATAATCGTTGCCCGGACAATCCCCTTGGATTCCACAGACGCTTGCGTGAGTATTTTCTCTTGCTGATTCCAGCCGCTTCTTGAATTATCCCCAGCGCGCGTGAGCCACGGTACCATGATTGATTGCGACACGCCGGTCCTAGCGGCTGCGAACAGAAATGCGCAGATGAGCAGGCAGAAGTGACAGGGTTTCATAAATCCTCCTATCAGGCAGGCACAACGCGAATCGGAAAATCGATCAAGCTGATGAACGTTTCGTCTGCAGGGCTAGCAATATCCAAACCCTGGACCGTTGCAGATAGCTTCCGTGGAACCCAGCTAGTGACGCACCCTCGTCTCGACTAATATTCTCAGCTCAAAATATGCCGGCCACCGCCCTTACCGGTACGCCGCGCATTAGAGCGGGTCAGCTCACTTCCACACGGACGTAGGAACAATGATGTCGTCGGCTGGTACAAGCGTGTTCACCGAGACATGCGGCCAAGTCAGACCAGCGAAATTCAGCAGCACGGTCTGGGAGTATTGAATCTGCGTGAACGTAACTGTGATCTCGCGCTCCGTGTCCAAATCAAACGCCGGTGTGACGGAGAACCTCGGCGCGCGCTGACCAGGAACGCTCCGTTTGGCTTTAATCAGGAGCGCCGGGTCACCCACCCTATGGGGCCCTACCTTGATAATCTCTTGAACGGTTTCAATCCAGAAGACAGCCGTCATCTGCGCGGCCTGAGCGTTGGGCGCGGTGGCCGCGGCCTGGCCGAGCAGGAACGCGATGTTGTCAGTTCCACCGCCGAAGAGCCCAACCGGGGGCGGCGGGGCGGTTGAAATGAAGATGGTGGTCGTGCGGACGATGTTTTGCTTGCTGATGTGATCTCGCAGCAAACTGTTTGGATCGTTGAGCATGGCCTGCGTGATGGTGCCGCGCGTGATAAACGGACCCAAATCTTGCGGGATTCTGGGTGTGTTAGGGTTGCCAGCGGTCTGGCTGGCGAACGTAACTTTCTTGACAGGATTACTGCCGGTGACGGACGGTGTAATGTCCAATGTGGCGATGGTTGGTGGTCCCGGCTGCGCGGGCGCGACGAGTCCTTGAGCCTCGATCGTGGTCCCGTGCGGAATGGATGCCATGCGCGTGATCGTTTCCCCTAGTTGTGGAACGGTAGTTGCCGGTACGTGAATCCAGATTCCGGGTTCGACGTGAATCCCGACACTTTCGCCGTGGATCGTAATGTCGTTGATGGTCTGCAGATAAGGTACTCCATTGAGAAAAGCGTCCGGCTGTGCCGCCGTGCCGCGGTTCGGAACCGAGCCCAGGCTTGGCGAGAACGAGAGGCTCTCGGAGGTCAGGTTCAATTCCAAAATGTTGTCGCGGGGAGGTGGGGGTGGGGGAACTGGATTCGGGAGTGGTGTTGGCGTAGCGGCACTATCGGGTCGAAAGATGGTGTTGAATCCGTTTCCGACCCAATCTCCAACAAATGCGTAGAGTGGACCGAGCGGTGGTGGAGGTGTGGGTGGGATGGGCTTAGTGTGATCCGGGCGAAGTTGCCCGAATACGAAGTCACTGGGCAGCTTGATGGATGCTCTGGGGTTCGTGTCGCTCATTTGTAATCCTCCTTCTTGGTGCGCCGTTCAATTCCTGAGCAAAGGTCTGCGGGAAGCCTAAGATTGTTATCTTCGTCAATACTGCTTCTGCTGCGAGGCGGACCTAATTGAATTGTTGCGGTAGGTTGCGCTTACGGAAATTCTGAGTTCGACCGGGTGCAAATAAGCTCAAGCAGTTTCCTTGCCATCTTCTTCCGAATCGAGAATCCCGATAACCGGTTCTCTTACACAGTGTTGGCGATTTGGCACTGAGACAAATAATTCGTGGAACCGTGTATGACCATCACTGTAGGGATAGAGTGCTATCTATTCGGATAGCCTTGGCTCTTATGCGCTCGACACGAAGCTAGGTCATTGGGAACTCTCCCTAAATGCGCATTGAAATCACCTCCTCGGGTCAAGAGGCTCTATGGATTCTTCTTGGATGGATAGTGCTGAAAAGCACGGCATCGTTTCAGCCCATCAAACAAAAGCCACAAAACAGGTTCGAGACCCGCGCGGAAGCTTGAACTTACCCCACCCGGAACATTCGCGAGACCGATTTGGAAGAAGGCTGTGGCACTCAGCTTGCCCGCTAAACTAATTCGTGTGAAAAACGCAGTCTGCGTTTACGAGCCGTGCTGTAGTCATCGTCGTGCGATCCGGCCGCTTCGCTGGTATTCAAGCTTTAGGCTGATCAGGGAAGAGGCAAAGGCTGGACTGGACTTCCGAGGAGCGCGCACTGTTGGGCTCAGTCCAAACCCGCAGCTCGCAGGTGCGCCTCTCGGCGATGGTTCCTGCCTTCGCAGAACCGGACAACCGGGCCGATTGTGAAGGTGTTGGTGAGGAGCGCGTTTTGAATCATTTCGTCCATCAGGACGCCTCAATGCAGCCCCAAACAAAGCGGGCCACCAGTGTTGACTGGTGACCCGAAACGCAGTTACAGCAGGGTCTAGAAAGTCAGATGCATACCAAACTCCAGCACCCGAGGTGAACCCAGACCGAATACGCCCGTTCCATTGCCGACACGGTAGGATTGAGCGCTCGTGCTTCCAGCGGCAATACTGTTGATCGAACCACTACCTTGGGTAAGCCAGCCGGTCATCACGCCCGGAGGCTGGTTAAAGTTGGAGAAGTTGGCCACATTGAAGAAGCCAATACTCGGTTCGATCGTGAACCGCTCATCGAACCGATGAACCCAGCTGGCCTTGAAATCCAAGGCTCTAGTCCATGGGTAAGTCAACTGGTTTGGTGGGGCCTGCGCCACGATCGGAGCCACGGCGCCAATCTGTTGCAGTTGCGCGACGGTAAACAAGCCAGCGGTGACCAGCTTCTGGCCGGCCGGGGTTGGCTCATTTCCGTAGGTCGTGTTGTAGCCGTTGATTGCGTTGTTCATTCCAGTCACTCCAAACTGGCGCATAAACGAGCCGTTGGTGGTGCCGGGCATGGGTTGGTTCTCAAGCCCACCTCCGGTGAAGTCGGTCTGGTAGATTTGCCCCGGAGTAAAATTTTGACCGATAATCGCCGGACTGGACAGCGGGCTATAGAAGTGAGTGATGAGCCCAAAACGGAGGCCGTAGGCTACATCGAAGCTTCCGCCGAAGGAGATCTGGTGGGTGCGGTCGAGCAGTGACGGCCCCATGAATCGCAGCGGCTGATCGTTGTCGATCGCAGTCAGGACGAAATCCTGATCATTTTGAGCCGCCGGGTTCCCCGGAGGTGGGGGGCCTTGGAATGCCAGGGGATTTACAAATCTCGATAGCGAGTAGGCGACCTGGAAGTTTGCCGCCTTCAGCCCGGGAGCCGGGTTCACAACGTTCTCCGTCAACTTCATCTGCAGGGCGTTGTAGACCGAACGGCTGATGGGCTCCTCCATGTAAAACTGACCTAGCGCTGGATTGGTCCCCGTGAAGGCGCAGGCGCAAGCCCCGCCCGTATCGAGGGGGCTTCCCATCCCGTTGCCCACGAAATCGCCGATCTTAGCTCCCGCAGCGATGGTCCCTGCGAGGTCCCCAGGGTGTCCGAAAGCAGTCTCTGTCGCACTGATTGCAGCTTGGGCATTGGCAGGGTTAAAGTTCGAGATGTCCCCTGCGTGGTTGAGATCCACCGCGAGCAGGGCGTGGGTCTCGACGTTCCGCAGTAAATCCGCGCTGAACACCATTCCGTGACGAATTTCGCGCTGGATGCCGAGGTTCATCTGGACTGCGCGTGGGCTGACATAGTTGGAATCGAACAGTCCCTGGCTATTGTCGTATGCGTTTACGTTCGCGCCAAAGAGTAGGTTGCCTGGCGTCAAGTAGTTGCCGATGTAGGCGCCATTGGGGTTAGTCAGGCTGAACGGCGTGTTGGCTTTGAACGTATTCTCGAAGGTCACTATGGTCGAGGCCGCATTGCCGATGGTATCCGAGCAGGCAGTTGCCGTAGTTTCACCCAAAGCGAGTTGCGCTGGATCCGGCCCTATCACTCCTGTGCCATTCGAGCAAGGTTGCACGATCTGAAGGAATGCACCATTTTTTAAACGCGAGGGCCGGTCAAAGAGAACGTTGTTGAAGATGACGTTCTCGTAGTACAACCCGATGCCGCCACGAACCACGGTCTTGCCATCTCTCGTCGGATCCCAGGCAATGCCCAATTGCGGGGCGAAGTTGAGATTGGGATTTCTCACCGCGTTTCCATGTCCAGGGAAGAACTGGTTGATGGGAGCAATGGCGGGAATGTCGCTGTCCGTCCGGCCTGTGTCGCGCTCCCAACGCAAGCCGAGAGCCACGGTCAGATTCGGCCGCACCTTCCAGCTATCGCCGACATAAAGGGACAAGCGATTGTCCGGTCCCAGGCCGCCCGCGGGGAACCCTAGCGCAGGTTGAGTGGTGGAGAAGCCTTGACCATTCGATGCGAGCACCTGACTTATGTGGTCGTCTAGCGGGTTGCCGTCGGGGGGAGGAGTGGTACCGCTGATCTGCGGAGCGGTACCAAAGAAGCTGGCAAAGCCGCCGCCCTGAATATGGTTGAAGCCGAAACCGAAACGCAGAATGTGTTTGCCGATGGTCTTGCTGCCGTCATACTTGATCTGATGATCGCTTTGCGGAGTGCTCTGCGGCGCGAGTTCGTTCGGGCCCGTGCTGAAGCTTCCGATGAAGATATTGACCCCGAGGTTGGCCAATGGCAGGTTCGACCCCGTCACGGCGTCGACGATCTGGTTCTGGAACTTCAGATACGAAAAGCGAATGGTGTGGGTAAAGCTGCCGGTGTTGAAATCCAGGCCTACGACTTCATTTCGCGTGTAGTCTTTGTTGTTGTAGACAGAGAAACTGCTCGAGAAGAACGTGGCGTCGGCCGAATTCTGGAAGTAGTTGAAACGGCCAAAGAGACGCGCGGTCTTGGTCAGGGAGTAGTCCAAGCGGCCGGTCAACTCAACTTCTTTGAAGGGAGATTGAAAGGTCCCCGAAAAAGCTTGGTACGGAGCCGCTTGGAGAACCGGCGCAGCCTGGTGCTGCAGGGTGCGCTCGCCGTCGAAGAAGAAGAACAGCTTATCCTTCATGATCGGTCCGCCAATGTCGGCGCCTTCCTGGTTGCGCTGCCACGGGGTTGGGATTCTCTGGCCCGTCGCTGGGTCGATGGGTGAGGGCAGGTTTGCGGCGCCGACAGCGCTGTCGCGGAAGAAGCCGAAGGCCTCGCCGTGGTAGGCGTTGGTGCCAGACTTGGTGGTCACGTTCACCGCGCCGGACGAAGTCAGATCGTTCGAGAGATCCAGGCTGGACTGCGCCAGCGAGAATTCCTGAATCGAGCTCGCCGGAATGTCTTCGGTCGTGGTGCCCACCGTCTCGTCGCTGACGTCGACGCCGTCAACATTGATGCGGGCGGTGCGCCCAAAACGGCCGCCGAACGAAACGGAAGAGTAGCCGACTTTGGTCGGATCGAAATTCGCGCCGTCCTGAATCTGGACGCCAGGTTCAAGCTGCGCGAGATCAAGGAAGTTGCGGCCGTTTACGGGCAGGTTTGAAATTTGCGACGCAGTAAGGACGCCTTGCACTTCGGCTTGTTCCGTGTTCACGCTCACTTCACTGGCCTGCACTTCAACGACCGTGCTTTCCTGGCCGATTTCAAGCTTAATGCTGCCGTTGGCGGTGTTGTTCACCTGAACGTTCACCGACAGTTGCGTCGTCTTGAAGCCCTTGGCTTCCGCGCGCACGGAATACGTGCCCGGAACCAGTGCACCAGAAGAGTACGTTCCAGCGCCGCTGGTGGTGGCATGGACGTTTTGCCCAGTGGGGCCGGTCATGGTGACTTTGGCGTTGGGCACGACTGCGCCGCTGGCGTCCGTCACCGTGCCAGAAATGCTGCCGTCTGAGACTGAGGTCTGGGCGAATACCACAGAACACAACAGCAGCGCGGATAAAGCAACCAGCGCCAGCGTAAATCGTGCGCTGAGGCGGGGGGGACTAAACATGGGCTGAGACTTCAGCTTAGAACTCATCACTTCCTCCATCACACTGGATTTGACCGCAAACTAATTTCCGCCAGAATGTTCCCACCCGCTCCTGCGATCGCCTGTCACTGGCTGACAAACGTTGTGGGTGCACCCGCGTAGAGTGCTGACTTGAACAAGGCAAGCCGAGGGCCGTCTTTGGAGGAAAATACGTGACGTTCCACTGCTCAGGTACGTGTGTGCGGGACTAGAGAGTGACGAATCGACCAATTATCGAAACCAAGTAAAACAAGGTCACTGATCAATTCGTGCGGATATCCGTAGAGATCGCCGGAGATGCTATGGGATTCGGGAGGTGGGAGGAACATTTGCCTCGACAATCGCAGTCGTAACATGCATACTGGTTGGTATGTTAGCGGGTAGAAACAAACCGAGACGCAGCGGGATCACACCGCGCGATCCAGGGCGCACGCGAGAGCGCTTATTGCGGGCCGCCTTCCAGGAGATACACCGCTCAGGATTTCGAAGCGCTGACCTAGATGCCATTCTGGCTAGAGCAGGCGTGACCAAGGGTGCGTTGTACTACCACTTCGACAACAAAGAAGCCCTCGGGTATGCGGTCGTGGACGAGGTCATCGCAACTAACCTTCACCAGAAGTGGGTGCAGCCTTTACAGAACGCCAAGGATCCCATCGCCGTTCTGGTCCGCATTATTCATTCCGAATCGCTGAAAAGAGAGGACGTTCAGCGTGGCTGCCCCTTGCTTAACTTGTCTCAAGAGATGTCAGGTCTTGATGAGGGATTCCGCAGTAGGACGGCAAGAGTTTATAAGGACTGGCGCGTCGCCATGGCGGAGGCACTGCGCGAAGGACAGAAACGCAGGGTAGTGCGGAGTGATATAAATGCGAATGAAACGGCTACGTTTCTGATCGCGGCGTGGGAGGGGTACGTCGTTTTAGGAAAGAATTCTCAGGATCCACGGACGTTGCAATCAGGCCAAAGAAGGGTGAGCGGCCACCTCGAGTCGCTACGCCCGGCCCGCGGCCGGGCGCGAGCGGCAGCCCGCGGCTAGCTCGCCGCTTCTTGGATGGTTGGAACATGTTTTCTAACGACCGTGGTGCAATCACGGCTTTGCCGCCAGGAACAGATGGTTTAGGTTCGCCCTGATGTTTATGATGTGTCGCCCCATAACATACGTACTGGTAGGTATTGTGAAGGTGCAATGATCCGCGGCGATTGGCGCATCATAGTTTTTGAAGATATGTGGGAATCCGTATCGAGAGGGGAAATCCAATGAACCGAAAGATAGTCAGGACAATCACATTAGGAACTCTTGCATCGGTTGCCCTACTGTGCCCGGCGCAGCCAGGACGCGCAGCAGACGCCAAAACTCCGTATCCCAGCATGGCTCCGCTGGATCAATACCTGATATCGGATCGAAACGCTGAGATTGCTCTGGCACGGACCGCGGCTCCGCCGTCCATCTCCCGCGATGCGAAAGTTATGGTCCTGGGGCCGCACGGCTACGAAACCGCCGTCGAAGGCAAGAACGGCTTTGTCTGTATGGTAGAACGCGCGTGGATGAATCCATTCGACAGTCCCGAGTATTGGAACCCTAAGAATCGCAGTCCGATTTGCTTAAATCCACCCGCCGCTCGAACCGTGCTGCCGCTCACCGTGATGAGGACAAAATTGGTATTGGCTGGAAAATCGAAAGAAGAAGCGAAGGAGGGTATCAAGGCCGCGATTGAGAAAAAGGAACTGCCGGCGCTCGAAGCTGGCGCGATGAGCTACATGATGTCCAAGGAGGCGTATCTTACCGACTTGGGCAACCACAACATGGCCCATCTTATGTTCTACACGCCGCTCGGTACGGTATGGGGCGCAAATCTGGTGGACTCCTCAAATAATGTGTCGGAACCATTCCCGGGATCTCCGCTCTTACTGGCCCCAACATACAAAGGCAACCCGGAACCGATGTATATGTTCCTGATGAGCACTGGAGTGTGGTCCGATGGAACGAGGGATTCGATGTAGGACGCCGCATGGAGAGAAATGCCGGGGCCGTACCCGAGTTTTTCCGCATCGGTTTCGGTCAACACTGGAGTCGGAGAGCATCATGAAAACTGGGTTCGAGGAAGCGGAAAGGACCGTCTCGCAGTGCGGGAGGCTTCTGCTGGCCGCTTTGCTTTTGTTCCCTTCAATGGCACTTGGACAAGTGCCATTGCTGGCCAAAGCGGACCCCACAACGGCGGTAATTCGCCGGTTCAAAGTGCATGTTCCCGACCGCATTCTCATTGATCTTAGGCGCCGTTTGGCGGAAACCAAATGGCCCGATCAACTTCCGGGCACGACCTGGGAGTACGGCGCTGACATCAAGAAGGTCCGGGAACTCGCGCATTATTGGCAGAACGGCTACGACTGGCGTGCGCAAGAAGCCAAGGTCAACCAGTTTGACCAGTTCACGACAGAAATTGATGGACAGCAGATTCATTTTATCCATCAGCGCTCGCCCCGCCCCGACGCAATACCCTTGTTGTTGATTCACGGGTGGCCCGGTTCGATTCTCGAATTTCTCGCACTGATCGAGCCGCTTACCTGTCCCAAGGGCAGCAATATCCCGGCATTCCACGTCATTATTCCTTCGCTTCCCGGCTTTGGCTTCTCCGGACCCACCACAACTCGCGGCTGGGGCCCACAGCGTATGGCGAAGGCCCTGGTCGTTCTGATGGATCGTTTGGGCTATTCCAAGTACGGTATCCAGGGCGGCGACTGGGGTTCAGAAATCGCGCGCAACATGGCTTACCAGGCACCCGCGCACGTGATCGGGCTTCATCTGAACCTTCTTCCCGCAGACCCGCCGAATCCGGAAGCAATTGCGCAAATGAGCGATTCGGAGCGCAAACGGTTCTCGTACTTTGACCGCGAAGAAAGCAGCTTTTACAGAATTCAAGCCGCTGAACCGCAGACTCTTGCCTATGCCCTGACGGACTCCCCAGTCGGGTGGTTGGCCTGGATGATCACTAGATTTCAACTGCTTACTGACAATAACGGCGATTTTCTCACGGCGGTGGGCCGCGACACATTTCTGACCGATGTCACGCTCTATTGGGCGACCGACACGGTTGGCTCGGCCATGCGAATCTATCGTGAGCACCGGCTCACCGGGGGAGAAAGGGCGCCACTTCCGCGGCTGGAGGCTCCCGTGGCGTACGCGGATTTTCCAAAGGAGGTATTTGCGTGTCCGTTTAGCTGGATTACTCGGACTTACGACGTAGTGCAAAGGACGGAGATGCCGAAGGGCGGACACTTCGCGGCTCTGGAACAGCCCGATCTCTTGCTTGACGATATGCGGAAGTTCTTTGCAAAGGTTGATCAGAAATAAGCCGAAATGGTCCCGATACGAAATGGAACGGGGCGGCCCCAGTCAGGTAGGACACTCGGCAATGCGAGAGAATGGGCCGATGTTTTCAAGCAGAGATAGATGAGGAAGCCATGCGCGTGCTGATCGTGGATGATGAGCCCCTGGCCCAAACGGCTCTGGCAAATATCTTGTCGGCAAGGAGCGACGTAGAGCATTTCGATTCGGCCAACGATGCGAGCGAAGCGCTCGAGAAACTGGCTGCGGACTCTTACGATGTTTTGCTTCTCGACATTAATATGCTGGACCTGTCGGGCACTCAATTAGTAGACCAGCTCAGGGAACGAAAACTTCCGTTGCCGTCTATCGTGTTTGTAACGGCACACGTCGAACACGCGGTCGCAGCCTTCGAGAGGCACACCGTAGACTACGTACTAAAGCCTTTCTCCAACGAAAGTATCAATGAAGCCTTGCACCGCGCCTCTCGGAGAGCAAAGGGCGAGCGAGCCGCAAAATTGATCGAAGCTTTGCCGCAGTTGCAGAAGCTGTCTTCTCCCGGTCACCCGATGATCGCAATCAAAGTTAAAGGAAGGATTCTCTTCATCAGTCCTGGAGATGTGGTCGCGGTTCAAGCTGAGGGCAATTATGTGTCACTGCAGCGGGAATCGGACTCCTATCTGCTGCGCGAGTCAATCTCGACGGTGGCGGAAAAGCTGAAGCCGTACGGATTCATTCGGATCCATCGATCTGCGCTCGTGAATACCTCGTTTGTGGTAGAGATCAAATCCTACTCGACGGGAAAGTATGGCCTCCGCGTTAGAGGTGGGAAGGAATACGCAGTCACCAGCGGTTACAAGAAGAATCTCAAACCCCTCACAGAATTCCGGATCGGTGGCGGTGCGTTCCTTGCCGAATAGTCCACTCATAGACGCAACGTGGCACGTGAGCACCTGCCACCGACTCCGGAAATCGTCTCTCTCTTGCCGCCGCCAACCATGAATACCGCAGGGTTCCCATCACCGCGTGGTTGCCGAGTCAGCAACCAATCCTCGCGAACGTTTTGATGCCAAGAACTGTGCGCCCGCTGGTCGCCGCATTCTGATTGGTTTAGGAAATGCCTTGCTGATACTGGCACTCGACGGGAAGGCGGCTCTAGCCCTGAATCCGATGCCCGCCTTCGGCTTCACCTCGGCAGCAAACCCCGTACCGTTGCCAAAGACGAAACCACGGGCTGTGCGAAAGCATTTCGTCGTGCTTTCGATTGGCAGCCGTGAGGTCGCTCGGGCTCAGCGGTCTAGCGTCCGGCACTGCGAAGATGCGCTCAAGACGTTCGATTTCGGCAATTGTCTGCTCCGCGTCCATTCCATCTCAATATCCAACATAGTAGTGGCAATCGTCAAACGGAGCGGCATCTGCGTGTCGTGCCTGCGAGTGCGTCCTGCACCTAGAGGGGATCTGGCCGCAGCATTTCTGTGCCGAATCCCGCACTCAGACGTATATCCGTCGTTGGTTTGTTGGTTTGAATCTGTGTGCGTGCCGCCAAACGAGGCCCGAAGGCAATTTAGGCCGTCTCGACTGCCCGATTACGCAGCGTAAGCGTAGACAGGGGTAAGCCGAGGTATCGCTGGCGTAGAGGACATTTTGCCGTTGCTGTAGGCTAAATGTGCTCGTTTCCTCTAGGAATTCCAGTGCCGCCCAGATAGCAATGACTCAACTCGCACAAAATAAAGGTATGGTACCCCCCGTGCTCTAGTGTAGACAGAACAGTGCTTGATAGAGCCAACGCTGGGAGGGAGTCATGCTGAATGTAACCGTTGCAAACATAGGTGAATTAGCCGTCGTCAGTTGCGAGGGCAGAATAGTACAGAGAGAATCCGCTTATAAGTTGCGCGAAGCCGTGACTTCGCAAACAGACGCCCGGATTGTTGTCCTTGAACTCTCTGAGGTGCGTGCCATCGGAGGGGGTGGTCTTGGCATGCTCGTGTTTCTGCAACGGTGGGCGCGGGAACACAATATCAGGTTCCTGCTGTTCCATCCTTCCATGTCGGTCCAGAACAAACTAAGGCGTGCCAGATCAATTGCAGAGTTCTACATTTCTTCGAGCGAAGAAATGAGGGCTCTTCTGGCGTATGCGAACCGCCGATATTCGCTAGCTGCCTAAGGCGCAAACCTTAACACTCCGCTCTCAGCAGACGCTACTGCGATGCCCGCCGCTTTGAATTACGTGGTCGCCGACTAGGCTTTACCAGCCAGAGGGCAAGATCGCTGTCTGCCCATAAGCAATACAAAAGAACTGGTCAGTTTGGATCAGTCTCGGAACTGAAGCCAAGCCATACTCTTCATGACCGTCGCGGATGAAAGTGGATTCGCAGTCGTACTTGCAATATCGTGCGGATGCCAGCTAGTTACCCTGCCCCCATCAAGCGTGGTGAAGACAATGAAGACGAAGACATGGACGGTGATCACCAACACAGGCAAACAAGCGGACCTTGAATCCGGCCTAGAGAAAAAGGCTGTTCAAAAGCCGCCGCATATCAGCGCCAGAGAGTTTGTTCATTGGGTAGCACCTGATAGCCATATTGAGGACGATTCTTTGCGATCACTATTTAAGCTGTAAATGTTGGAGCAAAATGAGATGACGTTGGATGAAATCTGCGCTCACCTTCGCAGATCGGACAGTGCTCAGGCGGGTGGTCGGCAGGAAAATCTTGCGTTCCGCAAGTCACACAGAAACTTAAGGTTACGTTCCGCCTCAATCGAGAGGTAATCGGTGACCGCCCAGTGCCCACGAAAGACCGTCAAAGTGCCATATGCATTTCACGCCTTGGCTCGCATCGCCCCTGCCTTTTGCTAGCGGAATATAAAAAGCCAGAAAGCGGGCAGCGAGCAATGCAATGAAAACTGCGCCCCATAAAGTTCGTGGCGCGATGGTTTCTCCGACCGGTCGGTAGCGGCCGGTGAAATAAGAGTCCATCCAGATGAGAATGCTGCACACTAGGCCCGGCGAAAACTTACTTTCAAGAAACACGGGTGACTTGAGTCGGCTTCGTCTACGAGGCGAATAAACTCGCGGTCAACATCGCGCTGCCGATATCCTTGCGACAACCAATTCCCATTTTCCACAGTAGCCCGTTGGAGCCATTCCTCAGA
>Ga0116133_1000300_pt1 | contig 15419 bp, 10 predicted proteins | sample June2015DPH_19_2_FD_89736 | JGI IMG/M metagenome (GOLD analysis project Ga0116133, IMG submission 89736) | Peatland microbial communities from SPRUCE experiment site at the Marcell Experimental Forest, Minnesota, USA - June2015DPH_19_10 | ecosystem: Environmental > Terrestrial > Soil > Wetlands...
ACACCTGGCTGATCGCCGACATTGGCAAGAATGAAATCGGCCAGCTCGAACTGGGATTGAAGAACGTCACTTTGGAGCGGAAAAAAGACGGCTATTTTGTCGGATCGAACTTCCCGATCAACGAAAAGCTCATTCGCGAAGAGACCGACTTCGACCCGCATGATATGAGCGCGAGCGCCAACGCCCGCCATGTGCGCTGGGAACAACTCATGGCCGAGAATAAAGGCAAAATCGATCTGGCGGCAGCGCAGCGCTTTCTGGCCGACCACTACGACACGTTCGAGAATAAAGAGGACGCGGACGAACGTACGCTCGACGGGCACATCGACCTTTCGCCGCGAGGTTCCGGGACTTGGGAACCGCCTTTCGGAATGGCTGGCGCCGTCCAAAACAAGGCTACTGACGCAAATCTCGCTGCACAGATGGGCTTTAGTGCCGCCGCCGGTCATGCCTGCGGAATGGACTTCAAAGCCGCCGAACATCTCCGCGCGCACCCCGAGTTCGCCTGGCAGAAAGATCTCCAGCGCGATATGGATTCGCACGCTTGGACGACTTTCAGCGTGGCCAAATGACCGCGACCGGCAGCTAGCCGCAGGAGCAAGTCAAAAAAAATGAGTTCGTTGCCCAGCTATTTAACGGATGCTACCTTCTCGAGTTCCTTTACGCTTGCGTCGACTCGGGCAATGTCGCCGGCATACGCCGCCGAGTCGCTTTGCGCGAGTCGACGGTAAATGGTCATCGCCTCCGCGTAGTGTGCCCGGGATTCTCCGATCCGGCCCTGATTCTTGTCCAGAAATCCGAGGTTGTTGAGCGTCCCTGCCACATAAGGAAGAAACTTGTCCGGCTCTTGCTCCGCCAATTGCCGGTAGACTCTCAAAGATTCCTCATAGCGCTGGCGGGCTTCTTCGGCCTGATTCTGGAGTCCATCCAAGTTTCCCAAGTCATTGAGTGTCATCGCTAGTTCCGGCAAATAACCTTCCGGGTCGTTCTGCACGAGATCACGGCGGACCTTCAAAGTCTCCTCGTAGTGCTGGCGGGCAAGATCCAGATGGTTCTGGTCTTTCTCTGAAATCGCCATGTTGTTCAGCGTCAAGGCCAAATCCGGCAGGTACGGCTCGGGTTTCTCTTGCACCAACTGACGGTAAATTTTCAGAGCTTCTTCAAAGTGCGGATACGCCTCATCCGTTCGCTTTTGCAATCGTTCCAGAAACCCGAGGTTGTTCAGCACCATGGCCAGTTCCGGTGGATCGGGTTCGATGTTTCGCTGCGGGAGTTGCCGATGAATGTCCAAAGCCTCCTCGTAGCGCTGACCCGCCTCCTCCAACCTGCCCTGGATTCGATCAAGATTCCCTAGGTTGTTCAACGTGGTGGCCATCGTCGGCAGGTAAGCCGGATTCTGCCGCGTCAGTTCCCGGCGAATCTCTAGCGCTACCTCATATTGCCGGCGGGATTCCTCGATTCGCTTGTCTTCCGTATCCAGATTCTCAATGCGGTTCAATGCTGCGGCCTCATCAGGCTCCACCAGAGCTGAGCCGAGAGCGTCATGCGCAAAAGGATTCCGATCCGTAACCGATACGGCGTGCGCCCACACTGTATATTCGTTCTCCCAGTAACTTAGCTGGCGAGAGGTGGCAATACCAAGCGCCGTTAACACGCCCAACGCTGAGACGACCCGCCAAACCGAACCCACGTTTTTCTCGTCCGCCCAGTCGTCCAGGCCCCAAGCAATCATTACGAAGATTCCGATCAGCGGGACGTAGGCGTAGCGATCCGCCATGGCAGCGTCTCCCACCTGCACCAAGCCGAGGACCGGGACTAGAGTACCCAAGAACCAGAACCATCCCACCGGCAAATACCGCTTGCGGCGAAAAGCGATTACGAACCCGGTGACGCCCGCCAAGGTGAGCGCCGAAAGGCTCACCTGCCAGACCGGCAACGTGTTTCCTGGGTGCGGGTAAAGCGGGGCGAGCCGCGATGGCCAAACCATCTTCCACAGGTAGAGCCCGTAAGCCACAATCGCGTTTTCGATTCGCACGCCGAGTGGGAACTGCTGCAAGCTGCGAACCGCCATTCCAGATCGTTGCGCTTTCACAGTGATCAATGCGCTCAGAACCGAGAGAAAAAGCAGCGGCACCTTCTCCAACACCAAGCGTGAGAACGCCAGGCGCGGCGCATCGGTAAGGAGTTCGCCGTTCTTCGTTCCCGACAGCGACATCCTCTCTAGAGGCCAATAATCCAGCAGCAAAAGAACGAACGGAAGCGTGATGACCATCGGTTTGGCCATCAAACCCATGACAAACAGCGCCGCCACTAGCAGGTATCGCCGCCAACCAGGCTTCTGGGCATACCACGCGTACGCGCCTATCGCCAAGAAGAGGAACAATGTGCTCAACACATTTTTCCGCTCCGCCACCCACGCCACCGACTCAACATTGATCGGATGAAAGGCGAACAACGCTGCTACCAGCAAGCCGGCTCCGACGCGCTTTGTAATCCAAGCCAGCAGCAGAAACAGCACCACCGCATTCAGGGCATGAATGACAACGCTGTCTAAATGGTGGCCCGCAGGGTTCAGCCGGAAGAGTTGATAGTCAAGCGCATGCGAAAGCCAGGTCAGCGGATGCCAATTCGCCGCGTCGGTGGATGTAAACGCCCACCGAAAGGTGCTCCATCGCAGGCCGCCGTGGATGTGCACATTGCCAGTGACGTAATCGCTATCGTCGAAATTCAGAAAAGCATGGCCAGCCACCGGACTGTAAAGTGCCATGATCGCAACCGCCAGCAAGACGCAGAGAACCGCAGTCAGGCTCTTGCCAGCGAGAAATGTCCCTCTTCCGGAAATCGTGCCTTCGTTCGACTTGGCGCGGCGGCCCTGCGGCCGCGCCTTCGAGAGCGTCTTCGCGCGGCTCACTTTGTCGTCCTGCTTGGTTGTGTTTTCTCTTCGAGTCGACGCAGGCTCCCTGTGACTCTGCCAACGTCGCCCGCGTATTTACGGGGATCGCCATCGAACAGCTTCTGATAGACATTCAAGGCTTCTTTGTAGTGCGCGCTGGCGTCTTCGATCCGGCCTTGGCTTTCCTCCGCCAGCGCAAGGTTATTCAGCGTCGCTGCCAGGAAGGGAAGGTATGTGTCCGGATCCCGCTGCACCAGTCGGCGGTAAGACCGCAACGCTTCCTCATAATGCTGACGTGCATCGTCGATTCGGTTCTCCGCCGCATCGAGGATTCCCAAGTCGTTCAGCGTCGTCGCGAGGTACGGCAGGTACGCATCCGAATCCTGCTGCGCCAGTCGACGCCGAATCTTCAGCGCTTCTTCATAATTCTGTCGGGACTCATCCATTCGTCTCTCGGCTCTGTCCACGAATCCCAGACTGTTCAGCATCTCGGCAACCTTCGGCAGGTATTGGTCCGGAGCTCGCTGCGCCATTTCGCGGTAAATTCTTAGCGCCTCCTCGTAGTGCTGGCGTGCTTCCTCCAGACGCATCGTGCTTTTTTCCAAAGACGCGAGATTGTTCAGCGTCATTGCCAGATCGGGCGGAAAAGGTTCCACGTTCTGCTGCGCCAATTGACGGTGAATCTCCAAGGCCTCTTCGTAATGCTTACGGGCTTCGCCCGGCCGGTTCTCAAGTCGATCCAGGTTCCCTAGATTGTTTAGCGTCGTCGCCATATCTGGCAGGTACGCCGACGGATTCTGCTGCGCCCCTTGTCGGCGCAATTCCAACGCCCGCTCGAAGTGCTGACGAGCTTTTTCCAGCCGCTTCGACTCCGTGTCCAGGGTTTCCTCGCTATTCGGTGTTACTGTCATGTCAGGGTCGAGGAGAGCCGACCCCAGCGCATCATGCGCAAAGGCATTTTCCGAGACCGCCAGCGTGTGTGCCCACAAGTCGTAGTCGCTGTCCCAATAACTCATCTGCCGATGTGTGACGCAGCCCAGCGCTGCCAGCACACACACCGCCGGGACAACTCGCCAGACGACTCGCGTTCCCCGCGCCTTCGCAAAATCGTCAAGGCCCCAGGCGATCATCACGAAGATTCCGATCAGCGGAATGTAAGCATAGCGATCGGCCATGCTCGCCTCGCCCACCTGCACCAACCCAATCACCGGAACCAAAGTACCCAGAAACCAACACCACCCCACGACCATGTAGCGCTTGTTTCGGAACAAGACTACAAGCGCCGTGACGCCGACTAAAACCAGCGCCGATAGAATCCATTGCCAAGCCGGAAGAGCAATTGCAGAATGCGGATAGAGGGCAAGCCACGCGGGCCAAAACATCTTCCACAAGTACAACCCATAAGCAACGAGAGCATTCTCGATTCGCACACCCAGCGGGAATTGGTGCAGGCTTCGAACCGCCATCCCCGCCTTTTGCACCCTCAGGGTGATAACCGCACTTGCCATCGAAAGACACAGCAGAGGCGCCTTCTCTAACACCAGCCGTGACCAAGCCAAGTGCTCCGCGCCAGCGTCGGAAGCCGGGCCTGTCTCAACTCTCCCAAGCGGCCAATAATCCAGCAGCAGCAGTACAAAAGGCAGCGTAATGACCATCGGTTTGGCCATCAGTCCCATGGCAAACAGCACCGCCACCAGCAGGTATCGACGCCAATCCGGCTTATGGACATACCAAACGTAAGCCCCAATCGCTAGAAAGAGGAAAAGTGTGCTCAACACATTCTTCCGCTCCGCCACCCACGCCACCGACTCAACATTGATCGGATGGAGGGCGAATAGCCCCGCCACCAAAAGGCTTGGGCCCACGCGCTTTGTAGTCCAAGCCAGCAGCAGGAATAGCAGCACCGCATTCAGAGCGTGAACCAGCACGCTGTCGAAATGATGGCCTGCCGGGTTCAACCCAAAGAGCTGATCGTCGAATGCGTGCGATAGCCAGGTCACGGGATGCCAGTTCGCCGCCGCAGTGGACGTGAACGCCCACTGCATCGTGCTCCACGACAAGCCACCATGGACGTGCGGATTCGCGGTGACGTAGTCATGATCGTCCAACACAATGAACGAGTGTCCGATGACAGGGACATAGAGCGCGATGGTCGTCGCCGCCAGCAAAACGCAGAAAAAGATCCTATGGTTCTTGTCGGCAAGGAACGAGTCTTTCCTCGCACCCGCTCTTGCCTTCGACCGGTTGCGGCCTGCTTTGAGTTTGTTCGAGAGAGGCTTGGCGCGGCTCATTGTTGTCTGCCCCATTGGCAGTGGCCCTTCTGATCTACTTCCTGGAGGCTTGCCTCGACTCTGGCAACGGCCCCGGCATATTTGTTGTCACCGTGTGACAGCTTAACAAAAATGCTCAAAGCCTCCTGGTAGCAGCCGCGAGTGTCGTCCAGCCCGTTGGAGTTGATTCCCGTTCCCGAGTTGGTCCACGCTGCGCTGCGGCCGATAGTCCACAACGACAACGAATGGGAGTCCTGGACGCGATGAACGGCAGCCCCTTCCATACGCCTTGCGCAGTATTCCCCAGCTTGTGCTCAAACGCCTTGTGATCTGTATCACACGCGACTGTACCGGCTATCATGGCTGCGAATGGTGCAGGCATACAAAATGTACCTAGAGGTCGTGTTCGGAACGGGAGGCCCTCATGATGATGCTCTATCGGCTCGTTCGGCTGATCGAAACCCATTCCCAGGCGTTGGCCAGCTGCCTTCTCGATCAAGTAGAAAGCTCGGCTTTGACCCCATGTTACAAGAAAAACGTGCCCCCCGAGGAACTGAAAGAAAAGGTGTACGGAATCTACCACCATCTGGGGGAGTGGCTCATCGGCAAGGATGAGTTTCACCTTGAGCAGCGCTACATGCAGATTGGTGCGCGACGGGCCCACCAGCGCGTGCCTCTCAGCGAAGTGATTTGGGTCATCGTCTTGACGAAAGAGAACCTTTGGGAGTTCATCAAGAAAGAGTCGGTTCTGGAACGCCCCGTCGAGGTTTTCGGCGAACTAGAAATGCTGCAACTGCTGGAGCAGTTCTTCGATCGAGCGATTTACTATGCCTCGGTCGGCTACGAACTGGAGGTCGCAGACCCGTCATTAAAGCAAACGGGCGCGCCATCCGAAAGATCATAGGAGATTGGCCGCGATGTCTTGGGAACGGGAATACGAGAGAAAGCTGCAAACACCGGACGAAGCCTTGCGCTGCGTCGACTCGGGCATGCGCGTCTATATCCAGCCCGGCTGCGCCGAACCCGAGACTCTGGTCGAAGCCCTGGTACGCCGCGGTCCGCAAGTCCACAATGTCGAAATCGTGCACATGTTGACCATGGGCTGTGCCCCCTACGTGGCTCCCGAAATGGAAGGCCATTTTCGGCACAACGCGGTCTTCATCGGGGCCAATGTACGCGACGCCATCAATGACGGGCGCGCCGACTACACCCCCATCTACCTGAGCGAGATCGAAGATTTGTTCTTAAGCGGCGCCATGCCGCTCGACGTCGCTCTCATCGAGGTCTCCCCCCCGGACTCGCGCGGCTTTTGCAGCTTCGGCGTGGGCGTCGATACCACGCTCACTGCCGCCCAATGCGCTCGCTGGGTGGTGGCGCAGGTCAATGACCAAATGCCCCGAACCTATGGCGACAGTTTCATCCACGTGAGCGACCTCGATGCGGTGGTAAATTCCTCCCGGCCGCTCTGCGCCTTCAAGAAGCCGGAAATCACCGACTTGCACGTCGCCATCGCGCGCAACGTGGCCGGACTGATCGAGGACGGAGCCGTGCTCCAGACCGGTATCGGCGGAATTCCCGACGCCGTGCTTCCCTTCCTCAACGATCGCAAGGATCTCGCCGTGCACAGCGAACTGGTGTCGGATGGAGTAATTCCTCTGATCGAATCGGGCGTGATCACCGGCGCGCGCAAAAACTTCAAACCGCGCAAAATCATCCTCGGCTTTGCCCTGGGGTCGAAAAACCTGTTTGACTTTGTCGACAACAATCCCATCTTCGAGTTTCATCCCACGGCCTATACCAACGATCCCGCGCTCATTGCCCGCAACGACAAGATGGTGGCCATCAACTCCGCTTTGCAGATCGACTTGACCGGCCAGGTTTGCTCGGACTCGGTCGGAACCCACTTCTATAGCGGGATCGGCGGCCAGGTCGACTTCCTGCGCGGCGCTTCCCGCTCGAAGGGTGGTAAACCGATCATTGCCATCTCCTCGACCGCTAAGAGTGGCAAGATTTCACGAATCGTCCCCATGCTGAGTCCCGGTGCGGGGGTGGTCACATCCCGCGGCTTGATCCGCTACGTGGTGACGGAGTACGGAGTAGCGTACCTGCATGGAAAAACCATCCGGGAACGGGCGCAAGCGCTGATTGAAATCGCGCATCCCAGCTTCCGTGAGGAACTCTACGAATATTGTGAAAAGACAAAATGGCTGCACCGGCCCCCAGGCGACATCCGTGCATCCCTCAACTTAGCGTTGCCCGAGGTAGTTGTTCCAGCGGCCAAAAAGTAAATCGCACGGTTTCGCTACGACAAATCAAAGCCATGCGCGGCAGATGATTTGCGCAAGGCTCCAGCACTTTTACGAGTTGAACATTTTTTTCAGCGCCGCCGGGTTGCGGATGATCAGGGTCGCGCCCTTCAACTGCACGAGCTGTTTCTTCTTGAACTGCGAGAACAAGCGGCTGACCGTCTCCCGAGTCGTCCCAATGATCTCGGCGATTTCCTCGTGCGTGAGCGTCAGTTTCACCTGCACCGGCTCGCCATTCGGCAACTCACCCTTGCACGACTCGTTGCACCAACCCAACAGCAATTTCGCGAATCTTTCGGAAGGCGAGTTGCTCAGCCCCAGCGTGCGAATCCCCTCATACGCGGTGTAGTAGTTGCGGCTGAGTTGCTCCGCCACTCGCACCGCCACCTGTCCGTACTCCCGCATGAAAGCCAGTAAAGAATCCCGGGTGATGAAATTCGCCTGTCCCGGCTCGATCATTTCGGCGGTCACTTCATAGGGCCGATTCGAGATCGCCGCGCTCAGCCCCAAAACGTCTCCCGCGCCCGAAATCTTCGTAATGACGGTCTTACCCTCCACCGAGGACGTGGAAAGCTTCGCTTTCCCCGTGCACAGCACAAACACTCCTCTTGGTTGCTGTCCCTCGATGAACAACATCGCGGATTTTGGGTAGATCGCAGTGGACCGGATCTCGTTCAACCTTTGCACTGCGGCTGGCGGCAGGTTGCAAAACAGATGCTCTTCCCGCATCGGGCAGGTGAGACAGTTATCGAGGATGTTGAGCCCGTAGGGAGCCTTCATTCGGCAAAGCGTTCCGCGCAAATTGTATCACTGATCGTCTCGTGACTAGAATCACACACTCTTGTGACTCCACGTATGGCCCCGGAAGTTCACGGAGCCGAAAATCTCAGCAAAAGATGACTCCGAAGCCGCAGGTGGAAATGACAATCACCGTAAACTTCCAGTTTTTCCGTTGAGGTCAGTCCGATCTCTGACTCTCAATCCGAGCGTACGAAGAAAGAGTAATGACGCCATGGAAGACGGATATCGATTTCGAGTAGTGGCATGGTGGGCCGCCGGCCGGACTGGCATTGCAAAATCCACGTCCGCCCCCAATGCCATTCATTTCACTTCGCCGCCCGCGTTTGGCGGCGTGGACGGCAGATGGACACCGCAAGACTTGCTCCTTTGCGCGGTCGCCAGTTGCTACACTACCACCTTCCGGGCAGTCGCCGAGGATTCCAAATTTGATTACACCGACCTGCAGGTGGAAGTGGAAGGCGCCATCGCTAAGACTGACAAGGGATACCGCTTCGGCGAAGTTCGCATCCGCGCGAATTTGATAATCTTGCAGAAACAAGAACAGGCCCGAGCCCTCGATCTCCTGCAGCGGGCCGAAGCGCTATGCATGGTGTCTCACGCGCTTGCGGTCGAGCAGCGATTTGAACCGCGCGTGCAGGTGCGTCAAGCGCACAGCGGAGAAGGCCACTCTCTGCCGATTTCTGGCAATGAGTATTTCGGATGACCTGCGGAACTCGGACGTAGTTGTGTTGAACGGAGCTTGCTCCATGACTTGGCCATCACCGGGAAGGTGACAGCCCACGCGATGCAGTCGCCTTCTCCAGAACCGTTTCTGTGGAGGTGCCTTGTGCATACAGTCGAAGCAGGTAAGCGGATTGCCCTCAAGAACATCTTGTTTGCCACCGATTTCTCCTCCTGTTCGAACTCTGCCCTGCCTTATGCCTTGTCCTTGGTGCGCTGTTATGCGGCAACTCTCTATGCTGCCCATGTCATGCCCACCAAGGCCGAACTGGTGCTGCTGTCGCCGGAAACCTGGCCGACGCTGGCAGACGAAGAAGACAAGTGGGCCCGGACAAGTTTCAAACAGCTTGAGAGCCAGTTGCGCGAAATCCCCCACGAGGTGCTCATGCCGATCGGCAAGATCGCTCCTGCACTGACCGCGCTCATTGAAAGCCGGAAGATTGATTTGCTCGTTCTCGGCACCCATGGCCGCGCCGGCTTGGGCAAACTGCTCATCGGTTCCGTGGCCGAGGAAGTTTTCCGCCGCGCGTCTTGTCCCGTTATGACAGTTGGCCCACACGCGTCCTCCAAAGTGCAAAACGAGATTCATTTTCAGCATATTCTGTTCGCCACAGATTTCAGTCCAGACTCGTTGGCTGCGCTACCCTATGCCGTCGCTTTAGCCGAGGAAGATCAGGCGAAGCTCACTTTCCTGCACGTTGTCGAGCAGCCCGCGGCGGGCATTGTGGACCTCGATGCCGTCACCTCCGCGCTCATGCTGCGTCTCCACAAGCTGATTCCGGCCGCCGCCGAGTCGTGGTGTCATGCGGAATGCCTGCTTGAGTTCGGCCGCCAGTTCGCATCGCCGGCACGGCGAATTCTTGAAATCGTGAGAGCTCAGGTGGCGGACCTGATTGTCTTAGGCGTCCGTCCCGTGCATGGCAGCTTGGGGCTGACGACACACCTCTCCAGCACCACAGCCCAGATCCTGACGCAGGCGGCGTGCCCGGTGCTCACTGTGCGTGGCGAATGCGCGAATTGAACCCGTACTATGTCGCTCCAACTTTTCTGGCGGAAGCCACACGCCTCGCCTTGCTGCCACACCTTTGGGCGAAGAAGACACCGTCGCTTCGTCGCGATCAGGTTCCGCCGCGCTAGAATCGAAATTGAGGAGACGTCAATGAGTTCGCCCGAGACCAATGTCGTGGGAAAACTGCTGCAAGAGAAGCCGACCGCCGCCAAGATCTACGGCCTCGATCCCATGTTCGCTCCCGCTTCGGTGGCCGTACTCGGCGCCTCGGAACGACCCGGCACCGTCGGTCGCGCCGTTCTCGAGAACCTGCTGAGCGGCAAGTTTCAAGGAAAAGTTTACGCCGTCAATGCAAAGCACCCGGAAGTGCTGGGGCGCAAAACCTACGCCAGCATTCGCGACGTCCCCGGACCCGTGGATCTAGTGATCGTGGCCACCCCGGCAGCGACCGTCCCGCAGCTCATTGGAGACTGCGTGGATGCCGGCGTCAAAGCCGCGATTGTGATCTCGGCGGGCTTCCGCGAGCGTGGCGCCGCTGGCGCCGCCCTGGAAGCGCAAATTCAGGAGCAGTTGCGCCGCGGCTCCATGCGCTTGATGGGCCCCAACTGTCTCGGCATCATGAACTCAGCCATCGGCTTGAACGCCACGTTCGTCAAAGAAGCTGCCAAGCCCGGCAACGTTGCGTTCCTGAGTCAAAGTGGAGCTCTGCAAGTCGCTATTCTCGACTGGAGCGACCGCGAACAGGTTGGCTTCAGCGCCATCGTTTCCACCGGCTCGATGCTTGATGTCGATTGGGGCGATTTGATCTACTACTTTGGCGACGACCCGCACACCAAGAGCATCCTCATCTACATGGAATCCGTGGGTGACGCGCGATCGTTCTTGTCTGCCGCCCGCGAAGTCGCGCTTTCCAAACCGATCATCGTCATCAAAGCCGGCCGCTCGGAGGCCGCCTCGCGAGCTGCCGCTTCCCACACCGGCGCTCTCACCGGCAGCGACGAGGTGCTGGAAGCCGCCTTCCGCCGCTCAGGAGTTCTGCGCGTTCACAATATCGCCGATCTCTTCTATATGGCGGAAGTGCTCAGCCGGCAGCCTCGTCCCAGAGGTCCACGGCTTACCATTCTGACCAACGCAGGCGGTCCCGCCGTCCTGGCCACCGACGCGCTGGTGGCCAGCGGCGGCGAACTGGCCGAGCTTTCTCCCGAGAGCGTGCACAGCCTCGATGAGTTCCTCCCTTCCCACTGGAGTCATGGCAATCCCATCGATGTTCTCGCCGACACCGATTCCGAGCGCTTTGCTCGGGCCCTCGACATTGCTTCGAAAGACCCGAACAGCGACGGACTCCTCGTCATCCTCGCACCGCAAGCCATGGCCGATCCCCTGGAGGTTGCGGAAAGCATGAAACCGTATGCCAAGGGCGTCAAGCCTCTCCTCGCCAGTTGGATGGGCGGACACAGCGTTACTGCCGGCGAAGCTGCCCTGAATGCGGCGGGCATTCCTACGTTTCGTTACCCTGACGCAGCCGCGCGCGCGTTCACCTATATGTGGCGCTACACCTGCAACCTGCGCGCACTCTACGAGACACCGGCGCTCACCGACCAATCGGAAGTCGGAAACGCATCCCGCCTTCAAGTCGCGCAAATCATTCAGAACGCGCGCAGCCAGGGCCGTACTCTGCTCACAGAGCTAGAGTCGAAGCACTTGTTGTCACTGTATGGCATTCCCACTGTGGAAACGCGCGCTGCCGCCACCGAGGACGAAGCCACGACCATCGCGTCAGAGATCGGCTTTCCCGTGGTGCTGAAGGTTCTCTCTGAAACCATCACCCACAAGACAGACGTCGGCGGAGTCAAGCTCAACCTACAGGATGAAGCGGCCGTTCGCTCCGCCTATCGCGACATCCAGTCTTCCGTGGCCGAAAAAGTTGGCCCCGATCAATTCTCCGGCGTAACCGTGCAGCCCATGGTGAAGCTCGATGGCTACGAACTGATTCTCGGCAGCAGCCTGGACCCGCAGTTCGGACCGGTCATCCTGTTCGGTTCCGGTGGCCAACTCGTCGAGGTCTACGGCGACCATGCCCTCGCTCTTCCGCCGCTGAACACCACGCTGGCGCAACGCATGATGGAGCAAACCAAAATCTACACCGCGCTCCGGGGAGTCCGCGGACGCAAGCCCGTCAACCTGGCTGCTCTCGAAGGCCTCCTCGTCCGCTTCAGTCAACTCGTGCTCGAACAGCGCTGGATTGCGGAAATCGACATCAATCCTCTGCTCGCTTCGCCGAAGCGCCTAATCGCTCTCGATGCCAGGATCGTCTTGCACGCGCCCGGCGTAACTCCGGAGCAGTTGCCCAAGGCCGCGATTCGTCCCTATCCCTTGCGCTACGTTTCGAACTGGACCATGAAGGATGGGAATGTGGTGACCATTCGCCCCATCCGCCCCGAAGACGAACCGTTGATGGTCAAGTTTCACGAGACGCTCTCCGATCGCAGCGTCTATTTGCGGTATTTCAGCTCCCTGAGCCTGAGCCGGCGCGTGGCCCATGAACGGCTATTGCGGATTTGCTTCGGAGATTACGACCGTGAAATGGTGCTGGTTGCCGAGCACACCGACGCCGCCACGGGAGATCGCCGCATTTTCGGCGTTGGCCGCATGACCAAACTTCACGTTGGCAATGAAGCCGAAGTCGCCGCGCTGGTCTCCGATCAATATCAAAAACAAGGGCTGGGATTTGAGTTGCTTCGACGCATCGTCGACATTGCTCGCGATGAAAAGCTGGCCCTGGCCTCCGCGGAGATGTTGCCCGACAACTATGGCATGCAAGCCGTCTTCCGGCGCCTCGGATTTCGGATTGTCGCGGATGAAGATCTGACTTCGCTCCGCGCCTATCTGGACCTTTAGCTCCAGGAATGCGCTTGGCCTGTTTTGTCAGGGTTGCTCCCAGGGGGTACCCCACCCCCCCCCTATCTCGATCTATTAGAATCATATAGTTAGGCGGTTTTCCCCGCCAAAATCTTCAGCCTAAAGGACTTATTGTCAAAATCTTGAGCAATAAGGACTTAGCACCAAAAACGGCGCCAAAAATGGTTTTGGGGCAGATTCGAGGTGCGTCGCCTTTGGCGGACACGCTTCGAAACTGCCCCAATCAGATCTCCATTTTCGTCCTCGGCGGCTTGTAAGTCAATAAATTTCGAGCACGGACGTGGGTACGCTGCTTCTCAAAAAGCGTGAGAGGTGGCGCACCCGGCGACTGTCGCTGAGCTTGGACGGAAAGCTGCGGACGCTGAGGAAAAAGCGACTAGCGAATCACAACCACGTGCAGCGGAATTACGGGAAGAGGCAAAACTCTATCGAGAATGGGCCGCAACCCTGAGGTCTGGGCGGTGAACGCCCGGAGTGGGTTCTGAGTGAAATGGCCTGGTTACGTCCGTTACCTCAATTACGGTGCTCCCCTGTGTTAGAAAGCAATCATCCGAGACGTGACGTGTGCGTGCGAAGGAAATCAAACGTCACGAGGCTGAGTGATGAATACAGGAGTGAGTCCGGCATTCTCAAAAGGAACTGCTTCCACGCGGAATGTCGCTCGCTACAAGTTAACGGTACCCTTGGCTCTCACCGTATTGCGCTCGGGCATTCCCAACCATATCCCTGGACGTGCCCTTGAGATGGGTGAGGGCGGAATCGGAGTTGTCCCAGCATCACAACTCCTGGTCGGCGAGTCCGTCCGCGTCGAGTTTCTTGTTCCGCACATGAGCTTGCCGGTGCGGGCGACGGCGGTGGTGCGCTATCAACATGAACGATGCTTCGGACTCCAGTTTCTCCGTATGCCAGCCGAACAGCAATCGATAGTCCGTTACTGGACTCGACGCCAAGGCGATCTTTTATTGGCCGCCCCTACAGATGGCGCATTAGAGGCGGCAGAAGAACCCCAGTTGCTCCCGGACTTGGAGGACTCGACACGCAAGTCCGGCATCCAGCGCATGGTTGCGTTTGCCGTTGTCATTACGCTGATTGCGGCTGCGCTGGGATGGTGGCATTGGCAGCAGGGATGGGCGGAATTGGAAGCGCGGCTTCCGGCAAAAGAAACCCTGGCAGTGCAACCACAGTTGCATGTCCCACCCGACGCCATGGCGCAACGGGTCGTCTATCGCGTTATGCCCGAATATCCAAAGCTTGCACGACAGGCGGGAGTGCAAGGCACAGTGGTGCTGGACACCATCGTGAGTGCCGGGGGTGCTGTGACACAGACGAAGTTTGTCAGCGGTCCCGACGTGCTGTCGCAAGCAGCCATGGACGCAGTGCGGTGGTGGCGTTATGAACCCTATCTTGTGAATGGTCAACCGGCGACCGTTGAGACTACCGTGGCTGTAAACTTCCGGCTAGTGAACTAGGAGGCCAGACTTTCCGGTATCTTGACGATCGATCAGGTTGTTGACGCTTTATCCCCGGGGGAGCGGACAGCAGGACATGATCACGCAGTCCTGTCGTTAGAGACGTCGTACTATCCCGAGATCGCTCATTGATCCTGTGGCAGGGGTTTGAGTGCTATCGTGATAACAGAAGTTAGCCGCTTCCACCTTACGCAACAAGAAAGAAAGCCGCCCCGAGACGGAGCGGCATGTCTACATTTTGTTTTCAAAGCCTCTTTGTCGGCACCTTCCCCGTGCCCGTCAAGGAAACTTGCAGCGGGCTGCCGTCAACATCGATATTCATCGTCGCCGTTTCCGTCTCTGTGGAGGAGGGCGCAAACTTGGCATTGACCTCGCAACTCCTGCCTGGCTTGAGGGGCTTCGTGCAGTAGTTGTGAGCGATGAAATCGGCCGGATTTCCAGTGACGTCGGTGAACGTAATGGGACCGATCGTAACAGCGGTGGCGCTATTGTTGGTCACGGTTACATCATGATGGTTCCCAAGCCCGACCCAGGCGTTCCCGAAATTGACGATGGTCGGGGCGGCAGTCACGCCCGGCGCCCACGTAAGCGTAATCGTGCCGTCACCGCCCTGCCCCGCCCTAGCACCTAAATAGTTCCAGCCACCGTACCCCCCCAAACCCGGAAACAGCGCCCATACATCACCGGGATTGGGAAACACTTGACCGGCCACCAGATCGCCATTACCGCCGTTGCCGCCATTCGCATACGTTCCCGTGCTTCCTGACCCGCCACTGCCACCTCCTCCGCTAGTCAACGTGAGCCCTGCGTAGAAGTCGCTACCGCCCCCCCCCTCCATTGCGTCCAGAATTGCCTGTTTTACAGGTTGTTCTACCTCCTTCGTTCTGGCAATAGCCGCCTTTACCATACCCACCGCCCGCAGCCTCCGCAAGTGTTGTGGCGCTCACGGTGACTCCAAGTGAAATTGAGGAAGCAGACCCGTTATTTCCCGATGAACCAGAGGAAGAACTAGAAGAACGCAGGGTGCGGTCA
>Ga0116133_1000322_pt1 | contig 14802 bp, 7 predicted proteins | sample June2015DPH_19_2_FD_89736 | JGI IMG/M metagenome (GOLD analysis project Ga0116133, IMG submission 89736) | Peatland microbial communities from SPRUCE experiment site at the Marcell Experimental Forest, Minnesota, USA - June2015DPH_19_10 | ecosystem: Environmental > Terrestrial > Soil > Wetlands >...
CCACAGGCAATGTTACCGAACTGTATTTGACGGGGAACACCACGTTGTCGGACAGCGGCACAGTGGTGTTCGACAGCACCAATAATCAGTGGAAGGGCTATATTAACGGGGCGGGCGGCACAGTGCTGACGAATCAGTCGACCATCACAGGCTGGGGGACCGTCGGCGACGGGAACGTATCGGTCTCCAACGCCTCCAACGGCGTGATCAACTCGAACTTAAGCGGCGGCAACATTCTTCTTAATCCGTACACGGCCGTTACCTCCTCGAACGCCGGGCTCCTGGAAGCGACCAACGGCGGCACGTTGACGATGAGCAATGGCACGTGGAACAACACGGGAACCATCCAGGCTGCGGCCGGCTCTTCTGTCGTGTTGACTAGCAATGTGAGCATCACCGGTGGAACGCTGGAGTCGACTGGCACCGGTACCGTCATAAATGCTGCCAGCAACAACGTTTTCCTGACCGGCCTCACTCTGGCGGGCACTTACGATATCCAAAATAACGCTGCCACTGAAATTAACGGCACGATTACAAATAATGGCGTGATCAACCTGCAAGGTACCGGCAACACCACCGAGCTTTATGTGACGACAGCGGGGACGGGCACCGCGACGTTGGCCGGTTCAGGATCCATCGTATTAGGCACTGGCGCGGGCAACCAGCTCAATGGCGCGGGTGGAACATCGCTGATCATCGATCAAAACGTTTCCGGGGTGGGCAACATCGGCGAGGGCAATCTAACGTTGACCAATAATTCCACGATTAATGCCAACATCAGCCCGACTGTGTCGACGGCGTCGCTTTATATTCAGGCGGGAGGTGGCGGCATGAGCAATACCAAGACTCTGGAAGCCACCAATGGCGGCACCCTGATCCTGACCGGGAGCACGATCACCAATAGCTCGGCCGGTGTGATCGAGGCTGTGGGCAGCGACAGCAGCAGCAATCCCTCCACGGTAGTTCTTACTGGCAATACCACGATCATCGGAGGAACGCTGACCACCTCGGGCGCCGGAGTGATGGAGGTAGCTACCAGCAATATTGCAAATCTGACGAACCTCACCAATACGGGCACATTGAACGTGCAGAATAACGGCGAGATTCTCTCCACCGGGACGATTACGAACAACGGCACCATCACGCTACAGGGTGGGGGCAATCAGACTTACTTCTACGCCCCGAACGCGACTGTCCTTACGGGTACGGGGACGCTGGTGTTAGGCAGCACCAACAACCAGTACACGGGAAATGTTGACGGTCCCGGCGGATTCACCAACGACGAAACCATTACGGGTGCGGGAACGATTGATACCGGAGTCTTCGTCAACAATGGGACGATCAACGCCAACGTCAGCGGCCAGACTCTGGTGCTGCAATCGCTTTCGGCCGGAACCGCCAACACCAAGACGATGGAAGCCACGAGCGGGGGCACGCTGGAGCTCAACGGCTCCAGTTGGAACAACGCGGGCGGCACGATCACGGCCGGGACTAACTCCGCCGTCGACCTAACTGCCAGCGTCAGCATCACTGGCGGCACGCTGAGTACGTCGGGGACGGGGTCGCAAATTTTTGTCGCCGGCAGCAATGTGGTCTCCCTGACCGGCCTGACGAACACGGGCACGCTGAACGTGCAGAATAACGGCCAGATCGATTCCTCGGGAACGATCACGAATAACGGCACGATCACTCTGCAAGCTTCCGGTAACCAGACTTACTTCTACTCCCCGGTCGCGACCACCTTGACTGGCACGGGAACGCTAGTGATGGGCAGCACCAATGGCCAATACACTGGCAATGTTGACGTTTCCACTGGGCTTACCAACGACGAAACTATTACGGGTGCGGGAACGCTGGGTGGCGGCACATTCATCAACAACGGCACGGTTAACGCCAATGTCGGTGGCCAGACTCTGCTCATGCAATCGTTTTCGACTGCCACGAATACCAAGACGTTGGAAGCTTCCGGCGGCGGCACGATGTTGTTCAATGGCTCCGCCTGGACGAACACAGGGGGAACCATCGAAGCCGAATCCGGTTCCGCAGTGAATCTGCAAGGCAGCGTTTCCATCACGGGCGGTACGCTCACGACATCGGGCACGGGCGCGATTAATTTGCTCAACAGCAACGATGCCTACCTCACGAGCCTGACCAACAGCGGGACGCTGAATGTGCAAAACAACGCCCAGCTGAATTTCACTGGCACCATGACGAATAGTGGCACCGTCAACATCCTGGGCACCGGCAACACCACCTACTTGATCATCAACGGTTCGGTCACTCTTAATGGCTCAGGCACAATTGACCTCACTAGCACGAACGGGCAGTACACAAATGCCATCTACGGCGCAGGCACAGCGCCGATCCTGATCAGCCACAACACGATTGAGGGTGCGGGAAATCTCGGCTCTAGCAATATGGGATTCACCAACGACGGCACGGTCGACGCCAACGTGGCCGGCCAAAACCTCGCCATCAACGTGGACAGTTTGGGCTTTACCAACTGGAACGGCACGACGCACACACTCACCGGCGGCACTTACATCGCCAACGGCGGCAACATCACCTTCGCCTCTGGCGGCACTACCGGTATCACCACCTTGGCGGCCAGCGTAACCGAAGAAAACGGCGGCCAGATCCTCGACACCAGCAACAGCAATGCCAACGCTCTGGCGGGCCTGACCAGCATCACTTCCACTGGTGCGCTCACCATCGGCGGTGTGGCTTTCACCGACTCTGGCAGCTTCAGCAACGCCGGTTCGCTTACCATTCTCTCGGGCGAGAATTTCAAGGTCGGTACGCTGAGTCAGATCAGCGGCGGCACGCTGACTGCCGGAACCTACGTGCTGGATGCGAATCTTAACCTGACCGGCGCAACCCAGAACGTCACCACGAACGCGGCTACCGTAACCCTGGCGGGCGGCACCATCGAGAACGCAAATAGCACCAACGCCCTCGCTAATCTGGCTGCCAACACTGGCAAACTCACCCTGGCTAACAATGCTAACTTCACCACCGTAGGCAACTTCAGCAATACAGGCTCGTTGACTGTGAGCGGTGGCAGTTCCTTCACCCTGGGCGGAACCGGCACGCTGGCTCAGATCAGCGGCACAACTCTTTCCGGCGGCACCTTCGTCCTGGGCGGCAATCTGAATGTAGGCAGCGGCATTAACATTACGACTAACTCTTCCACGCTCACACTCGACGGTGGCACCATCGAGTCCGGCTCAACCAACGCGCTGCTCAACCTGGCGTCTAACACCAAGAGCCTCACCCTGGCCGGCAATACCAATTTCACCACCACCGGAAACTTCTCCAACACCGGAACGCTCACCGTCAACAGCGGCAGCACTTTCACCGTGCTCTCGGGCAAGTCGCTGACTAACTACCACAACACCGGGGCTGAGGCCAACACGCTGGTCGGCGGCACCTACGTCGTTGGTGGAACGCTGGCCTTTAACGCGGGCACCACTGGCGCCATCGAGACCGACGATGCCAGCATCACGCTGGAAGGTGGCGGCTTGATCGAGAACACCTCCGCCGGCGCCGCCAGCAACAACGCCCTTGTCAATTTGGCCAGCATCAGCAGCACCGGTTCATTCACCTTGGCAGAGAATGCTAACTTCACCGCCGCCGGCAACTTCACCAACAACAACAAGTTGACCATCGACAGCGGCAGCACCTTTACTCTTGCGGGATCGAACCTGCTCACCAACCTGGCCAGCGGAACTCTGACGGGTGGCACTTACACCGTGGGCGGTACTCTGCAACTCACCAGCGCCAACGGCGGCATCACCACTAACGCGGCCAACCTCACCTTGACCGGAACCACCGCCAAGATTCTCGATGGCACCACCAACGCACTGGCTGGCTTCAACAACAACACCGGCACATTCGCCCTTGCCAGTGGCGCTACGTTGACCACCGCCTCCAGCAACTTCACGAACTCCGGCACCGTGACCATCGCCAAGGGCACTACCTTGACGGTCCCCGGCGCTGCCCATAGCTACAGTCAGACCGCTGGTACCACAACGGTTGATGGTACCCTGGCGGGTATCGCCGGCGGCGCATCCATCACCGGCGGTACGATTCTGGGCGCGGGCACGATCAAGGGCAGCCTCACTGCTGGCAATGCCACCGGCAACGCGGTCACCATTAACGTCGGCGACACCGGAAAAGCTGGCCTGCTCTCGATTACCGGCAAGTACACGCAGCTAGCCACCGGCAACATCACGGGATTCATCAACGGAACCACAGTGGGCACCGGATACAGCCAGCTCAAGGTCACCGGCACAGCTGCTTTGGCAGGGACGATTAACTTCACCGTATCCTCAGCCTTCCAAGCTAGCCTCACGGTGGGTGAGACCTTTACCGTGCTGACCGCGAGCAGCGTGACCGGCACCTTCTCCGACAGCACCATCGCCATCAACTCCAGCTTCCACTTCAACGTCACCTACACCGCCACGGGAGTGGTGCTGACTGTCGCTTCCGGTCCGATAGCACCGCCGAGCGGTCCGATCGCGCCTGCAGCACAGATCGCCGCCGCGAAGCCGGCAACAGGAACGAGCAAGTCTCCAGTCCTCACCAGCGGCCTGCGGCAGCGCGTGGTTGGTACTAGCGGGATCGCCAAACCCATCCTGGTCGCAGGATTTGGAGAGTCGACCGCACACTCCAATTTGATTCTGGCGAGGACTCCAGAGCTCAACAACCTGCGTAGCTGGGAACGCGTGCCCGTGGCGCCGATTATCGCCAGGCCGATCGCTCTGGTGCATGTTCCGAGCGCGGTGAATTCGCCTTCGCTGCACAACAACGTGGCGACTCCGAAAGTAGGGTTGGCAGAGAGCCACTCCATCGGCGCCCCATCAACCCTCGCCGGTTGGATGCACAATTCCACCAATCAGCGGGTACCGGTCAAGGTCATGCTCCCATCCCTCCCCCGGATGACGCGATGATTCGATCGGGCGAGAAGCGACTATATCGAGAATGAGGGGATCATTTTGAAGAAGCAGATCGTGTGGGTCGTAGCAGTGATGTGCATGGCAGGACTGACCGCCTGTGAACGGGGTAAACGGCGAAAGGGACCGGAGATTACTACGCCCTACTCGGCCGTCCTGCTCGACAATAATCAGCTTTACTATGGCAAGCTGATGAATGCTGGTTCGAATTTTCCCGAACTGACCGACGTGTACTACATCCAAAGCCAGGTCAACCAGGAAACCAAGGCAGTGACCAGCGTGCTGGTGCGGCGCGGCAATGAAGTGCACGGTCCCGACCGAATGTTTCTGAATGAGCATCACATCGTCTTGATCGAGCCCGTGGGAACGAATTCCAAGGTGGCGCAATTGATCGAGGCCGACAAGCAAGCGAAACACTAGCTCTTCCTCCAAGTGTCCCACAAGGCACCGGTTCAAGGGTGGGGGCCCTTAGCCGGTGCCCGTTTTATCTCGGGGACCCGCACCGCCAGACCTGGCACCTGACCCCGAAGACCTGACCAAAAGTCCCGCGCATAGGGCCGCGTCCCTTGCCTAATTCTGGGTTAGAATCGAGACGCTGAAATTCAAGTTTCCCGGCCTTATCCTGAGAAAAAGATGATTCGATCTCGTCGGCGCATTTCCTTCCTTGGTAACTTCCTCCTGCTACTGCTGCTGGCGGCCGTGCTCGGGCTTCTACCGGCTTGCCGGAGTACAGCACGGGCCCGGGAACACGTCGAAAAAGGAAATCAATACCTCGCGCAAACGCAGTTCTCCTCGGCAGAGAGCGAATACCAGCAGGCGATTCAGATCAATCCTGATTTCGCCGACGCTTACTACCGCCTGGGGCTTCTCCAGATCCAGCAGGAGTATCCCACGGCCGCCAGACAATCTCTCGCGCACGCTGTAGATCTCGATCCCAAGAATCTGGATGCTCGACTGCGCCTCGGCGACCTGCTCGTCTCGTCTACTCAATATGCCGAAGCCCGCCAGCAGGCCGACGCGGTCCTTCAGCAGGACGGAAAAAATGCCGGCGCTCACCGCCTGCTGGGTCAAGTTGCGCTTCACCAGATGCAATACGTCGCTGCGGAAAATGAACTGAAGCAAGCCCTTGCTCTCGATGCGCGCGATCCGCAAACGTATGAAGTCCTGGGCCTCGCCCAGTTGCTCGATGCCGAGTACGGCGCGGCAGAAAAAAGTTTTCAGACCGCGGTCGATATCAAACCGGCCGACCCGCAGACCTACATCAACCTGGCAAACTTTTATAAGGGACAGAACGCTCCCGATCGCGCCGAACAGGTCTTGCGGCAGGGAATTGTACGAAATCCGAAAGCGGTCGAATTACCCGTGGCGCTCGCTGGCCTCTATGTGGAACACGGCCGCGGGCCCGATGCGAAACGCCTGCTGGATCAGGTGGAAGCCGACGAGAACAACTACCCGGACGGCCGCCGTGCGGTTGCCGCCTTCTATTTGGATAACGGCGACGCTGCTTCCGCACTCGACCGCTTCCGTGCTCTCGTCGACAAGAACCAAAACGATCAAGCTGCCGCCCACAAAGTTGCCGAATGCTACCTCCAGTTAGGCCGCTGGCAGGATGCCGACCAGTGGCTCGATCAGGAAGATAAAGATCGCAAAGATGCCGGTTTCCGCCTGCTGCGGGCGCGAAGTTACCTGGGAGCATTTCGCCTTCGCGAAGCCGAGACTGAACTGCACAGCCTGGTCAAAGACTCCCCGGACTTGCCCGCCGTGTATTTCTACCTGTCGCAAGTTGATTCGGCTCAGGAAGAACCCGTGCAGGCGCAACAGGCGCTCACCGATGCCCTGCGCGCCCAGCCGGGATATTTGCTTGCCCTTTTGGGTCTGGGCAACATTAGCTTGCAGCAAAACAATGCGAACGTTGCTTTGGCCTATGCCAGCCAGGTGATCGCCACCAGTTTCTGGGTTGCCGATGCTCACATTCTTGCCGGAAGCTCTTATTTGCTGCAAGGCGATCTGAATCAGGCGCGGAGAGCCTTTGAACTGGCTGCCGGATTGAACCCCCGCAGCCCCGCCGCAGAGGAGCGTTTGGGCCATGTCCTCGCCATGCGGGGCAATTACGCAGACGCGGAGAAGGCCTATGAGAGCTCGCTGGCGATTGCGCCGGATTATTCTCCGGCGTTGAGTGGCTTGGCCGAAATCCTTTCCAAAGAAGGGAAGGCAAAGCAGGCGAATGTGCGCATTGATCGCCAGATCACCGCCCAGCCCAGGTCCTTCCAGTTGTACGTTGCCAAGGCCGAATTCTGCATCGCACAGAAGGATTGGGGCTGCGCCGAGCATAGCTATCAGCAAACCTTGGCGCTGAATCCCTATTACATCAATGGCTATCTCGCTCTGGCTCACATCTATGCCGCCACCAACCGCCCCCAGAGCATGATCCAGGAGTATGAAGCCGCACGCGCCAAATTTCCGGAATATCTTCCCACCTACATTCTGCTTGCCCAGGTCTACGAATATGTCGGTAACATCGACCGTGCGCGCCAAACCTATCAGGATGCCCTCAAGGTCGATCCCAATTCCTATCAGTTAATGAGCAATCTCGCGCGCCTCTATGCCGACCATGGCGGATCGCTCACCGACGCCCTCGAACTCGCACAGAAAGCCAAAGCCGTGCAACCGGACGACCCCGCGGTCAACGATACTTTGGGCTGGATTTACTATAAGCAGGGGCTATACCGGTCTGCGGTGCCGGCGCTCGAAGCCGCAGTGGCAAAAAATCCGCAGGTTGCGAAATTTCAATTCCATCTCGGAATGGCCTATCTGGCGGCCGGACAGCCTGCGCAAGCTCACGCCAGCTTGCAGTCGGCTCTGCAATTGGGCCTTAGCCCGGAAGATACCCACTCGGCGCAGGAAGCCCTGCAGAAGACCGGTTCTTAATCCATTCAGGGCCGCCGACGGTTCTACGTTACAATCAACATAAGGGCACTCCCAACTTATCCGACAACCTGAAGGAGCACACGCCAATGTATCCGGAAATTATGGTCATCCCCATGCGCGAAGAGTTGACCCGCTTGGGCATTGAGGAACTGCGCACGCCCGAGGCGGTCGACCGCGCCTTGGCGCAGCCGGGTACGGCACTGGTGATCGTGAACTCCATTTGCGGATGCGCCGCCGGCCGCATGCGTCCCGCCGTTCGCATGGCGCTCGAGAAGGCCACACACCCCGACAAAGCGTTCACCGTGTTCGCCGGGCAAGATAAGGAAGCCACCGAACGCGCCCGCGGATATTTCACCGGGCAACCGCCGTCCTCGCCTTCCGTCGCCATTCTCAGCGACGGTCAGCTCGTCTACATGATGCCCCGGCGCGACATCGAATCCCGCGAAGCCCCCGCCATCGCCGCGGATCTGAAGACGGCTCTCGACAAATTCTGCGCCAGACCGCTGGCGGCACAATAGCCTTTGTAGAGATGTAGCTTGCTACGTCCTTATGCCGACGCGATGCTGCGGTAGACCTATTTCTTCGCCGCCGGGCTCACAATAAACGACTTCACCACGATCCCATTCGGCTGCAGCCCCACCGGAATCATGGTCAGAAGCGAATACTCGGTCGGCTCCAGCTTGCGCGGCGTCCGCTTCTGGATCACCGTGACATCGCCCGCTTGCGTGTCCAGCACCAGAAGATATCTCTGATCCTGTGACAGCGCCAAGCCATCCGGACGGCTTCCCACCGCCATGGTCCAGATCCGCTTTCCCACGTCAATGTCGTAGACGGCAACGCTATCGGATCCGAAATTGCTGACATATAGCCGCGAGTTATCGCGCGTGATCACCCCGCGAGTGGGATGTTGTCCCACCAGCGCGCTGCTGCCTACTTCGTCATTCCCCGTCTCGATGATCGAAATGCTGTCGGAATCAAAATCGCACACCATCAGCTCACCGCCATCCGGTTTCAGCGCAAGACTCACCGGCGTTCGCCCCACATCCAGCAGCGCCAGCACTCGGTCACTCGTGACGCCGTTGCTCTTCTTGCCGCTCTCCAACGCAATCGACGCCACTTGCGACGAGCCCGAACACGCAACAAACGCTTTGCTGGAATCGGGCAGGATGACGATATCTTCCGGCTGCTGGCACACCGCTAACGTCGTCCGCACACGCAGCAGTTTGGCATCAATCACCGAAACCGTGTTGTCCCCTCGGTTCGACACCACCACGGTCTTGCCATCGGGCGAAACCCGCGCCAGTCCCGGCGCACCGCCCACACGCACATTGCCCACCAACACCCGCTTCTCCAGATCGATCACCGAAACATTGGCCGATCCTGAGTTCGCCACATACGCCCGCTTGCCATCTTCCGAGACGTCGATAAAATACGGCCTGCCGTGAACTCCAATCGTGGCCACCACTGCGTTCTTCTCGGCATCAATCACGCTTACGTTGTTCGACCCGGTATTCACTACGTAGATTTCATTCTTCTTGCTGTTAGCCGCAACCCCGGTCGGCCCCATGCCTACGACAATGGTCTTTGCCAGCTCAAACGTCCGCAAATCAATCACGCTGACCGTGTTGCTCTTGCCATTGGTCACGTAGGCATACTCGCGATACGCCGGCCCATAATCGGGGAGCGTCTGCTCGCGGAAGTACCACCAGCCGAGCCCAACCAGCAGTGGAATCAGAACAATGAGGATGAGGAGTTTTCGCAAGATGAAGATGAAGCTTGCTTCACTGAAAACTTAAGATTACCAGAGAGCAGTCTCTACCCAGTCGCAGCCTAACGGGGCAGCGCTTCTACCACGTTTTTCTGGATAGTTTCCTGAGACGCCGACCGTTCCTTCAATTCGCTGGTCAACGATGTAGCCTTCTCGTCGGAGACTCGAATCTCTCCATCGAGCACCACCGTCAACTTGCCCGAACCCGTCCCGTCGAATTGCGCACGCTGCAGCGTGGCATAGCCCAGTGCTTCCGGTGGGAGCGCTGTTTTGAAGTCGCCGCCCTGGCGCACGATGGAAAGAAGCGTCTCCGTAACTTTGTCGCGCAAAACTTCTCCCAACGAACCCGAGCGCAACAACTCGCCGACCATTCCCTCCGCATCGATGCGCCCCATCTCCGGCACCAATCGCAACCTGCCGTCTTCGCTCACCGCCGGCGTCAACTTCACTTCGATGCTGGCGTTACCTTCCGCCATCTCGCTGCCCGGTCCCTTGCCAAAGCACGCCCAGCGCTCAAAGTGCAATTGCACGACCACCAGGCTCGCTGGCGCTGCCGGAGTGAGAGCCGCGTTCCGAATCGCAATCTGCTCTCCGCAACGGTCCGCTTTGTCGAGGCCGCCGCGAAGGACCTCCGTAATTTCGTGCTGCAGGTCCGACAAATCCGCTGTCAGTTCCAGTTTGAATGTGTTCTGCCCGCCTTCCGCCACGCCTTTGGAAACCACTCCAGAGGTGACGATCTCGATCGGCTGGTTCGCGAACCGGATCGAGTTCTTCACCGGCGGAAGGTTGAACGCGACGTCCTGCCGGTTGTTGGCAGCCCCAATGCTCATCTCCTCGCCCAGATCGAGTTGCTCGTGCTGAAAAATTGTGAGCGCATGCTCCAGGCTCTGCGCTGAACTCGCCACCTGCGGACCCACCACCTTCCCTTCAACTACCGCATCCAACACCTTGGCCTGCTGCGCCAAATCGGAATCTTCCTTGACCAGCCTCTTGCTGATTTCCTTCAGCCCGGATTTCTGTGCATCCGAGAATCCGTCCATAAAGTTCTTGTTTTCAGTTCGCGCTTTCTCGATCGCCTGCGCCAGCGCCGCAGCGCGACTCCCAACTTCCGACGCATTCCCCTCTTTACCAAGCTGTCCCGTTAAGCCTTGCAATTCCGTGCTGGCGGTTGCCGTGGTCTTCAGCATTGCCACATACGCGATGATCTGTTCGCTGGTCGCCTGCACTGCCAGCACCTGATGAAAATCCTTCAAGTCGTCTTTCTGATCCACGCCGCTCGCGTGGTTCCCTCCGCTCAATCCCCCTCCGCCCGCAACGCCGCCGCCAACGTGCCCACCGCCGCCACCGTGCTGGGCAAACACTTCGCACGGATACGCCAGCAATGTCGCTCCCAAAATGATTGTCCTCAGCCTTAAACTGCGATCTCTGCGAATCATAAGACAGTTTCTCACTAAGTTGAGCAATCTCCTAAAACGCTTTCATCTTGAGCGGAGTGGCTGCTTTCCAGCGCCTCTCCAGCTTGGCTCAGGTCCAGGAAAAACTCCATCGACTTTACAGTTCTTTGCACAAACGGCAAGAACTTAATGTCTGTTGAACGCCGAGTTTACTGGCACTGAAAACGCCGCTTATTGCGCAAGACCAGAAGACGGGTCCGCATACGACACCACCTGAGCCTTGACCTGCGTGTGATCTAACCGGAAATCGACCCTAATTCTGGCCCGATCCTCGACTGCCTTGCCATCCTTCTGAGCAGGATAGAAGCGCCATTTGCGGATGGCCTGAATGGATGCAGCCGCCAGCAGTGGATTGCCCTCCAGCACTTTGAGATCCTTGACCTTCCCATCAGTGCCGACGTCCACGTCCAACCGCACCAGTCCCTCCGTCTTCTCCTGGCGCGCCTTCTTCGGATACTTTGGCAAGTGCGAGTCTGATTCGTGGGCCATCGACTCCGCGTGGATGATCGTTGGTACAAGGGCGTGAGCGGTTGTGTTTGCCGCCGCGAGATCGGCCGCGTCCGGGTTGTAATAGAAATGAAAGCGCAGCGCGAGATAGCTGCCCTTGAATTCCTCCGGTAAAGAGGGAAATGGACTAGAGGCTGCAATTCCGGCCCACGCCGCCCGGTCCATCGGTATATCCCCACTCGATGACACAAGCTTCATGCCCGCCACTTTCCCGTCCTTCGTAACGGCGAACTCAATAGCGAGCTTGCCCTTTTTTTGTTGCACAGATTCCGGGATCACGGAATACCAATTACGGCGAACAGTGGGCAGGACCGCGTCCCGCAAATAAGGGCCGAAGTCTACGCCCTGCGTGTCGGTGAGAACCTCAACCGGCCCATACCCCGGTCTGGCCTGCTCCAACGGCCCTGCCTTTGAACCTTTGACCGCTATCTGACCGGCAGAATCTCGGCTCACGTTCAGCCCCGGCGGTTCTTCTCGTTCCGTCTGGGCCCATGCGTCGGCCACCACAAGAAGACTTAAGGAAACGTAGAAACAGAAACGAAGTATCCTGCTCACACCATCCCTCTAAGAGCGACGCCCTACTTCACCCCCACCGTCTCCCGAACCCCAATCCCTGGCACGGTCCTCCCCACCACCCCCGCAATCTGCCGCACCTGCACCATCAACTCATCGAACTGATCGGGGAACAGCGACTGCGGTCCATCCGACATTGCCTCATCCGGCTTGTTGTGCACTTCCACCATCAATCCATCCGCGCCCACGGCAACCGCCGCGCGGGACAGTGGCGTAACCTTATTCCTTTTGCCCGTCCCATGGCTGGGATCGACAAAAATCGGCAGATGGCTCAACCGCTGGACCGCTGGCACCACGCTCAGGTCAAGCGTGTTCCGCGTGTGGTCGGCAAAGGTCCGCACCCCACGCTCGCACAGCGCCACCTTGTAGTTGCCTTCGCTCAAAATGTATTCCGCCGCCATCAGAAATTCTTCCAGCGTGGCCGACATGCCGCGCTTCAGCAGCACCGGCTTGGTCGCTCTCCCGGCTCGCTTCAGCAGCGAAAAATTCTGCATGTTGCGCGCCCCAATCTGGATCACATCCGCATACTCCTCCACCAGATCAAGCGATTCATTATCAATGGCTTCCGTAATAATCTTCATCCCATACTGCTGCCGGATCTCGGCCATAATCCGCAGCGCTTCCTCGCCCAGCCCCTGAAACGAATAAGGAGAAGTCCGCGGCTTGTACGCTCCGCCGCGAAAGAACTGCGCCCCCGCCCGATGCACCCGCTCTGCTACGGCAAATGCCTGCTCGCGGCTCTCGATGGCGCACGGTCCCGCCACAATCGCCAGCCCCGTCCCGCCCATCGTTGCCTCAGTCCCGGCAAAGCGGATCACCGTGTTCTCCTCTTTAACATCGCGGCTCACCAGCTTATAGGGCTTCGAAACCTTAATCACTTCCTGCACGCCCGCCATTTCTTCCAGCGTGCCCTGTTCCACTTCGCCCTTGTTTCCGGTGATGCCAATCGCCGTCCGCTGCGCTCCGGGCATGGCATGCGCCCGGTATCCCAGCTTCTCAATCTTCTGGCAAACCAGCCGCACCTGTTCTTCCGTAGCCTGCGCCTTCATGACGACTAACATAGATTCCCCTTTTTCGGACCGTCACAGCCCATGTGGGCACAGCCGCCCCGGGTGCCCAGCTCTGCTCGTTTGGGGACGGGTACTCTTGCCCGTCCAGGTCGAGCGAAGCTCGCTTGCTCTTCTCGCAACCTGCTCAACAGCGAGCCCCTCAAGTCTACCTTCGCCCGCTCCTGCACCGCAAACCGTGCACCTGAGGACTCGCCTATGGCCCACTCCGCCGGAAAACGTACAGATAGGCGCGATCTCCCCACAAGTGTTCCGGATCTCCCGCAACCGCCACTTGGTCCACCACCTCATAGTTGCGGTGAGCATAGGCCCAGGCCGCCTCAAGAAATTCCCGGTTTTCTTCCAATGTTACTTTCGTCCCCCAGGAGCGCGCGACGTCGGCGTAGACCATGAATCTTGGCCGTGCCTCCTGAATTTCCCGCATCATGTCATCCCGCATTTGCCCGGCGAACTTCTGCTTCTCCATCAGCGGATATGCATACAGATAGCCGCTGGCGCAGTGCCGGGCGGAATAAAAGCAAATCTCCGGCTCGGAGCCGAAGAGTCCAATCGTGTCCTGCTCCGATGAGTGCGCCTTGATGAAGCTGCCCACCTCCACCGCCTGCAGGAACGGATCCTGCCTGAATATTTTCTGACCAAGAGACGCGGGATCGAGGTGAAAGAACTTCTGGTACTCGGCGCGCGCGGAGATCGCGAATACGACCGCAAAGTACAGCACTGGCAGGCAGACGACAAACCTGCCCAGTCGTCTCTCCAGCAAGCCTTCTCGCGCCGCGCTCACGGCAATTCCCGCACATAGCGCAGCCGCCGGCAGCAGCAGGATGAAGTAGTGCGGACGAAAGTAAAGCCCAGGGCAAACCGCCAGGCAGGAAAACAAAGCGAAGCTTGTCACGAACCCTCCGCGCGCCCGAGCCCAGCGGCTCCAGAGCGGGGCCGCAAGACCAACTGCAACGATCTCCCAGATCACGAAGGGACGCACGACCCACGGAAGCGAGGCGCGCAGCATTGGCCAGGCTTCCGGCAGAGTTGCGAGCGAACCGTATTCCCGCGCATACGACCAGGTCCAAAACCAGAAGCTAGGAAAAACTCCAGCGCGGAAAAGTATCAGGCACGTCAGCCCAAAGGGTAATACCACCCCAGCCAACAATGCGCCCCCCCGCACCGCAACCTTTTTCCACGGGAATGGACGCTTCCATTCCCGCCACAGCCAGTAAAATCCTGCGAAAACCGCAAACAAAATTCCCGGCTGTTTCATCAGAAACGCCATCCCCAGACACAGTCCGCTGCCAAAGAAAAGACCGATGCGCCCGGTTTCAATGGCATGAAGTAACAGCAGAATCCCGGCCAGCGCCGCCAGCATCACAAAGTGCGTCGCGTGTCCGTAAATGCCCAGCACCGCCGGTCGGCAGGAGAGAAAACTGTAAGTCATCCCCGCCACTGCGGCCGCCAGCGGCCCGTAGAGATATTTCCCCAGAAAAAAAACTAGGATCGTTGCCGCAACATTGACCAGCAGCAATCCCATCCGAATTCCCGAGGCTGTCTCCCCGAAC
>Ga0116133_1000335_pt1 | contig 14598 bp, 10 predicted proteins | sample June2015DPH_19_2_FD_89736 | JGI IMG/M metagenome (GOLD analysis project Ga0116133, IMG submission 89736) | Peatland microbial communities from SPRUCE experiment site at the Marcell Experimental Forest, Minnesota, USA - June2015DPH_19_10 | ecosystem: Environmental > Terrestrial > Soil > Wetlands...
AACGCTGACCACACTGCACAGCTTCGAAGGAGCCGACGGCGCCAGCCCGTTCGACGCGCTGATCCAGGCCACCGACGGGAATTTCTACGGGACAACCACTCAGGGCGGGACCAGCACCGCCTGCTCGTTTGGCTGCGGCACGGTCTTCAAAATCACCCCCGCCGGAACGCTGACTACGCTGCACAGCTTCGAGAGCACGGACGGGAGCAGTCCCTACGCGGGGTTGATCCAGGCCGCCGACGGAAATTTCTATGGGACAACGAATGGCGGCGGGGCCGACGGCGACGGCACAGTCTTCGAAATTACGGCGAGTGGCACGCTGAGCACCGTGCACAGCTTCGACCACACTGACGGCGACGAGCCTTTCGCGGGGTTGGTCCAGGACACGAATGGGACTTTCTACGGGACAACAGAGTTTGCCGGGAATCACAATGGCACAGTCTTCAGCGTGGCTGTGGGCCTGGCGCCGTTTGTGGAAACGCAGCCCACCTCCGGCAAGGTGGGAGCAGCCGTCAAGATACTGGGAACCAATCTGTCGGGCGCAACCAGTGTCTCTTTCAACGGAACCGCAGCGACGTTCACGGTTTTGTCGAAGTCCGAAATCACCACCACGGTTCCGGCCGATGCGACTACTGGAAAGGTCGAAGTGACAACCTCCAAAGGCACGCTCAAGAGCAACACGAAATTCCGCGTCACTCCGTAATGACTTGGCGCTTGTTCAGAAACAAGGGGACGCGGCAGCCGTCCCTCGGGGGAGGCCTTCTAGAAACTATCCTTCGCCGATGACGCGCGTTCCGGCTTTAACTCGCGCAAGAGCAGACGCACCAGCATGCCGTCGAAGCGGGTCCCACTCATTTTGGCGAGCTCTTCGAGGGCTTGGTCCGGAGTGCGAGCGGCAGCGATCGACTGCTCGGTCAGCATGTTGGCGTAAGCATCGGCGAGGCCGATAATGCGGGCCCACAAGGGAATCTGCTCACCCTTCGCGCCATCGGGGTAGCCCGAGCCGTCGAAACGCTGGTGATGATGTTCTATGGCCTGGCGCATCATGGCGCTGTGGGGCAGGACGGCGGCGATCTCGGCGCCGACGCGGGCGTGCATCCGCACCAGGAAGAATTCGTCGTCGTTGAGTGGTCCGGGCTTATTCAGGATGCGCTCCGGGACGAAGATCTTGCCGACGTCGTGGATGCGCGCGGCGTAGACCAGGTCGGCGGTTTCTTCCGGAGGCAAGTGGAGTGCCCGGGCAAGGACATCCGTATAGCGCGCCACCAGGTCGCCGTGGCCTGAGGTGTGCAGTTCGCGGGATTCGGCGGCCCGGCTGAGGACTTCGATCGATTCCTTGAGCAGCGGGACATTGCAGTCTTCTTCGCCGCCACAAAGCTTGACCAACATGGAAGTTAGTTCTTCGAGATGTTCCGGGCCGTTGTGCTCGCGCTGCAGAAAGCCCTCGATATAGGAGGAGATCTGCTGGCGCTGCGGAGCAAACTCCTCGCCCCCGGAATATTCCTCGGCCGCAGAGACCATATTGCCGCCTGAACGTTTCGAAACATACATGCCGGCATCGGCGACGCGGATGATGTCCTCAATGGAGAAACCGTGCATTGGGAAACTAGCCACCCCGAAGCTGCCGGTGATGTGGTGTTCGCTGAGCATGGGGTCGGTGGTGATCCACTGGCGCAAGCGTTCGGCCAGCACCTGAGCCTGCTCCGGGCCGGTTTCAGGCATGAGGATGATGAACTCATCTCCCCCGTAGCGGGCTACTACGTTCGATTGCCGGGACTTCTGTTCCAACAGCCGTCCGACCCGAGCCAGCACCAGGTCGCCTTCGAAGTGGCCCATGGTGTCGTTTACTTCTTTGAACTTGTCCAGGTCGATCAGGACGACGGAGAAGGGCCGTCCGGAGCGCGAGGCGCGCTTCCACTCGGCGGAGAGGGCTTCCCAGAAGAAACGGCGGGTCTTGATTCCGGTCAGGCCATCGGTGATGGACTGCTGTTGCAGCTTCTGGAAGACGAAAGCATTGTGCAGGGCGGTGGCCAGCAGGTCGGCGAGGGTGTTGAGAATGAGAACGTCCTGCGGGGAAAACGCTTTGTCGTTGCGGCTTTCGATGTTCAGCGCGCCCAGCAGGGTCTCGCCGTAGTTGATCGGAATGCAGAGGACGGAGCGGGACTCCGCCAGAATCGCGCCTATCTTGCCTTCCACGCCGTTGTGCACCAAGGCCCGCTCGCCGGTACGCGCTACTCTTCCGAGGATTCCGATACCCAAGGGAATTCGTTTGCCCATGGCATGCGCGGTGGCGCCCGCTTCCGCCTTAATCTCGATCTCCTTGGTGCCGTAATCGAGCAAGCCAATGCCAATGTGATCAAAGCTGAAGTTCTTTTGGATTTCTCCCACAATCTGGCCCAGCATGTCCACAGGATCGTCGCTCGAAATGGCAGTGCGCGAAATATTGTTGAGGAATGCCAATTGCCGGGAACGCCGTTGCTCCTCTGCGAACAACCGGGCGTTCTCCACCGCAACCGATACCTGTCCGGCAGCGGTCACCAGCACGTCGAGGTCGCGCTGTTCAAATACGAATTCCCGCTCGGTGCTCATGGCGACCATAATGCCCGCCGGCCGGTTGCCGAGCAGGATGGGCACCGCACACATGCACTTGGCGGGATGCTCGGGCCGGTAGGTGATGCCCAAGCGGGTCCGCGTCTTCTCCAATTCCGACCTTATCAGCAACGGCTGGCCCGTCCGGATCACATACTCGGTGAATGCGTTTTCCAGCTTGCGCGACCGCTTGGGCAGAATACGATCGTCCTCGACTTCAAGCTCAAAGCGGATTTCATCCCCTTCCTGGAAGGCAATGTAGAAGTTGCTGGTGTTGAAGATCTGTCCCAACTCGGTATGGATGGTGCGGAGCACTTCATCCTGATCCAGCCGGGAGCTGATGGCCTGGCCGATCTCGGTGAGCAGTTCATACTCCTGGGTACGGCGATGAGCGTCGTGCGCGATCACGTAGTTTTCGACGGTGAGTCCGAGTTGCAAGGCCAGTCCCACCATAAGACGCGGCCCGGAAGTCCCGAACGCCCTGCGCTGGGCATGAGGAAAGAGAATGACGCCGAATGCGTGATCGCGGGTTTGCAGGCTGACGGCCGTGAGATTGCGAATCTCCGCGTTCTTGAGTACCTGCTTAAGCTCGGCGAATGTGCCGGCCGATGCCAAGGGCAACGGCTCCGCCATGTGGGCCACGTCATGCACTGTGAAGAGCCCACTGTGCCGGTAGGCGAGGTCGGAGATGTACTCTCCCGCGCCACTGCTGGTTAAGGTTTCCAGGAACTCTGGAGAGAATCCCAGCGCCACAGAAGGAAGCAGGTCGCGCCAGCGCTGCGTGATGTAAATGACGGCGCGCCGCGCGGACAAAGCGCCGGCCAAGCGCTCCAGAGCCGATTGCATACTGGGCCGCAAATCGTCGGCCGAGAGCAAGCGCCGCGGATCGGCGCCCAACGTGGACAAGGCCAGCGTATTCTCCTGCACCGCGTTGCGTTCGTTTTCAAACAGCACCATCACCATCGCGATGCCCAGCAGCATCTGCGGCACGGGGCCGAGCACGTGACCGACGCTGCCAAACATCTCCATCCACGGATTGTTGGACTGAATGGAGGCCAGCAGCACGGCCCAGAGCGCTAACGAAAAAGCCAGCAGTTGGAAGGCGACCGAGCCCTTGCGGTGCGCGTGCAAATAGAAAGCCGCCGAACAATACAGCAGCACCGCGCTCAGAAAAAACAACCCCAGGCTCAGCGGACGCTCGCCGGTCCGAAGTCCGCTGGCCAGCAGATGAACCCGCAAATCGACGCAGGCGGTCGCAATTCCGGCTAAAACCAACGCTCCGTCATACCAGCGGAAGCGGAAAGACTCGCGCATCAGGCGGGTCGAGACGAAGATGCACATCGCCATCGCGACCGTGAACAAAGAGCTAAGAAAGAACGCAGCCAGTGCCGGCGGCCGGAAATAGCGGAACGCGTCCAGCGCATAATGGATGGAATAGCAGGCCCAGGCAATCTGCCAGGCGCGGAAGTAGGCCTGGCGGCTCTGCTGGTAGAGATAAGTAAATAGCAGGCACAGCAGCAAGGAGACAACGCCTGGAATGATGACGATGCTGGTGGCCATGCTATTCATGAGTCCCGGTGAAGAGTTCCCTGGTAGATCTGGGTCAGCGAAGTTGGGAAGAATCTAATGGCCTAATGTTTTCACAGCCAGGGCTGTGAACACAACAGGATTTAAGTACACTGTCCTGAACCTAAAAATGTTTGGAATCAGTTACTTATCCAAGGGGACGGTCTTGTGGTTCGCTTGACGATACTTTTCTCGTCCCCATACCATCGAAGCTTCGCCACCTATGCCTGACGCCATTCATTCCAAAGCATCCGAGACGCGCGTGCGCTTTGCGCCTTCGCCTACCGGTTTTCTGCACGTGGGCAGCGCCCGCACATTCATTTTCAACTGGCTGTATGCGCGTCACAACGGCGGCGCCATGATTCTCCGCCTCGACGACACCGACGTTGAGCGCAACACGCAAGCCTCGGTGGATTCTATTTTCGACGGATTTAAATGGCTGAGCGCCGACTGGGATAAACCAGGCTGGGACGAAGAGTACAAACAATCCGAGCGCATCGAATTGCATCGCAAGACCGCGTGGACGATCTTCGAGAAAGGCCTTGCCTACCGCGACTTCACTCCCGCCCACACCGGCGACGGCGAAAAATCCGGGGCGCAGGGAACCTGGCTGTTCAATCCCGGAGCGCGCGAACTTTCACGCGCGGAAAGTGACCGCCGCGCCGCCGCGGGCGAGCCGTTTGCGTTGCGTTTTCGCGTGCCGCGTGAAGGCGGGCAGGTGGTGCGGTTTGCCGACGCAGTGTACGGCGAACAGCTGAAGGCCGCTGCCGACATTGAGGACTTTGCGCTGCTTCGTTCCGACGGCATGCCGACCTACCACCTCGCCTCCTGCGCCGACGATGCCGATTTGCGCATCTCTCATATCATCCGCGGCCAGGACCATCTCACCAACACCTTCAAACACGTCTTAATTTTCGAAGCTGCCGGCTTCACGCCGCCCCAGTTCGCCCATCTGCCGCTGTTGGTTGCACCCGACGGGACCAAGCTTTCCAAGCGACGCCACGGTCCGGTCGTCAGCGTCACCACCTACCGCGACGCCGGATTTCTGCCTGAGGCCTTCATCAATTTTCTCTGCCTGCTGGGCTGGTCGCCTAAAGATGACCGCGAGAACATGTCTTTGCAGGAACTCACCGACGCCTTCTCGCTGGAAGGCATCAATCGCTCGAATGCGGTGGTGAACTTCAAGGAACCGGCGACGACTCCGGAGGAGATGTTCGATCCGAAAGCAGTGTGGCTGAATGCCGAGCATATTCGTGCTTTGCCGGTGGAGGATTTGAGCAGCCGGCTGCTGCCGATCGTGCGTGAGGCGGGATTTAATGTAGACGCCGCGAAGATGCTGCGGATCACGCCGCTGATCCGCGAGCGCATTAAGTTACTGCGCGACGCGCTCACCGCCGCCGACTTCTTCTTCGTGGACCAACTGCCGCCTTACGACCCGGCCGAACTTATTCCGCAGAAGGGCGACGCAGCCATGGCGCTGAAGGTTCTCACGCGGGCCCACGAAGTGCTGGCGAAGGCTGAGTTCAAACACGATCCGCTGGATCAGGCGCTGCGCGCCGCCGCACAGGAGTTGGGAGTCAAGGCGGGACAGATGTTTCAGCCCATTCGCGTGGCGGTCTGCGGGCGCAAGAATGCGCCGCCGCTGTTTGAGACGCTGGAAGTGCTGGGAAGGGAGACGACGCTGGCGCGGATCGAGCAGGCCATCCAGAAATCCGGCAGTGTCGGACTGTGAACTCCTCGCAGCGATAGGCTGCCTGCGATAAGATCAAAGGGTAATGAATCCATCGCATCCCGCAAGCGAAGCTGGAGAAAAAGCTGTGGCTGCCTCGCCGTCGTCTGCTTCGTCGAACTTCGTCCGCGACATCATTCTCGAGGACCTGAAAACCAATAAGCACAATGGCCGCGTGCAGACGCGCTTTCCTCCCGAGCCGAATGGCTATCTGCACATTGGACACGCCAAGGCGATCTGCATCGATTTTGGACTGGCCGACGAATTTGGCGGACATACGAATCTTCGTTTCGACGACACCAATCCGGAGAAGGAAGAGACCGAATACGTAGAGTCGATCAAGGCCGACGTGAAGTGGCTTGGATTCAACTGGGACGGGCTCTTCTACGCGTCCGATTATTTCGACCAGCTCTATGAGTGGGCGATCAAGCTCATCAAGGACGGCAAGGCCTACGTTGACGACTTAACCGCCGAGGAGATTCGCAAGCATCGCGGAACGCTTACTGAACCGGGCAAGGACAGTCCCTATCGCAACCGTTCGGTGGAAGAGAATCTGGATTTGTTTGAGCGCATGCGGGCCGGCGAATTTCCCGATGGCTCGCGCACGCTGCGGGCGAAGGTCGACATGGGCTCGCCGAACCTCAACCTGCGCGATCCGGTGATGTACCGCATTCTGCACGCCGAGCATCACCGCACCGGCAACAAGTGGTGCATTTATCCGATGTACGACTACGCGCACGGGCAGTCGGACTCTATCGAGCGGGTCACGCACTCGATCTGCACGCTCGAGTTCGAGGACCATCGCCCGCTCTATAACTGGTTCATCCAGCAACTCGACATTTTTCCCTCGCGGCAGATTGAGTTTGACCGCCTGAACCTTACCTACACGCTGTTGAGCAAGCGCAAGCTGCTGCAGTTGGTGCAGGAAGGACGGGTGAGCGGATGGGACGATCCGCGGATGCCCACGCTGGGTGGAATTCGCCGCCGGGGCTATACGCCGGAGGCGGTGAGAAATTTCTGCGGCGCGATTGGCGTCTCGAAGACGACGGGATCGATCGAGCTGGCCATGCTGGAACACTTCGTGCGCGAGGATTTGAACAAGCGCGCGCCTCGGGTGATGGCGGTACTGCGTCCTCTGAAAGTGATCATCGACAACTATCCCGAGAATCAAGTCGAAGAGATGGATGCGGTGAATAATCCCGAAGACGCGAGCGCCGGCATGCGGAAAGTGCCGTTTTCGCGCGTGCTTTATATCGAGCGGGACGACTTCCGGGAAGATCCGCCGAAAGGATACTTCCGGCTTTCGCCGGGGCGCGAGGTGCGCCTGCGCTACGGATATTTCATTACCTGCAAGAGCGTGGTGAAGAACGACAAAGGCGAAGTGGTGGAGGTGCATTGCAGCTACGATCCGGCAACGCACGGCGGTAACGCTCCCGACGGGCGCAAAGTGAAGTCGACAATTCACTGGGTATCGGCGGCGAATGCGATTGATGCCGAGGTGCGGGTTTACGAGACTTTGTTCAGCAAGGAAGATCCCAGCAAAGTCGAGGAGGGCGGGGATGTCTTGGACAATCTCAACCCGAACTCGCTCGAAGTGATCGCGGACGCGAAGATCGAGCCATCGCTGGCCAACGCGGCGGCGCGCAGCCGGTATCAGTTTGAGCGGCTGGGATACTTCTGCGTCGATCCGGACTCGAAACCCGGGAAGCTGGTGTTCAATCGCACGGTGGCGCTGAAGGATACATGGGCGAGGGTGGAGAAGAAGCAAGGCAAGGGTTAAGATCTCGCCAAAAACAAAGCCCCGAGCGTGAATTCCACTCGGGGCACTAGCCCGTCAAGCTGCGGGTATACCAGCAGACTGTCAGACTTTCGACAATAATGGCGACATTTCAGTGACCTGCAGGCGGAAGAACCTCGGAACCTACCAAGCCAAACGTAAGGGAGACGATCTTTTAATCTACGGCAGGGAGGGAACGGTCAAATATCAGATCGGCGAAGGACAGTGGTAGTGATGATGACAAGATTGTGCCAAGGTAAATTTAGCGCCGAGACTGTCGGGCGTATAAAGCAGGAAGTAATAGAAAGTCGCACCACCTTGGTGGGAAAGTGCGAGACCTGCAAATGCAGGCGGAGAGCAAGCACGGAGAATGGCTGCCAAAGACACATCGCGCGGCGGTACGGCGTTCTTCTAGCCCTGGCAAGCGCATGAGCAAATAGGGCCGCACCCAATAGATCGGGGAAAAAGCAAACCCCGAGCGTGTCTTCCACTCGAGGTCAGCATATCTGCCTGTCAAACTTCAACCCTATTATCGGAAAGGGCCAATCGGAAGTCAAGATTACTTGAGGAGCCTGCCTGTCAGAGACTCCTCGTCAGCTTCCCCTACCGAAACCAGGGAATGCTGTGGACCCGACGGGATTCGAACCCGCACCTTCGAGCTTGACAGGCAGATATGCTACCGATTACACCACGGGCCCAGAGATCAGGTTAGAGGCGCAGTTGAGTGGCAAACAAGGCTATACGGGACCCGATCTTGAGGTGACGTTCCGTTTCGGAACCCGCTAGTTATGCACGTGCGGGCTTTGCGCCGGGTTGGCCTTGTGCTCGGCCGGCTCTTTCACGACCTTCACTTCAAAACTCACAGGCAGGGTTTTCGGAGGATAGCAGGCGGCATTGTCGCAGGCCTGGTAACGCAGCACGCCGTGCATCACATATCTTCCGGGCACGACCGAGTGCATCGGATGCACCCCGACGGCGATGGTGAAGTCTCCGCTATAGACACTCAGCTTTTCATCGGGCGAGAAGGGGAAACTCGCATCCTCGCCGACAGGGTATTCAATCTTTCCCAGGATGATGTCGGTGGGCAGGTCCATTTTCAGAGAGGTTGGAATGAGGAACTCGGATTTGGGAGTGTTCGAGTTGATGTGGTAGCCGCCCGGGATGCGAAAATTCAGGTTGACCATGGTTTGCTGGGCGCGCTGAGCGGTGACCAGCGGCACTGCGCCGAACGTGAGGGACGGAGCTTTGCCCAAGGTTTGCGCAGACGCGAAATTCGCGACCGCGAAAAGGACGAGCGGGACGCATAGGCGTGCCGCGCTGAGAGTGCCGAAATTTTGCCGCTTGGTTGGTTGGATCGTCATCGCGCAACCGAAGTTTTCTCACTCTTTTCTAAAGTCGAGGCTTGACTCGCGGCGGGGCGGGTGTTGAGGGCTCTCTTGATCGCGTCCTCGATTTCAGACTTGCCCCTGAGTCCGATAATCTTGTCCATGATTTTGCCGTCGCGCGTGATTAAGAAGGTTTCCGGCAATGCGGGGACGCCGCCATACTGATCGCCGACCGAATCTTTGCCAATCAGGATGGGATAGTTCACGCCCAAATCTTTGGCGAACTTGCCGATGTCTTCCTTGCTGGCGTCGTCCATGGCGACGCCGACGATCTGCAATCCCTCGGAGCCGTATTGATTCTGCAGGTCGACGAACCAGGGCATTTCGACTTTGCAGGGGCCGCACCAGGTCGCCCAGAAATTGAGCAGCACGGCTTTGCCGCGAAGGTCGGAAAGACGCATGGTTTTGCCGTCGAGCGATTCGAGGGAGAAATCGGGAGCCAGGCTCGATTGAGTGAGGTGAGGCGCCGAGGCTGCGCTGCGCCGCGCCTGATGATAGCCGAAGTACAGCATGAGCGCGACCACGAATGCCACGACTACGAGGGCGACAGGACTACGCGTCGCCTTGTGGGATGGTTGTGGGGGCTGCGGACTGGGCGGAGTCTCCTGTGACGCCGATGGCGACGCGGGAGGGCCAGACGATGACCCGGTGCTCTGCGTGTGTTCAGCGGCTCCTGGTGACGTTTCCATTTGCAAACTCCTTTTCAGAACAACCAAATCGTAGAACTAGAAATAGGCTACTTTATTCTCCCACCGCGCCTATAAGGCAAAGCGATTCAGGAACGAGAGCCAATTCGAAATCAGGGTGAAGCGTCCCAGCACCAGCAAAATTCCCAAGCCGATCAGCAAGGCGCCTGACGCCACTTCCAGGGCGTGCATGTGCGAGCGAAAGCGGCTGTAAAACTTGAGAAAGCGCTCCATCAAAAGCGATGTCAGCAGAAACGGTACGGCCAGTCCAAGCGAATAGACCGCGAGCAGCAGGATCCCCTTTACCAAAGTATCTTGTTCTCCGGCGATGGTCAGGATCGTCGCGAGGATCGGTCCCAGGCACGGAGTCCAGCCGAAAGCGAATGCAAAACCGATTACGAAGGCGCCTACCGGCGTGCTGCTGCCTTTCACGCTATGGAGACGAGCGTCAGTATAGAGAGCTTTGATCTTGAAAATGCCCGTCAGATGCAATCCGAAGAGAATGATGACGACGCCTGCGATCCTGGCCAGGGTGTGTTTGTAAATCCCGAGCAACTGGCCAACCTCGGTGGCGGCCGCCCCCAGCACAATAAAAACTACGCTGAAGCCAAGAATGAAGCCGATCGAGTTCACCATCACGCGCCGCATGAGGTGCGCCTGCGGCGCCTTGAGTTCTTCCAGGCCAGCACCGGAGATCAGAGAAAGATATCCCGGGACGAGCGGAAGCACGCAGGGCGAGAGAAATGAAATGAGCCCAGCGAAAAAGGCGGCGATCGGAAGTGGAAGGCTGGACATGCGTCCTTTATTGTACCTGCCGGAGTTCTTCTTCGTAAGCAATCAGACGATTAGAGCGGAGATTAGTTGCACCCGCGGCAAGATTCCTAGCGCGATGTCGCAGGCGCTTGAACTGGCGGGGCGGCGGGTTCGCCCAACTCAGGCGAAGACCCTGACAGCATCTTGTGCAGGAACCCGTACGGCATGGAGGCGGTGAGCAAGGCGCGGTCACCCTCCTGCTTTATCTGGAGGCTGTCGAAGAAGGTTTTCACGTCGGCATCGGGACCGCGGGTTCCCACAGAGGTCTCGGCGGCGTGGGTGAGGGCGGCAAAAACGCTGACTTTGTCGATGATGTCGCGGGCGTCGTCGGGCGACTGAGTGAAGGCCTCGGCGCGGAGGTGCACCGCCTGCGCCATGGGATGAAGCGGGCTGAGAGCGCTTGCGGAGATCACGAGAGTCGCCGGCTTAGAGAACACCGTGCTCCAACTGCTGGCTTTGGGCGAAGCAGGCTCAATGCGAGCAACCACCCACGCCAGGCTGGCTAACTGAACATGCTTGTAGTACTGGCGCAACAGTGCCGGGCCACCGAAGGGAGAGGCCAGGCGCTTGGAGCGGTCGACCATGCCCTGGATGACTGCAGCGTCGTCAAGATTGGAGGCGGCTACCGAATCGGCAGTAAGAACGGCCACCCGCAACGATCGGCCTTCCACAAGAATGGTGAAGATGTCGACCGAGTGATAGTTCTCGACCGATTTGGCAATTTGCCGCAGATAGGCGGTGAGCCGCTCGCCGTGAAATTTTCCTACCAGCACTTCAGAGAATCGCGCCTCTGGCGCGGTGCCACCGGTTCCGCCGCCGGGCCAGCTCGCTGGGTAGTGGACGGCAAAGGCAGCCTCATCGAGATCGCGTTCGAACTGAAAGCCGGTCTCGCGGATGAAGCGCTCGTATTCCGGATCATGGCTGACGGCGGGCAGTTCCTTGCCCGCGTACGCACGCCGGGCCCAGCTGAGATCGAGATAAAAATAAGCGTCACCTCCGGGCAACAATCGGGCGGCTTCAGGCGGAGCATGCTTGCGGAGTTGGACGGCGAGGGTCACCGCAGCGGCGATGACTAATACCGCTAGGACAATAGGGAAGGTGCGCCTAATTCGCATGGAATGCGGTCAGCGAAGAAATCATAACACTGTGGGGAGTATTCAGAAGTCCCGAGTCGGCGTAAGGGCAACTGAGTGTAGTACTTTCACCGGAGTTGTCCGCGACGTTGGGCTGAGCTCATGGCCCTGCTAGGACTGATGTAGACTGTGTCTGCGCAACGCCGCGTAGCGCGCTCCCTAGGTGGGTTTGATGAATCTTCGACAGCTTCTTTTGTTTTTGTGCCTCATTCTGCCAGCTCAAGTGCTTCGGAGTCAGCAGTCTGTGGGCGATGATGACATCAACGCCTCGCAGAAATCGTGTCGTGTCATCCAGATGACCCTGAATGCACGGGAGCGGATGCGGGCAAGCGGCGACGTGCCGGGGGATGATGACTTCACCGCCGGCGCATTGGCCTGCGCTCGGCTGAATGAGGCTATCTCGACTTCAGATCCGAGCAAGATTGAGAGTGCAGCGAGAGCGGTGCGACCTATTCTTTCGCGGCTCGGCATGGCCCCTTCGTCCCCGCGGGAGCAATTGGCGGCACTGGAGGAGGAGACCTCTGGTTTAAGCGGGAGAGATTTGTTCTACCAACTTGCCGAACTCGCGAAGAGAGCGTTCAACGCCGGCGAGACCGGCAAGGCGGGAGTTTATTCGAAACAACTCCTGCAGATGGCGCACCAGTATCCTAGGGATTGGAATCACGGTAACGCCGTCTTTTACGGTAACTTTGTGTTGGGTCGAATTGCGATACAACAAGGTAGCGTCAAGCAGGCCGGTCAGTACCTATTGGCGGCGGGTGCCACAGAAGGTTCGCCACAACTCGACAGTTTCGGGCCCAACATGACCCTCGCAAAGGAACTGCTTGAGAAGGGTCACTCACAACTGGTATTAGAGTACTTTGCCCTCTGCCAAAAGTTCTGGGAAAACGGGAGGCCCAAGCTGGATGAATGGAGCTCCGCTGTCCTCGGCGGGGAGGTTCCGGATTTCGGCCCCAACCTGGAATATTAGCGGGCGCGACCGGAAGTGGCAGTGAACCCCGATCAATTTCTGTTCGTCAAAGCAGGCCGGTTGCGCGAAATTTACCCGTTGTGATAAGTTAGTTAATTGTCCCGGACATCTGGAAGGGATTAAGGGTCTACTTGCGCCCGGAAGGGTGCTTGTCCCCGCAATGCTGGCGTAGCTCAGTCGGTAGAGCACCTGATTTGTAATCAGGGGGTCGGGGGTTCAAATCCCTTCGCCAGCTCCAGCATATGAAGTCCGGAAACGAATTTCAGGAAACGAATTTCCGGCAGGCAGCAGGACTCGGTAGGCGGCGCAACAGGTTTTTCCAACGCACTCCATTCGGAAGGATTCCGGCGTGTAGTGATCTTCGCGCGGTAATGCGTAAGCGCGATTCTTGGTTTCCCTGATTTGCGAAACGTGATTTGCAACCCAGCCTGCGAAAGCTTGGTTTGCGAAAGTCTGGCTGGCGAAGGCAAAAGCGGCTGAAGTGCGCCGCTTCAATGAGCGGGTTTCCGGTGAGCATTTTCCGGTGACCGATGACGAGATTGCCTGCTGGATGAGGCGACGGCTGCATCGCCCGGCGGTTTTGCACAGGTGGGTGAGTGGTTAAAGCCAACAGACTGTAAATCTGTCCCTCCTAGCGAGGTACGAAGGTTCGAATCCTTCCCTGTGCACCAGATATGTTGCACCAGAATTATGAGTCGCTTCGCAATGGCGTTGGTCGCTTATCTAGTTCTGGGAGCGCTGGCGTATACCACGCTGAGCGATCCACGGATTCGGATGGCGACGCTGCTGATTCTGGGCTTGTTCGCGGTAAAGACATGGGTGCGGCGTAAGGACGCGATGCACCCAGATGGCGACAGCGAATCAGAGTGAAGCTTTAGCTGAGAGCTGGCGGCTGATGGCTGACAGCTGGTTTCGGGCCGATGTAGCTCAGTTGGTAGAGCACTCCCTTGGTAAGGGAGAGGTCACCAGTTCAATCCTGGTCATCGGCTCCAGATTTAGATTTTTCAGCCGGCTCGGATGGAAAGTTTGCTGAGGGCTGACGGCTGATAGCGGGCGGCTGTTTTGAGCGGGAGTAACTCAGTGGTAGAGTCACAGCCTTCCAAGCTGTTGGTCGCGGGTTCGATTCCCGTCTCCCGCTCCAGGAATTTGGAAGCGCGCCGGACGCGCGAGTTTGCAATCTCGCAAAAACGCGAGATTGATCGCGCGGCGCGCTCAGGTCCTTCGGCGACGAAAACATGTCGCCTCAGGATGACAGAGTGAGAGAAATGGGCTTCGAGCAGGCCGCGATCAAGGTTGAGAAGCAGCAGGAGTTCGCGAAACTGCAAGCCGCCGTGGAGCAGGCGTTTTTGCCCGAGAAGGTAGAGCGATTTCTGAAGCTGTTGGCTCGCAAAGGAATTCGCGTTCGGGAGTTCGATGGAGTGCTGGCGGCCCGCGCGCTGGAAGATGCGGCGGGTGGTTCGCCGGCCGGTTCGGATCTGAGTGCATGGCAGTTGTACCAGGCGCTGCCGGTTTCGGATCAAGCGCAGATGCGGGAGTTTTACCTGTCGAAGCTGGAAGGCATCGACGCCGGAATGCGGCACAAGTTTAGGAAGCTGTATCAGTACTACTGAATTACTAACAAGCGAGGCCCGGCAATTTTATGGCGAAAGAGAAATTTGATCGGAATAAGCCGCACTGCAACGTAGGGACGATTGGTCACATCGACCATGGCAAGACCACGTTGACGGCGGCCATCACCAAGGTGTTGCAGAAGCACAATCCGAAGATTGTGTTCCGGTCTTTTGACAGCATTGATAACGCGCCGGAAGAGAAGGCGCGCGGGATCACGATCGCGACGGCGCACGTGGAGTATGAGACGGCGAACCGGCACTACGCGCACGTGGATTGTCCGGGCCACGCCGACTACATCAAGAACATGATTACGGGCGCGGCGCAGATGGATGGCGCGAT
>Ga0116133_1000336_pt1 | contig 14578 bp, 9 predicted proteins | sample June2015DPH_19_2_FD_89736 | JGI IMG/M metagenome (GOLD analysis project Ga0116133, IMG submission 89736) | Peatland microbial communities from SPRUCE experiment site at the Marcell Experimental Forest, Minnesota, USA - June2015DPH_19_10 | ecosystem: Environmental > Terrestrial > Soil > Wetlands >...
CCGGTCGCGGTCGTCTTCTCCCACGCGGCAATCGCGCGATATTGCTCGATCTCTTCCAATCCGCTCAGCACTGGCTGACCGGTGAGATCGTAAAGCTTTTTGCGGCACAAATAATTGTTGCGCCCTTTCATGTAACAAACCGAAAGCCGCGAGCCGGAAGTCCGTTCTCCGAATAGCGCCTGCCCCAAGAAAGGAACGTCTTTGTAGAAGAGTTGCTCCTGCAGATTCTTGGTGCCAGTCGAAATGATCACGCGTTTGCCGGAACGAATGACCGGCATCAGGTACGCCAAAGTCTTGCCTGTGCCGGCCCCCGCCTCAACGATCAGGTGCCGCTTTTCCTCCAGCGCCTGCTCGACCGCCTGCGCCATCTGAAGTTGCCCGCGACGGAATTCATACGCCGGATGGGTGTGTGCCAGCACTCCGCCCGGAGCGAAGAATTGATAGAGGGAAGCATCCTTTCCGCCGGGTGGGGGTGGCGGAGACGGGGTGGAGGATGCGGGCTGGGAACCTAAAGGCACAGGAGTCTCTATAATAAACAGTTGTCTTCATCGGCTGCTGATTTCGCCTCATTTTGACTCAACCCACGTACAATTCGACCAGCACTCTCGCCACCACCGCAGCCGGGGTTCCAACGCTCGCCATCGTGGGTCGGCCCAATGTGGGCAAGTCCACGCTGTTCAATCGTATCGTTGGCTCGCGTCGCGCTATTGTCGGCGATGAGCCTGGGATTACGCGCGACCGCCTCTACGGTGACGCGGAGTGGCGTGGACGCCGCATCCGCATCATCGACACCGGGGGCATTCTTCCCGAAGACAAGGATTTCATCCCCTCGGAAATTTTCCGCCAGGCGCGGGTTGCGTTCGAGGAGGCCGCTGCCATCGTTATGGTGGTTGACGGTCGCGCTGAACTTGCTGGACCCGACTTCGAACTGGTTCGCCTGCTACGCAAGACCGGGCGCCCGCTGTTCCTCGCGGTCAACAAGGCCGATTCAGAAAAGCAGGGGAACATCGTTGACGAGTTTCATCGGCTGGGTATCAAGCAAATGTTCCCGATCTCAGCGGAACACGGGCGCGGGATCGATGATCTGCTGGATGCGATTCTGGAAGTCCTGCCAGTCGTGGAACTAACCACAGAGGACGCGGAGCCTACAGAGGAATCTCAGGAACAACCTCAACCGGCAGATGCGGCAACTGCAGAAGAAGAACCTGTTTACGAGACCAAAGTGGCCATCATCGGGCACCCCAACGTGGGCAAGTCCACGCTGCTGAATTGCCTGACGGCCTCCGATCGTGCAATCGTCTCGCCGATCCCCGGCACGACGCGGGATGCGGTCGACGAAATTGTCGAACACGATGGTCGCCGCTTTCGCTTTATCGATACCGCCGGAATCCGGCGCAAAGGCAAGACTCACCTGATGGCGGAAAAGCTTTCGGTGGTAATGGCTCGCAAGCATCTGGAAGGCGCCGACATCGCTCTGCTCGTCATCGACGCCACCGAAGGCGTCAGCCAGCTTGACGCGGCTATCGCCGGCTACGCTCACGAGAGCGGCCGCTCGATGATTATCGTCGTCAATAAGTGGGACCTTGTCATCAGCGGCGAAGTCAAGGCCGGACGACCGTCCAAGGCCATGCGGATGCGGGAGAGCAAGCGCCCTGGAGACCGCGACGCATACGAGGAGCGGTTGCGCCACGATCTCAAATTTCTGAACTACGCTCCCATCGTCTTCATTTCTGCGAAAAGCGGGAAAGGCACGGAGAAAATCTTTCCCCTGCTCGAACAGGTTGCCACCGAGCGCCGCAAACGCATCCCCACTTCGGCCATGAACCGCTTCATCGAAACTGTGGACTTTGAGCGCGCATCCGTGCCCATGAAATCGCGGGTTAAAATTCTCTACATGACGCAAGCCTCGGTGGCTCCGCCCACGTTCGTGCTATTCACCAACCGCGCGGTGAAGCTTCACTTTTCCTATCAGCGGTTTTTGGAAAACCAGATCCGGCACGCCTTTGGCTTTTTGGGGACACCGATTTGGATTAAGAACAGAGCAAGGAGCTAGGCAGGCTGGAAGCGACTTATTCCCCAGCCCCGTCTCGATCCATCGTCAGCAGTCCCACTCGCCGCACGCCCGCGTGATGTGCCACATCGATTACATCGGCTACGTATTGGAAATCGACATCAGCATCTCCCCGCACGAAGACGACTTTCTCGGCGCGAGTTAAATAAATCTTCGCGAGCCGCATTTCCAGATCTTCCCAGCGCACTTCATCCTGATCGATCTTCACCCTTGGTGGCTGATTCTCTGTCGTCCACACGACTTGAATCACGACGGTGCGCGACTGCTGCTGCTCCGCGGTCTGTTTCTGATCCGGCTGCGGAATTTGAGCCGTCTCTCCCTGCTCCTTGTCCATCGATACCACTACCATAAACACGATGATCAGCGTCAGCAGCACATCGATCAGCGGCGTGACGTTAATCTCCGGACCGCGCGCACCCCCGCCTGCCATTGAGAACGACATAGAAAGCTCCTCATGAGCACGCGCGTGTCTGCAACATCAGACACCTGCAACACGGTGGGAGTTCCCCGATTCGCCTTCTTTGATCTCTCGATCACGCAGTATTGGGAAGATGGGTGACCGTTGGTTAAAAAGGCGTAACTGCTCTATCCAATCGGACCGGCAGTGGGCGGCGGGGGCTGGGGTGGAGAAGCAATTCCCGATGGAATCAGAGGCGCTACTGGAGCCGATGCGGGGTAAAGCGCCGCGCTCAGCCGAGGATAACGTGACGCGAAGAAGTAAATCGAATATGCGGGAAAGAATACGATGACTGGCACCGAGATTAACGCGATCAAGTAAAGAAAAGCCGCGAGCAAAACGCTGCCGACCACTACCGCCAGAGTGATGGTGTAAGCGTTCCAGGTTAGCCCAGCCGTCTTTCCCGTCAGGACAGCAATGATGCTTAGTCCTACGGTTGGGATCGCGATAATCAATCCCAGAATCAGCGTCGAGATTCCAATCACAATTCCGGCGCCGATGGCCATCAAGATTTTCATGCCGATGTAGCCTGCGTAGCCGCCCATTTCGGCGTGGATCATCGGCCAAAGCCGCTGCCAACCCTCGATCGCCCCGATATCCTCCAGCGCCATTTGTGGCACCACGAAATCTTTGGTCAAAACGAAGATCACGGATATCAGTGCCAAGAAGGCCATGAATACGAAGAACAGAAGGATCCCAGCTAGAATGAGGGGGGCCAAATGTTCCTTTGGTTCCCTAAGCCAACCGAGTGCAAAAGCAAAGGCCGCGGGAACTCCAATCAGCGTTACCATGCCGGCGATTGTGACGAAAAGGTAAAGCAGCTTCCACAGGAAATATCGCCAGCCGGGGCCTTGCCTTAGGCTCCAACTTCGGCTGATGCGGCACTCTTTCGCGAGGATGCTGTCGAACAAGACGAACCGCATCACACTGCTGACGTACATCAGAATGATTCCGAACACAAACGCGCCGATAACAATGACTGAGATGAGAGCGATCAGTAGGGCTGGATCGATTCCCGACAGGCTTGGGGTGAGAGAGTTCGGTGAGGTTCCGGGGTGGCGGGGAAAGTGGAAGTTTGAGCCGTTGAATCCGCCGCCCGAGCTGAGTTCACCGGCCAGCAGTCCGACCACCGCCAGCTTGGTCCACTGACCAAAGCGGAAAGGCCTGAATAGTTGCTGTTTGGTATGTTCAACGGCAAGGGCGATCGCGTCAACCGCGGAGATTGGCAAAGCGCACCTCTAGCTAACTCAGCAGCAAGGTACTGCGAATTTCGCCCCTGAGCAAATCAATTCTGACAGATGTTCACTCATACCGGAGGGCCTCCACCGGATCCAGCTTCGATGCTCGCAAGGCCGGAACCAATCCGCTGGCCACGCCCACAAGCAGCAGCACTGCGCTCGAAAGTATGACCGTCATCATTGAAATTCGCAGATGGATATCGCCCTGCCCGGAATCGTCCTCAAAGAGAGGGCCCATCATCGGCAAAGTCCCGACGGCCCAGGCAATCAGGTAGGAGAGCCCCACGCCGATCGCGCCGCCCAGAACCATGATCAACAGAGTCTCCGCCAGAAATTGCAGCTTGATTTGGCTTTTCTTCGCGCCCAAAGCGCGCCGCAGGCCGATCTCGCGGATTCGTTCATCCACCGAGACCAGCATGATATTCATCACGCCCACCCCGCCGATTCCCAAGGTCAACGTTCCAACAAACGCCAGCAAGACCTGCAAACCAATGGTCAGCGCATCAATTACTGGACGGAATTCGTCGCGTCCGAACATCTGAAGCGCTTTAGGATCGGTAGGAGAAAAATTCTGCCTTGTGGCCACCGCAGCCAACACTTGCGCCATCGCCCTTTTCTCAAATTGCGGAGCGATTGGCTCGAACACCAGCACGGCGGCGTAACGGGTGTTCCACAGATCCCCGGCAGTCGAGTAGGGAATCCACGCGGAATCATCGTCACTGCTGAAATAATTGCTGAGCTGGATCTTGCGTGCCATCATGCCGATGACAGTGAAGCGTACTCCGCCCACTTCCACCGTTTCTCCGATCGCGGGACGCCCGCTGAAGAGTTGTTCCTTGACGCGTCCGCCTAGAAAAATCACACGCCGTCGTTCCAATTCATCCGCGGCATCAATCCATCGCCCCTCCGCAGGCCCTTCGTTCCGCATCTCGCCGTACTCCGGGCAAACTCCTCTCACAGCTGCTGTTCCCACCATGCGGTCGCCATAAGAAATCCCCGGCCGGTTCACGGTTTCGCGGCACACATGCTTCACCAGAGGCGCCGTGGCCTTCACCAAGTCGAGGTCTGCCTGTTCGATAACAACTTTCTTCCCGGCTCGCTGCCCGCCCGGCTGTTCGCTGGTCTGCTGCGGCCAGCAGATCACCACGCTCTTGCCGAAGGCGTCGAACCCGTGCACAAGAATGCTGCGGAAACTGCTGCCATAAGCGATCAGGAGCGTTACCGTCGCGATTCCCCACACGATGCCAAGCATGGTCAGGAAACTGCGCGTCAGGTTCCGCTTTAGCGCAATCCAAGCCTCGAGAATAATTTCAATCAACATGCGACGATTCGCTTTTATCCTCCGGCCTCGTATCGCAAGGCCTCAATAGGATCAATCGATGCCGCTCTCCGCGCCGGATACAGAGCCGCGCCCACGGCTATCGCGCCCAGCAATCCGGCGGCCACGAGTCCGGATGTCCAATCTGGAATTAGGCCGGCAAAGTAATCCGGCATAGGCAGTAGGTCCACCAGCGCGCAGAATCCGAAGGCTACGCCGAGACCGATGGCACCGCTGACCAAGGCAATGATCAAAGCTTCGACAAAAAACTGCCGCAAAATGGTCCCTGCCGTTGCACCGAGCGCCTTGCGCACACCGATCTCTCGCGTCCGCTCGCGTACCGCAACCAGCATCACGTTCATTACGCCGAGCCCGCCCAACAGAAGTGTTACCATTCCCACCGCACCCAGAAAATATTTCATGCCATCGGTCATCTGCCGGAATGCCTTGGCCTCCTGCACGGTATCCCAGATGGGGCATGCCTCCTTGTCGTTTGGATCGTAACGATGCATGCGTGCCAGGGCAAATCGCACTTCATGCTTGCAGGCCTCATGCTGCTCCAGCGATTTCGGCGTCACTAACAATTGATCGAAAGTAGAGGGCGTGCCGGGAGGTTTGTCGGGAAAGTCGCGCCGCATCGCGGAAAAAGGGATGAAGACCTTGTTTACGTCCCAGCCGTCGTAGCTCGAATCCTGTTTTTTTTCCATTACGCCAATCACGACGAAAGGGAAATCATTCAAGTAAACGTTGTCGCCCACGGGATTCCGCCCCGGGAACAACTGCTTGGCCGCATCTGATCCCAGGAAAGCGACGCGCCTCGCCTCGCGCATGTCGTCCCAATCATAGAAGCGTCCCAGCCCCACATTAAGACTGCGAATCTCACTAAATTGCGGATAGGATCCGGTCACCGTGAACGATGCGTTGTTGAAATTGCTATGGGTCAGAACAGTTTCCTGCTCCAGTTCCGGGATCGCGTATTCGCAATCCGGCGCTTCCGCCTGCACCACCCCCACATCCGAATCTTCCCAATGAATCAGCCGTCCCGCGTGCGTTCCACCTGCCTGCAGGCTGGTGCGGCCATGGAATACGATCATCACATCCTTGCCCAGTGTTCTCGACTGCTCTTCTTGGCCTTTGCGCAGGCCTTCGCCCGCTGCCACCATCAGCACGATCGAGACTATTCCCCAGGCAATCCCAAACATGGTGAGGAATGCCCGCAATTTATGTGCCCAAAGGGTTCGCACCACGTCGACAACGAGGTCTCGCAAGGTCATCGCGCTTCTTGGATTGGACGCGACCAGGCAGAGAAAGTAAGCCCGCCGCGCCCGGTTTGCTCCTGCTAGTGGATACGTATCCGTGGAGGAGTTAGTTGCAGGAAACTTTGCATTGCCACAAGCTTTTTGTCTTGTGCCTATTTCGGGTGGATGTCCTTCTCCATCGTGAGCAGAGGCGTGCCAAACAGTTCGTGCGGGCCTTCCTCATTGCGCCGAAAGCCTGACCTTTCATAAAGAACAATGGCTGAACTAAGGAAGGGAGTAGTGCTTAGAAATAATCGGGCGCGAACTTGTTTCGCAGCCCAGCCTTCTGCGTGCTGCAACAGCGCAAGTCCGGCGCCGGATCCGCGTGCCGATGGCAACACGGCCATACCTCGAATGTACGTCGACTTGGCTGAGACAGTGCCTGACACAGCGCCATCGCACAGCACTACCCAAACCGGTCCCTCACGCATGCGCGATAAAACTTCTTCCGCACTCGGAGTCGTCGCAGCGAAGCCTTCGTCTGAATACAGCTCTTTGAACTCGACAAACGACTCCTGCAGTACCTCGGCGATGATGGAAGCATCTTCCGGGCCGGCGCGACGAATCTTTATTCTGTCCGCTGGGATGTTTGTGTCCTCTGTTGTCGTTCTTCCGGCGCTTGGCGATTCAGGTTCTCGCTGCCCTCGCTCGAACTCGTTCCAGCCATTCGTCAAAATGCTGCAGAGCCAGTTCGCACTGCACCCGGTGCCGCTCCTTGCGATCGCGAATCTTTTTCTCCAGCGCAGGGAGAAGATCAAATGTGATATTGGCCGGCTGAAAGTGCCTGGCATCCGCATGAGCAACGTAATGCGCCAGCGAGCCAAACGCCGAAGCTCGCGGCGGCGGCAGCGGTTCGGTTCCGCGTACCAAGGCTGCCGCGTGCATACCAGCCATCAGGCCGGTTGCGATCGATTCAACGTAACCCTCGACTCCGCAAATTTGTCCGGCAAAGAAAACTCGCGGATGTACTTTCATCTGCAGGGTCTCGCGCAGCAAGGCGGGTCCGTTGATGTACGTATTGCGGTGTATCTGCCCATAGCGCAGGAACCGCGCATTCTCCAGACCCGGAATCATGCGCAACACGCGCGCCTGCTCACCGAACTTCAGATGATTCTGAAAGCCCACCAGGTTGTAGGAATCTGCGCGCAGATTTTCTTGCCGCAACTGCACGACCGCATAAGGCATCCGTCCGGTGCGCGGATCGTTTAAGCCAACCGGTTTCATTGGGCCGAAACGGAGGGTGTCACGTCCGCGGCGCGCAATTTCCTCGATTGGTAAGCAGCTCTCGAAGTAATTCAGCTTTTCCCAATCACGCTCCTCGACCGACTGCGCCGCCAGAAGCGCATCGTAAAAAGCATCGTATTCTTCGGGCGTCATCGGACAGTTAATGTAGTCAGCCGACCCTTTGTCATACCGCGCCGCCATGTACACGCGCGACATTTCAATCGAATCCGCTTCTACAATTGGACTGATCGAGTCGTAAAAATATAAATGCTGATTGCTCGCACGGGGATTGGGTGGGGCCGAGCAACTCAGACAGCTGGGGTCTGTTTCATTCGGGGCCGCGCTTAACCGTCCAATTTCCGCAGACAGCGCTTCGGAGGTCAAAGGCCCCGTGGCTACGATAGTGACATTTTCACTCGCCTCATCGATTTGCCACACCTCTTCCCGCCGCACCTTGATACGGGACTCGCGCGAAATCGCTTCGGTCACCCGAGCCGCGAACGCGACACGATCCACCGCCAGCGCATGCCCCGCTGGAACCGCGCATTCGCGCGCAATTTCCAGCAGCCGCGAGTCGGCTCGCCGCATCTCCTCCTTTAGCAGCCAGGGAGCCGTATTCTCGGATTCCGATTTTAAAGAGTTCGAACAGACGAGTTCCGCAAAATCCACCGTCTGATGCGCCGGAGTCGACCGCACCGGCCGCATCTCGAACAACTCGACGTCTACCCCCAGCCGCGCACATTGCCATGCTGCCTCGGACCCCGCCAGTCCGGCTCCTACGATTTTGACGGTGCACATCTTGCGATCGTAGCAGGAGGAATGGAATACAGGGCAGGCGTGCAAATGCTAGCGGCTGTCACGCCTGCGACTTTCGCCGGTTTCTCCAAGATTCATCTATCATGAGCGGAAGGATTTACGCTCGAGGAGGATTCGATGGCACGCATTAGCCTAGTTGCGTCGGAGGACGCATCTCCTGAAGTGCGCGAGATCTATGAGACCACGCTCCGCGGCAAGCCGGGCAACGTGCAGAAAGCTTTGGCTCACCGCCCGGAGATGCTTAAGAACTTTCTAAGCTTTTACGCCAGCGTCGGACGTTCCCTCGACCGCAAACTGTACGAGCTTATTTATCTTCGCGTCTCATTTATCAATGGATGCCGCTATTGCACGCAGCATCACCTGGCGTCGTCGAAACGCGCCGGCCTCACCGGGGAAGACCGGGCGGCGCTGCGGGCAGGAAATTATTCCCGTTACAGTGAGAAGGAACGAGCCGCTCTAATTTACGTGGAAAAGCTGACCCGCGCCGCTCGCGAAATCAATGAAGCGGACTTCGATGAGCTCAAGAAACAATTTTCTGATCCCGAGATCGTCGATCTCCACATGCTCGCCGGCCTGGCAAACCTGACTAACCGCCTCATTGACCCGCTGGGATTGGAACTGGAGTTCCCGGAGGAGAAGGTCTAAGAAATTGAGTGATCGGGCAATCGGGCGACTTGGCGTGAACTTGGATTTAATTGCGGAATCACGAAATCCCTCCATCGCCCCATTCCTACAGAATCTCCCGAGCATCGCCCACGCGCCGCGTCACGCGCTCGCGGTCCAGATACTCCAGCAACGGAATCGCGTACTTTCGGCTCACTCCCGTCAGTTCTTTGAACTTGGCGATGTCAATCGTCGCCGACCTTGTTTTATGAGAGGAAATTTGACCACGCAACTTTGCCAATGCGCTACCATGGAAGACCAGATCGTCGGAAACTTTGACCAGCACCTTATCCCGCAAAAGCAGCGTCACAATTTTCTGCGCCCGCGTCTTGTCGATCTTTAGGCCCGCCATCACTTCTTGGAGAGCCGGAACTTTCAGACCGGCTGAGGCAAACGCGCGCTCAATCTCATTTTTCGATTCGGTTTCTTCCTCCTTCATGACCACGCTATGACCGGGCAGGCGCACCACGTCGCCAACAACCTCGATCTTCTTCTCGCGGACCAGCATGTCGAGGGTTGCGTCAACTACTTCGGCTGACGCTCTCGGCCGCTCGCGCAATTCCTCCTTGTTGATTCCATTCACGAGTGGGTTCTGTTTGTGAAAATCACCAACCGTGCCCACGATGTAGAGCTTTAACGCTTCCAACTCGGGCAAATCTACAAATAGCTCGCCGATCCGCACGACTCGGTTATTCTTCAGTGCCTGCCCCATTTGAGCCTCGATAAAAACCTTCGTCCAACCGGTCTCTGCAATCAGTTGGAAGATCGAGATTCCCGCCTGACGCCTTCGCGCGATCCGTGCTTCCAGAATCGCTTCGGCGTTGCCGCTCGCCACTACTTTCAGGAAGTTGGCTTGCCCCGGCATGCGCGAAATCGGCGCCGCATCGAGTACAGTTCCACCGCCGATTGTCACCACTGGCGAAAACTGCCGCAGAATGAACCGGTCTCCGGCTAAAAGCAGCGCAGGTTCTGGCAGTTTGAGTCGCGCGAACGCCTGTTCGCCCGCAGCAATCCTCTTGGTCCCGTGGAGCAAAACCTCTGCAACGGTTTCCATTGTGTACGAGTGAAAATGCACTCGCGCTCGATACTTCAATGGGTGTTCCGCCGAAGACAGGAGGCGCAACGAAACGTCAGCGCGCCGAGTAGTCCCAAATGTTGAGGGGGGTGCCAGAGTCATGCCTCGGGACAAGTCCTCCGTGCTCGCCCCCGCAAGGTTCAGTGCGGTCCGTTGACCGGCAACAGCCGATTCCGCCGCTTGTCCATGCACCTGCACGCCACGCACGCGCACGCGGCGTTCGGTGGGAAAGACTTCCAGTTCGTCTTCGCGGCGAATCGTTCCGGCCAGCAATGTTCCGGTCACCACCGTCCCGAAGCCCTTCATGGTGAAGACGCGATCAATCGGTAGGCGAACGATCGCATGAGAATCCCGCGGCCGCAGTTCGGAGGCCGCGGAAATGATCGCGGTCTTCAATTCCTTCAGTCCCGCGCCGGTCAAAGCACTCACAGCGAGAACCGGGTTCCCCTGATCGAGGAATGTCCCACGCAGAAACTCTTGTACTTCCAACCGCACGACCTCAAGTGTCTCGGCATCGACCGCATCCGATTTGGTCAGCACACTGATGCCGCGCTGCACGCCCAATAGTTGCAGTATGTCGAAGTGCTCCCGTGTCTGCGGTTTGATCCCCTCATCCGCTGCGATCACCAGGAGCACCAGATCAATGCCGCCCACGCCGGCCAACATGTTGCGTACAAAGCGCTCGTGCCCGGGTACGTCGACAAAGCCCAGCCGCAACGTTTCGCCGCTCCGTTCAGGCAGGTCCAAGTGGGCGAAGCCAAGGTCGATGGTGATGCCTCGCCGCTTCTCTTCCTCCAGTCGATCTGCATCAATCCCGGTCAAAGCCTTGACCAGTGCGGTTTTGCCGTGATCGATGTGTCCAGCCGTACCTACGATAATGGATTTCATCTGGCTGGATATTACCGGAAACAGGTTCACCATTGAAAAAGTGAATCATCCCAGAAATGGGGATGACGGCTTCCCCCGTAGATGCGACAATAGACTCTCTCCATGACCATCGCCATGATTTCTGCGTTTTCTCCGGACATCCTTCGGCAGCACGGCCTCACTACCGACGAATACGAAAAGATTAAACAGCTTCTGGGGCAGCGGGAGCCAACGTTCACCGAACTTGGAATCTTCAGCGTGATGTGGAGCGAGCACTGTTCTTACAAATCGTCGCGCGTGCACTTGCAGCGTTTGCCCACTCGTAGCAAGCGGGTTCTGCAGGGTCCGGGAGAGAATGCCGGCATCATTGACATCGGCGACGGTTGGGCTTGCGCTTTCAAGATCGAATCGCACAATCATCCGTCCTTTATTGAGCCCTTTCAGGGTGCAACCACCGGAGTAGGTGGAATTCTGCGTGATATCTTTACGATGGGCGCCAGACCGGTTGCAGTCATGGATTCGCTAAGGTTCGGGCCCATTACGGCCGGACAGCGGAGGGGGGCTATCCCCACACAAGCCGACGTCCACAAGAATCACTCGATTCTCGAAGGCGTAGTCAGCGGCGTCGCTTCTTATGGCAACTGCTTCGGCGTGCCCAACCTAGGCGGCGAAACCAAGTTTGAGCCGTGCTATTCCGGCAATCCGCTGGTGAACGCTTTCGCCTTGGGGTTGGTCCGCAAGGACGAGATCTTCTACGCGCGTGCTGCTGGGGAAGGCAATCCCGTAATTTATGTCGGCGCCAAAACCGGACGCGACGGCATCCATGGCGCGACGATGGCTAGCGAGGAATTTAGCGAAGCATCGGAGGCAAAGCGACCCAACGTGCAAGTCGGCGATCCGTTCTTGGAAAAGTTGTTACTCGAAGCTTGCCTGGAGGCTATGCAGACCGGGGTGATCGTCGGCATTCAGGATATGGGAGCTGCCGGACTTACCTGCTCAACGTGCGAGATGGGCGGGCGCGGTGGCGTTGGCATCGAGATCGAGCTCGATCGCGTCCCACAGCGCGAAACGGGCATGACGCCTTACGAAATCATGCTGAGCGAATCGCAGGAACGGATGCTGCTGGTCGCGCAGAAGGGCCGTGAACAGGAAGTTTTCCGAGTGTTTGGAAAGTGGGGACTCGATGCAGTCGAGGTCGGCAGGGTCACAACTGATGATAAATTGCGCGTGCTCCATCACGGCGAAGTAGTCGCAGAGATTCCGAACCAGGCGCTCACCGACGATGCACCAGTGTACAAACGCGCTCTCGCGCGCTGGGAGCCGCCCGTGTCCCGCGAGATTCCCGGACACATTCAGCTCGACGGCAGCAGCGATTTCACGCAAGACCTCAAGCGGCTTCTGGCGAGCCCGAACATCTGCGGCAAGCGCTGGGTATGGCAGCAATACGATCACATGGTCCAGACCAACACGGTGGAGGCGCCGGGGGCAGGCGACGCGGGCGTGATCCGGATCAAAGGGTCGCAACGTGGCCTGGCCATGGCGCTCGATGGCAATGGGCGCTGGTGCTATCTCGATCCGCGGTTGGGCGCGATGCATGCCGTGGCCGAAGCTGCGCGTAAGGTGGCTTGTTCGGGAGCAACTCCCGTGGGCGCGACCAACTGCTTGAATTTCGGCAATCCCGAGAAGCCGCAAATTATGTGGCAATTCTCGCAGACGATCGATGGCATCACCAAAGCCTGCGAGGAGTTGGAGATCCCTATCACAGGCGGCAATGTCAGTTTCTACAATGAGACGTTGGGCGAAGGCATTTATCCTACGCCGGTGCTGGGAGTGGTGGGCATTCTCGAAGACGTGCACAAAACTGCGAAGATGCATTTCGCCGCGGCTGGCCGCACAATCGTGCTATTGCGCGGCGGAGAGATGGCCGATATTGCCGATGTGGAGAGCGAGTTCGGGTCGTCGGAATACGCAAAGGAAATTCTGGGGGCTGTGTGGGGATATCCGCCAGAACTTGATCTGGAGAAGGAAGCCGCACTGCAGAAAGCGGTGATTGAGTTGATTCGAGAGGGCACGGTGGAATCGGTGCATGATTGCTCCGACGGCGGTTTGGCGGCGGCATTGGCAGAAAAGGCGTTTGCAGAAAATGTCGGTGCGCGCGTCAACCTTGCGGCGAATGAACTTCCAGCCCAGTTTGTCCTGTTTGGCGAGGATGCGAGCCGCATTGTGGTCTCCTGCGACCCAGAGAAGCTGTCGCGAATCCAACAGGTGGCAGAGAAAAATGGAGTCTCTGCGGATGTGATCGGGGAAACGATTCCTGAGCGGCTGGAAATTGCGTTGGGTGACCATGTGGTGGTGTCGGTGGCAGTCTCGGAGTTGAATCAGACGTACGAATCCGCATTGGAATCGATTTTGCGGACTGATCCAGAGCTTGTGGCCGCAGACTGAAGTGCCGGACTTTGGGTGGCAGACGGGCGAGGATGTCTGTCTGCGGTGGTTTAAGCTAAAGGCTGATTGCTAAATGCTGATTTCAGATAAATTCCACGAAGAGTGCGGAGTGGTAGCGATCTTTGCTCATCCCGAGGCAGAGAAGCTTGCGTACCTGGGATTGCACGCCTTGCAGCATCGCGGGCAGGAGTCGGCTGGCATTGTCACATCCGATGGTCTGAGTTCGCGAGTGCACAAGGCTATGGGCCTGGTCGCCGACATATTCACCGAAGATGTGCTCGCGAAAATACGCGGCACGCTAGCCATCGGCCACACGCGCTACTCAACGGCTGGCGATTCTGCGCTGCTGAACGCGCAGCCGATTCTGGTGGGCTCGAATAAAGGGTCGATTGCTGTGGCGCACAACGGCAATCTGGTGAACGCGGCGGAGGTTCGCAGCCACCTGGAGCGTCAGGGATCAATCTTTCAGACGAACAGCGATACCGAGGTGATCGTCCATCTGATCGCACTTTCGCGGGAGCATACTCTGCCAGAAGCGATCGCAGATGCGTTGCGGCGCGTGGAAGGCGCGTTTTCGCTGGTGGTCATGAGTCCTGACCGCATTATTGCGGCCCGCGACCCGCGAGGCTTCCGCCCTCTGGCCATGGGACGCATTCCGGCGCTGGAAGGCCAGAAACGTGACACCATCGTCTTTGCCTCGGAGACGTGTGCTTTTGACCTGATTGGGGCGACCTACGAGCGCGACGTGAAGCCCGGCGAATTGGTCGTAGTGGGGCCGGAAGGAATCACCTCGCGTTTCTATTCAACCGCCGCGCCGCAATCAAGTTGCATCTTCGAGCATGTCTATTTTTCGCGTCCAGACAGCGTGGTGTTTGGCCGCGCGGTGCAAACCAGTCGGGAAGAACTGGGACGGCAGCTGGCACGCGAAGCGCCGGTGGAAGCCGATCTCGTGGTCCCTGTGCCGGATTCGGGCGTGACTGCGGCCGTGGGATACGCCGCCGAGAGCGGCATCCCGTTTCGCTTCGGATTGATCCGCAATCACTACGTCGGACGGACGTTTATCGAGCCGAGCCAGAGCGTGCGTGATTTTGGCGTGAAGCTGAAGC
>Ga0116133_1000383_pt1 | contig 13676 bp, 13 predicted proteins | sample June2015DPH_19_2_FD_89736 | JGI IMG/M metagenome (GOLD analysis project Ga0116133, IMG submission 89736) | Peatland microbial communities from SPRUCE experiment site at the Marcell Experimental Forest, Minnesota, USA - June2015DPH_19_10 | ecosystem: Environmental > Terrestrial > Soil > Wetlands...
CATTGCCGGCAAGGGAATCGCGAATCCCCTGGGCGCGATTCTTTCTGCCGCGTTGCTGTTGCGCCATTCGTTTCAATTGGAACGCGAAGCCGCCTGCATCGAGAATGCCGTCAGCGCTGTACTGAATCAGGGCTCTCGCACGGCGGATATCGCTCGCTCAGGGCAAAGCCGAATCGCAACATCGGAGATGGGCCGCAACGTAGTTGAGGCGGTAAAAGCGTCGCAGGCGAAACAAAAGTCTGCCTGAAAGAGAATTCAAGCCCTGGGCGCGGGCCTTCCCGGCAGTGACTCAGCCGGTTGCGCAACGACCGCGGGATGGCCAACATATTTTCCCGCCAGGTCGTACCAGCGGACGCGCAGCATTTCCTGAAACATGCGGGCCCCGTCTATCAATGGATTGATGCGGGTCCCTCCGCTGTGTCCCCATAGCACGGGCACTTCGGCCACGCGGAACCCAAACTTGCGCGCCAGAAAAAGAATCTCCGGATCGAAGGCCCAGCGCTCAACGCGCTGTAGCGGAAGAATCGTTTGCGCGGCCCGACGCGTGAAAGCTTTGAAGCCGCACTGCGTGTCCTTGAATTGGAGCCCTAAAATAATCCGAAGCAACAGGTTGAAGATTCTGCCAAAAAGCTGCCTATGTAGCGATTGCCGCTGCGTCTGCAGCTCTGCGCGCAGCCAGCGCGATCCGATGGCGATGTCGGCCCCCGCCGCCAAAGCCTGCAGCAGTTTCGGCATTTCTTCGATCGGCGAAGACAAATCCGCGTCGCTGAATACCACGACATCGCCTCGTGAATTGAGGATCCCATTGCGCACGCTGTAGCCTTTGCCGCGATTGCCTGGATTTTCCACCAACCGCAGCATCGGATCATTTTCCGCAAATGCTCGCACGATCTCCGCTGTGTTATCGCGCGACCCATCGTTCACCACGATCACCTCCGCATCCCACCCCTGCTTACGTACGTATGCCAGCACCTTCTGCAAGGTTGCCCCCAGACGCTTGCTCTCGTTGTAAGCCGGAATGACGATGCTGTGGGTCATGTGTTGAATTGCGCCGTGCAGTCCGGCGAAACCGGAATGCTTATGATGTCACTTCCATCAAAGCCGCGGCCGCAAAAATTGCTGCGCCATTGTACGTCGGATTGAGCCGGTTGAGGAAACATTGCGAACTCACACTAAAGCTGAGACCGGCCACTCACGCCACGTCGCGCTGTTCGAGGAGCATGCCGAAAAATTCATTTACTAGATCGCCATCCAGCAGGCCCTGGCGGGCCTTTTCGCGCATCGTCTGCGCTGACTGATCATGGCCGATCGCGGGTTTGTAGGGTCGCGCCGTACGCAGAGCATCGTAGACGTCCACCACCTGCAAAATCCGCGGCAGCAGCGGAATCTCGCCCGCCATTAATCCATCAGGATATCCCGACCCGTCCATATGCTCATGATGGTGCCGGATGATTGGCAGCACCAACCGCAGCGACTTCAGGGGCTTACAAATATTCTCCCCGGTCAGCGGATGCTGTTTCATAATCTCCCACTCTTCCGGCGTTAGGTCGCTGCCTTTTTTCAAGATCTCATCCGGCACGGCAATCTTGCCCAAATCGTGCAGATATCCGCCGCGCCGCAACGCCACGATCGAATCCTCATCCAATTCCATATGCCGCCCCAAATCTGCAGCATTCAACGCTAATCGCTCGCAATGCCCCTCGGTATAAGGATCGCGGCTTTCCACGATCAGACCAAGGGTACACAGCACAGAGTCCGCAGTCTCCAGTTCATCCGTGAATTCCTTCATTCGCAAGAGAGATTTCACCCGCGCCGTCAACTCTTCGGCGAGGACCGGCTTATTCAAAAAGTCGTCCGCGCCTGCCTCAATTCCACGCAACTTCTCCGCACTGTCGGTCAATCCTGTGATCAGGACAAAAGGAATCAATCTCGTTGTCGGATTTTCTTTGAGATCACGGCACAACTCGTAGCCCGACTTCCCCGGCATTCTCACGTCCGACAAGATCAAATCAGGCGCTTGCCGCCGCACCTCGGCCTCCGCCTTCTGCCCATCGCTCGCAGTCACCACTTCATAGCCGCGCATCGTGAGCAACTGGCTCATCAGCGCGGCAATGCTGGCGTTGTCGTCCACCACCAGAATCCGCGCCGGCTGCCGGCGTGTCCAAACCTCACTCATGCCTTGATCAGAAGCCCGTTCTTGCCGGGAAGTTGTATGCAGGTCACCACTCCAAGTCTGACGGGAATCGCGAGGAAGATTCATGAATACGATTTACTACGACTTTGATTCTACTGCAAGTTGAAGCTGGGGTACCCGCTACGCGATGAATACGTGGTCAAATTGCCCAGTCCTCCCATTATGGAACAACCTCGCTGGATTTGTGACGTCCACCCTTGCCCTCCTGCTCGACTTCTGCCTAATCTCGGCCACGGTCCGCATCTCTCAATCCCGGATCCCGATGGCGCTTGCGCTATGCTCATCTGCGGTCTGGCCAACTCTGCTTATTCTGTCTCCAAGCCACACATCGTCGCTTTCGGTAAGTGGAACACGGTTCCATGGTTCCCCGGGGCACAGCAGAGGAGAAACCCCTTGCCCTGAAGGTTCGCCCTCTTCTGATCGATGCCCGCATCAAGGAATTCACGCTTGGCACCGCGCACGATGTGACCGACCGGCTGTTCGTCGTCCGGCGTGCCTTCCGCGTGAATGACAGCCTTCCCCAGGAATCCCCCTCCGCGCCGCACTGGCAATGGCAGCGCGGTGGATGGCTTCTCGTCGACCGCGTCACCGGACACATTTCTCCCATCAACCTTCCCGAGTTCGACGCATTCTACTCCGCAGCCAGTTGGTATCGCGACTATGCGGCCTACTGCGGCGTCGCCGAAGATGGCAAGAAAGTCTACGCCGTCGTTGCGCAAATCAGCCGACGCAAGCCGGTGCTGAAGAAGCTTCTCGAGGGCGAGAGCGTGACCGTTCCTGAAACGAAAGACGCATCTCCCGATTCCGCCTGCCTCACGCCCGCATGGCAACGCGCGCCCATCCGCGTCACCTTCGAGTCCACCGGAGCAGCCAAACAAACATTTGTCATCCATGGCCACATCGTAGATTTAGTAACTGAAGAGGAAGACGACGAAGAAGCCGCGAAATAGCACGGCATTGTGCTTGCCAGCGTACGGCAAGTCATGCAGCCTCTTGTGTGAGAACTGAGAACTGAGAACTGAGAACTGAGAACTGAGAACTGAGAACTGAGAACTGAGAACTGAGAACTGGAGAACTGGAGAACTGCTAGTCCCCCGCCGCTTCGACCGCTGGCAATTCCTCCGCGACGGTTGTCTCCTTCACTTTCGCACTCGTCACCAAAATCACCGACAGCACCACAATCACACTCCCGATCACAATGAAGCGGTCCACCCGCTCGTGCAGAATCAGCCAGCCCAGAAACACCGCGACCACGGGATTCACGTACGCATACGTCGACACCTTCGACGTGGGCACATGCTCCAGCAGCCAGATGTAAGCCGTGTACCCAATCCACGATCCGCACACTACGAGATAAAGCACCGCACTCACGCCACGCATCGTCCACGCAACCCGTGAAAAGTCTCCCAGCGCTAGCGCGAATGAAAAGTTCGCCACACCCGCCGCCGTCACCTGCCATCCCGTCGCGCTGAACACGTCCATACCAGACTGCCAACGCTTCGACAGTACCGATCCCAGCGCCCACAAGAACGATCCACCAATCAGACCCAGAGAAGCCCAAAGCTCACGCCGACCGATCGCTGTTCTCGAATGCAGTTCTGGCCAGAACAAGACGAATAATCCCACGATCCCCAGGGCAAGTCCGGCCTTGCCTCGCCATGAAATCCGGTGGTGACCGAGCAGCAGCGAGTCCAGCACCAGAAACCACAACGGCGTGATCGCGATAATCAACGCCGCCAATCCCGACGGCACCGTCTGTTCCGCCCAGGAGAGCGTCAGGTTACCACCCATCAAAAGCAGAATTCCCACCACGGCCGCCAGCGCAATCTGCCGCGCCGAATACCAGATCCTGCGCCCCGTCGCCCCGCACACCGCCAGCATCACCACTCCGGCAATCGAAAAACGCACCGCACACATCAGCGCCGGAGGAATGCTCTGCACCGCAATATCAATGGCCAGGTAAGTCGAGCCCCAAAACAGATACACGAGCCCGAAGGCAAGAGTCACCGCAAACCGGCTTGGGCTCTGAGCTTTCAACATGTAAATGAGAAAACAGGGAAGCTAAAAGATATCAGACGAGTGAGAACGCGAGTGGGACTCTAAAGGTTGTCAAAGGAACCGCTGGCAATCGGGGCGTAGTCGGAAGCGCGCGCAATGCTGAGTGAAATTGGGGGTTACGCCGCACGCCCTCGCCACGTATAATATCCATGAAGACATGATTACCGATGCTGCGCAAGGTTTCCAATTCGCATCAGCCCAATTCACATCTGCCCGAGTGCTGGCTACATTGCCTCGTCTGTCCACGGCGTTATCGTGCGAATTTGCCTTCCCGCCTTCGTCCCAGTCTCTTCGGTAGCGACTAACAAATCCTTCGCCTGATTCGCCTCGGCCTGCGTGCGTCTAAACCAGGGCGGCGTGTTCCGAGGTTTCCATCACTCACACTCGCAGCTAACTACTGAGAGCTGCTCAGGAGGATTCCATGACCACGAAGACCATGACGACCGCTACCGCCGTTACTGGACCGAAGATCAAGACTGCATTGCCCGGCCCCAACGCTAAGCGCGTGCTGGAGAACGACCGGAAGTACATTTCGCCGTCGTATACCCGCTCCTATCCGCTGGTGGCCAAGAGTGGCCGCGGCATCGTCGTCACTGACGTCGACGGCAACGAATTCTATGATTTCTCTGCCGGCATCGCCGTGACCTCGACCGGCCATTGTCATCCCGAAGTTGTGGCCGCCATTCAGAAGCAGGCGGCCGAGTTGATCCACATGTCGGGGACAGATTTTTATTACGAGAACATGGTCCAACTGGCGGAGCGCCTGTCGAAGATCGCTCCCATGCCTGGACCCCACAAAATTTATTACGGCAATTCCGGCGCGGAGGCGATCGAGTGCGCCCTCAAGCTGGCACGCTATCACACCAAGCGCCAGAACATCATTGCATTCTTCGGCGCGTTTCACGGGCGCACCATGGGTGCTCTGTCGCTGACCGCCTCGAAACCGCAGCAACGGCGCCGCTTTGCGCCGCTCGTGCCGGGGGTGACGCACGTGCGCTATCCAGATGTGTATCGCGGATGCGTGGGTGGTCAGCAAGATGCGGATACTTTTGCTTTGGGTTGCGCGCGCTTCATCGAAGAGAAACTGTTTAAGACGACGCTGCCTCCTGAGGAAGTGGCGGCAATCTTCGTCGAGCCAGTGCAGGGCGAGGGCGGGTACGTGGTCGCGCCTACGATTTTCATGCAAGAGCTGCGGCGCATCTGCGATCGTCACGGAATCATGCTGGTGTTGGATGAGGTGCAGAGCGGCATGGGACGTACGGGCAAGTGGTGGGCGGTTGAGCACACGGGCGTTGAGCCGGACATGATCTGCATCGCGAAGGGGATTGCGTCGGGCATGCCACTGAGCATTACGATGACGCGCTCTGAAATCATGGACTGGGTGCCGGGTTCGCACGCGTCAACTTTTGGCGGTAATCCTGTGTGTGTGGCAGCTGCACTGGCTACGCTCGACGTGATCGAAAAAGAAAACCTGCTGGAGCACTCGGCGGAGGTGGGCGCGCACATGATGAAGCGGATGGCCAGTTGGCCCGCGAAGCTGAAGCTGGTGGGCGATGTGCGGGGTCGCGGATTGATGATCGGCGTCGACATCGTGAAGGACAAGACGACGAAAGAGTACGGCGCCGCGGAGCGCGACCGCATTATCGAGAAGGCGTTCGAGCATGGCGTGCTCTTCTTAGGCTGCGGGCCGAGTTCGATCCGGCTGTGTCCGCCGCTGGTGGTCACGAGGGGAGAAGCGGACGTTGCCCTCGACGTGCTGGAAGAGTGCATCGAGCAGGTGGGCAAGTAGTCCGCGCGTTCCGGCCGGAAAACTGACTTCGTTTTTTGAGCCACCCTTGCCTGGCAGGGGTGGCTTTTTTGTTGTGCCGTAGTCGTGCAGAGGAATGGATGTTTGGGCGTGGAGATCGTTGTCATGCTCAAGAAACTTCTTGGAGACTACTGGGTGGAGAACCGTTAGGGTTGAGTCGAATCAGGCCTGGAATTCGGATGCTTCCGGAAAGCGCAGCTTGCACTTGGCGAGGGCCAGGGCGAGGAGTTCCTCGATCTTGGTTTCTTCGCAGTTGCGGGACATGGCGAGTTCGCTGACCAAAAGATAGCGGGCGCGTTCGAGCATCTTCTTCTCACGGAAGGACAGAGGCTTCGACTGATGCAGCGCGATCAGGCTCTTCAGGACTCCTGCGACTTCGAACAAAGAACCGGTGCGCATGCGGTCGGAATTTTCCTTGAAGCGGTCTTTCCAGTCCGCGGTGCTGAGATCGTCGGCGACGGAGAGGAAATCGAGGATCTTCTGCACCTCGCCGTTCCGCACGACGCGGCGGATACCAACGCTGCCCACGTTGTTGCAGGGCACCATTACCTTGAGACTGCTGGCCTTGATGTTCAGGAGATAGAACTTTTCTACCGTGCTGCCAATCGAGCGGCTGCTGATTTGTTCAATGACGCCGACGCCGTGGTTGGGGTAGACGACCTTGTCGCCGATGTGGAAATTTAAGTCACCGTTCATAAAAATGCACCCGGGCAGGAGAAGGGCATAGTGAGGAAGAACGTTGTCTTTACTATAAACATGCTATCCCGAAATGGGACGGAAAGCAAGGTGAGCTGCCGGATTTGCAAGCGTTGGTGACTGTGTGTAGAGAATCGAGGGGCTGCACGGGGCGAAAAGAGCCTGTAAGTCGTTGTTGCAGCTGTAACTTAGTTCAGCGTGGAGAATAGCTCGAAGAGGACGATACGACGCTGCGCCATTGGCGAATATAATCGCCCCGTGAGCTTTGGAGGGCGGAAATCCCGTGAAAAACCTTTCCCCATCGAGTCTACCCCCGTGGAGGCATCGACGACCAAATCCCGCCCGATTCCTCGACTTTCGAGCGAGCATCCAGCAGGTAGGACACTCGGTCTGGATGTGGGGTCGAGACGGATCGGAATCGCTGTGTCAGACCCCCTCGGGATTACCGCTCAGGGACTGGAAACGCTACAACGCCGCAACAAGCGGACTGATTTGGCGGCGCTGGAGCGGGTGATTCGCGACTACGCGGTCAAGGAGATCGTGGTCGGCCTGCCTCTACGCATGAGCGGCGCGGAAGGGACGCAATCCGACAAGATGCAAATGTTTGCGGAGGAATTGCGGAAGCGGTTTCGGCTACCGGTCCATTTATGGGATGAGCGACTGACCTCAGCCGAAGCGAACCGCCTCTTGCGCGAAACCGAGTTGTCGATCGAAAAGCGGGCGAAGGCGGTAGACCGCATGGCGGCGGTGTTGATTCTGCAGGGGTGGATGGAAGGCCGAGGCCGGTAGGAAGCCGGCTTCCGGAAGTCGGCTGTTAGTGGCCCAACATGGCGTGCCGGTAGGCCGCAACGTTCTTATTGTGCTCCTCGATGGTGCGGGCGAAGCGGTGGTGGCCCTGGGCATCCGCAACGAAATAATAGTAGTCGGACTGCGCGGGATGCATCGCCGCTTCCAGCGCGCTCTTACCCGGATTGGCGATCGGGCCGGGCGGAAGTCCCGTGTACTTGTAAGTGTTATAGCGCGAGTTGAACTGCATGTCGTCGTGATGCAGGGCGCCAGTGTACGTTCCCGCGAGGAGCTCGGCGTAAATGATGCTGGGGTCGGCGTCGAGCGCGATCTTCTTTTCCAGACGGTTGTAATACACGCTGGCCACCAGCGGGCGTTCGTCTGGGACAGCGGTCTCCTTCTCAACGATCGAGGCCATGATCAGCGTGCGCTCTAGGTCGGTCGGGCCTTCGTTTGGAGGAGGAATGGGGCGATCGGATTCGACCGCGACTTGGGGAAAACTTGCCGACGCGGGCGTTCCGCTCTCCAGCGTTCCGCCAGTTGAAGCCTGAATCAATCCAATTTGACGCGCGACCTGGCGAAACTGCTTAACCATGGCTGCGGCCATCTCTTGCATGCTCATCATGCGGCTGAATTGATAAGTGTCGGGAAAGAGGTAGCCTTCTAGAGATTGCGCCCCGGGTGCGATGTCGGCGATGAGAGACGTATCGGAATGCGCAACCTTCAAGAAGTCTTCAGCGGGACCGAGCCCGGCGGCTTCGATTGCGCGGGCGATGTCGAACATCGTGAAACCTTCGGGAACCACAACCGTGCGGAAATAGACGTCGCCGCGACGGAGACGCTTCTGGACGTCGATGATGTCCGCCGGCTTGTCGAAGAGATATTCTCCGGCCTTAAGCGAACGGCGGCGGTGAAAGTAGTGCCAAAGAATAAACGCGTGCTCGCTGCGGATGATTCCGTTTTTCCTCAGCTCAGCGGCCATGCGGCGGCTGGAGTATCCCGGGCGCAGCATCACAAAGGTTTGCCCGGAAGGCTCAGTTGGCGTGAGTAGCGCCCACGCGAACCAGCCGGCGGACACGAGAGCCGCAATCAGGACAAGCCAGACAATCTTGCGCACGATTGATTTAGTGTAGATGATAGGACTTCGTAGATCGCTCGGTACGCGCGGGATCATTCGTTGACGAAAAAGGTTCTCGGGGTTCAAAGCAACGTTCGAAACCGCCTTCGAAACAGAATCCGCCGACTGCCGCTGCTACACGAAATCGGGGTTCCTCGACCGACAGCGAGTTCTTGCACCCTTTCCGCCGCGTTATACTCAAATGTTGTGGAGATCATCTAATCCTTCATGAGACGTAGCTCGCCCTTTTGGGCTTTGATTTTTCTCGCAACGCTGCCCACTATGGGCTGTGTGTTCCGCACGCGGCCGGTGGAGGAGACGTACTCCAAGGCTCCGCTGAAGGAATCGTCCCAAGCAGCATTAATTGACGGCGTTAACCAGCAGGCGCAGAAGATCCAGTCGCTGCAAGCGACCGTGGATATCGATACCTCTGTTGGGGGCGCAAAGAAGGGCCACGTAACCGACTACAAAGAGATTCGCGGGTATGTACTGGCCCGGAAGCCGGCGATGCTCCACATGATCGGGCTGCTGCCGATCGTGCGCACCACGGCCTTCGACATGGTAAGCGACGGAGAGCAGTTCAAGCTCTGGATTCCTCCCAAGAACCGGTTCGTGATCGGCAACAATGAAATGCAGGCGCATAACCCCGACCAGCCGATGGAAAATATCCGGCCGCAAGATATCTACAACGCGCTGCTGATCCGCCCCATCGATCCCGAACACGAGATTGCGGTTCTGGAGAAAGGTGACGAGATTCTGCATGACGCCAAAGGCCATCGGGTTCTCCAGGAGGACTACGAACTGATCGTCATCCGCAAGCAGGACGGCAACGAGGGGGTGTTGTCGCGCAAGATTGTTTTCAGCCGTACCGACCTGCAACCGCATCGTCAGTACATCTATGACGATCGGCACAATCTGGTCACCGATGCCCGCTACGCGAACTATAAGGATTACGATGGCATCAGCTTTCCCTCGCGCATCGAGATTTCCCGCCCCCAGGAGGAGTATGACATTACCCTCAATATGTTGAAGCTGGAAATCAACAAGCCTCTGCGGGATGATCAATTTGCGCTGCAACAGCCGCCTGGGGCCGAAGTTGTGCATCTGGACCGGCCGCAGCCGCAGTCAAGCGCTGCCGTTCCGCTGGCAGGAGAAAGGTAATCCGCAGAGAAGGGATCATATCGCCGGCCAGTTCCGCTGTGACTGCTCATGATGAATAAGATGGTTGTCGCCAATCTCGTACACCGGCCGATTCGGTCGCTGATCAGCATTGTGGCCATTGCGCTGGAAGTCACACTGATCCTCCTGATCGTTGGCCTCAGCTACGGAATCATGAACGACGCCAAGAACCGTACTGCTGGCATCGGCGCCGACATAATTGTGCAGCCGCCCGGTTCGTCGTTTCTTTCCGGCATCAGCGGTGCGCCCGTCTCTGTAAAGGTGGCCGATGTTCTGCGTGCCATGCCGCACGTGAAGGTAGTCAGCCCCGTGATCTGGCAAATTTCGACCGGAGGCGGGCTGGAAGTGATTGACGGCATCGACATTGCCAGCTTTGAAGCTTTAGGTGGACCGTTCCAGTTCGTGCAAGGCGGGCCGTTTCGAGGACCGGATGACGCGATGGTGGACGACTACATCGCGCGTCAGAAGCATGTAAAGGTCGGCGACACAATGGAAATCCTGAACCACAACTTCCGGATCTCTGGAATCGTGGAGAACGGACGGGCCGCGCGAAAGTTTGTGCCCATGACAACGCTGCAAGAGTTGATTGGGGCGAAAGACAAGGCGTCAGTTTTCTATGTGAAGCTGGATAATCCCGCGAATACCGAGGCAGTGGTGCAAGAAGTGAAGCGCAAACCGGGCATGGAAAAGTACGCCGTGCAGTCGACCGAGGAATATCTCAGCATGATGACGCCCAGCCATCTGCCGGGGTTCCGGCCATTTATCGGCGTGGTGATCGGCGTGAGTCTGGTGATTGGTTTTCTTGTGATTTTCCAGTCGATGTACACGGCAGTCATGGAGCGGACGCGCGAGATTGGCATCTTGAAGTCGATGGGGGCGTCGAAGTTTTACATCATTAATGTAATTCTTCGGGAGACCGTAGTGCTGGCCTTGGCGGGGATTGCCGTCGGCGTTGTGGTTAGCCTGGCGGCTCGGGTCGGCATCCAGCAGCGCTGGCCGTTGGTTCACGTTGATCAAAGCGGCATCTGGATGTTGAGAGCGACGATCATCGCGATTGTTGGGGCGACGTGCGGGGCGATTTATCCTGCCTACAAGGCGGCGCAAAAAGATCCGATTGATGCGCTGGCTTACGAATAAGTACTCTAAGTACTCTATGTTCCGGCACGCATCCCAGTGTAAAGGCCGGTGCCCCTATTTACTAACTCACCGTTGACAATCTCTTGCGGGCTACGGTATCTTTAAAGCTTTGGGAAGTCTCGCGGTTGCCCGCCTGATGGTCTGGCGTCCTCGCCGGAGAATCAACGAGCGGTCTTCTTTCGCAACTTTTTTCATTCTGGGAGAGTTCCGATGTCAACCTATTTCCCCAAAGCGGGGGAAATTGTGCGCAAGTGGTACGTCGTGGATGCGGATGGGCAGACACTCGGGCGTCTGGCCTCGCAAGTGGCGCGCATCCTCATGGGCAAAGAAAATCCGCAGTATACGCCTTTTCTCGATACTGGCGATCACGTGATCGTCGTCAACGCAGAGAAAATAAGAACGACTGGCATGAAGTCGGAGCAGAAGCAGTATCACCACTATACCGGTTACCCGGGTGGTCTACGCACCGAGGACTATCGCAAGCGCTTGGCACGCAGGCCGGAAAAGATCATTGAAGACGCGGTGCGGCGCATGCTGCCGAAGAACAAGCTGGCGGATCATATGTTGTCGAAGCTGAACGTCTACAAGGGCGAGAAGCATCCGCACGAGGCGCAGAAGCCGCAGCCTCTGCAATTGGAAATACGGGCATAAGAGATCGAAGACGTAGCAAGCTAGGTCTCTGCGAAACGAGATTCGGAGAACTAAATGGCTGAGTTGGTTCAATACTACGGAACGGGACGGCGTAAGCGGGCGATTGCGCGGGTGTATCTGCGTCCAGGCAGCGGCGAGTTTAAGGTGAACGGGCGCGAGTTCGAAGAGTATTTCGTGACTCCGGCGCAGCGTTCAGCGGCGAAGGCACCGTTGGCGTCCACGGAGACGGCAGCTTCGTTCAATATCGTTGCGAGTGTCTTGGGCGGGGGCGTGCGGGGTCAGGCTGACGCGGTAAAGCTCGGCGTTGCGCGCGCCTTGATGCAGTTTAACGCGGAGCTGCGCGGCAAGCTGAAGTCCGAGGGCATGGTGTCCCGTGACTCGCGCGGCAAGGAACGCAAGAAGTACGGTCAGAAGGGCGCGAGAAAGCGCTTCCAGTTCTCGAAGAGATAGTACCGAGTTGCGAGTGCCGGGTACGGAGCAGGACCGGGATTCCTCGCTTCGCGAGGAATGACGATAGATTTTGGATGGCAGGGTTTTTCACTTGCCACTCACGGCTGGCCGCTGGCAACTGTTTTTGAGGTGTTCAATTCTTCCTGTGCCTCGCGGCGCGGGGCAGGGAATGGCAATCCGGAGCGGAACGTACGCGAAGGATGCAGACTAAATAAGGAGGTTCATTGGCTACTATCACCATGAAGGAGTTGCTCGAAGCGGGTGTTCACTTCGGGCATCAGACGAAGCGCTGGAATCCCAAGATGAAGGAATACATCTTCGGAGAGCGCAATGGGATTTACATCATCGATTTGCAAAAGACGCTGAAGATGTTCAAAGAGGCGTCGAAATTTGTACAGGAGCTGGCGGCCGACGGCAAAATTGTGCTGTTCGTGGGAACCAAGCGCCAGGCGCAGGATGCGATTGCCGAAGAGGCAACAAAGTGCGGCGGCTTCTACATCAACCAGCGCTGGCTGGGCGGACTGCTTACCAACTGGGTCACGGTGCAGAAGTCGGTAAAGCGGCTTAAAGAGCTCGACGAGATGGCGACGGATGGCCGCTACGAGTTGCTGCCGAAGAAAGAAGTGATCAAGCTTGAACGCGAGCGCAAGCACCTGCAGGCCAACCTGGCGGGCATCAAGAATATGAGCCGGTTGCCGGATGCAGTGTTCGTCATCGACTCGAACAAAGAGCAGATCGCGGTGCGCGAGGCTCGCAAGCTGGGTATTCCGGTGGTCGCGGTAGTGGATACCAACTGCGATCCCAGCGAAGTGGATTACGTGATCCCGGGCAACGACGATGCGTTGCGCGCCATCCGGCTGTTCACCTCCAAGATTTCGGAGTCCATCGCTGAAGGCGCGCAGTTGATGAGTGACAAGCAAATCGCCGACATGACGGCTGCTACGGAACAGGCGCAGGCTCTGGAAGCGCAGCATGCTGAAGATGCCGCAGCGGCGCTGGAAAGTCGCTCTCAGGAGGCTGCTGCTGCCTCTGACCTGGCGAACATCGACGAGGACATCAGCATGGAGGAAGTGCTCGGTCCGGGGACGCACAAAAAGCCAGTCGCGAACGAGGAAGCTGAAGTTCATAAGGTCGAGAGCCAGACCGTTTAGAAGCGGTTTTGGGTAGGGCACGGCTTTAGTTTTTGATCCTGGCAGCAAGCGAAGCGCGCCGAAGGGTGCCGCCGAGAGCTACCAAAGGCGCGGGCTTTAGCCCCTGTGGGAACCTCTCTTAGGTGAGAGTTCCAAGAAAACCGGGCTTTTGAAATTCAGACCCGCGCGGGTCGTCCGGCGCGGGTCAAAGTTTGTAGAGGCAGTTTCGCGTTTCAGGTTCTTAGTTTCGAGTAGCCTGAAACGAGGACAAACATTCCGATCACTCGAAACTAGAAACCAGAAACTATTTTATGGGAACTACTACTGTGAACATTTCTGCGGCGCAAGTGAAAGATCTCCGGGAGAAGACCGGAGCTCCCATGATGGATTGCAAACAGGCCCTGACGGAAGCCAAGGGCGATCTGGACCAGGCGGTCGTGATTCTGCGGAAGAAAGGTGTTTCGGTGGCCG
>Ga0116133_1000397_pt1 | contig 13363 bp, 8 predicted proteins | sample June2015DPH_19_2_FD_89736 | JGI IMG/M metagenome (GOLD analysis project Ga0116133, IMG submission 89736) | Peatland microbial communities from SPRUCE experiment site at the Marcell Experimental Forest, Minnesota, USA - June2015DPH_19_10 | ecosystem: Environmental > Terrestrial > Soil > Wetlands >...
CCGGCGTGGAGATAGGTTTAGGGGCCACGCCCTTGCCGATGCGGGTTGCCGCATGATTCGAGAGCTCGGCCACGGCCTGCGCTTGCCCAGCTTGCGAGGGATCGGGACCGGAGACGCCCGGGGTGGCAAGGAACTCCGGCGAGAAGCGGCAGCCGCTGTAATCTCCCCTGCCATTGCCGGTTGAAGCCGCTAGCACGCAAGGCTTCCAATAATCAGGGACGAGTTCGACCAGGTGATCCTTCGGAGTAAGAAATATCTGGGCGAGAACGGCGTCCGCCTGCTCGGCGGTCGCTTCTCCAGAGCCAAGGTCGGCTTCGATGCGGAGTGACCTGGTGTCCCCCTGCTTGTCTTTGGGGTCCTCCACACCAGAAAAGCCAATGTCGCGGTTCCATCCCAGGTGCACACGTTTTGCTTTGATGGTCAGATGGTGGCTGGAGACCTTCACATCGTCAACCTGGATGACGCCGTCGACAGTCCAGTCGCCAGGAGTTGCAGCCTTTGAAAGCTGCCCGGTTGCGTCGTAGCGCAGAGAATTGCCGCCGTAGAAATTGCGCACCAGCAGCGTCTTGCCGTTGTACTGATCGCGGAGATGGCGCTCGAGTTCGCTGGCGGCTTGCAGGGGCAGTGGAGCAATCCCGACGGCAAGAACCAGAGCCACCACTGTGCAGGGAGGCCGCAAGGCTGGCATGTTCCGGAGCATGGCCGAGTATTGTAGCTCAACTGCGTGAAGGAAAACCCGAACGGCTGAACTTACCCGACGTGCCGGTCGATGGCCTCGGCGATCGCGTCCTTGGGACGGTAGCCTACGATTTGCTCGACCACTTGCCCGCCCTTGAAGACCAGCAGCGTGGGGATGCCCGTGACTTTGTAGCGCATGGGAGTAGAGCTGTTGGCGTCGACGTCCATCTTGCCGACTTTGAGTTTGCCCTGGTAGTCCTTGGCCAGCTCGTCCACGATGGGAGCGAGGGCGCGGCAGGGACCACACCATGTCGCCCAGAAATCCACCAGCACGGGCGTGTCCGATTTCAAAACATCCTGATCGAAGTTCGCATCGGTGACTTCGACGATTCCATTACCTGCCATAAGTGTCTCCTCGTTGAAACGTCGCGCTGTCGGCGGACGCTCCATGTTTCGGAAACAACGAGCAATCGTAGCCGGGCCCGGCGATCTATGAATGCTTCCCCGAACTCGGGGATTGACTACTCATCGTACCACTGAGGTTTGATGCCGGGGCCAGGGCAAAGGTCGCAGGAAGGGATTCCCGGTATTTTCCGCTCGGAACAAGGCACAGGCTAAGTCCAAGAGATGCGCGGCTAGAAGATAAACTTTACCGCAACCTGCATTAGCCGGGGAGGAGCTGCGGTGACCACCTCCCCGAACGACGAGCTATTGACGTTGCCGTTTACGGAGGCCGGTCCATAGAACTGGGCGTGGTTGAAGACGTTGAATCCCTCGAAGCGAAACTGAAGAGACTTGGACTCGGTAAGGGGCACGCTCTTCAACAAGGCCATGTCGTAGTTGTCGATGCCCGGTCCATAGAAGAAACGGCGTTTGGCGTTGCCCGGCTCGCCCAGAGGCTGAAGACTGAACAGGCTGGTATTGAAGTAGGGTTGGCCGTTACGCGGATTGTGGTTCAGCGCGAGCGGACCCGAAGTGTATTGCGGTTCATCGACCCCGAAGTTGTTCACCCCGTTTGGTTCAGTTCCCAGCAAAGAGTTATCCCCGTAGTTGTAAAGCGTGACGGGAAAGCCAGTGCTGAAGCGCGTGATCCCGGAGATCGACCAACCTTGTGTCCAGCGATTGGAAACGCCGAAGCGATGATCCAAGGGAAGTTGGTAGTTGTAGCTCACCACAAGGTTTTGCTTCACATCGAAGGCGGAAAGAGCTTTGCTCAGCGCGGGATTGAGCGGGTTGATCTCTTCTCCGAGGTTGGAGGCCTGGTCGAGGGACTTGCCGTAGGTGTAACCGGCGAGAATCTCCAGACGACCGCTGGCGTGGCGCAGGGTGATTTCGAGAGCGTTGTAGTTGGAATTGCCGATCGTGGCCTGATTGGTATCGCTGCCAAAGTTCGCGCCCAGAGGACCGCGGGTTCCGTTGATTGTCTGGTTGGAAACGGTCGTGTAGATATTGCCTTCGAGGAACGGTCCGCAAGGAGTTTGCGGCGGTGATTCCAGTTTGAGGTTTGCCGGATTGCTCAAGAACAAACACAGTGCAGGATTGCCAGGATTGGCTTCGACGAGCGCGAGCAGGCGATGTCCCTGGGTGCCAACGTAGCTGGCGCTTAAAACGCTGTTGGGTGAAAGCTGACGCTCCAAGGAGAACATATATTCCTCGGTGTAAGGAATGCGGTTGGTGGTGGGATATGCCGGGAGTCCGCTGATGGGCTCGTACTGCGACCAATCGATGTTGGGATCAGGATGACTCGCGGAGGAATTGAGCGGGGCCAGCTGCACCGGAAAGTACTGGCTGCCCTGGCCGGTAGAAGCCGAGACGAACGGCGTGGCGAAGAGCGGCGGAGTGGGACTGGTATAGGTGGTGCCGTAGGGCGCGTTCGCGGCGAGAACTCCGATGGTGAGAGCTTCGATTGCGGTGTAGAACGTGCCGAAGCCGGCGCGCAGGCTAGTTTGGCCGGGACCTCCGAGGATTTTTCCGAGGAGCGAATCCGAATTAGCGCTGGGTGAGTAGACGAGGCCGATACGCGGTGCGAAGTCCTTGTTGCCGGGCGGCGCAAGAGTGCGCGAAACTCCGGGATCGGTGGGGAAAAGAATTCCAGCGGGCGCGGTGGGAAAAACCACGGATTGCTTTCCCGGCTCGAGGACCGCGAGCTGATTGTATTTTTCGTACCAGGGCTCGATGCGGTCCCAGCGCAAGCCGTAATTCAGCGTTAGGTTCGGCCGCAGGCGCCAACTGTCCTGGGCGTAGAGACCCAGATACTTGTTGCGTCCGTAAAAAGGCTGGAGCTGACTTTGGTTGTATTGGGTGGGAGCTCCGAGCAGGAAGTCGGTGAAATCAGATCCGCTCTGACTGCCGAAGAACAGGAAGCTGCCGTTGAACTGGGCGATGGTGCGAGTGTTGACTTGATCGAAATGAAATTCTGCGCCGACCTTGACGGTGTGACTGCCGACGACCTTAGAGAAATTATCGAGCCACTGGTAGGTGTTGTTGGTCTGATGCAGTTCATTGGTGTTGGTTCCGATGGAGTAGTTATTGAAGGCGACGTTCTCCACGCCTTCGGTTTGCGGCGAGAGAGGCACGATGCCCGGAGTATTGGGCCCGATCTCAAAGCCCTGCGAGGCGAGGCTGACGCCCAATCCGCCTTGCGGACGGCCCAGGTCATTGGAATCGCGCAGGTAGCTGAAGCGGAATTCGTTGACCGCGGTCGTGCTCAGAGTCTTGGTGTTGCCGAGGTTGAGTAGTTGGGCTCGGCCGAGATTGAGTGCGTTGAAGCCGGGAACGTTCGCTCCGCCTTGAGCTGTGGGATAGGGATTGTTCTGCGAGAAGTCGTCGAGGAAATAGTAGGCCGAGAACAGACCCCAAGACGTATTGGCATCGAGGCGGAGCGCGCCTTTGTCGTCGTTGAGAGTCTGGTTGTTGATGGAGGTTGAAAACTGACTATTTGGAAGATTGGGCGCGGGAATATATTGCAACAGATGCTGCGCTGGAGCCGACCATGCCATCTGAGGAAAGGCTGCGTTGGGGAAAACACACTGCGAGGAACTGGTGCATGCGCTGGGGTACGTTGGGCAACCTGTGGTAGGACAGGTTCCATTGGCGGGAGGTTGGGTCTCGCCCTGCGTAAAGTAATAGGGTTCTCCGAGCGTGACTGTGTAGGGAAACTGTTGTGTGAGCTGGTGGGCTAATCCGCCGGGTGAGCCAGTTACAGTAGTAGGAATCGTTATTTGCTGGGGCACTCCATTGATGTTGACGGAAGTTACCGTGACTAATGTGCTTGCCAAGTCTGACAGATTGCCAGACCTGTCTTGTGCGGAGGGTACGGAAATCAATCCGGTGCCCACGCCCTGAATCTGGCGCGTGCCTTGATAGTCGGAGTAGAAGAAGATCTTGTTTCGCGTGACTGGACCGCCGAGCGTACCGCCGAACTGGTTCTGGTCGAAGGAGCCGCGCGTGGGAGAGAAGTAATTGCGCGCATCCAGATTCGTGTTGCGCAGAAATTCAAAGACATCGCCGTGAAATGCATTGCCGCCCGACTTGGTGATGACGTTGATCTGTCCCCCGCTATACTCGCCGTACTCCGCGTCGAAGTTGTTGGTGAGAATCCGGAACTCGGCAATGGAATCGAGATTGGGAATGATGGCGGTACCCATGTTGACGTCTTCTTCCACGTCGCTGCCATTCACCATGAAGCTGTTGGCGAACTCGCGCTGCCCGTTGATGGAAACGGTGCCGGGGTTCAAGTCTCCCGAGGGGGAGAAGGCGCTGGCGCCCACATCCTGAACCGTGCTGGAGGTGACGGAGGTGGCGGGAGCGACACCGGCCTGGAGGGCGAGAAGATCGGTATAGCTGCGGCCATTTAGAGGAACTTCGGTCATGGTGGAGGCGGAGATGACCTCACCCATTTGGGAGCTGGAAGTTTCGACGTGGGCGGCGTTATCGCTGACCGTGATGGCGTCGTTTCGTTCGCCTACTTGCAGAACGACATCCAGCAGAAAGGCGTTGTTGGCGTCGAGCGTGATTCCGGTGCGGCGGTAGGCTTTGAAGCCGGAATGGTTTACTTCGAGAACATACTGGCCGACAGGGAGGACTGGGAAGGTGTAAGTACCTCGTGCGTCGGCCGCAGCGGATTGCCGCACACCGGTGCCGGTATTGACCAAAGTGACAGAGGCGTTGGCAATCGCGGCACCGGACTGATCTTTGATTGTGCCTGAGATGCTGCCGCCCACGCCCGCGAAGGCCGTCCCCAGTAAACAGAGGGGCAGGAATAAGCGGCCCAGCGGCATTCTGGAAAAGCTCTGCATAGTTTTGAGTCGAGAGCGTAATGAGGCCCCAACGCAAGTCAATGTTAGTTGCAATTGAGTCGCATCTAAAGATAGGCTAAGAGTTGGCTGGGGCATGAACGTAAAGTGAGATGCGCCGCTAGTTGCCACTCGGTCGCATCTAGAGGTATCTTGATAATCATGCCGGAGAGGGCTTGCTCTGTCCAGTTCCGGCGGAAGATTCCGTCGCAGCGTGGTTGCGACTAGTTGCGACAAGTCGAGGAGCGGTCCTATGCCACTACCCCAAACCGAGATGCCAGGCCGGCTGCAGGCTCACTTTGCCGATCGCGGAATCCGCATGACCCAGCAGCGGCGGGCGATTCTAAAGGTGATGGAAACCGCGACCAAACATCTGGATGCAGCGCAACTCTTGCGCAAAGCGCAGCGACTGGATGCCAGTGTCGATCGCAGCACGGTGTACCGGACGCTGCAACTGCTGAAGCGGCATGGGTTGATCGACGAACTCGACCTGATGCACATCCACGGCGAAGGGCACTACTACGAGCGCAAACTGAACCGGGACCACATCCACATGGCGTGCCTGCGTTGCGGGAAGATCATGGAATTCGTCAGCGATATTTTCGAGAAGCTGAAGGGGCAGGTGGAAAAAGATTGCCGGTTCCGGATTGTGGTCTCGCGATTGGAGATTGGCGGGTACTGCGCGGCATGCTCGAAGTAGGAGAGCCGGGCATCGTCGACGGTAAGGCCATAAAAAAAGCGCCCTGGACTTTTCAGTCAAGGACGCCTCGGCAGCCCTCCCCCAGAACTGCCAAACCACGAAATGGATATTAATGAACTGCTGATTTGGTGTAAACGTCACTTTGGTAATGAGGTTCTGCCCGATGCGGAACGGTTGCTGAATCAAAACAGTCATCGCAGCGCTGAAGCGCCGCGCCGCCCAAAATCGCAATTCCTCCGCGGACGCTTAGGGAATCATTTCTGCTTGTGCCAGGTCTGGCCGTTGTCCGCCGTGGTCCAGATCTCTTGGTTGGACGTGGCTACGGTTCCGTGCTGCGGGTCAGCGAACTGAATGCTGGTAATGTCACCGGTGAGAATCGTCCCGGCAGCGGAAGCCAGCACAAGCGTCCAGTGATTGCCGCTATCGACGCTGTGATACAGCGCGCCAGCGGAACCACCGGCCCAGACTTCGAGTCCGGCGGCCGCTACGGCGCGAAATACCGGGCTGGAGTTCGGCGACGCTTTGTCCTGCTGCTTCTTCATGGCTTGATTCGAGGCTGTTTGGTTTACCGCTGCTTGATCCGCCATGTCTGGAGCAGCCTTGTATCGACTCGCCACGGTGGTGCTTTCTACCGTCGTAGAGGTGACGCTGGAAGTGAAATTCGCGCTCGGACTTATATCCTCCCAAGTCTTGCCGGCATCGAACGAGCGCTGCAACGTGCCCGCGGAACTGATCGCCCAGCGGGGTGACGCGCGAAGCAGAAGAGCGGGTGAGGTTTGCAGAGGAATGCTGGGAGAAGCCAGCGGAGCGGAAGCTGGACCCGCAGCTTGTGCGGGCACGGGATTCTTGGACTTCGCGACTGCGTCCAGATTGGCAACGTTGCGGCCATTTAACGGCAGTTGCTTCTGATTCTGGATGAACTGGTCCTGAGTCTGGGCGAGTGAAGCGGTTTCCGTGTTGATCTGTGGCGCTTCCGATTGCACTTCGACCACCTCATTATTTGCGCCGGAGACCATCACTTCCTGGGTAGACGCGGGGGGTGGGCTCTGCGGCTTACCGGGAGTGGGGTTCTGTGCCGCTGATGCCGTGGCAGTGTCGGCGCGGGGAGCGGCGTTGAGGCCGGGACCAGCACCGGAACCAATTCCTGCGGACGTTCCGCCGAGCGTTCCTCCAACCCCGCCTGCGGAGCCTGCACGTCTCATGGGCTGGACTGCGGTGAACCTGGCGCCGGGCGGGGTAACTTCGCGCTCGGCCAACCTGCTCTGGGGGAACGGCGCAGCCGATAAGTCTTTCCGCATCCTCTGCGTTGCTTTGGGAACAGCTTGCTGCGAAGCCGAAGCCTGCGGGACCGGAGCATTTTGCGCCGTGGTATCCGCCGCTGCATAGCGGTGCATAGAGTTGGAGGCCACGATCTTTTCCTGGTGATCCCGCATGTATTGCAGAACGCCGATCGAAGTCACTGCCACGATTCCGGCAGCGACGACTCCCCAACGAAGAACGGGCCAGCTTAACCAGGTGATTCGACCGCCGGACGGTGCGGGCGTCGCGAGGGTTTCAGTCGCAGGCAGAGCGAGCATGACTACATCGCGGCAATCCCCGCACCGGGCCAGGTGCTCGACTATGCGGTCGCGCTCGCGACCAACGAGAGCATGCTCGGCGAACGCAGTGAGGAGATCGGCCTCGGGATGCGATTCCGCGGGCGGTGACTGCAACCCTTTCAGCACGATTTTTGGCACGTCCTGCATTTGTAGCTTCTAACTTCTCGGTGTTAGCTCTTACTCGTAAATCTTTTAGGTCTTAGCTCTTGGCGCCACCTTTTGCGGAAGAGGTAAAGTGTCCTTCTTCTCTAAGAACGCTGCCGGGGACGATTCTTGCGCCAGGCTGCGGCGAATATCCAGCCGCAGGTCGCGCACGTCCACTTCTAAAGCTTCTTCGGCCTGGCGGCGGGCCATGCCTTGCTGGATCATGCCCGCCAGGATTTTCTTGCGCAACGACTTGGCCAGTTTGTCGACCTTGCGGCTAATGGTGGACTCGTGCACGCCCAGCATGCGAGCGATTTCAGCCAGGGTGCGTCCGTCGAGATAATACGCCGCCAGCACCATGCGGTCTTCGGCGGAGAGCGCGACCAGAGCGGCATGGGCGGCAGATTCAAGGCGCGAATCCGCGGACGTAACCGGCTCGGGCTGCGGAGCGGCGAACTGGGAACCGTCTTCACTTTCTTCGTCGAGACTGACCAGGCGCTTGGTGCGGCGGTAGCGATTGACAAATTCCTGCGCGAGGACGGTGCGAAGCCAGCCTTCGAGCGATCCGCGGCCGGTGAAGGAGGCTAGCTTCGAAACACGTTCGCCGTCGCGCGTGGTGGTTCCGTAGAGCTCGGCGTAGAGAGTGTCGGCAAGATCGCGGGCGGCGGAATCTTCGCGAGCGATGCGCAGGGCCGATAGGTAAAGCTTTTCGCGGTAGCGCGTGAGGAAGATTTCCCAGGCGGAATTGTGGCCGGCGGCGCAGGCCTGAGCGAGGGCGAGTTCTTCGACGCGCAGGGTCAGCAGAAAAGTACGGGCCTCGGCTTGAGTGGCTTCGGCGGGAAGATACTTCGCGCCCACGTCACAGAGGATCGCGGCAAAAGATTCGCGAGAGAGACCGACCTTGTCGCATCCGCCAGCGGCATGCAGCTCCGCCAGGAGATCGGTGACAGCCGATTGGACTGGAGCGGAGATCGGTTTCGAAGCGCGCATGCAGAAGAGAAGAGAGTACGACGAGCACCGCTTCCGATACTACTAATTCCTTAGACGCTTGCAATGTTAATTTTCGCCGCAAGGCTCGACCATTATTTCGTTCTCACGGGGAGTCGCGATGGGCGATGCGTCCCGTGGAGCTGGCACCACAGCCTCCTGGGACCGGGGCGCACCGCCCGGCGTGGGGAGGGGGAGCTATGCGTCCGAGATTATTTGTGACGGTGACGGCGTTGGCGATCATGGCCGGAATGGTTTGCTTGAACCTGAACCAGCGGTCGGTTCATGCCGGGGAGCAGCCTTCTGCCTCGGGATACAAGGTGCTGGAGCCGATCCGGCACGGAAGTTTGACGGTGTTCCCCGTGGTTGCGCCCAAGACTTATGCCACTAGCGAGTTTCTCACGCTGGATGAGGGATTGCGATCAGGTGAGGTAGTTGTGGCGGAATATGGAAATGTTCTTGGGCTCATGCGGCGGCGCCCTTTACCCGCGGTGCAGCGCGAGAGCGCGGAGGTAAACCGGCTGGTGCTGATCAATAACTCGAAGCGCCCGCTGCTGCTGCTGGCGGGCGAGATTGTTACTGGAGGCAAGCAGGACCGGGTGATCGGGAAAGATCGCATCGTTCCGGCGGAAAGCGATCCCGTGGATCTGAGCGTTTTCTGCGTGGAGCCGGGCCGCTGGGTTGCGACCAGCGAGCATTTCAGAACGTCGGGCGCGACGTACGGAAGCGGGATTGGAGCTGGCAGCGGCGGCGGCACACTCATGGCGCAACCCTCGGTGCGTGCGAAAGCCATGGGAGATAAAGATCAGAACCAGGTTTGGGCGGAGGTGAGGAAGCAGCAGCAGGCGATGGAAACAGTTGAGGTAACGGCAGCGGCTCCGCAAGTGGAGACAGATGCGATCCGCTCCACCAGTTCGTATGCCGTCGTGATGGAGAACAAAGATGTGAAGGAGAAGGTGGACGAAATTGCCAAGCCCATCGAGCAGAACTATCAGAGCCTGATTAAGCAATTGCGCGACCGTAAAGCGGTCGGGGTAGTGGTCGCGGTGAACGGGCACATCATCTGGGCCGATGTTTTTGCCAGCACGGAGCTGCTGGAGAAATACTGGCCGAAGCTGGTGCGCTCGTATGCGTCAGAGGCGGTAGTGACGCGGGCGAAAGGTGCAGAGGCGAGCCTGGCACAAGCGGAAGCATTTCTGGGAGACATGGAAGGACGCAGGGAAACGATTGAGAGCGAACCGGGAGTCTATCGTCACACGGAGGTGAACGGCGATGGGTTCAAAGCGTTCGCACTGACCTCGTTGCTGCCGAAGACTGGGTTCGATGTACACGTGGCCAAGATGGCGGAGTGAGAGCAGTGTCCAGTGGTCAGTGGTCAGTGGTCAGAAAGACTGGCACGATCACTGGCCACTGACCAACGACGTTTGATACCAATTTCGCCAAGCCGTGGAGTCGTTGGGAAGATGTTGCTTGGTGATGGCGGCCAGGGCTTGAAACGCAAGGGCCTGGGTCTGAGCATCGAGTACGGGATCGCTCGTGTAGCTGATCAGTCGCGGGACGGCGATGAGTCGCTGATCGTGGCTCAACATGGCGGACTGCGCCAGACTGCAAGCAGCGTGCTCTCGCACCATCGCGGATGGATCGTTGTGCATCGCGTCGAGCAGGGGCGCGATGGTTGCGGTGGTTCCCACCAGAGCCAGACCTTCGACGGCCCAACGGCGCGCGTCTTCGTTATTCTTGTTGTTGCTGTTACGGTCCCTGTCTCTGGCGGAATCTTTGCCGGAATCGTTCAAGTGTGACGACAACACTTGGACCACGCGATCGGTTTCAACTCCGCGGTTTCCCAGCAAACCCAGACTCCACAAAGCCCAAATTTTTCGCGCATGATTGCGGGAGTCGGCCTGACGCTCGAGAGCGTCTACGCTGGACTGGCTCTTGGGGAGTCCGTAGGCCGCGAGTTGCACCTCGACGGCGGAAGCGCGCAGGCGCTGGTCGCTGGAGTTGAGTGCGACCGTGGTAAGGTCGCCGAGCTGGGAATCCCACTGGAGCTGGCCGCGCCAGGCATCGATGCGGGCTTCTATCTGGGCTTCGATCTGATCTTCACTACCACCACTCTGGGCTCTGGCCCCATCGGAGCGGCTCACGGCGCGCTCAAGGAGGATCTCAGCTTGCTTCTGCGGGTTCTGGCGATCGAGATCGCGATCGGAAAACGTTGCGGCGGACGATACCGAAGACTTGTTTTGCAGCGCTGATGTTCTGCTGATTTTCCCCCACAGCGCGACCGGGCCTCCGAAACTAGAGACCAGCAGCGCGAGACCCACTCCCACCGTCATTGCGATGGAGTGAAGCAGGCGCAAGTTGCGGGACGGGAGGCCTTGCTCCGGCGGGTCCTGCTCTGGAAGCTGTTGCTCCGGCCGGCTTGGTCGATATACGTCCATAGGCAAAGTTTAGGGATGACCCGGAATGGGGTAAAGTTACTTCGGGACCCCGCCCAGTGAGGTTAGATGCAAGATCGCGGCCACCTTTGGCCGGAAATTGGCATCGGAGTACAACGCCGCGGGCCCAGAAAGCTCGCGGAGGAAATCATGTTTACGAAAAGAAAGTCCATGCGCCGGTGGTTGCCCGCGTCGCTCATTGTGCTGGTTGCGGTGGCATTAACTGCCGCTGGACCAGCTGCGGCTGAATCTGGTTACAAGGTCGTAACCACTTACAAGATAGGCGGCGAAGGCGGCTGGGATTATTTGACCGCCGACGCGGCCGCGCGCCGTCTTTATATCTCGCGGGCGACTCACGTCATCGTGCTGGATCTGGATTCGGGTAAAACGGTCGGCGAAATTGCGGACACACCGGGGGTTCACGGCATTGCGCTTGCGCCGGAATTGGGGCGCGGATTCGTCAGCAACGGGCGCGAAGGCACGGTGAGCATTTTTGATCTGAAAACGCTGGCCACCATCAGTAAGGTAAAGGTGGGCGAGAATCCGGATGCGATCCTCTACGATCCGGCGACCAAACGGGTTTTCACGTTTAACGGACGCAGCCAGGACGCGACCGCGCTCGACGCTGCGAAGGGCACGGTTCTGGGCACAATCAAACTGGATGGCAAGCCCGAGTTCGCAGCCAGCGATGGCAAGGGCGAGATTTTTGCCAACATCGAAGACAAAAGCGAGTTGGTGGCGATCGATCCCAGCAAACTTGAGGTGCGGTCGAAGTGGCCGCTCGCGCCTTGCGAATCGCCCACAGGATTGTCGATGGACCGGAAGAACCGTCGGCTGTTTGTAGGATGCGATAACAAGATGATGGCCGTGGTGAATGCGGATACGGGCAAGGTGGTGGCCACTCCGGCCACGGGCGATGGCGTGGACGCGACCGCATTCGACGACGAAACCGGACTGGCCTTTGCTTCGGCTGGCGAAGGTGTGCTGACGGTGGTACGCGAGCAGTCGCCGGACAAATTCAGCGTGGCGGAAAATGTTCCGACGCAGAAGGGCGCGCGCACTCTGGCCCTCGATTCGAAGACGCACAAAGTATTTGTGGTGACGGCAAAGTTCGGACCGGTGCCGGCGGCGACGCCGGACAATCCACATGCGCGTCCCAGCATCTTGCCCGACAGCTTTGTAGTTCTGGTGGTTAGCCGTTAGCCGTTAGTCGTTAGAAAATGAAACGCTTTCTAAATTCATGGCGAGCCGCGATTGGGATTGGACTGGCGATTGCCCTGATGCAGGGCAGCGCGGTGCAAACCTGCGCGGCTTATTCCGTGCTCACCCACGAAGAAATCGTAGACTTGGCCTGGAAGGACAATCTGCTGCCCCTGCTGAAGAAGCGCTTCCCCGCCGCTACCGACGATGACTTGAAGAAGGCGCACGCGTTTGCTTACGGCGGATCGCTGGTGCAGGACATGGGCTATTATCCGCTGGGCAGCAAGTATTTCAGCGATCTGACGCATTACGTCCGCAGCGGCGACTTCGTCGCCAACCTGCTCAAGGAAGCGTCTGACGTCGACGAATATGCATTTGCGCTGGGCGCTCTGGCGCACTATTCCGCCGACAACTGCGGACATCCCACGATCAATCAGGTGGTCGCCATCGAATTCCCCAAGCTGCAAAGGAAATTCGGGAAAGAGGTGACCTATGAGGACAATCCCAAGGACCACATCCGCACGGAGTTTGGCTTCGATGTAACTCAGGTCGCGAAGAACCGCTACACTTCCGACGCCTATCACGACTTCATCGGCTTTCAGATTTCGAAGCCGGTGCTGGAGCGGGCGTTTCTGGATACGTACAACATCCCGCTGAGCACCATAATCACGAACGAAGATCTGTCCATCGGCACCTTCCGGCGTGCGATCGGCACTATAATCCCGGAAATGACCCGCGTGGCGCTGATTGCGCGCCGCAAGGAGATCGTGGCCGAAACGCCGAACTTCCGCGAACGCCAGTTCCGCTATTACCTGTCACGCACGAATTATCAAAAAGAGTGGGGCCGGACCTATCAACGTCCCAGCTTCGGAACGCGTGTGCTGGCGTTCTTTCTCAAGCTCGTGCCCAAGGTGGGACCGTTCAAGGCGCTGGATTTCAAGATTCCTACCAAGCAAACGGAAGATCTTTACATCGCCAGCGTAGACCGCACCATGGAGAACTACAACAAGCTCCTCCACGAGGCAAGTGCCGGAACGGTTCAACTGGCGAACACCGACTTTGACACCGGTCATGAGACACAGGCCGGGGAGTACGCTCTGACCGACAGCACTTATGCGCACCTGCTCGACCAGTTGGCTGGGCGCAACTTCGACCAGATCACGCCCGATTTGCGGGCCAATATCTTACAGTTCTACTCCGACCCGAGCGCGCCGATTGCAACCAAGAAAAAGCCGGCAGACTGGAAGAAGACGGAAGACGAACTGGGCAAGCTTCGCGCGCTGCCGGACTCTCCAGCGACGGGAAGCAAAGCAACCTCGGAAAATC
>Ga0116133_1000408_pt1 | contig 13196 bp, 14 predicted proteins | sample June2015DPH_19_2_FD_89736 | JGI IMG/M metagenome (GOLD analysis project Ga0116133, IMG submission 89736) | Peatland microbial communities from SPRUCE experiment site at the Marcell Experimental Forest, Minnesota, USA - June2015DPH_19_10 | ecosystem: Environmental > Terrestrial > Soil > Wetlands...
CTGGGCTTTGACGGCAACCCAGCGCGGGCAGATCATCACCGGCAACCGCTGTACCAGCGCGCGAATCATTTCAAATGAAAGACTGCCGGAACCGATCACGATGGATGCGCGAAATTCGATGGTGGGGATCCCGGAGCTTCGCAGGATGTCTGCAACCTCGTGACGACTGCGCAAATGAGCGGAGAGCGCCTGGTCCTGGTTCCCCAAGCCACCCAGGTAGACAACGCGTCGTACTCCAGAATCGCGCGCTACATCGGCGAAATTTTGGGCGGCTTCGCGGTCTTCCTGTTCGAACTTACCCGAAGACCCCATGGAGTGGACAAGATAATACGCCGTCTGCACTCCTGCCATCGCCGGCACTAGTGAACTGCGATCCAGGCAATCTGCTTTTATGACTTCCGTGGAAGCGGCAACCTTTGATCTGAGAAAATCAGGGCGCCGAGCCAGGCAGCGAACCGGCCAGCCCGCTTTCTCCAACTCCTTGAGCAGGCGCCCCCCGATGTAGCCTGACGCTCCCGTTAACAGGACGAGCGGGTGACGGTCCGTGCCCATTGAGATCCCTTCATTCGGCCTATTCAGTCAGGCTGGCGTGATCGTAGCACTTCCCGGATCGCTCGTTTTTCACGAAAGGCCAATGGCCGAACACTTGGGTTTGTGCTCCGCCAGCCTTACTTATGAGCGCCCTCCTTGATCCACTAGCGGGCTGATACGACTTTTCCAGCCAATCGAGAGCGAGGGAGTCGTCTCCCTTCATAGTCGCGACGCGGGCAACGTCGTGAGGCCGGCTGCGCAGAAGTTTCGTCTATTAGCGGTCGTAAACTTCTCAGAAGCCGGCTTCGGAACAACTGTCGTCGGAGTCCGCATTAGAAACGTAACTTCCCGTTTGCCCGTCATCTAGCCGCAATGCGATTTTGGGTTGGCACGGGCCGAGTCCGGTCCAGTTTTCTAAAGGATCAACCCTCCATCTTTCGCGGCCGTGGCGGTCGAAGGCATCGCGTACCAGCTCGCGGAAGATCGGGCTACGGCATCGGAAGCATCCAGATCGACCTGGTTGATGGTGTGGATCAACAGTTCGACAAGGGGGCGTATGCTCGTTTCTGAAAGCCCAGCGATGATTGGATTGAAAGGATTGGAATCTCGTTGAGATGTAAACATCCCGTCATCCATTCTCCGTGCGCACCGTTTTCGACCGTGGGGCTGCTTGGCTGGAGATACTAGTGACGGGAAACGAGCCCCTGACCGCCGAACTATCGACTTCTATTAATTGCCTGAAACGAACTGGGGGGGGAGATCAAAAGCGACTTCCGCGAAGCCGACTTCTGGCCCGCTGTCGGTTAAAGTGCGCCCAAGCATAACTTCCGTTTGGCCGGCATACGGCCAAGAGTGCATGCCTCTCGCAAAGCGCCCACTCAGTCCCATAAAGCGACCACTGGTTTTTCAAGCGTAAATTGTCAACCCTGAACTCGCGATGGGCGTTGCTCTCCGAAAAGGATGCCAGACGCGTTAATCAAATACTGTTCATCGCTAAGCTTTTCAACCAATTCGTCGGGAAACGGAGAGATTTCGCTCTGCAAATACGTGGCCAGTTCGCGATAGATTTCTCGCCGCGCGTAGGCGGCTAGTTGGTTACGGCGGCGCAGTGCATCTTGAATCAGAGTTGCGAGTTCCGGTGTCGCGGCTCGGCGAAGCTTCATCGCGATTGCAGGATAATCCATGAAGGAGTTGTATTTTTGCCGCATCCAGAATTCTTCCACGGGCGCAGCCAGTGGCGTTTGGCGTACGACGACCGTCCCAGCTACCCGGTCGCCGAAGCGCTGCATCAGGGGACTGCTCAGTACGGAGAGTCCTCCAACCAGATAGGCGAATGGCAGCGCATCAAAAACGCGCATCAGATTCCGCACCCACGCCTGTTCCATCCGTAGCGGAAGGCCATCCTGGTCAATCACACGCAAATGGAAGAGGCGTTTTCCAATCGTCTGCCCGTTCCAGAAGCCCTCCAACAATGCGCTATAGGCGAACCCGATCGCGAACTCCGCAAGCGTAATGACCATGAATCCAAAACCTGGTGCTTTGGAGAAAATCCAGTAGACCAGCAGCCCGACGCCGTTAACCGCGCCCAACACGATCGCGGTATCGAGCAGCATTGCGTAGAGCCGGGAGGCGGGTCCGGCCAAAGGCAAGCGGAATAACACGCCTTCGGGCGTCGCAATGGTCAGTTCGGCCGCGGTCGACGCGCGGGTTGACTGAGTATCGGTCATCTATTCTCCGAAGGAACACGGGAGCGCGCTTCCGGGCCGATTTCTCTTCGTCCGATCAGCAGTAGATAGATCGTCAGCAGCACAAGTTCAGCTGCGGCAACCGCAACCTTGAACCCGTACGGAAGGACGGGTGCGTGATGCTGAGAAAAAAAAGCTTCCATGAATCCGGCCCACACCAACATCATTGCCAGCCCGGCGACCAGTACCAGCCATTCCCGCATCGATTGCCGAACGTTGCGGTCCTCTCGCCGGCGCAAAAGCAGGCGCGCCAAGTAAAAACCCGCCTGTCCAGCGATTAAGATCGAGGGAATCTCAAACACGCCGTGTGGCAACAGCCAGGCCGTCATGAACAGTCCGAAGCCCTGCTGCGTGTAATGAACCGCTACGGCCCCGAGCAATACGCCGTTTTCGAAGAGGAGGAGCGCCGTTCCGATGCCGAACGTTACGCCGAGTGCGGCTGCGAGCAGCGCTACCTGGATGTTGTGCCTGATCAGTTGCGCCGAGAATGCTGCTTCGGTCTGTGTGGAGTTCAGGTGCCGCCCCTGTCCTTCCTCCTCTTCATGCACGCGCTGGCCGGGATCACGTAGATAATTGGCGGGAAGCAACACGTCTACAGCGGCAGGATCGTAGCGTACCGCTAGTCCGCCGAAGGCACAGCCTAACAGCGTGATCAGCACAGCGAGCGCGAAATAGCGGGAGTGCCGGCGGAACGTTTCGGGGAATGCGGTAAAAATCCTCAGCCAGCGACGTGGCTGCCAGAAATCAGAGCGTACTGGCGGAGCGTAATAAAGTTCCGCATAGGCTCGCCCCACGAGCCGCTCGAGATATTGCCTCAGTTCGTACGCCAACGTACCGTGTGTGACGCGATTCAAGTCGGCGGCAGTTTGGGCGTAAAGCTCTTGCAGTTGTTCAGCCTCCGCTGGCTTAAGCCGGCGGTCCGGCCGGCTTTCTAACGCGGCGAGCAGTGACTCCAGGTCGCGCCAGCGTGGCCGCGCCTGCGCCTGAAATCGTTCGAGATCCAAGATCACAACCGTTGCTCCCGCTTGTTTTCCAGGTATCCTTCCACGGCGGTTCGCAGGAACTTCTCCGCGGAAATGTACCGGAGCTGCACATCCAATTGACGTAGTTGCCGCGCAAACGCACCGAGCCGCTGGTTTTCTCTATCACCCGCGAGCGCCGCATATACATCTTGATCGGTGCTCAAATCCTCCCTTGAGGAGAATGCTGGCCGCACATGAGCCGGCAAGATGCTTGTCATCAAGAGGGCATGTGAGGAGCGGACCAGGCCAACTCCGCGACGCAACGAGTCCGAAATCGAGCGCTCGGTCAGATCCGCGAGCAATACAAGATAGGCACGTCGCCGCAGCCGGACTCGAATGTCGCTGAACAACGCTTCGTAATCTGCATTCGTTGGCAAAGGCTCCATATTCAGCAGGCAATCACGAAACCGGTGAAACTGAGATCGACCGCTTCCCGCGCGTAACCAAGACTTCGCCCCATCCGCGTAAGTGACCAATCCAAATTCATCGCCCAGCTCCAGCGCGACGGTCGCGCCCACCAGCGCCGTTTCCACAGCGAGATCCAGCATCCGTCGCGGTGCACGCGCTTGTAGAGCGGCGGTTTCGGAGCCCGTCGACGGATGGAGAGCAAGCGCGGATGCCCGTGATTGATCCACAACAAAATACACTTCCTGCTTTTGCTCCCACTGGAATAGCCGTGTGACCGGAGCGCCCCGACGTGCCGTGGATTTCCAGGCGACCTCCGAGTAGGTATCGCCGGGCTGATATTCCCGCAAGCGCTCGAACTCGCGCCCGTGTCCGGTCCACGGCGTCTGCTGAGACGCAACCAGCATGCGGTAAACCGGGCTGCGCAGAATCTCCTGTCGACCGGGCCGCAAATTCGCGTCGATCCGCAAAGGCTCGGGCATATCAAACCATCTTCGCAAGCGCCAGAGTCGGAAGCGCGATTGCCGCTCGACGCCAACCCGTGGTCCGGGCCACAGGCCACGCCGAAGCAAAGTGATTTCAGCCGTCCATGGCCAAAGTTGAATATGGGCGACGCTGGCGGAGGTTGATCCCTCTGCGACCGACTCCGGCTGCTCAAGCTTCAGTTGCTGAGGCTCGCTTTTTACCCGGAATGCGGTTTCGCAATCTTGTGTTGCCGGCATGATCGCCACGCGGACGTCGTGGCGCAGCCAGCGTCGGCCGGAGCCAACAAGTGCAAACGGAATCTCGATGGTCTGCCCCTCGCGTCCTCGAAGACCTTTCTCCGGCTGCAAGAGAACGGGCGCATATTCCTCGTTAGTGAGCCACAGGGAGAGAGCGTCATAACACGCCAGCAACGCGACAGGCGTGGCGATCAGCCCGAACCATAACCATCCGCGACCGAACCATGGAGCAATGCACGCCCACACGCCGAGCACTCCTATGATCCACACCAGTGATTCCTGCGGACTGAAGAGCGATCCCGCTGGGCGAAGCGCGATTCGCTGCGAAGTCTTGCCACCCCAAAGCGGGTGGGGGCGTGCTGGTCCGGCAATGGCTTTGACCGTGGCCGTGACAGCCACGTTCTGCTCACCGACGCCCGCGGAGCTTTTGCTTCCAGCTGTCATGATTTCCCTTGCTTCGATGTTGTCGCCCGCCGCTACGCATTAGGTCTAGCGCGGTACTTCGACCGCCTCCAGCACGGCGTTGATTACCTCGCGAATCTCGACGCCTTCCATCTCGAAATCCGGCCGCAGCAACATGCGGTGCTCCAGTACAGCAGCGGCCAGAGTCTTTACGTCCTCGGGCGCCACGAAATCGCGCTCCTCAAGAGCCGCGAGCGCCCGTGAGGCCGACAATAACGCGAGTGTTGCTCGCGGCCCCGCGCCAACCCAGACTGCCGGGTGCTGCCGGGTCTGTCGAGCCAGGCTGACGATGTAACCGCTGATAGCATCACTGACACGCACATGCGCTGTAGCGGCTCGCAGCTGTTCGAGCTCGCCGGATTGCAAAACCGGCACGCGCAGGTCCTCCGTTAACCGTCGCTCCGGTGAATCGCCCGCTGCCACGAGTCTCGCCAGTTCGTTTTCGTCTTCCGCCGCAGGGTAGTCCATGCGGATTTTTACGAGAAAGCGATCCTTCTGGGCCTCCGGGAGCGGATACGTGCCCTGATGCTCGATTGGATTTTGCGTTGCAAAGACGACGAAGACCGGGGACAGCGCGCAGGTCTCGCGATCGATCGTCACCTGGCGCTCCTGCATGGCTTCCAACAGCGCCGATTGCGTTTTCGCGGGTGCGCGATTGATTTCGTCCGCCAGCAAGAAATTCGTGAAAATGGGCCCGCGCACGAGCCGGAATTCCTGCGTCTTCATATCGAACACGCTTGTCCCGGTGACGTCTGCCGGCATCAGGTCGGGCGTGAATTGAATGCGCTGGAAGTCGCCCGCGACCGCGCGCGCTAGAGCTTTCACCAGCAGCGTTTTCCCCACGCCGGGCACACCTTCGATGAGCGCGTGTCCGCCCGCAAGCAGGGTTACCAGCGCGAGATCGATAGCCTGGTTTTGGCCGACGATCACGCGGCTCAGGGCTTCTCGAACACGCCGCGCTCCGTTCGTGATCATCGCGAACGCCTCTGACGATTGCATTGCCCGACTCCCAGACTGTGCCTGTGCGTCCAACCCCACTAGCGGCTTCTCGTTCATGCGATCTGTGCCTCCATAGAAATCATCATCGGTTAAGCGCGGAATTATCGGGCGCATCGCGGTCGACAGGAGCCAGACCCTTTGCGGATGCCCGGCGTTCAGCGATCAGCTGGCTTAGCTCCTTATATCCCGCTAAAGGAGGCTGCGCGAGCGCGGCGCGCAGCCGCGCGCCCCAATGTGGGTCTGCAGAAATGGCCTGCGCATCCTGCGGCCAGCAGTGGCGGAACTGTTCCCAACACTCTGTCACTACGCGTTCCTTCGTGATGCTCCGTTGAAGCAGACGTCGCGCCGCCACTCCGGCGACTTCGCCATGACGTGCGATCTGCTCACTCTGATCTTGGGCCGGCCGTCGCACTAAGTCGCCACTCATACTCCAAAGCAAAGCCAGCAGAGTTGCCCAGAACAGCAGCAGAGCAGCTTGCAGCCGGTATCGCTGCACCAGCCAAAGCACACCTTCATCCTGGTGCAGTCCGTGCAACGTTTCATCGACCCAGATTACCGGCCGTCCGCCCGCAAGAAAATCTAACAGCACCGGGTTGGGATGCGTCTTGATCGCTTCGTTCAGCAGGAAAGATTCTTGACTCGCGGCGATCAGTTCGCCATTTCCGGCTCGCCGCATTGCCATATAGACACGTGCAGATGCGCTGGTATTAGTCTCCGAGGGCCGCCTGTAAAGCGCGGTCCACTGCGCATCGGTTTGCAGCCACGGGGCATCCGAGGCGAGATACATCATCTCGCTAGCCGCCGGCATCGCATGCAGGTCAGGCGACACCCACGGTGGTGTGTGCTCCTCCTGTGTAGCCCGATCCCACTTGTTCCCGACTTCCCAGCCTTGAGACTGGGATTTTAGTTCCCAGCGAGGTTCGACCAAAACGACGCGACCGCCGCGTGCAAGGAAATCTTCCAGCCGCGCGCGAAACTTTGCTCCATCATTAAGTTTTTCGTCATTCCTTGCCCAATCGTTCGGGGAGTAGCCCGCTATAAAGAACGCGGTGGTTTTCGATGCATCCTGATCGGACAGAGAGTCTTCATCCTGGGCTCGTTTTACCTGGTACCCAGCTCGCCCATAGGAATCGAACAATAGGCTGGCGCCGTAAGGGTCTTCGCGTAAGCTGGATCCCATGTCGCTCGTTTTCGACTCATTCTGATGTGCCATGAGCAACAGAACCGCGAACACAGCCGCAAAAATTGCGGCAGCAAGCAGCGGACCTCGCCAATTGAGTGCGGTCTTCTTGTCCGGAATGACCTCAGACATGGCTGAGTAACTCCCGCTGATCTTGGCGGTAGGCAGTCACCGCTTCTGGCGTCAGCACATGGAACCCGTACCAAACGCGATCGAACTGCCGCAGGCTGCTGCGCAGTTTTTCAGGAATTTCTGCCCGCGACGCAACGGCCGCTTGAGGACGTCTCCGCCATCGGCGTGTAAACTCATCGAGATATTCGCGATTCGTGCGATCCCGGCGGATTGTCAGCCATTGGCGCTGAGCCAGTCCTGCAAGCAGACCGAAATACGCCGCGCGCAGGGCGAAGCGCAATTCTCCCTCCCCTTCCAGCCGTCCTGCCAAGGCGAACCACTCATCCTCGGAACGCACGCTTGCTAGCGCGCCCTCGCTCAAATCGGGAAGCGGCACGATTGTCTGCGGGATGGAGAGCGACGGCGTCTCTCTTCGTCGCCGCAACCAAACGAGGACGGCTCCTGCGGCAAGAGTCAAAATCGCGATTAGCCACAGCCACAGTCGAAGGTCCTTCAACTGCCAGGGATTTGCGTTTCCTGGCGAGAGATTCAGTCCGCCGGGCCACAGTTTGCGGAGGAAATCCTGGAACGCATTCCAGGCGCGCTCTATTCCGTGCTCGATTTTCGCCAGCAACTTGTCAAACCAGTTGGGCGGACTCGGATGTTCGGCGTCATGCCAGCGATAAATCGCGCGCCGCGACTCTACATCCAAAGCTTGGCGCAACTGTTGAACCCGTCCCGCGCGCGCGGAATCGGTGAGAGCTTCCGCTCTGTCTGGCGCTGGCGGCGTCTGCTCAGCGTGCACGGCCGGGGGAACGCCAGCGAGAATCGCAACCAGCACCACCAATGCGCCGATCAGCCTGGTGCCAGCCCCGGTGGATGCGATCATCCGAGCCTTCTTCTGTTGCTCGCGCGGGAGGCTTGCCAGCAAGCCGCGCAAGTCGTCGCCTTCGCGCCTCGATCGCAAATGCTGATAAACGACGACGAATGAACACTTGACGACGGGATCAAGCGCCAGCCATGTGCCTGCAAACAACGAAAGCCAGAACGCGGAACTGCGGACAAGCGCGAATATCCCTGCCGATGTCGATAGGAGGGTGTTTACGCCAAGAATGGAGTGCAGAAGCTGCGGAACTAGCACGGCGATGATCAGACTGTTCAGCCACACGGCGACCCAGAAAGGAAAGAGCATCAAGAATAAGAGCACGCTGCCGCCGAACCACTGACTCGCAATGGCCAGGCAGCCGCGCATCGAGTGCCTTTCGGCGCTGTCCTCCTCCGCCTCGAGACTGGCAAATTGGCATGCGCTGTAAAGCCAGGACGCTCCGGCGATGGTTGGCAGAGCGGCCAACGCACCCGCACTTAGGGTGATCTTCCACGCAAGCAGACGCCCAACAGCCGCCGCTCGCGCGGTTGCTCCTACCGGTTTTAATGCGGGCGTGCCAAACGCTCGCTCGCGAACGCGCTGCATGTAAGTGGCGACCATGCACGCACGCAGCAGATAGCCTGCCGCGAGTAATGTCGCCTCCAGCAGCACAACGCCATCGGATAGCCGTATCTGGCCATTCACCACCCACATCGGAATAAAACAAAGGACAAGAGGAGCGCTGCCTGCGTAATAACGCCACGCCTCCCGCACAAACGTTGACCGGAATAGAGCGAATCCTCGTTCCAGTGCTTCGAGCGAGTTCAGTTGGTTTCGGCGACCGCGCGAGGGTAGCACGCGTGCCTGTAGCGAAGCGGCCGGAGCCAGTGCGGATTCACTCATTGTCTTGCTCGGGCAGCCGGTCACCAGCGATTCGGCCGAGATTCAGATGCTCCTCCGGCGTGCTTACTCTCCACTGCAGCATCGCGAAGAAGAGCGCCATGAGCGAGGCTAGCGCGGTAAGTCCAGCGAGAATCTGCCGAAAGCGGCGCGTCAGTGACGGCTTTAGTACCGGCGGACGCGCCATCCGGCGCAGACATGGTGGACAGGCGAGCTTGCCCTCTTCGTCCGTCACGCATTCACGGCAGAATGTTCCTCCGCAATGTGGACAGCGCGCTGCCGCTTCACGCAGCGGATGAAACAAGCAACGAGCATGGCGCAAATTTATCGTTGGCGCGGCTGGCGTGTCAGAAGCCATTCGTTTGTGAGGCATCGGCGATGGAAGGGGCCGCAGACGCTGCTTCGGAATTCGTTTGGACCGAGACCCCAGCCGGTTGCGGGCTGGATATGGGAACGGCTGGTTGCATGGCGAAGCGCGAGGCGCGAACCGCCGCGTCGATTGCTGCAAGGACCTTGTGTGCGCGACGGGTTCGCTTCGCCAATGGCAGGTCAACGCTTACTCCGGTGGCTCGAATTCTTGAACTCGCCGTCGGCCCGAGCGCCAGTTCCAGCACTACCCACGCGAGGCCGATGCCAGCGAAAATCTCGCCGGAGGTGGAATTCACCCACTGCCACAGGCAAGCGCCGAAGGCTCCAAATAGTACCCCCGGAACGATCATGCGCCATAGCCACAAACGGCTGGGCCAAACCACAACGCATTCCAAGTCGCGCAAGTAAAACCGGCGGTACTCGACCACGTACATCATGCGCTTCGCGGCAAGCAAACAGTCCTTGCTGAGATACCACCTCGTCCCACCGGCCATACTACCAACGCGCGATATTTTCTGGTAAGCGCTCTTCAATCAATGCCTCCTCGCCATCCAACGCACGAAGAAGGAACTCGCGAGCAGTAGCGGAAGCCATACGAGCCCGGCATAGGCCGCCCAGAAACGCCACCCAGACCTCGGAATTAAATAAGACCGCGGCGCCTTCCGATACTTCACATGCAAGACGATCACGGTCGGGATCGCGGCTACAATTACGGGCCAAAAGAGAATCCAACCCCACCCGACTGTCAACGCAATGGAATCGTAGAGCACATCGCGATACCGCCATTCCGCCTTGCCAGCCTCCACACCGGAATCGGCGCGCCCACGCTCGAAGCATGGGGGGCAAACGTGCTCCGCTCCCAACTGCAAATCACACAGCGCGCAAACGAATCGGCCACACCGTTGGCAGCAAGCCTGAAACGCCTTGTCCGGATGAAAAAAGCAGGTCGCCTGGTCCGAAAGCGCCGACACGGCATTGCTATTCTGGCGAACCACCGGCCAAACGCGAATCTGCAGCCACTTCTGGCAGTAGGGACAGCTTTGCCATTCTGAATCCGCCGCTATGTCTACTGAACAGTGAGGACAGGTAACGGACGCAGGCGCAATAGGCAATGACGTCGGGTCATCGCTTGTTGAAGAGCCCGTCGGGCCTAGCCCGGCAATGAAGGGATTGATATTGAGGTTCACACTAGCTCTGTTTATATATCACCCTCGTGTCACACACCCGGTCATGCAAGGCTCGTTTCTCGTCGTCCACCCCCAACATGATCGAGCTAACCAGCATGAGAACGGAATTTATGTAGGGAATGCCGCTGGTAACAACATTCCACATGAAGAAGCGTCCAAAGCATACGCCCCAACTCAAACTGCTGCCGTCCGGGCGGATGACCTTTAACCCGCAGGCCATCTTTCCGAGAGTGGCGCTGCGATACTTAAGCATCAGAATCTCGTAGAAACCTCCCGCGACGAACATAATCAGAAAAAAAGTGATGAACCCGGAAACCGCAAACAGGTTTGGTGGGCCGGCCGGGTGGCCTCCTTGCCTCTGCGCGCGGATCAGATTTGGTATGAACATGGCGAAGAAGATCACCATGGGAATCGTGAAGATAAGGCCGTCGATGAAGCGCGCGCCGAAGCGAATCCAAAATCCGCCATAGCGCCAAGCCAGTGGAGATGCCCCAGCGGCGCCGCTCGCCATCACCCGGCTCAGAAATGCCGGCTTGCAATCAGCACACACCCAACTCCCGGCGATATGCACCAAGTCAGACTGCGCGAGTGCCCGTCCGCATTGGGAACAATACAAAATTGTTTGGACCGGGGCTTCCTGACTCATTGGGTACCCTCCCTCGTGTACAAAGTCGCACTAAGCCTAACGCAAGCGGTTCCCCGCGCCAAGTACTACCAACTAGCCTGTAACTGCTCCAAGATAATGTCACCCCATAACTGCAACGAGACTCTGTCACCCTCTCGAGGATGGTGACGATGAGTCAGAAAGAGTTCCAACGGGTGAGGTGATTGAAAATGCAGCATGGCAATCGCGGACGCGGCATGCCTTGGGCGGTTTCGGTTCCCCGAAGCAGTTTCCCTGATCGGCAGCCAGATCACTATGTATTCCCCTTCGAGCATTGTGGTGCCAAAGGCGAAGAAGATCTCTTCGGGTTCACCGTGGGGGTGATTTTCTACGACACGGATCCCGAAGCCGCGCCCTGCGTGAGACTGCTGAAGTCTTGGGGCGATCCGAAATTACTATGGCATACCCCAAGAAGTCTCCAAAGTCGGCGGAGGTGGGAAATGTGGCAGTGCAGTAAGTGTCTGAAAAGAATGGCTCCTCAGGTAGGACTCGAACCTACAACCCTTCGGTTAACAGCCGAATGCTCTGCCATTGAGCTACTGAGGAGTGTTTGAAGCGCGCCGAGGGCGCACTTGCTCAGACATCATAACATTTTGGTGCAGGCTCTGAAAACTTGAAGGGGTGATGGGGGCGGCTCAATTCGTGAAGACTGTGGCAATCGCCAGCGGTGAAAGGGTTTAACAGCAGAACCAGACGATGCTGTCGCGTCTATCTACTTAGTAGATTAATCGAGTTATGGGGCTCCCGTTGGGACTGAAAGATCCGGAATTGAGCCGGAGGCCGTGGACGTTCTGGTTACCGGACACTCGTGGCCGGGAAATACTCGCGAGCTGGAAAATGTGATTCATCACGCTCTGCTGGGTGTACCTCGTCTTCGAGGGCAGATGGGGACGAGCGGCTGATTGGATCCGGAAGGGAGATTACGGTCGGGGCGAACTTCGCTTCTCCTTCGTCTTCTCCTTGAATGCCGCTCCGCTGAAACACCAGAAGCCGGCCAGCGACCCGCCGGCAAACACCGACCACAGGGCTGTATTCGCCCAGGACGAATATTTTTCCAGACCGGTCTGCGTGAGGTCCCAGGAAGTGAGCGGCCAAACGATGATCCCGTAGATTCCCACGAGCACCATTATCGCCATCATCAACACCAGCAACGTCATCACGCCAGCCGACAAGCTTTCAAAAACCAGCATGCCCCAGTGCTGCTCCCAGCCGGCGCTGCCCGGTTTTTGCACTCGCGGTCGTTGGACGAGCGGAGACATAGTCCTCCAGTGAGGTATTCGCCCAGCCCCACGCCGGACGCGGTCTTCCAGACTCCAGAATAAGGATCACTCCCAAACATCCCAAGTTACTTTGGACATACCAACACATCGACAGGAGTCTTTAATGTTCTATACTTAAGCTGTTCATACGGTGAAGGAGTTCACCGCCAACCGCTGTCCCAACGCTTAAGCCGGAACAGCTGATGACTCCTGACAAGCGGATTGTTTGTCGCGGAGTCATGGTACCGGCAAGGATCCGCAGAAGTAATATGGTTGCTAGGAATTCGGGGAAGCACCCTCGCTTTCGTGACGTGTGCGGGTGGCCGTAGATGAAGGGGAAAGGAAGGCGACTTGCTGAAATACTTGATGATCGGCATTGGAGGCGGACTGGGGTCGATTCTGCGCTTCTGGCTGGGCAGTTATATAGGCAGCAAAATGGGGACTCGCTTTCCCTATGGAACGTTCGTGATTAATATCACTGGTTCGTTTCTGATTGGCCTGGTCTTTGCATTGCTGACGGCAAGAACTCATTGGAGCGCCAACTGGCGGTACTTGATCCCGATTGGCTTCATCGGAGGTTACACCACTTTCTCCAGCTTTGAGTATGAGACGCTGCGGACGATTCAGGATGGGCAGGTGGGGATAGGGCTTCTCTACGTGGCAACAAGCGTGGTTTTCGGGTTGGTTGCAGTATGGGGAGGCATGATAGCAGGACGGGCAATCGCATGAAGGCCCATTGCAGGAGGGAAACGTGCTCACAGCTGGACCGGGTAAG
>Ga0116133_1000409_pt1 | contig 13164 bp, 8 predicted proteins | sample June2015DPH_19_2_FD_89736 | JGI IMG/M metagenome (GOLD analysis project Ga0116133, IMG submission 89736) | Peatland microbial communities from SPRUCE experiment site at the Marcell Experimental Forest, Minnesota, USA - June2015DPH_19_10 | ecosystem: Environmental > Terrestrial > Soil > Wetlands >...
ATGAGCATCGGCGCCATCGGCTTGCCGAGCAGCCCTTGTTTTACCAGCGAGAGCTTCGGCAGGAAATCACCCATTTCGTCCAGAGTGTGAACGCCGTCGAGAATGCTCATGAGCGCGGGAACCTGGTCGAACAAATATTCGCGGTTGCCCATTAGCGAGTTCATCAAGAAATCTCTCTGAAAGAACTTGTCCACCGGCGGAGACTGCGCGCTGCAGCCCCGCAGCCGGGCGTGCTCGACAATCGCCATTTTCGTCGCCCAGTAGGCTCCCCAGCTCACGCCGTGCATCGCGATGCGGTTCTTGTCGATCTCCGGCCGGGATTGCGCATAATCAATCACCTTCGACAACATGCGATCCGCCGTTTCACTTACCTTCACCGGGTTCTGTCCAGTCCCGGGACCATCGACTGCGAGAACTGCGATTCCGAAAGGTAGAATGGCGCCGAAGCTTTCGGTCAGGTCTTCCTTGCGGCTATCCAAACCATTCACTGCGATCACCAGAGGCACCGGTCCTTTCGCATTCTTCGGCACGCGAAGGTAGCCGATGATTTCCTTTCCTTCGAAGGGAATGCGTACGACCTCGAGCGGCGGATCGAAGAAGCGCGCGTGCGCGAGAAAAGCTTCGATGGCCTTTTCGTAAGAGCGCTGCTTGCCGGGAGAAGCTGGAATAGGCCAGCGTCCGAACGAGTAAAGCCGCCACGCCCGGATGTAATCAGCATTGGCCTTGGCGGGATCTGACTTGTCTTTTTCAAGCGACTTCGCTTCGTTGAAGTAGCGATCGGCCACGTGCATGAATCCCGCAGCCCATTCGTCTTTGTCGGCGGTGTGGATGCTCTCGAAGGCTTCTTTGACGTCGCCCGGATCAAGACCGATCAGCGGATACTGACCCACCTCGGCGCGATGGATGGCTTCGACCCGGATCTCGTCGATGGTGCGCTCGCGGCGTGGCTCGTTTTGAGCGGAAGCGCTGGCAGAGATGAGTGCGATGAATATCAACGGAAAAGCGGCAGAATAAGAGTGACTTCCCATTTTCATAACGTGGCCCTTTTTTTGTTTCGAATTACGTGGACATCCTACGAACGAAAGGCCGGACGGAACTGCGTCCGGCCCTTCCTGCATCTTGCTAGCCTCACGCCACCGCTAAAACGTGAACTTCAAACCCAACTGCACCGCACGGCTGCCGCCGGAACCGATGACCGGATTTGCTGCAGCCACATCCGGCGTTGCGCACCCGCAGCCGAACCCCGGCGCCGACGGGTCATTCAAGCCGAACCCGTTCTGCCCACCGTAAGGATTGGCAAAGTTCGGATGGTTGAGAATGTTGAAGAACTCGGCGCGGAACTGGGCTCGGAGCCTTTCTCCGAAATGCCAATTCTTCGCCACTGAGAAGTCGAAGTTGCGGAAGCCGGAATCGCGGAAGAGGTTGCGGCCCATATTTCCGAACTGGCCCAAAGGCGGCGGGATCATGATGGAACTGCCCTGAGCGTAGCAACCGAACGAACTCAGAGACTCTGTAGACGGTCCCGGCGTTCCACCGTCCACGTTCAGGGCTTGGGCTGCACAGGCCGCGTTCGATGTACCGGGGAAGAACGGAATCGGGTTTGGACCTGATTTGAAGTCGGAGGGCTTGCCATAAAAGCTCCAGCGAATCGGAGAAAAGGCCGGCGGGCTGACAGGCAACGGCCCAGTGCCAGCGGCATCGGTTCCCAGATCGATCGGTCCCCACGGTTGCCCGCTTTCCAGCGTTACGATTGAATTGAGTTCCCAGCCTTGCAGCATCTGCCCGTAGCCGCTCTTGCCGGGAATTGCATAGGTGAGGGAAAGCGTAAGGCGCTGCCGGATGTCGAAGTCGCTGCTGGCGTATTCCTTTCCGACGTTGTAAGAATCCTGCGGCAGGCCTGCGCCGTAGCCGAAGTCCCAATTCGCCCCCACATCGTCAAGCGAGTGCGAGAAGGTGTAACCCGCGACCATGCTCAGGCCGTGGAAATTGCGAGAGTTCAACGTGGCTTGCAGGCCGTCATAATTCGATTTGTAGACGTTCCCCATCTGAAAAATATTGCTGAGGTAGGGGAACTTGCCGTTATAGGGAAGGCAAAGCTGATCGGGAGAGTTGGTATTTGCGTCTGCGCAGAGCGGATTGTAGTCACTGCCCACCGGCGGCTGATTGATATCCCGAATTCCCGTCAGATTCGTCCCATGATTACCCACGTAGGCAACTTCCAGGGAAAGATTGGGGGTAAACGCGTGTTGCAGGTTCAATGTCCAGGTCCACACGTAAGGTGTGGTGATGTTGCGGTCCACACTCATGATTGGGCAGGGATTGTTGAAACAATTGAGCGTAGCGGTGCTGACGTTGGCCCCGTAGAGAGGCACGCCGCTGTCCCATTGCGGCATGCCAGGTGGAATCGCCAGATTGCCGGCCGTGATCGTTCCTCCAGCCGTGTCGCCCGCGCCGTCGATAATGGCTCCGGTGGGAACGTTATTCAGGCCGAATGCGTTGTTGAAGGCGAGCAGAGCTTCCCAATTGATGGTCTCGTATACCAGGCCTACTCCTCCTCTTAACACCGTGTTGCCTTTGCCCGTCGCGTCCCAGGCAAAGCCCAAGCGCGGGGCAAAGTTTTTGTGGTCGGGATTGTAGGGACCGCTCACGCCGTTCCTTCCAGCCTGAATCAATCCGGTGGCCGAGTTAGGATCGAAATTGCCCAGCTGGTTGTTAGCTTCCGACATCACGGAACTGTACTCATAGCGCAGTCCGTAGTTGATGGTGAGGGTCCTGGTAGCGCGCCAGTCGTCCTGGACAAAGAGTCCATAGGCCCAATTGTGGATCTGCCGCCTGGGATCGCCCACTTGCACCGAGGCTTTGAACGGATCGCCGGCAAAAAAATCTTCCAGCTGTGTGGAGTTAGGTAGCGCCACGCCGCCCAGGAACGTGATGCTGCCTCGGGCGTTGCCAAACGCGCCGCCGCTCACTTCATTGCGATGCAGTTCGCCGCCGAACTTAAATGCATGCTTCCCTCTGTTATAGGCAACGTGGTCGATGACTTGAGTAATGGAATCCGGTCCCTGGAATTTGGGCCACTTGAAAGCACCGAGACCAGGGACGAACGCTCCGGCAAAGCCAATACGCGGCAATCCCCCGGTGAAGGGTCCGCTCACCCCTGTGTTCAAGCCATACGCCGACGCGGGCGTGTTCAAGTCGCCCGGCAAAGTGGGCTGGTAGAGCCGGTTGTAACCAACTCGCGCTTCATTCGCCCAGTTGGCGTTAGGCGTCCAAATCCAGTTTCCTCCCACCACCTGAGCGCGAGTATGGATGTCGGACCGCCATTTCGATTGCAACTCCGGAAAATCCTCCACCGTTCCATTGTTGTTGCCGTAAAAGTAAAAGCCGCTCACGCTGTTGCGTTCATTCAGGTTGTAGTCCACTTTGCCGATCGCATTATCAACGCCAACATCGTTGGGAAATCCCTGCACTACGTTGATGCTTTGCGTGTTGTTCGTGGGAAAGCCTGAGCCGCTGCAACTCACTGCGGCGGTAGCGCCAGTACCGGTGACGCTGCAACCCGAAATCAACTGGCTGGCCGCACTGATCGGAACGTTGTTTGCCAATAGGTCGTCAATCGCATTCGGAATGCTGTTGGCGCAGTCGCCGGCCACGGAAGTGCAAGTCGGCGTTGGCGGTGTAGGTAACGACGCCATCGAAGGAGTGGTTACGCTATACGAGTTTCCGACGTCGTAGCGCTGGCCTTCGTAGGCACCGAAGAAGAATGCCCTGTCCTTGATAATCGCGCCGCCGAAACTGCCACCAAACTGTTCCAATGTCCGGGAAGTCTTCGCCGCCGGAGAAGCGTTGAAATAGTTGCGCGCGTCCATCGCGCCATCGCGCCCGAAGGCAAACGCCGTGCCGTGGATCGAATTCGTTCCCGACTTCAATCCCACATTGATGATCGCGCCCGGCTTCCACCCGTATTCAGCAGGCGGATTCTCCTGAACGTTAAACTCCTGGATCGCATCGATGGGCAGGATGGTGGCGGAATCTCCCGCAATGCCGGCGCCGTTGATGATGCCTTGGCCCGAAAACGGCTCGCTGTTGAATAGGCCTTCGACGAAGTAGGCGTTATCTTCCGCCCGCAGGCCGTTCGTGCTGGTGGTGGAGAATCCGCCGCCAGGGTAGCGCATCACGCCGGGGCGTAATTGCAGCAGGTTTTCGTAGTTACGTCCGTTCAACGGCAGGTCGTTGATTTCCTGGTTGCTCAACGTTCCTCCCAAGGTGGAGGACGTGGTGTTGACTAAGGGAACGTCCTCCTGAACCACGACGATCTCTGAAACCTGGCCAGGCTGGAGAGTGAAATCTACGCGAACGTCGGTCGCGACCTCGATGCCGACGTTGGGCCGCTCCGTCGACTTGAATCCCTTGGCTTCGACGTGGATCTTGTAAGTTCCTGGCGTCAGGTCGGCAGCCACATAGTCTCCAGAAGCGTCGGTGGTGAGGGTTCGCGAAGTGCCGCGCTGGGTGTCGGTGACCACCACGGTTGCGCCGGCAACGGAGGCGCCACTTTGGTCGGTAATACTGCCCAGCACGCGTCCGGCGGTCGACTGCGCCCAGGCAGGCAGACCCATCAGACCCAAGGCCAGAACAAGAAGAACAATAACAACAGGGTTGGTCAAAGTCGTCTTGTGACCCGCGGACAGGGCGGTTCGAAATGTCATCGGAACTCCTCCGTTTTTCTGGTCCGACAGCCATACCATTGCCGCGCGAATGAAGTCAAGGGAATTCTCCCGGTTCGCCCTTCTCCACGCCCCCAGGAACTTGGTTGGTAAAGTGCACAGGAGAATACTTCACCCATAACCAAGCTGGTGAAATCGGCTTTTCGGGAAGGACTTGCATTGCACGAGCCCGAAGAGTATCGTCCTAGCTGTCATACCACCATACCAAGAGACCGTGGATGCTCGCCGCCCACTCCAAAACCGCAGAAACACCTCCGCAGCCTTTGGACCTGCGGTATAGTAGCCAGACCATCGCTAGTTCCCCCAAACTGGCTCGTGCGGGAGAAAACCCTGTGTACAAAGTTGTGCGAACTTCGCGTCTGTACGAGCAGATTGTCCAGCAGATTGAAGACTCGGTTCTGAGCGGTTCGCTGAAACCCGGCGACCAGCTTCCCGCCGAACGGGACTTGGCGCATCGTCTCGGCGTCAGCCGCACTGCCGTGCGTGAAGCGGTGAAGGCGTTGCGCGAAAAGGGTTTGGTCGAAGCCTATTCCGGCCGCGGCACCTTCATTACTGACGGAACCTCGCAGGCAGCGCGCCAATCGTTCGACCTCATGGTGAAGATCGGGCAGCAGGAAGGTGCGCCGCATCTGGCCGAGCTCCGCCTGATCCTGGAACCGGGAATTGCCGCCTTGGCTGCGGCGCGGATTGAAGAACCGGAACTCGTGGCCTTGCGAGAGACCGTCGCCGTGATGGATCGGGCGCAGAAAGATCCCGGAGCCTACATTGAAGCCGACCTCGACTTCCACCTGGCGCTCGCCGAGGCGGCCGCCAATCCGTTGATTCTTTCGCTGATCGATTCCATCGTCGGCCTGTTGCGGGAGCAACGCATAAAGATCTTTAACGTCGAAGGCGGACCGCAGCGCGGGCAACTCCATCACAAACGCATTCTCGAGGCCATGGAGCGGCACGATCCCGAGATGGCCCGCAGCGCGATGCATGCCCATCTCGAGCAAGTACGCCAGGATTCACAGGTTTCCGCCGGCAGATCTTCCGGAAAACATGCACCGGTCGGTTCCAAGATCACTGCATGACTAATTCGCAGGCGCAGATTAAACCATAGCTTCATTGCGTAGAGCAACTGCGCAACCAGATTCGGAGGTTCGGTAGGGATGGCGAAACTCGGGTTTATCGGTTTGGGAGTCATGGGCAGCCAGATGGTCAACCGGCTGCTGAGCAAGGGTCACTCCGTCGTCGGCTACAACCGCACGCGCTCCAAGGCGCAGTGGCTGGTTGAGAAAGGGATGCAGTGGGCCGACTCACCGCGCGCGGTAGCGGCCGCCTCCGACTTCACCTTCGCCATGGTTACTAATGCCGCGGCCATCGCTTCCATCACTGAGGGTCCCGACGGAATGCTGGCAGGCTTAAGCGCGGGTAAGACTTTCATTGATATGAGTACGGTGAGTCCGACGGTGAGCCGCGCGCTGGCCGCGAAGGTGCGGGAAAAAGGCGCGGACATGGTCGACTCGCCGGTCTCCGGCAGCGTGATCACATTGCAGGAAGGTAAGCTATCGGTGATGGTGGGCGGCAGGCGCGAGACCTTCGAGAAGATTAAGCCGTTGCTGCTCGACATTGGACCGAAAGTTACGCATGTTGGCGACAATGGTCTGGCCCTGGCCATGAAGATCGCGGTGAATCTCAGTCTCGCAGTGCAGATGCTGGCGTTTTCTGAAGGAGTTTTGCTGGCGGAGAAGAGCGGCATCGCGCGCGAAACTGCGGTGGATGTCCTCACCCACAGCGCGATCGCATCGCCCATGATTCAGTACCGCGGACCCTTCGTGCTGCAGCAACCGGAAGAGGCGTGGTTCGACGTCAACATGATGCAGAAGGATATGGTCCTTGCGATGGATTTGGGACGTCAGCTCGACGTGCCCCTGCCTTCGACAGCTGTAAGCAATGAGATTCTGACCGCAGCGCGCGGCATGGGCTGGACGAAATACGATTTCGCCTGCATGTTCGATGTACTGGCCGCTATGTCGGGCGTGACGACGCCGGTCACCGCGGGAGCGAAGAAGAAATGACCACTGCCACTTCCAACCCCGAAACTAGCAGCGCAGCCGCCACCGAAAAAGAGAAGTGGCTTCACGCCTACCGCCAGATGGTCAGCATCCGCCTGTTCGAAGAGCAGGTAAATGAGGTCTATACCCGGGCGCTGATGCCGGGACTTGCCCACCTGTATAGCGGTGAAGAAGCCGTGGCTGTGGGCGTCTGCGAGGCCCTGCGTATCGACGATTACATCACCAGCACACACCGCGGTCACGGACACTGCCTGGCGAAGGGTGCGTCGCCAGATCGCATGTTCGCCGAGCTGTTGGGAAAAGAAGCGGGCTATTGCCGCGGCAAGGGCGGATCGATGCACATCGCCGATCCGGCGACCGGCAACCTCGGCGCCAACGCCATCGTCGGCGGCAGCGTCGGCATCGCCACCGGCGCGGCGTTCTCCGCCCGGGCCCTGGGCACGGATCGCGTCGCGGTCTGCTTTTTCGGAGAAGGCGCGCTCGGCCAGGGATCGCTCTACGAAGCGATGAACCTGGCGCAGTTGTGGAAGCTGCCCGTGATCTACGTCTGTGAAAACAATCTCTACAACGAGTACACGCACTACACGGAAACCACCGCCGGCAGCATTCTCGGCCGCGCCACCGCCTTCGGGCTGGAAGCTGCGAGCGTCGACGGGCAGGATGTGCGCGCTGTGAATGAAATTGCAACGCGGCTGGTGAAGCGGGCGCGCTCCGGAGCCGGACCGGCATTCCTGCAGTGCGATACTTACCGTTACAGCGGGCATCACGTCGGCGACATCAATCGCGAATACTACCGGTCCAAGCAGGAAGAGCAGCACTGGAGGACCGACCGCGATCCCATCAAGGTTTTATCGAAATGGTTGCTTGAGCAAGGCTATGCTGACGCCGCAGCTCTCGACGGAATTACTTCTGAAGTTCGTGCCCTGATGGAAGCAGCTGTGAAGTTCGCCATTGCCGCGCCTTATCCTGGTGTGGACGAAGTGGAGAAGCACGTCTATGCCTGAACGCGAAATCACATTTGCGCAAGCGGTGCGCGAAGCCCTGGCCGAGGAAATGCGCCGTGACTCCCACGTCTGCATCTTCGGCGAAGATGTCGCCGAGGCCGGTACGCCTTTCAAGGTTCTCTCTGGATTAGTCGAAGAGTTCGGTGCCAAGCGTGTGGTCGATACTCCGATCTCTGAAGCCGGATTCACGGGCGTAGCCGTGGGCGCGGCCATGACGGGAATGCGTCCCGTTGTCGACATCATGTTCGGCGACTTCATCACGCTCACCATGGATCAAATGGTCAACCAGGCGGCGAAAGTGCATTACATGTCGGGCGGGCACTGGAGAGTGCCGATGGTGATGCGCACGACCCTGGGCGCGACGCGACGCTCGGCGGCGCAGCATTCGCAGTCGCTGCACGCCTGGTTCAGCCATGTGCCGGGGTTGAAAGTGGTTTTGCCCTCGACGCCTTACGACGCGAAAGGCCTGTTGAAGACGGCCATCCGCGACGAGAACCCGGTGATCTTTTTTGAAGACAAGATGATGTACAAGCTCAAGGGGCCGGTTCCGGAAGAGGATTACACCATCCCATTGGGGGTGGCCGATGTGAAGCGCGCCGGTGACGACATCACGCTGGTCGCCACCAGCAGCATGGTGCAAGTCGCGTTGGGGGCGGCGATTCTGCTGGAGAAAGAAGGAATCAGCGCCGAGGTCGTCGATCCGCGAACCACGTGGCCGCTGGATGAAAAAACGCTGATCGACTCGGCGAAAAAGACCTCGCGGGTGATTGTGCTGGATGAGGGTTACGGACGTTATGGAGTCACTGCGGAGCTTGCGGCCGTGATCGCCGAAGGCGCATTCTACGATCTGGACGCACCGGTGAAGCGAATGGGCGCTATGCACGTCCCCATTCCCTTTTCTCCGCCGCTCGAAGACGTGACGGTGCCGACGGAGCAAACGGTATTTGATGTGGCAAGGTCGATGTGCAGGCCGTCCTAGTAAAGGCGTCATCCTGAGCGTAGCCGCTTTTTCAGGCGAAGCGAAGGATCTCGCGTGCAGGGGCCGCGTCCGGATGAGATCCCTCACCCGGCTGAACTGCGCCGGGTTTCGGGATGACGTACTGAAAATGGAGCAGGAGGTTTGTTATGGGATTAAAGACTCATGGAACCATGGCAGTCGATTGGGAGCAGCGCATCGACTTCGATCGCTTGCGCCGCGAGCGTCTGGCGAAAGCGAAAGCCCTGCTCGCGAAATCCGAGATGGGCGCGCTGCTTTGTTTCGACATGAACAATGTGCGTTACCTCACCTCTACGCACATCGGCACCTGGGCGCAGGACAAAGCCAACCGCTTCACACTGCTGCCGCAGAATGATGAGCCCATCCTGTGGGATTTCGGCTCCGCCGCCAAGCATCATCAATTAAATTGCCCGTGGCTCGATGGCCGCTCGCACTCTGGGATTTCCATGCTGCGCGGCGCCATGACGCCAGAGATGGGGCGCGCCGAAGATGTCGCCAAGAAAATTCGCATCGAACTCGAAATGCGCGGCCTGCACAAAGAACCGGTCGGCATCGACATCATCGAACTGCCGGTTCTCTTCGCGCTGCAACGCGAAGGCATCACGGTAATCGACGGCCAGGCGCTTATGTCGGAAGCCCGCGTCATCAAGACGCAGGACGAAATCTCTCTGCTCAACACTTCCGCGATGATGGTCGACGCCGCCTACGACGAGTTGTATCGCGCCATGAAACCTGGACTGCGCGAGAACGAAGCGGTGGGCTTGGTCAGCAAGGTTCTTTACGATCTGGGTTCTGAATATGTCGAAGCGGTGAATGCAATTTCGGGCGAGCGCTGCAATCCGCATCCGCACGTATTTTCCGACCGCGTGCTGCGCCCCGGCGATCCCGTCTACTACGACATTCTGCATTCCTACATGGGCTACCGCACCTGCTACTACCGCTGCTTCACCGTGGGCTACGCTTCGCGCGCCATGGTCGATGCCTACAAGCGTTGCCGCGAATATCTCGACGCCGCCATTGAGCTGGTGCGTCCGGGCCGCACCACTGCGGAAATCGCAGCGGTCTGGCCGAAGGCACAGGATTTTGGTTTCAAGAATGAAGAAGATGCGTTCGCGCTGCAATACGGCCACGGCATCGGCCTCGCCATCTGGGAGAAGCCGGTCATCAGCCGCCTTGTTTCGTTCGAACATCCGGTCACCATCGAGCCAGGCATGGTGTTTGCCCTCGAAACCTTCTGGCCCTCGACCGACGGCTGGAGCGCGGCTCGCATTGAGGAAGAAATTGTCGTCACCCCGACCGGACACGAAGTGATCACCCGCTTCCCGGCCGAAGAACTTCTGGTGGCGGGATCGCACTATGTCACCGTGAACGGGCCGCTGCCCACTGTTCGGGAGACTGAAGCTCCGCCCACCGAGCACGTGCTGGATATGATCGAAGCGAGCGCGAAAACTGAGCGGGTAGGAGTTTCGGGCTGAAGGCCATAACAGAGGCCCTTCCCCCCATAAAAGCCTATGGCCTTCAGCGTTGTTATGCCCGCCCTCGAGATGGCGCAGGAAACCGGCAAGCTGATTGCTTGGCGGAAGCAGGAAGGCGATCGCGTCACGAAAGGCGAACCGCTCCTCGAAGTAGAAACCGATAAAGCCGTACTCGAAGTGGAAGCGCCCGCCGACGGCATCCTCGCCGGAATCACGGCGCAGGCTGGCGCCGACATTCCCGTAGGGCAGACCATCGCATGGATTGTGGCCCCCGGCGAAAAGCCTCCCACGGAAAGTGAGTCTGCTACAACCGCTCCTGCGGCTCGAGGAAAGACGGAATCGCATGCTGCGCCGGTTGCTGCCGCCAAGGCCGAGCCTTCTGCCGTTCAAGGCGCGAGGATTTCCCCGAAGGCGCGGCGTCTCGCGAAAGAGTTGGGCGTGGAGATCGCCAATGTGCGTGGTTCTGGTCCGGGCGGCGAGATTCTTGCGTCCGACGTTCAGGCTGCGGCCGCTCCTGTTGCGTCCGCCGCAACTGCTGCGAAGCAATCAGGTAGCATCGAAGTCCCCAGCACTCTTGGCCGCTTGATGGCTGAGCGCACCGCGCAAAGCTGGACCACCGTTCCTCACTTCTTCGTGACGCGTGAAATCGATGCCAGCGCACTGAACGAATATCGGGAAAAGCTGGTGGCCGAGATCGAGCGCACGCACAACATCCGCATCACGCACACTGATCTGCTGGTCGCGCTGGCGGCGCGCGTTCTGCTCAAGCATCCTCGATTGAATTCGAGTTGGACCGCGGAAGGCATTCGGCTTCACGACCACGTGAACATGGGTGTGGCCATTGCAGTGAGCGATGGTGTAGTCGCGGCCGTAATCCCCAACGCACACACCGCGAGCCTGGCGGAAATTGCCACACGGCGTCGCGACGTGGCCGAGCGCGCTCGCGCCGGAAAACTCCGCCCCGCCGACATTGCCGACGCCACGTTCACCATCAGCAACCTCGGCATGTATCACGTAGACCAGTTCAGCGCGATCATCACCCCGCCGCAGGCCGCAATCCTTGCGGTGGGCAGCATTGCCGACCGGGTCGTTGCCGTAGATGGCAAACCCGCCGTCCGGCCGATGATGACGCTGACTCTGTCCTGCGATCACCGCGCCGCCGATGGAGCCCGCGCCGCCATGTTCCTCAACGACCTCGCCGAAGCCATTTCCAACCCGGGAGAACTCCTGGCTTAGCCTATGTCTCGGCTCCTCGTTTTGTGCCTAAGCTTCTTCGCTACTGCTTCCTTCGCGTTCGCCCAGGGTGGTCCGCCTTATTACACGAACGATCCTGGCACGCCCGGCCACCTCAATTGGGAAATCAATGTCGGCTACATGCCCTTCTTGTATAGCAACCAATCCGTCTCCCACACTCCCGACCTCGATATCAATTTCGGCGTTGGCGAGCGCATTCAACTAACCTATGAAAATGCATGGTTGCGCGTCCACAATCCTTCGGCCCCGACCGAGTTTGGTGCAGGTCAGTCCAATCCGGGCGTGAAATGGCGTTTTTACGACGCGGGAGAATCCGGCCTTAACATCTCGGTTTTCCCCCAGCTTTTCCTTAACAATCCCGACGACGCCGTCCGCCGTGGCATCACGCCGGCTAGCGATACGTTCCTGCTGCCCGTCGAATTCTCCAGGAAACTTGGCCCTGTCGATGTGGACTACGAAATTGGCTACGAGTTTGTCCACAAGGGACCGGACGGCTGGCTCACCGGCCTGGTCGTCGGCCACGATTTCACTCCAAAACTCGAAGGGGACATAGAACTCTATGCCCAAGGAACGTTCCGTCCTTCCGAAAGCCAGCCCACGATAGACTTCGGCGGCCGCTACAAGATTCGCCCTTCGGTTATTCTTCTCGTTATGGCCGGACGCAGCCTTGAACCCGCCCGCAGCAATCAGTCCTATTTCCTGGGTTATTTCGGGCTTCAATTCCTGCTGTCCACGAAGCACCACAAATCGGAATGACCCTGCCGAGGCGACACGCTTAGTCAGCCTTCATCTCCCGTTTACCACTCCGACGCCAGCAAGCAAGAATCGCAGAGCTTGTAGACTTAGGTGGCATGCCATTTCTATTCGGCCAAAGAATAACTGACGCCGTTTTCAACACGTTCTTCTTCCTGCTCGTATGCTTCGTGCTCTTATTGTGTGCTCAATCTCGAGCACAACAGGCGGACGCAGGAGCCTCTCCGATACCCGACGCTCCGAAGCCGAGCATCCCCGAGGCGAAAGGCTTCTTTGTCCGCTGGGCGGATTTTTACCACCAGGACTGGTGGGGGACACCGGCTTCCTCTCCGGCCCCGGCTCGCCGCGGCCTTCCATCGCCGCTCGATTCGCCGCCATTTCCCAACTCAGATTGGTCATATGGCGGTTCACCGGTAATTGGCGAGCCGGATACCAACAGCTATCCGCTGATGACCGCCATCAACCAGGCCCGCAGCCGTACCAAGATTTACGGATGGCTTGATCCGACGCTGAACTTTAGCAACTCCACCCACAGCAATGCTCCCGAAGCGAACGACGTCTACTCGAATCGCGTTGAGCTGAATCAGTTCGTCCTCTACGCCGAGCAGTTGCCTGATTCCGTGCAACGCGATCACATCGACTGGGGCTACCACCTCACCGCCCTCTTCGGCACCGATTATCGCTATACCACCGGCAAGGGCTACCTGAGCGGCCAGTTGCTGAACGATCATCGTCAATACGGCTTCGATCCAACTCTTGAATATGTCGATGTCTACATTCCTCAGGTTGCGCAGGGCATGAATCTGCGGCTGGGCCGCTTCATCTCCGTGCCTGGCATCGAGGCCCAACTGGCGCCGAACAACTACATCTTCAGCCATTCCCTGCTTTACGCGATTGACC
>Ga0116133_1000410_pt1 | contig 13160 bp, 12 predicted proteins | sample June2015DPH_19_2_FD_89736 | JGI IMG/M metagenome (GOLD analysis project Ga0116133, IMG submission 89736) | Peatland microbial communities from SPRUCE experiment site at the Marcell Experimental Forest, Minnesota, USA - June2015DPH_19_10 | ecosystem: Environmental > Terrestrial > Soil > Wetlands...
CGCAACCTGGAACTGCTGCCGGGAGTGCAGGAAGTCCATCGCATCAGTTCCCCGTACAAGCTGGCGGGAAAGAGTTTTCGTCCGGAAGGGACGATCGTCAAACTAGGCAACGAGGTGGACATCGGCGGCAACGAAGTGGTGGTGATGGCGGGGCCATGCTCGGTGGAATCGAGGGAACAGCTTTTTGCAACGGCGGAGGCGGTATCGAAGGCAGGGGCGCGCGTTCTGCGGGGCGGAGCATTCAAGCCGCGGAGTTCTCCTTATTCTTTCCAGGGGCACGGGGAAGATGCGCTGAAGTTGCTGCGGGAAGCCGGCGAGAAATTCAAATTGCTGGTGATCAGCGAAGTGATGGAGATTGCGCAGATTCCGATGATGCTGCCCTATGTGGACATCCTGCAGGTGGGAGCGCGCAACATGCAGAACTTCAATTTGCTGCGGGAGTTGGGAAAGGTGCGCAAGCCGGTGCTGCTGAAGCGCGGGATTGCGGCGACCATCGAGGAACTGCTGCTCTCGGCGGAATACATTATGGCGGGCGGAAATTACGAGGTGATTTTGTGCGAGCGTGGGATTCGAACCTTCGAGACTTATACGAGGAACACGATGGACATATCGGCGATTCCGATCGTCCACAAGTTGTCGCATCTGCCGATGACGGCGGATCCATCGCATGGCACGGGGCGGCGGGATAAAGTTCCGCCGATGGCGCGAGCCTCGGTGGCGGCGGGAGCGGATGCGCTGCTGATTGAGGTGCATTGTGATCCCAACAAGGCATGGTCGGATGGGGCGCAGTCGCTGTTTCCCGAGCAGTTCGCGACGTTGATGGACGAACTGCGGATGATTGCGCCGGCGGTGGGAAGAAAGATCGGGTAAGTCTTCACCGCCGCAGGCGCTGAGCGCGCCCAGATCGCGATGCAAGTTTGTCCGGAGGAGACCTGACGAGCGAGAAGCCTCCCGCTTGCCGGACGACTCGGCACAGGAATCTTCGATTTCCAAGTCTAGAATTCTGTTCTCTGCATTTTTGCGATCGCGGCGGTGTTAGGTCTACGCGAAATGCCGATTCGGCAAATCACGATTATTGGGACGGGGCTGATCGGCGGGTCGTTTGCGCTGGCCCTGCGAAAGCGGAAATTTGCGGGGAGGATTGTGGGGTGCGACCGGGAGGCGGCGCTGAAGCGGGCGAAGATGTGTGGGGCGATTGACCATGGATTCTGCGAGCCCGCCGACGCGGTGCGAGGCAGCCAGTTGGTGGTTCTGGCGACGCCGGTTCTCGCGATTGTGGATTTGATCGGACGGTTGGGGCCGACGCTGCCAGTGAGTACGCTGCTGACGGACGTGGGAAGCACGAAGGCGGAGGTGGCGAAACAGGCGCTGAACGTGTTTGGGAAGAATGCGCGGCACCGGTTTCTGGCGGGTCATCCGATGGCGGGGAAGGAAAACAGCGGCGTGGATTATGCGGACGCCGACTTGTTTCAGAATGCGGTGTGGTTTTTGACGCCGCTGCCCGGACAGAATTTGAATGAAGGACTGTTCGCGGAGTTCTTGGGATGGATCGATCAGATTGGGGCGAGGGTTGCGATGCTGCCGCCGGAGGGTCACGACCGGCTATGTGCGTGGATCAGCCACCTGCCGCAGATGATTTCAACGGCGCTGGCGGCGGCGCTGGTGGAGGAGTTTGGAGAAGAGGCGCGGTTGCTACCGGCGGGTGGGCGGGCGCTGAAGGAGATGACGCGGATCTCGGCGAGTCCGTATTCGATGTGGCGAGATATTGCAATCACCAACAAGAAAAACCTGGAAGATGCGCTGTTCAAAGTGGAGCAGCGGTTGGCGCATATCCGGGAAAATCTGGCAACGCGGCAGTTGGCAGAGGAGTTTGAGCGGGCGCATGAGCTGAAGAAGAATCCGGGGAAGAAAGAATAATTCACCACCGAGACACGGAGAGGGAGATCAGGAAACGCTCTCGAATCGGGCGATGCATTCGTTACAGGGATCCTTCGACTGCGCTTTGCTTTCGCTCAGGATGACAGGGCTTATTTACTGGGCCGGCTCGGTTCATTTCATTTAGAATTCGTGCGCTATGAATAAGGTTGTGGCGAATGCGGATGAGGCGATTCGCGATGTGGGCGACGGCGCCGTCATCATGATTGGCGGGTTTGGACTGTGCGGGATTCCGGAGAATCTGATTCGGGCGCTGGTACGGAAGGGATCGAAGAATCTGACGACCATTAGCAATAACGTTGGCGTGGACGGGTTGGGGAACGGCTTGCTGCTGGCGGCGGGACAGATTGTGCGCCACATTGGGACGTATGTGGGCGAGAACAAGCTGCTGGAAGAGATGGTGCTGACGGGGAGGATTCATCTTGATCTGGTGCCGCAGGGGACATTTTCCGAACGCATTCGCGCGGGGGGAGCGGGCATTCCGGCATTTTTTACGCCGACCGGAGTGGGCACTATCGTTGCGGAAGGCAAAGAGACACGCGAGTTCGATGGTCGGACTTACGTGATGGAACATGGGCTGAAGGCGGACTTTGCGTTTGTGAAGGCGTGGAAGGGCGACCGGATGGGGAATCTGGTTTACCGGAAAACGGCGCGGAATTTTAATCCCATGATGGCGACGGCGGCGGAGGTGACGATCGCGGAGGTTGAGCATCTCGTGGAAGTCGGAGAGTTGGATGGGGATGCGATTCATACGCCTTCGGTTTATGTGAAGAGGATTTTTCAAGGGGAGCTGTATGAGCGGAGGATCGAGAAGCGGACGGCGAGGAAGGCGAGCTAGTCGCGAGTAGGGGTACCGAGTACCGAGTACCGAGTACCGAGTACCGAGAGAACACCTTGATGAGCCCTCGTTAGATCGTGGCGAAAGGGACCCTTCGACAGCGGCTGTGCTTCGCTTCGTCAACCACAACCTGCGCTCAGCATGACAACTAGAGAGATTATGAACAAAGTCGGTAAAGACACCGAGAAGCGCGAGCGGATTGTGAATCGGATTGCGCGCGAGTTGCGCAATGGGTTCTATGTGAACCTGGGAATTGGGATGCCTACACTGATTGCGAATCATGTTCCGGCGGGGATGGAAGTGGTGCTTCAATCGGAGAATGGGATGCTGGGGATTGGGCCTTATCCCATCGAGGGTCAGGAAGACGCTGATCTGATCAATGCGGGCAAGGAGACGGTGAGCGAGATGGCGGGGACGTCGTATTTCTCAAGCTCCGATTCGTTTGCCATGATTCGCGGGGGACACATCGATTTGAGCGTGCTGGGCGCGATGGAAGTGGATGAGTCGGGGAGCCTGGCCAATTGGATGATCCCGGGAAAGATGGTAAAGGGGATGGGCGGGGCAATGGACTTGGTGGCCGGGGCCCGGCGGGTGGTGGTGGCGATGGAACACACCACGAAAGACGGTGCGCCGAAGATTCTGAAACGATGCACGCTGCCGCTGACCGGCGTGCGGGTAGTGGATACGATTGTGACCGAGATGGCTTACATACGGGTGACGGGGTGGGGGCTGGTGCTGGAGGAAGTGGCTCCGGGGCTGACGGCGGAGGATGTGCAGCGGGCGACGCAGGCTTCTCTGGTGGTCAGTGAGGGGTTGAAGGTGATGGAGAGTTAGGGTCGCTGCCAGGCGAACCGCAGGGGCTAAAGCCTATTGCAGTCATCAGCGCTCTACCGCAGCGCTCGGAGTGCTGCGCCACCCAAAATCCAAATCTTCGCGGGCTTAAATTCTGAATGGCGCGGCTAACAGGCGGAACGGGAGTGTGATGGCGAGGTAGATGATCTCCAGCACGCCGTGGACCGCGATGCCTACAATGCGGAACGGGAGCAGCAATAGCCAGATGAATGCGTAGGCGATGAGCGCCAGAAGGGCCAGGGGCCAGCAGAGTACGAAGAGGATGCACCACAGGAGGAAAGTGAACATGAGACCTCCTTCTTTTCTTTCTAATTAATTGTACGGCGGAGACATGGGGAAAGTTCCGCTCAGGATCGCAATCCGCTTTTGCTTATTCGTAGCGCAGGGCTTCGGCGGGGAGGGTTCGTCCGGCAGACCAGGAGGGATAGAGCGTGGCGATGAAGGAGACGCCGATGGCTACGATTGCGACGAGCACGCCATCCATCGGGCGCGGGGCGAAGGGGACGTAGTCGATGGAATAGACCTCGGGCGAGAGAGAAATGATGTGATAGTGGCCTCCGGCGTAGGAGATGGCGTAGCCGAGCAACAGGCCGATGGCGGTGCCGATCACGCCGATCAAAACGCCTTGCGCGATGAAGATGTTTCGTACTTGCGATTTGCGCGTGCCCATCGAGATGAGGACGGCGATGTCCCTGGTTTTTTCCATGACCATCATGATCAGGGAAATCAGGATGTTCAGGGCGGCCACGAAGACGATAAGGCCGATGGTGATGAAGGTGACTAGGCGTTCGAGGCGCAAGGCGTGAAATAGAGCCTGGTTCTGCTCCATCCAGTTGGTGGTCATGAAGCCTCTGCCGGCGGCGTCTTCGAGTTCGCGTGCGACTTGACCGGCTGTGTAGATGTCGTCGACCTTGAACTCGATTACCGAGATCAGATCACCGAGACCGAAGAGACGTTGAGCATCGGAGAGTCGAGTGAAGGCCCAGGAGGAATCGTAATCGTAGAAGCCGGAGTTGAAGATCCCCACGACGCGGAAGCGACTGTATTTCGGGATCATGCCGAAGGGCGTTAGTTCGCCTTGCGGGCTGGTGACGAGGACGCCGGAGCCGACCGTCGCGCCGAGATTGTCGGCCATGTCTTTGCCCAGAATGATGGGAGGCATGGCGGCGACGCGGGCGTGAACGCCGGCGAGGGAATCGGGTGAATCGTCGGTCGCTGGCGCTCCCGAGACAGGCGAGCCGGCTGTCCCCGCATGTTTCTCTGGCGCTTGCGTTTCTTCGAGCGCCGCTGCGGATCCCTCCTTTATTGTATTGAGCAGATCGCCGATTTTGCGTTCGTCGGCGGGGATCATGCCTTTGAGGACGGCGCCGCGGGCGCGCGGGCCGCGGGAGATGAGGACCTGCTCGAAAATTGCCGGTGCGGCGGCCACCACGTGCGGCTGTTTCGAAAGACGTTCGAGGAGCGGAGGCCAATCTTTGATGCCGTCATCAGCTACGCGGAGCAGGCTGATGTGCGAAGTGGATCCAATGAGGCGCTCCTGCAAGTCCTGGCGAAATCCGTTGTTGATGGCGAGGGCGATGATGAGCGAGGCGACCCCGGCGGCGACTCCGAGGATGGAGATGCCGGTGATGATGCCGATGAAAGCCTGGCGTCTTTTCGCACGCAAGTAGCGGGTCGCTATGAAGAGTTCAAAGCGCATGAGAGAGCTATCAGTTCTCAACTTTCAGTCATGTCGGATTATAGCGACTGGGTCTTCGACGTGTTTGCCGATTCAGAAAAATAAAAGCTCTCACCGCAGAAGGCGCTGAGTTCGCGGAGTTGGGCCTGGGTCGGTCGGTTCACCGTCCTTCATCTTGCCTTGGGCAGAACGGCGGGTACGGCGGATCGATAGCGGCGATATTCTTCGCCAAAGCGGGTCTCCAGTTCTTTGTCTTCCATGCGAATCATGATCGCTCCAGTCAGGATCGCGAATGCGGTGAGCGCCCAGCAGACTGCCAGGCCCGTGCCCACGCTCCAGGCCAGCATCTCGCAGAGATGGCCGAGATAGACGGGATGTCGGACGTGGGCGCGAACGCCAGTCGTGGCCAGGCGCTGCTGGCGATGGCCGCGGAGGATCTCGGATAGTCCGCCGAGTTGCGCCAGACTGAACTGGCGATGGGATAACTTGTAAAGCATCACACCAGCGCAAAATAGCAAACCTGCGGGAATCCAAGTCCAGTGGTTTGCGTAAAGCAGGTGGCTGCGCCACGGGACCGTGATTCCGGCTATAGCGATCCACATTCCGATCCAGACTGGCAGGAGTATCTCGTACGACGAACGCCGGCGAGAGCGCCAATATTCTGCGCGCGGATGAATCAGCAACCAGAAGGCAGGAATCGTGGAGTAGATGATGCAGGCGGCCCAGCCGATGGTTCGCAAAAGTTGCATCACTTGATTTTAGCGGCTCCGTGGGCCTGGTCATGCAGGTGGGCGGTTTCTGTGGCAAATTAGAAGATCAATGCCACCGCCCGCCGACGCCAGAGCTGGACGCATCGCGTTTACCCATCCCGACTTTGTATTGTTCCAGATTGCGCGATTTCTGATTGTGGCCGCGGTCGAGATGCAGGCGGTCGCCGTGGGATGGCAGGTCTATGACATCACAAAGCGGGCGCTCGATCTGGGATTGGTCGGGCTGGCGCAATTTCTTCCGGGCATATTGTTGTTTCTGGTTTCCGGGCACGCGTCGGATCGATTCGACCGGCGGAAGGTGCTGGGCGCTTGCTATGCGGGGTACGCGTTATGCTCCGGGCTCTTGCTGGTGTTGGCGGAACGGAGCACGCACACCGTGCGTGCCATTTACGTTGTGCTGATTTTGCTGGGCGTAGTGCGGTCGTTTAACGGAACGGCCAGCCGTTCGATTTTGCCGCAACTGGTACCCGAGGAGCACTTCCCGAATGCCGTGGCCTGGAACGCGACTACGTTTCAAGCGGCCACGATTCTGGGTCCATCTCTTGGTGGAATTCTGTATGCCGCGTTTCATGGTCCGTCGGCAGTGTACGCGGCTGCCATGTTGACTGCGATAGGAGCGTTGCTCTCTACATTTCGCATCAAGACGCGGCCGCAGGCACGGCGGCGCGAGCCGATGACGATGAGGACGGTGTTCGCAGGATTGCATTTTATATGGCGCGAGAAGTTGATCCTGGGAGCGATTTCTTTGGACTTGTTCGCGGTGCTGCTGGGCGGAGCGGTGGCGTTGCTTCCGGTGTATGCGCGTGAAATTCTTCACACCGGGCCATGGGGACTGGGATTGCTGCGAACTGCTCCCGGAGTGGGCGCGGCGTTGATGGCAGTCGCGCTGGCGCATCGACCGCTGCGCGGGCGCGCGGGGCCGATCCTGTTGTGGTCGGTGGCGGGGTTCGGCGTGTGCACGATGGTTTTTGGTTTTTCGAGAAGCCTGGTTCTGTCGCTGATTTCGCTCATATTGCTGGGGGCCACCGACATGATCAGCGTGATCATCCGCGCGACGCTGGTGCAGTTGCGCACGCCCGATGAAATGCGGGGACGCGTGATGGCCGTAGATATGGTCTTTATCGGGACATCGAATGAACTGGGACAGTTCGAATCTGGGCTCACGGCGCAGTGGTTTGGCACCGTGCCGGCGGTGGTGTTGGGAGGCGTGGGCACTCTGGCCGTGATTGCGCTGTGGGCCTGGATGTTTCCCGAGTTGCGCCGGACTGGGGCGCTGAGCGCAATGAACACCACGATCGAACAGGAAGCTTCGGAAGAGGCAGAAGAGATGCGTTAGTTTTGCGGGAAAGCTCGCCGCAAGATACGACCACAGGGGCTGAATTCCGCCATCATTGAGGGGATTTACGCGCCCCGTTCGACTAGGCTCAGGGCAGGCTGCTTAGGCGCCGCTAATTTAGCAGCAAACCGGCAACAAGGCGGAAAGAGTCCGTTTGGGAGCGCCTGAGCGGGAACGTATACGGCTGGTGGATCGCTTACGGAACGACTACCTCAACCCGGTTCGAGTAACCACTCTCTTTTCCGCTGGAGTTGACCGCCGTGGTTGCGTAGTAGTAGGTTTTGCCGCCGATTATGGTTGCATCCGTATAGCTGGTGTCTGAATCAAGGCTCGAATTGATCCTGGTGAGTGTACCCTTCACAGACGTGCCGCGGTAGACGTTGTATCCCGAGACCTGCGACGTGCTCGCGTTCCAGGAGAGAGTGACATATAGAGCGGTAGCAGTACCGGACAGAGGTTCGGAGGCTCGGGAATTCTCCGCGTTACTGACAAACGAAAGCGTAGCCGACTTGTGCCCGCTGCTCTGCGGCTTGAATGCGACGTTGAGCGACAGTTCGTGTCCCGCGGGGATGGTCAACGGAAACGCCACGTCGGGAACGGCAAACTGCGAACTACTGCTGGACACCGAAGAAATGGTTACGCTTCCGCGGCTCGCGCTCAGCCCAAGGGTTAGCGTCTCGGTGGTACCCACGCCCACATCGCCAAAGCTCAGCGAGGCGGGGGCAATGTCCAACTGCGGCTTGCTTTCCGTAGCTTCGCCAATTCCTCCTAGTGGCAGCGTAAGTCTCCGATCGGATGCATTGCTAAGAACGGTGACATGGCCGCCAATCCAGCCTGCTGCTGTGGGCGCGAAGGTCACATGCACTTCAAGCCTTTTTCCTGCGGCCAGAACGTCTGGCAGCTTCGGTTTCGAGATTTTGAACTTGCCACTGCTCGAGGTCACACTGGAAATCCTTACGCTCGATTTACCGTCGTTGGTTACGACGAGGAGAATGGTTCGAGTATGGCCTACGACGACTTTGCCGAACTGGAGGTCCCTTGGCTTGAGCGTGAGTTCGGTTGCAGCTGCATGCAGGGGCAAGGGCAGGGTTGCCATCAGGGCAAGCCCGATCAGGAAAACGACAGTCGTACAACTGCGGCGAGTTTTAGACAGGGGGAGTCGCACAGGACACAAAACTTACAGGCAATTGCTAGGGTCGTGAAGATATCAGAAGGACATGCGGGTAGAACCGGCAGCAGGGCTAGTTCTAATGGCGTAATCTGTGCCTTTGCGGAAGCTGCCGCGGCTACGCCCGGGACCGCGCGGATGGGTGGCCGGAACGCGCGGGGACCGCGGAGCAGGGCACTCTCTTCCGCGCCTGTCCGGATCTATCGCCGGGAACTCGAGTTCGCTGTCAATGTCTCGTTAATCGGGTTTCGCTAATCAGTGTTTCTGAATCACTTTCGTGATTCGTTCAAAGGCCCAGTCAATTTCCTGACGGCTGATGATCAGGGGCGGGGCGATGCGGATCACGCGGTCATGCGTCTCTTTGCACAGAATTCCTTCTTCTTTCAGTGCTTCGCAGTAGGGGCGCGCCGGGTTGTGGAGTTCGATGCCGATCCACAGGCCTTTGCCGCGAACTTCTTTCAGGTCGGAGCTGCGCAGGGTTTGGAGCAAGGTCAGAAAGTAAGCGCCGAGTTCGGCGGAACGCTCGACCATTTTTTCTTCGAGGAGGACGCGCAGCGCGGTGCGCGCGATGGCGCAGCCCAGGGGGTTGCCGCCGAAGGTGCTGCCATGGTCGCCGGGTCGGTAGAGGCCGAGAATCTCGCGAGAGGCCAATACGGCTGAGACCGGATAGAAGCCGCCGGCGAGTGCTTTGCCGACGATCAACACGTCGGGCGTGATGCCTTCGTGCATGTAGGCGAAAAGCTTGCCGGTGCGTCCCAGACCAGACTGAATTTCATCGGCCATCAGCAGGACATTATTCTTACGGCAGATTTCTGCGGCTTCGCCAAGAAATCCTTCGGGGGGAATGACGATTCCGGCTTCGCCTTGAATCGGTTCCACCAGAAATGCGCACGTGTTGTGAGTGATGGCTTCGCGGAGGGCGCGAGCATCGCCTAAGGGAATTACTTTGAAGCCGGGAGTGAAGGGGCCGAAGCCGTCGCGATATTGCTCGTCGGTCGAGAAGCTCACGATGGTAACGGTGCGGCCGTGAAAATTGTTGGCACAGACGATGATCTCGGCTTTTCCTTCGGCAATGCCCTTGACCTTGTAACCCCACTTGCGAGCGGTCTTGATCGCGGTTTCGACTGCTTCGGCGCCGGAATTCATGGGGAGGACCATGTCGAAGCCGGTCAAGTCATGGAGTTCCTTGCAGAGCAGAGGGAGTTGCTCGTTGCGGAAGGCGCGTGAGGTGAGAGTGACCTTGCGGGCCTGCTCCTCGAGAGTTTGCAGAATTTTGGGATGACAGTGGCCTTGATTCACCGCGGAATAGGCAGCCAGGCAATCGAGGTAGCGCCTGCCTTCGACGTCATAGACCCAGACGCCTTCGGCGCGCTCGAGCACGACATCGAGGGGATGATAGTTATGAGCGCCGTACTGGTTCTCGAGTTCGATGAAGTCGTGGGTGCGTAGGGGCTGCTCTATGAATTGCGTGGTCATAAACTCCTTTCGATCGCTCGATTAGAAAAAAATAGATCTATAGTCGCCCGGCTTTACCTCTCCCACGGCTGCAAGCGTGGTAACCAACGTCGTACATTGCGGCAATATTCCGCGTACTCCTCGCCGAACATTTTTCGCAGGGTTGGCTCCTCATAGAGCTGTACGAAGAGAGCCACTCCGAGGATTACGGCAACCGCGACCGCGATCGCCGGCCAACTCGCCCGCCCGAAGACCACCCACAGGCCGATCCATCCCATGAAAAATCCCACGTACATGGGGTTGCGCACGTAGCGGTAGAAGCCGACCACTACCAGCTTCTTCGGAGGAACAATGGGGGCGGGTGTGCCGTGTCCGGTGCGTCCGAAATCCCATACGCAGCGTAGCGCTACCGCGAAGCCAAGCACGGAGGGCAGGGCAGCGATCCATCGCCAGTGTGCCGTCTCAACGCGAAAGCCAAGCCAAGGCGGAAGCAACCAGAACCACAGGGCAAAGAACGCAGAGCCCACGATCAGCGATGCCATGGTGGTAGGCCATTGGGCGTCAGGATGCTCTGGCTGTACACCTCCGGTGGGATTTGCCATAAACTCTCCGATCACGCGGATGGTTTGTGTGGACTGCGCGATCATCTTATTCCCAGCAGCCATGCGACAACTACTCACTGCTCCTACTCCAACAGCATGGTCAACAGAGCCATGCGCACATAGAGGCCATTCCGGGCCTGGCGAAAATACATGGCTCTGGGATCGGCATCGACGGACTTGTCCAACTCGACGGTGCGGGGCAAGGGATGAAGGATCAGTGCGTCCGGCTTCATGCGCTCCACGGTGGTTGAATCGATGGCATAGCGCTTAAGGCCGTGGGTGTCGTGCATGCGCTCGGGGCGGATGCGGGTCTGGTAAACCACATCCACTTCGCCGATCACGCGGTTGATCTCCGATTCCAATTCGTAGCGGACGCCGTGCTCGTCGAGATAATCAAGGATGTCGGGCTTCATCTGGAGTTGCGGCGGACTGACGAAGAACATCTTCACGCGTTCAAACTTGGCCAGCAGATACGCCAGCGAGCGCGCGGTGCGTCCCCTGTCCAGTTCGCCGATGATGGCCACGCTGAGGCCATCCAGCGGGCGCTGGCGATAAATGGTGTAGAGATCGAGCAAGGCCTGGGTGGGATGCTGTCCCCCGTTGCCATCTCCGGCGTTGATCACCGGGACGGGCGAGACTTCCGCCGCGCGCCGCGCGCCATGATCTTCGGGATGGCGGATTACGATCACATCCGAGTATCCCCCGATGATGCGGATGGAATCCTCCACCTGCTCGCCTTCGATCTCTGAGGAGAACACGCCGGCATTTTCCGTGGCCAAGACCCGGCCGCCGAGCCGATGCATGGCCGCTTCGAAACAGAAACGAGTGCGCGTGGAGGGCGCATAGAAGAGCGTGGCCATGATGCGGTTCTGGTAATCGAGGGAGCCTCCGCGCGCCACCACGCGCTCCATGCCGCGCGAGCGCTCGAATAATTCCATGAGCAGGGGAACGGTGAATTGCTGAGATTCGACGACATGGTTTAGTTTCATCCCGCCTCGAATCGAGTCCCGAGCAGGCGGGCCTGGCTTGATCGGGTTGATGGTTGAGTGTGGCATCAGCGTCCTCCCACCGGGAGATGGAGCTCGGCGTTTCGCTCGACTTCCGCACGGTCGTGATCGGGAAAGATGTGTGTGCCGGCAGTTCCGAGAACTGACTGGCACAGATTCTCGCAGGAAGTGATGATGGCTTCCTTGCCGCCGCCGCAGAGGAAACGCAACACGGATTCGATTTTGGGGCCCATGTTTCCGGGAGGGAAATGGCCTGCTTTCGCGTACGTTTCCAACTCGGTTGCGGTGACCTGGCGTAGCGGACGCTGCGCGGGCTTTTTGTAATCCACATAGACGTAATCGGTGTCGGTGGAAATCACGAATAGATCGACCGCAAGACGGGATGCGAGCAGCGCGGAAGCACGGTCCTTGTCGATGACGGCTTCGACGCCCTGCAATCGCGCGTGGTTCGAGACTACGGGAATGCCTCCGCCACCGCACGCGATGACGATTACGCCCTGCTGGATCAGGTCTCGAATCACTTCCAGTTCAACAATCTCCAGCGGCTCGGGCGAGGGAACGACCCGGCGATAACCGCGGGCCGCGTCCTCAACAATCTCCCAACCTAAAAGCTGCTTGCGTTCTTCGGCATCGGCGAGCGAGTAGAAAGGGCCGATTGGTTTGGTGGGATGCAACATCGACGGATCGTCCGCCGACACAATCGTCTGGGTGAGAACCGTGGCGACTGGGGCGTGAAGGCCGGCCTGCCGGAGTTCAGTCTGCAACGATTGCTCGAGAAGATATCCGATCTCACCCTGGGTGGAGGCTCCGCAGACGTCAAGCGGATGGCCGGGAACCTGGCTGGCGCCGCGCTCGGAGCGAAGAAGCGCGGCGCCCACTTGCGGACCATTGCCATGGGTGAGCACGATTCGGAAACCGTTGCGGATCAATCGGACGATCTGCACCGCGGTGCGCCGGGCATTGGTCCTTTGCTCGCCGATGGTGCCTTTTTCTCCCGCGCGAATGAGGGAGTTTCCGCCCACGGCAAGAAGCATGGTCTTCATAAGTTGGCAGCGAGTTACAGCTACTGTTCCTACACGTGCGTCAGCTCCTGCAGTTCCACAAGTCCCGGCAGTTTGACGAATTCGCCTTTCATCAATTCCAGCATGATGGCCTTTTGGGCGTGCAGGCGGTTCTCCGCCTCTTGAAATACCAACGATCGGGGTGAATCGATCACTTCGTTAGTAACTTCTTCGCCGCGATGCGCGGGAAGACAATGCAGAAAAATCGCATCGCGCTTGGCACGGCGGAACAAAGTTCCATCGACCTGGTACGGAGGGAAGACATGCCGTCGTTTCTCGGCTTCGGCCTCCTGGCCCATGCTTGCCCAGATGTCGGTATAGATCACGTCGGCGTTGGAGGCTGCTTCTTCCGGATCATTGGTCAGCGTGCAAGTGCCACCGGTCTCGGCGCCACGGTCGCGGGCCCACTGCACGGACTCGGTGTCCAGTTCGTATCCCGGAGGAGTGGCCACCCAAAC
>Ga0116133_1000420_pt1 | contig 13086 bp, 14 predicted proteins | sample June2015DPH_19_2_FD_89736 | JGI IMG/M metagenome (GOLD analysis project Ga0116133, IMG submission 89736) | Peatland microbial communities from SPRUCE experiment site at the Marcell Experimental Forest, Minnesota, USA - June2015DPH_19_10 | ecosystem: Environmental > Terrestrial > Soil > Wetlands...
GAGACCCTTTAGGCATCTCCGCATGGCGGAGCGTTGCACACCGGATCCTAGTTCGAGTCGAGTCCCCGTTCATTCAGCATTGGTTCAAAAATCGGTTACCGTCATCACCAACCCCGCAGGCCGGCTTTCACTCTGGATGCTAGGAGAACTCCCCCCGAATTAGCAATAGGGAACCCGCAAATAGTTGGCAGATCACTTGCAACTAAAGTAATCCGCCCCCAGCATTCCATCTTGCAATCCGATTCGTCGGTCTCTATCCAGCCGGGTAGAGACGGCCCGCCTCGGTTGTCCAGCCGAGATCGACGGAACCTTAGCTTTTGGGTGGCGCAGCGCTGAAAGCGCTGCGATAAGCTCCCACAATGAACCGGGCTTCAGCCCCGGGGAACCTCTGAGGAGATAAGCTTGAGACTAGCTCTATCCCGCCTTGCGCGTCTCGTCCAACACTTCATCCAGCGCATCTGCCAATAGATGCGCCCGCTTCTGGTAATCGGTGGCCCCGCTCTCCTGCTTCCGCTTCAGAAGGTGATACTCATCCGCAATATTCAGCGCCGCCAGCACCGCCAGCCGCACCGTATCGATGGTGTTCGTAGCCTCGGCCACCGCCCGCATTTTCGAATCCACATACTCCGCCAGCTTCAAAATATATTCCGGATCCGACCCTCGCAGGTTATACGCCTGATCGAAGATCTCCACCCGCACGCTGGCATTCTGCGCATCCTTCACCGTCGATTCCTTAGCCGCCGTCGCCATAACCATCCGTCGTTGAACTCTCTCCTGCTCCTTGTCATTCCGAGCAAAGCGAGGAACCTGCTTTCAGCGTCCGCCTGCTCACTCTTAACCCGCATCAAGAACGCCGACATCTGGCGAAGCCCGAAAGCTAGCAGCTCCCTCTAGCTCGCCCGCTCCTCCGCAATCGACTCAATCTGCGCCAGCATCTTCTCCACTCGCCCGCGAATTTCTTCCCGCTCTTTGCGCAACTGCACCGCCTCCCGCCGCAACGCGACCAACTGCTCTTCGCGCTCCTCCAGTTGCTGCCGCACTCGCTGCACATCGCGTTCCGCCACAGCCTGGGCCTGTCGCGCCGCCTTATACATCTCGATAGTGCGATAGATTTTCTCTTCCAGCGCCTGAAAATCGTCCGCCTGTACCTGTTCCGTCACCTGCTCCACCGCATCCAAAGCCATGATTGCACTTTTCCCCGAAAAGATTTCCAACTTCCCCGCAGTATACTCCACCTCCCTGTGGATCAAGCATGGCTCATTCGTGCGTTGTCATCCTGAGGCGGGCGTTCTTTGCCCGCCGAAGGATCTGGGCGAGCCGCGCGAAGCGTCGCGCTCTTTGCGACGCAGAAGTCGCGCGTTTGGCTCGTTTCCTTGAAATTCGCTATAATTCCCGGCATGAAAAACCTCCGTTCCTCCCTCGCCCTCACCGCGGTTCTAGCCCTCACCGCGCTCCCCAGCGCCGCCAAAACCAAGGTCGAACTCAAGGACACTCAAGGCAAGCCCGTCGGCACCATCACCGTGTCGCAGCAGGGACCAGGCGTCAGCCTCAAGCTTCACCTGCACGATCTTCCGCCCGGCCAGCACGCCATCCACTTCCACCAGAACCCCAAATGCGATGCGCCCGATTTCAAATCCGCCGGCCCCCATTTCAATCCCGACAGCAAAAAGCATGGCCTCGACAATCCCGAAGGCCACCACGCCGGCGACATGCAAAACTTCATCATCGACGTGAAAGGCAAAGCCGACGCCACTCTCCAGGATAACGACGTAACCCTCGGCGACGGCCCCCACTCCCTTTTCAGCAACGGCGGCACCGCCATCGTCATCCACGCCCAGGCCGACGACCTGAAGACCGATCCCTCCGGCAACTCCGGCGAACGCATCGCCTGCGGCGTAGTGACGAAGTAGGATTTCCCTCGACTCTGTCATCCTGAGCGCAGTATCGACTTCGCGAAGCGAAGTCCACACGAAGTCGAAAGCCTGCCCTGAGCGAAGCCGAAGGGGATCCCTACGCCATGTACATGCGTCATCCGCGGCTCAATTACCACGCCCCCAACTTCCCCAACTTCTCCGCCGCCGCATCCAGCGTCTCCAACTTCTTGCAGAACGCAAACCGCACCTGCCGCGCCCCATCCCGCGCATCCCGATAAAAACTCGATCCCGGCACCGCCGCCACTCCAATCTCTTTCACCAAATACTTCACAAACGAAACATCATCCTCAAACCCAAACCCGGAAATATCCGTCATCACGTAATACGCTCCTCGCGGACGAAAACACCTGAACCCCGCCGCCTCCAGCGCCGGCATCAAATGATCCCGCCGCACTCGATATCCCTCCGCCAGCCTCGCGTAATATTCCGCCGGCAAACTCAGCGCCGCCGCGCCCGCTTCCTGCAGCGGTGCCGGTGCTCCCACCGTCAAAAAATCGTGCACTTTCCGGATCGCATTCGTAATCTTCTCCGGCCCAACCGCCCATCCCACGCGCCATCCCGTCACACTGTACGTCTTCGACATTCCATTGATCGTCACCGTCCGCTCCCGCATTCCCTCCAGCGACGCCATCGAAATGTGCTCCGTCCCGTCAAACAGAATATGTTCGTAAATCTCGTCCGTAATCGCGAGCACATCGAACTCCACGCACAAGTCGCGAATCAATTCCAGCTCCGCTCGCGTGAAAACTTTCCCAGTAGGATTGTTCGGCGTATTAAGAATGATGGCTTTCGTGCTCTTATCGAACGCCGCCCTCAATTCCTTTTCGTCGAACGTCCATTCGCCCCCATCGCTAGCCGGTGGCCTCAGTTTCACAAACCGCGGCCGCGCCCCACTCAACACCGCATCCGGCCCGTAGTTTTCATAAAACGGTTCGAAGATCACCACTTCATCGCCCACATTGCACACGGCGAGCAAGGTCGAAATCATCGCCTCCGTCGACCCGCAACACACCGTAATCTCTTTTTCTGGATCGACCGCAATCCCTTGCCACACGCCCATCTGCCGCGCAATCGCGTTACGCAAGCTCTTCGCACCCCAGGTGATCGCGTACTGATTCACATCGCCGTCGATCGCCGTCCGCGCCGCCTGCTTGATCTCCGCCGGAGCCGCAAAATCCGGAAACCCCTGCGCCAGATTCACCGCGCCATAAAGCATCGCCTGCCGCGTCATCTCCCGGATCACCGACTCGGTAAAGTGCGAAACCTTATCGCTCAGAAAGTGTTTGGTTGGATTGGATAGAGAAGAGATAACGTCCGCCATAGCAGGCAGATTAGCACAAGAAAAGAAGGCCAAGAAGATGCCGTCAAGTTGAAATTGTCATCCTGAGCGAAGTATTGCTATCGCGAAGCGAGAGCAAATGCGCAGTCGAAGGACCCCTTACCCGTCTACACCATCACAAGCCGCGCGAGGAATCGCCGCCACCGCCCCGCGTCCCTAAACCCGCTGCACGCCCCCCAACCCCTGCAGCGCCTCAACAATCCCGGCAGTCCACTGCGCAATCTGCTCATCGCGCAGCGTCCCTTCGTCCGACTGCAACCGCGCCCGCAACAGAATCGAATACTTCCCCGCCGCAATCGACCCACCACGAAAAATCTCGACCGGCGTAAACGACCGCAGCGCCCCCAACCGCAGCCCCGTCACCGCCCGCCGCATCGCCTCAAACTCCACGTCATCGCCAAACACAAAAGAAAAATCCCGTTCCACCGCCGGATATTTTCCCAGCGCCGCAAATCTCACCGTCCGCAACCCGCGTGCATGCAGTGCCTCCAGATCAATCTCCGCCAGAAAAACATCCTGCCGCAACTTGCGCTCCGCCTTCACGTCCTCCGCAATCTGCCCAAACTGCGCCACCACCGCCCCGTCCATCAGCGCCCGCGCCGATCTTTCCGGATGAAAATAATCCGCCGTCCCCCGGTCGAAACTTAGCCCGCCATAAGCGAACGCCGTCAGCAGATTCTCCACGTCCCCCTTGAACGAGCGAAATAATTCGGCGGGTGCCCCATCCAAGCCGTCTTTTGGCTTGGGTGGGGATTTTAAATCCTTACTCACATCGATCATGTCCCCGAGAGGAATCGACGAGCTCACTGCTGCAACCGTAGCCCCCAGGCACACGCGCGCCGGCTCAACCCGTTCCCCGCCTCGCATTTCGTAGATATGTCCCATCTCGAACAGCCGCACGTTTTCCGAATCGCGATTCAAATTCCAGGCCACCATGTCCAGCATCCCCGGCGCCATCGACGTCCGCATTACCGACGCTTCCTCGCTCAGCGGATTCTCCAGTTCCAACACTCGTTGCGAAGATGTCTTTGGGTCGCGAAGCTCTTCCACCACCGCCACTGAAGCTTTTGGGTGGCGCAGCGCTTCTAGCGCTGCGATCTCACCCTTAGATTGACTCGCGGCTTTAGCCGCCGAGGTACTGACCTCCGCCGCGCCTGAAAATCCAAACTGCTCCGCATCGGCATGCGAAATAAACGTCAGCGACACCGCTTCGTTATATCCCAGCGCCAGCGCGCGCGTCCGCAAAGTGGCGTCCATCGCCGCATGCGGCAGCTCCACCACCGCTCCGCTATAAGCCGGCAAAGTATTCTCGAATTTGTCGTAGCCATGCAGCCGCGCGATTTCTTCGATCACGTCGATCTCGCGCTCCACGTCCAGCCGCCAACTCGGAATCTGCACCCGGATCTGCGCATCGGCCTGGCCCTCGGGAATCAAGCCGAATCCAAGTTTCTTCAGGATGCGGAAAATCTCTCCCGCCTCCAGATTCCCGCCCAGGATGCGCTGTACCTCAGCAAGCCGCAGCACCACCGGCGCTTGATCCATCTTCCGCGAGACCACATCGATCGCATCACCCACCAGTTCTCCGCCGCCCGATTCCAGAATCAGCGCCGCCACCAGATCGCACGACAAAATCGTCGACTCAAAATCCGCCCCGCGCTCAAAGCGATGCGAAGCGTCGGTGTGAAGCCCATGCCGCCGCGACATCTTGCGCACGATCCCCGGGTCCCACCACGCCGACTCGATCAAAATGTTCCGCGTCTTCTCGGTGATCATCGTGTCGTACCCGCCCATCACCCCGGCAAGCCCAACAGGTTTCTTCGCGTCAGCCACCACGAGATCTTCGGAAGAAAGGGTGCGTTCCACCCCATCGAGCGTCTTCAGCTTCTCGCCGTCTTTAGCCTTTCGGATGATGAGCTGCCCGCCTTCGAGCAAGTCCATGTCGAAGACATGTGTCGGCTTTCCGATCTCCCACAGCACATAGTTGGTGGCATCGACAGCATTACTGATCGGCCGCTGGCCCAACAACGCCAGCCGCCGCGCAATCTTTTCGGGCGAGGGTTTAATGCGAGTGTCTCGTATGATGCGCGCAGAGAACCGCGGGCAAAGCCGCGGCTCCTCGACAGCGATGCTGAAATCAGGAGGATTTGGGGTGGCGCAGCGCTTCAGCGCCGCGTCAGGCCCTCCAAAATCTAACTGGGCTTTAGCCCCAGAATCGCCGGAGCCCGAAGCCGGAAGCCCGAAGCCCGAAAGCTGTTTCAGCGCCACGTCATAAATCGCCGCCGCCTCCCGCGCCACGCCATAATGATTCATCGCATCGGGACGGTTCGTCCCAATCTCCATCTCGAACACCGTGTCCGCGCCCGACCCGCTGATTCCTTCGACCGCAATCCCAACCCCAGTCAAATCCTCAGCCAGCCGCCGGTCATCGACGGTGAGATCAACAAAGTCGCGAATCCATTGCGAGGAGAGTTTCATTTCCGATTTGTCATCCTGAAGCGCGTTCTTCGCGCTGAAGGACCTATGCAACTAGTCACCGAAAACGGCTCATCAAGGAATTCGCATGATGGCACCGCACGCGCCGACTAACCACCAACGACGAACGGCCAACGGCCAACGACCAACGACGAACGGCCAACGACGAACGACCAACGACGCCCTAAGCAAACTGCTCGAGAAACCGCACGTCTCCGTTGAAGAACAGCTGCAAATCGTCCACTCCATACTTCAACAAAGCAATCCGGTCCGCGCCCATGCCAAAGGCAAATCCCGAAACCTTCTTCGGGTCATATCCGTTCTCCTTCACGAACTCAAACACATTAGGATCAACCATCCCGCATCCCAGAATCTCGATCCACCCCGTCTGCTTGCACGGACGGCAAGGCGCGTTATCCGGCCCGCGCTTCCCACTCCCGCCACAAATAAAACACGAAACAAACATCTCCGCACTCGGCTCGGTGAACGGAAAAAACGACGGACGAAAACTCGTCTTCACGCTCGATCCAAAGAATTCCTTCATGGCATGATCGAGCGTCCCCTTCAAATCGCCGAACGTGATGTTGGTATCGACCGCCAGCCCCTCGATCTGATGGAACATCGGCGAGTGGCTCGCATCCGGAGGGTCGTTGCGATGCACGGTGCCGGGAATCACGATGCGAATAGGCGGCCGCATCTTCTCCATCGTCCGAATCTGCACCGGAGAAGTATGCGTCCGCAGCAGCAACCGCTCCCGCTGCGGCCTCCCCTGCTGCCCCGCGATAAACAAAGTATCCTGCGTATCCCGCGCCGGATGATTCGGCGGAAAATTCAATGCCTCGAAGTTGTAATAATCCGTTTCGACGACCGGCCCCTCGGCGACGGAGTAGCCGAGTTTCTGAAACACGCGAACCATCTCGTTCGTCGTCTTGATGACGGGATGCTCGGCGCCGATGGGGCGGCGCAGGCCGGGGAGGGAGATGTCGACCCGGCCGATGGCTTCCGGTCCGTGATCGGGAGCATTCACAACTCCTTCAATGTTCTGGAGTTGATCTACCTTTTGCTCGACCTGCCCTTTGAGCAGGTTCACTTGCCGGCCGGCTTCGCGCTTCGCTTCCTTCGGAGCGCTCTTCAGCCAGAGGTCGTTGATCTGCGTCAGCACCCCGTCTTTCCGCGCCATCCATCGGTCACGAAAAACTTTCCAATCGGCCTCGTTCTTTACCGCCGCAGCTTCATCGCCGAGCGCGGAAAGAAGTTCGGCGGATGCGCGGTCCAGCGCCGCCGCCGAATAATCCGTCAACTTGGAAACGGTATATGCCATGCCTCAGCCGAGCTCACTTTAGAAGAATTGTCATCCTGAGCGCAGCAAACCGATTCGCGCTTTCGCGAATCGGTTTGCGGAGTCGAAGGATCCCTGCCTGACCACATCACCATCGGCCCAGAGAGGAGTTTCCGTCACAACACTCAGCTTCTAGAGCCGCCACCTGGAGGTGAAGTGATCGCGATCGTTTTGCCGGAAGCCGAACGCCGAACGCCGAACGCCTACGCCAGCGCGCCCTTCGCCTGCTCCACCAGAGACTTAAAAGCCGCCGCATCCCGCACCGCCAGGTCCGCCAGTATCTTGCGGTCCAGTTCCACTCCCGCCTTCTTCAACCCGTGGATGAACTGGTTGTAGCTCAACCCGTTCAGCTTGGCTGCCGCCCCAATCCGCACAATCCACAACGACCGGTACTGCCTCTTCCGCTGCTTCCTTCCACTGTATGCGAACTTGAGGCCGCGCTCTACGGCTTCTTTGGCGGAGCGGTAGAGTTTTGATTTGGTGAGAAAGTATCCGCTGGCGCGGTCCAGGATTTTTTTGCGCTTGGCGCGGCGTTTGGTTCCGCGTTTTACACGTGGCATGGTGTTCTCCTTTTTGCTTTCTATGTACTGGCGGCTGGAGGTAAGGTGTGAGCCGTGACCTCTTCACGCGCCGGAATTGATTGTCGATTGGGCGATGGAGCCATTGGGCGATTGAAAAGCCCAGAAGCGAATCCGCGATTTTCAATCGCAAAATCGCCCAATCACACAAGCGACAATTCTTTACTGGTAGGGAATCATCCGCTTCACTTTGCGGAGATCGCCATCGCTTACCAGCGTGGCTGTACCCAACTTGCGTTTACGTTTGTGGGCCTTGGAGGTGAGCATGTGGCGCAGGCCCGAATGGCCGCGCTTTACTTTGCCGGTCCCGGTCAACTTGAAGCGCTTGGACGCGCCTTTGTGCGATTTCAATTTCGGCATAGATCCTCTTTGTTAGCTGCCGGCCGCCAGTTGCCAGCCGTCAGTTCTAGTCGCTTACTGCGGTTAATCGATGGTGACAGCTCGATAGGGAAGCGAGCCCAACGCGCCCTTCGGTCGGTTCCGCTCTCTCAGGGCAACCTCCGTGAAGGCCGCGCGGCTCGCCCAGATCCCCTTTGACTCCGCTCAGGGCAAGCTTTCGCTGCGCAAAAACGCTCGCTCAGGATGACAATTAAACTGCGAAGCGCTAAGGCTGCGAAGTAGGATTCGGAGCTTCCACCGCCGCGGCTGCCGCGGGCGCGGGTTGCTCTTCTGTCTTTTCCGGCGCCAACTTAGCCTGTGCCAGCTTTTCCTGCAGCATCTTTTCCTTCTGCTCGGCCTTGGCTTTCTGCTTGGCCTCTTTTTCTCTTTCCTTCTCCCGCTCCACGGCCGACTTCTTCGGAGCCAGGATGGCGTGCAGCGTGTTGCCTTCCTGCCGGGGCCGGAACTCCACGATGCTCTGCGGTTCCACGTCCTTGATGAGCCGCTCCAGGATTTGACGGCCTAGACCGGTGCGGGTCATTTCGCGGCCGCGGAAGAAGATGGTTGCTTTTACCTTGTCTCCTCCATCGAGGAAGCGGAGCACGTGATTTTTCTTGGTGTCGTAATCGTGGTCGTCCACATTAATGCGGAACTTGACCTCTTTTACGGTGATCGTCTTCTGGTGCTTCTTGGCCTCGCGCTCTTTCTTTTCCTGCTGGTAGAGATATTTCCCGTAGTCCATGATGCGGCAGACGGGGGGTTGAGCGGTGGGCGAAATCTCGACCAGATCCAGGTTCTTGCTGCGGGCCAACTTGAGGGCTTCGAAGGGAGGCATTACGCCGATTTGTTCGCCTTCGTCACCGATCACGCGAATCTCGCGGGCACGAATACGGTCATTGGTTCGGATAAAACGTTTGTCGATACGGTCCTCCGCGCTTTGAGCGACTGGGAATAGGAAATTATAGCATGGGGAGTTGGGATGGGATGGCTGAGACGCAAGCTTCGTGCTGTCCTAAAGTTTAGGTGAATTATTTTCTTGACAACAGCAACCGCTTGCTGTAAGGTGGTTGCATGAACTGCCAAGCGTGCAACCTCAAGTGCCGTAAGTACGGGAAGCATCCGAATGGTTTGCAGCGATTCAAGTGTCCGCTGTGCCGTAAGAACTACACGGAAGATCATACGCGCCTATTCGGCTCTATGATCGTGCCGGAGGATAAGGCACTCTTGGCGATTCAATTACTACTTGAAGGGACTAGCATCAGGAGCGCCGAGGGGATCACGGGGCTGCATCGTGATACGATCATGCGACTGCTGGTTGTGGCAGGAGAGCGGTGTGCTGTGCTGATGGACTCAAAGATGCGCGGTCTTCGTTGCCAGCGGATTCAAGGGGACGGGCTGTGGTGCTACGTGGGTAAAAAACAGCGGAGCGTCAAACCAGAAGATTCGCCAGAACTCGGAGACGCTTGGGTATTCGTTGCACTGGACGCGGACTCAAAACTGATTCCCGCTTACACCGTGGGCAGGCGCAATCGGGAAACAACCTACCAGTTTTTGAACACGTTGCGGAGTCGCATCGCAGAGGAACACCGTTTCCAGCTTACGACGGACGGATTCCACTTCTACCGCAAGGGTGTTGAAGATGTGTTCGCAGGGCAAGCGGACTTCGCGCAACTAATAAAAATATATGGCGACCACGGGCAGCACGACGTAGCAGGACGATACTCCCCCGCTCCAATGATAGAGACGATAATAAAAGTTCGTGACGGTCGTCCTGATAGCCGTTGCATCGGCACCAGTTATGTCGAGCGCAGCAACCTCTCGATTCGCATGGCGCTTCGCCGCTTTACTCGTTTGACGAATGCGTACTCGAAAAAACTGGACAATCTAAAACACGCTTGCAGTTTGTATTTTGCTTATTACAATTTCTGCCGCGTGCATTCCTCGATCCGCGTTTCGCCAGCGGTCGAGTCCGGCATTACCGATCACATATGGACGTTGCGGGAATTGCTATCCGGCACAGCCGCGAACTAGGAGTCGAACATGGTGGTATTGCAGTTCGGGAACAATAAAAAAGCGGGACCACACGCCAAAGGCAAACGTGGCCCCGCCAAAGTACTTCAGTTTAGTTTACCGGACCGCCCGTTGTTCCTTGCATGTTCTGCGGAGGAGCTTGCCCAGGTTTCAGAATGCCAGCCATTACTAAGAACTGCATCGTTTTCTCTGCGGGGCCACGGAATCCCCACAAGCAGCCCTCAAACTTTGTATTGGCCCATTCAAAATGGCCACCAGAGTAGATGAGGCGGCAGTTGGTGAGTTTGCAGTTGATGAAGATATGCTCTTCAAGCATGAAGGCGGCATCCTTCAAGGTTTCGCCATTGTGTAGTGTGATCGGCATAGCTACTAAAGTTCCCCCTCCTAATGGGGTCTTGCTTTGGGTTGCTACAGCGTTAACAATGGCGGAAGCGGCAGGATTCGGACCTGCGAACCGAGTGTTTCCTTTGCGGGTGAGGCTCGGCTGGCGGAGTATAAATCCGCTGCAATAAACCACTCTGCCACGCTTCCGGCGTGGACGAACGGGGTGCTCATCACGGCCTATCCCGACGCGGCCTTGCAAAGACACTTCGGGATAGGTCGGTTGCGGCCTTCGCTACGGATGAGCGTTTAGCGTCGGCTAGTCAGGGTATTTTCAAATAGTTGGTCCTCCTTCAATACCTTGCGAATGAGCGCCGCCCACGCATGGCTTCCCGGAATTTTGGCGTCGTGCGAATGTGTTCAATCGCACTTTTCCCATTGTCAGTTAATCGCCATTTGCCATCGGGAAGTTGCTCTACTTCGCCATGCTGTTCTTTCAACGTCGTGGACAACACTGCGCTTACGTTATTCGCAAAGTTCGCTGCCTTCGTTTGCACGCCTGCCGCAATCAGGTCCTCAGCGATTTCCGCTGTTGTCTTGGGTTCTGATTCGGCGAGCAAATCGAGGATTGCCCAGCGGACGCTGGTGAAGGCGTACTTTCTGCTGGACTGGCGTGAAGGGGTTGCCGGGATGGGAGGAGTTGGGGAGCTAGCTTCTGGATTCAGGCTCTTTTGCAGAGTGGAGATGCTGTTATGGAGTTCTTTGAGGCGCGCTTGACCAGCACTCACTTGATTCTGAACTCCGCCATACTCTGATTCGTATTGGCGCAGAACGGCTTCAAATGCTGCTCTTAACTCCGGGGTTAGCGGCATAGCATTCTCCTATTGATCTCGAAGACACTTGCGCCGCTTTAGGGTCGTGTGTATACTGACTCAGCGACAAGGACGGCGAATACCAAGGCCGCACCTCTCGCAGGGATCGCACCCTAAAGACTTGCGCTTATAGCTCATTTTTTACTTTCCTCCTTCCTCCCTTGGCTGGGAATCAGTCCCAGCCGGGGAGAAGGCAAAAATAATCTAGCACACCCGCTTCCAATTTGTATACAATTTTTTGGCGACATCATTGGCGCGCCTGCTATTCCTCTGTTTCCAGCCGTTTACAGGAGTTTGTCTCCCCAATGCATAGTTGATAATAGGATTATCAACCACCAGTAATGGTATGGGTGCGGAATGCTTTTCTAGTGATTGTGCCAGCGTAATCTATTGATTTAGTTGGGTTTTCCCGTTTTGGGAGGTCGTCCGCCCTTGAAGCTCTTGCGCTTCGCCGCGATTTTTCGGAAGTAATCGGCACCGCGCAAGGCAGTAACTTTCCCGCCTTTTTTCCCAAGCGTGGCCGCTGGGGACACTCCAAGTAAATCGTCCGCGAGATGAACAGCGGCAGTCAACAATTCACTCGCACGCTGTGATCTTCCTTCAGGCAGTGTTGTGGTGGTAAGGAGATTGTGAGCCTCCGAAATTAAATTGCGGAGTGCGTGAAGGTCGTTTCGTTTCGGCATGGAGCAAACGTAGCACCATACCGATCTGTATGCAAGCGCTTGCTGTTAGGGGTTCACCTTGAGTTTAGGACACGACCGCAAGCTTCGGTGATGGTGCAGGTTGGCTTACGCGCTGAGCCGGTTGAGCGGGAGATCCTTCGCTACGCCTGAAAGACGGCTCCGCTCAGGATGACGCCGAAATAGAGTGCTGAAGGTTTAAATTGAGCCACCGCCAAGTTTCGCGTTCCTGTGAAATTAGAGCTATGTGGAATATACTGTGGAGTAGATTCCACATATGGAAATCGTTCAAATCGTGTTGGATAAAAAGCTGTTACACGCCGCCGACCAGGCCGCGAAGCGCACGAAGCGAAACCGGTCCGCGTTGGTGCGCGACGCCCTGCGGGAACATCTCCGCCGGTTGGAACTGCGAGCCAGTGAAGAGCGCGATCGCCAGGGTTACTCGGGGAAGTCGCAAGCCGACGCGGAAGCGCGGGGTTGGGAAGTGGAGGCCACGTGGCCGGAAGAATAGCCCGAGGCCAGATAGCCCGGGGCGACGTTCGGCTCTACCAATTCGCCGCGCCTGACAAGAAACGGCCGGCCCTCGTGCTCACCCGCAACAGTGCCATCACGTATTTATCCACAGTCACGGTTGCTCCGGTCACTTCCACCATTCGCGGCGTGCCGTCGGAAGTCGTGCTGAATGAGGAAGACGGCATGAAGTCGCCGTGCGCGGTGAACCTGCACAATCCAGTTACGGTGTCGCAACAGCGCCTGGGGAAACGTGTGGCCCAGCTTAGTTCCGCGCGAATGAATGAGGTGTGTGCCGCTCTGCGGTTCTCTCTGGGGTGTGATGCAGGCTAGTCGCTGGGAAGTTTCCGTCTGTCGGCGAATTTCTCGTCGAACTGCCCCACTCAAGCCAAAGGACGGCTTGAATGGGCCACCCGTCGCGAGGAGGGGTTGCGGGGTAGGGATTCCCTCGGCTTCGCTCGGGGCAGGCTCTTCGACCCCGCCAACCGATTAGCGTTGCGAATCGGTTGGCTGCACTCTGGATGACAATCTTGTCGGGCTAAAGCCCGGTTCATTATTTAAGGAGCTGAACGCGGCGCTGAAGCGCCGCTCTTCCACGGTACCCCCAACGCCGCTCTTCCACGGTACCCCCA
>Ga0116133_1000426_pt1 | contig 13018 bp, 6 predicted proteins | sample June2015DPH_19_2_FD_89736 | JGI IMG/M metagenome (GOLD analysis project Ga0116133, IMG submission 89736) | Peatland microbial communities from SPRUCE experiment site at the Marcell Experimental Forest, Minnesota, USA - June2015DPH_19_10 | ecosystem: Environmental > Terrestrial > Soil > Wetlands >...
CTGCGGTGGGCGTGGTCGCCATTTACTTACCCTCCATGGTGCTGATTTCGTCGGTGACGGAGCGGGCATCGAGTGGCAGGCCGTCGAGATGGCTGATGCTGCGCAGCCGCGGCGTTAGCTCCGGTTTCAGGTCGAGTTTGAGCAAACTCAGCATTTGCGCGTCGCGGTTTTGCTCCACCACATAGATGCGTTCGTGCTGCTCGATGAATTCATGCACCTCGCGCGTGAAAGGATACGCCCGCAGGCGGAGGTAGTCGGTTTCAATGGCGTATTCGTTGCGTAGCTGATCGCGGCTTTCGGTTACACCCCAGTGCGAAGTTCCGTAGGCGATGATTCCGATTTTTGTTTTTGCATTCCCTTTGAAAATTTCTGGCCGGGGCACAAAAGAGCGAGCGGTCTCGAATTTGCGGTTGAGGCGCTCCATGTTGTTTTCGTAATCGTCGGGGCGCTCGCTGTAGTTCGATTTGTCATTGTGTCCACTGCCGCGAGTGAAGTATGCGGCAGAAGGATGGTCGGTTCCCGGCAGAGTGCGATAGCCCACGCCATCGCCATCCAGATCTCTGTACCGGGCAAAGCCGCCGAGCTTTGTGAGTTCGTCTTTATCCAAAACTTTGCCGCGCTTGATGGGTGTCGTGGGATATTGGAAGGGATCGGACATCCAATTGTTCATGCCGAGATCGAGATCGGACATGACGAAGACCAGCGTCTGGAATTGTTCGGCGAGATCAAAGGCTTCGGAAGCCATGCTGAAACATTCGGCAACCGAACACGGAATCAGCATGATGTTTTTGGTGTCGCCGTGGGAAAGAAAAGCGGTGGAGAGGATATCGCCTTGAGAAGTGCGCGTAGGCAAGCCGGTGGACGGACCGACGCGCTGGATGTCCCAAATGACGCCCGGGACTTCCGCGTAATAGGCCAGGCCGGAAAACTCCGACATTAAAGAAATGCCCGGGCCCGCGGTCGCGGTCATGCTGCGGGCACCGGCCCAGCCGGCGCCGATGACCATGCCGATCGCGGCTAGCTCATCTTCTGCCTGAACAATGGCGAACGTGGCTTTGCCGTCGGGGCCGATGCGGTAGTCCTTCATATACTCGATCATCGTCTCGACCAGCGACGACGAAGGCGTGATGGGATACCAGGTGACGACCGTACATCCGGCAAACACGCAGCCGAGCGCCGCGGCCGAGTTGCCGTCGATGATGATCTTACCGGCAGTCTTATCCATGCGCTCGATGTAAAAGACGCCGCGCTTCTGCAGGCTGGCTTTGGCGTAGTCGAAGCCCGCCTGGGCAGCGGCAAGATTTAAGTTGGCGGCTTTTACTTTTTTCGCGAATTGTTTACGTATGGCTTTCTCAACTTCACCCATTTCGATTTCGAGAAGCTGAGCGACCACGCCGACGTACACCATGTTCTTGACGAGTTTGCGCAGCTTCGCTTCCGGGCAGACCGTAGCCACTATTTTGTCGTAAGGGACGGAGTAGAAAACCAGATCGTTGCGGAGTTTGTCCAGCGCCAGCGGTTCGTCGTAAAGCACGGAGGCACCGGGCGCCAATGTCATGACGTCATCCTGCGCGGTCTCGGCGTTCATGGCGACGAGAAAATCGATTTCCTTCTTGCGGCCGATGTAGCCATCTTTATTGGCCCGAATGGTGTACCAGGTAGGCAAACCGGCGATGTTGGAGGGAAACAGATTCTTGCCTGAAACTGGCACGCCCATCTGGAAGATGGCGCGCAATAAAACTGTGTTCGAACTCTGTGAGCCCGAGCCATTCACAGTGGCGACCTGAATGCTCATGTCATTGACGATGCGTTTGCGCCCCAATTGCCCGCCTGCTCCCTGGGACACGACATCCGTAGTGGCCATCCCGACACCTTCCTTATCCTTGAGAGGCGGAGTTCTCCGCCCGAATCGTAACCTGAGGGGAACAAATAATTATACGGCGACAGCGCTCCCGGGGCACGCCTAATCGCCTGTCCGCAGCCGGGAGGAATCTGTTTGGAAAACGGAAGAGAAAGATTACTCCGGACTCAGGACTCGGTCTTGAAAAATTGGGCAATGTTCCGAAACTTATTATATCGTGACACGAGCAAGTCAGCGGGAGGGACTTTCTTGAGTTCGGAGAAATGTTTCTGCAGGCTGACATCGAGCAGATTCGCAGCGGCCTCGTAATCCCGGTGAGCCCCGCCTTCGGGTTCGGGAACGATATCGTCGATGCAGCCGAGTTCGCTCAGATCGGTGGCCGTGATATGCATGGCTTCAGCCGCCAACTCTTTCTTGGTGGCATCTCGCCACATGATGGCGGCACAGCCTTCGGGAGAAATCACCGAGTAGATAGAGTTCTCCATCATGAGAACGCGATCGGCAACGGCGATGGCGAGCGCTCCGCCACTGCCGCCAACTCCGATGACCGTGGCGATGATGGGAACCTCGAGACGCGCCATCTCGCGCAAGTTGTGAGCAATGGCCTCGGCTTGTCCACGCTCTTCGGCATGAATGCCGGGATAGGCGCCATCGGTATCGACCAGGGTAAAAATCGGGCGGCGATATTTTTCCGCGACCTGCATCACGCGTAGAGCCTTGCGATAGCCCTCCGGGTGCGGCGTACCGAAATTGCGATAGACGCGCTGCTTCATGTCCCGGCCCTTTTGAGTCCCGACGACAAGAACTTCCTCGCCGTGAAAGCGAGCCATGCCGCAAATAATGGCCGCATCGTCGCCGAAAGTGCGGTCGCCGTGAATCTCGCTGAAGTCGGTGAACAAGCGCTCGATATAGTCGAGGGTCTGGGGCCGCTGCGGGTGGCGCGCGAGTTCGGTTTTTTGCCACGCGGTCTGCGGGGCCTTCATATCTTCCCTCAGGGTATGGATGCGTTCTTGGAGCTGTGCGAGCTGACGATGGGTTTCCTCATCCTGGCCGGTGCTGGCCTCGATTACGGCAACCTGACGCTCGATCTGGTCCAACTCCTGCTGCGCTTTATCGTTGGCATCCATGTTTTTAAGCGGAACTTGATTCAGGAAATCACTCGCACACTGCCACGTCCGCACAATTGTTCGACCCGCGCGATGAAGCTGCGATCTGGCAGGACATTATAACCTTCCGCTTCCATCACGACCATGAAATCGCCGGCGCGTTCCACATCGAACAATACTCGGGCGTCGCCTTTGCGCTCCTGAAACAGAACGTGGAGGTCGTCGACAGTAGATTCGGCCGCGGTTTCGAGCGGCACGCGAATGCGAAGGGCGCGGGGGAGGGGGACTTTGGCATCTTCCAGCGGCATAATTTCCCCGGCGGTTATCTTTGGATTTGCTCCCTCTTCAATTCTTACTCCTGCCCTCACCAACACTGGAACTTCGAGTTTGACTTTGTCGCCCAGCCGTTTATAGGCTTCGGGAAAGACAATCATATCGATCGAGCCTGACATGTCTTCGAGCGTGGCCTGGGCGTAGAAATCTCCGCGCTTGGACTTGAGCACGCGCACGTTGGCGATGATGCCGGCTGTGGCGATGGTCTCATCCTTACCCGTGGACCTGGTCATCGCGCCGATTTCGACGATGCTCAGAGCCTGCAGGTCCTGGAGCTTGTCTTTGTATTTTTCCAGGGGATGACCGCTGATGAAAAATCCCAGAATTTCTTTCTCGGAGGCGAGGCGCAGGTGTTCATCCCAGTCGGGAATGTTGGGAAGCTTGTCGTTGTGCGCCTCGGATTCTTCCTCTTGAAACACTCCAAACAGGCCGTGCTGACCCGATTCGGCGTCGCGCTGGGCGTTCTGGGCGCGCTCCATGGCGCGGTCGAGCACCGCCATGAGCTGAGCGCGGCGGCCGAGAGAATCCATGGCTCCGCTTTTGATTAGCGATTCCAGGACGCGCTTGTTGAGCAGGCGTAGATCGACATTCTCGCAGAATTCATAAATTGACTTGAAGCGGCCGAGTTTCTTGCGGGCGGCCACTATCGATTCAATGGCATTGCCGCCAACGTTTTTCACTGCAGCCAGACCGAAGCGGATCGCTTCGCCGTGGGGAGTGAAGTTCGCGTCCGAAACGTTAATGTCCGGGGCTTCGACGGAAATGCCCATTTCACGACATTCGTTGATGTACTTCACCACGTCGTCGGTGCTGCCGGTGACGGAAGTCAGCAGCGCGGCCATGAATTCGACGGGATAATGCGTTTTCAAATACGCAGTGTGATAGGCCAGAAGCGCGTAGGCGGCGGAGTGTGACTTGTTGAAACCGTATCCGGCAAACTGCGCCATGAGATCGAAAATCTTCTCGATTTTCTTTGGAGGAAACTTGCGCTGGGCCGCACCTTCCACGAAGCGTTCGCGCTGCTGGGCCATCTCCTCGGCTTTTTTCTTGCCCATGGCGCGGCGCAGCAGATCGGCTTCGCCCAGGGAATAGCCGGCGAGACGGTTGGCGATCTGCATCACCTGCTCTTGATAAACGATGACGCCCAAGGTTTCCTGGAGAATTTCTTTCAGCTCCGGCAGTTCGTACTCGACCTTTTTGCGGCCGTGTTTGCGATCGATGAAATCGTCGATCATGCCACCTTGGATCGGGCCGGGGCGGTAGAGTGCGTTGAGGGCGGTGAGATCTTCGATGGAATCCGGCTGATATTTTCTTAGCACGTCTCTCATGCCATGCGATTCAAACTGGAAGACGCCGGAGGTTAGACCCTTGTGAAAGACCTTCTCGTAGGTTTGCGCATCATCCAGGGGGACGGTTTCGAGAGCGATCGTGGTGCCGTGGGTTTGCAGGATGAGTCGCAGCGCGTCCGTGAGAATCGTCAGAGTGGTGAGGCCAAGGAAATCCATCTTCAGCAGGCCCATCTTTTCGATGGCGACCATATCGAAGGCGGTAACGATTTCGTCGTTCTTGGTCTTGTGCAGCGGAACGAGCTCAGTAAGAGGCTTCGGAGAAATTACTACACCAGCGGCATGCACGCCGGAGTTCCGCACCATGCCTTCCAGTTTTTTCGCTGTCTGCATCAACTCGCGAATCTGGCCATCTTTTTCCATGGCTTCGCGCAGTTGCGGAGAATCTTCGATGGCCTGATCGAGCGTGATGTTGAGCTGCGTGGGAACCATCTTGGCGATGCGATCGACATCGGCGTAGGGGATGTCCATGGCGCGGCCGACGTCCTTGATGGCGGCTTTGGCGGCCATGGTGCCGAAGGTGATGATCTGGGCTACGTTGTCGCGGCCGTACTTCTGGGTGACGTAGTTGATCACTTCGCCGCGGCGATTCATGCAGAAATCGATGTCAATATCGGGCATGGAGACGCGCTCAGGATTGAGGAAGCGCTCGAAGAGCAACTCGTGCTGCAGTGGGTCGATATCGGTGATGCCGAGGGCGTAGGAGACGAGAGATCCGGCGGCTGATCCGCGGCCGGGACCTACGGGGATGTCGTGCTCTTTGGCGTAGCAGATGAAGTCCCACACGATCAGGAAATATCCTGGAAATTTCATCTGCTGGATGATCGCGAGTTCGCGTTCGAGGCGCTGCTCGTAGTCCGAGATCGAGTGCTTGAGCTTGCTCTGTTCGTGCAGCGGTCGCAACGCGGCCAAGCGGCGGGCGAAACCTTCGCGGGAGATGTGAACGAAATAACTGTCGATGGTGTAGCCGGAGGGAACGTCGAACTGCGGGAACGGTGTGGCTACTTTTTCCAGGCGCAGGCTACAGCGCTCGGCGATGTCGAGAGTTCGCGTCAAGACTTCGGGCGAATCTTTGAAGATGCGGTACATCTCGTCATGGTTCTTGACGAAGAACTGGGTACCGTCAAACTTCATCCGCGCTGTATCGTGAATGGACTTGCCGGTCTGGATGCACAGCATCACATCTTGCGCGTGGGCGTCGTCTTCGCAAAGATAGTGGCTGTCGTTGGTGGCGACGAGTGGCAGGCCGAGATCTTTTTCCAGCTTAAATAAGCCAGGATGAATCTTGTGCTCCATGGCCAGACCCTGGTCCTGAATCTCGAGATAGAAATTTTCTTTGCCGAAAATATCGCGGTAGGTTGCGGCGGCGGCCAGTGCGGCCTCGTACTTCCCTTCTGAGAGACGTTCCGCGACTTCACCTTTCAGACATCCGGAAAGGCCGATCAAACCGCGGAAATGCTCTGCGAGAAAATTCTTACTCACGCGGGGCTTGTAGTAAAAGCCGTGCAGAGAGGCCTCCGACGTGATCTTCACCAGATTGCGGTAGCCCTCTTCATTCTGGGCCAGCACCAGAAGATGGTTGTAGGTATCGCCCTCGGGGGGCGTGCGCACGATGTTGTGGTCGTCTTTTTTGCAGATGTAGAGTTCGCAGCCGATGATGGGTTTGACACCGTACTTGTGGGCCGCGTTCACAAAGTGCACCGCGCCGAAGATATTTCCGTGGTCGGTCATGGCGACGGCGGGCATGCCCAGTTCAGTGACTCGTTGGCAGAGCTTGTCGACGTCGCAGGCGCCATCGAGCAGAGAATAATCGGTATGCAGGTGCAAGTGAACGAATTGGGATGCGGGGCTCAAAGTCATTTTCGTTGGCGCCATTCTAACGGGAAATGCGCGGGACGAGGCGGCGCTTTATCCACAGAACGAAGCTCAGAAGTGGAAAACCGGCGAGATGCTATTGACCTTCATTCGCGCCGGGCACGCGGAAATCCACGCCGCGGTCGTCATTCGCCTTGGTTGTTGCTGAAAGATCAAGTTCAGTGAGCGGAATCTTCTGGGTATGCTGCGGCGCAAATAGCCACACAGTCTGCCCCACGATGGCATAGTTTTCTACTTCTTGCTGGTGCTGATCACGGAAAATTAGCACCGTGGGCACGGCGGCTTCCGTGCGCTCTGGTTCGCGTGGTGCCGGAGGTGCGTAGCGCCCATAGGAATCTTGATTGCCTTGCTGACGCATCTGTGGTTCAGCGAGGCTCTGCTGATTCATCTCGTTGGCCAGGCCCATCTGATTATGCTGGTCTTGGTCGTCGGAGGAATCGGAATCCCACCACCAATACGGATCGACTCCGCCGCCCAAGTAGGGGTATCCGTAACCCCAACCGCAGCCGTATCCATAACAATTACTTCTAAATCGCGCACCGTAGGTGCGGATTCGCAAACCGACGCCGGAACGATTGAGAGCTCTGGAATGCAAGGCGCGAGAGGATAACGGTACGCTGTAAGATCGTCTGCCGGCGTAGGAACGCGGGGCGAAGCTCGATGCAGAGCGAGCGCCAGAAAAGGCGTGGCCGCCGAAACTGCTGTGCCCGGCGAAGCCGCCGTGTCCTCCGGCGGATCCATGGCCACCGCCGCGCTGCGCTTCGACTTGCAAGGACGCCGCAAAAACCAGGAAAGCCGCAATGCACATCAGGCGCCGCATACCCTCATTATATGCCTGATATACCTGTTTCGGGTTAAGGGATCCAGCAATCGAGGGCCGTGGAGATCTAGCGCTTCTTGCCCCTCTTCGCGGATGGTTTTTTTGCAGCTTTCTTTGGCGGGGTCTTCTTTGCCGAGTGTTTGGCGGTGATCTTAGCGGCGAATTTTCCCGGCTTCTCGGTTTTGGCTGGCCTCGCTTTTGAGGTCGGCTTAGCCGTCGGTTCGGGCTTCGCGTTGGCGATTGGCGAGATAACAGGCGCACTAGCGGCCGCTGCGGCTTTCTTCGCTTTGCCTTTTATCGGCTTACCGGCTACTTCCGACACCGGGGCCGGCGCCGTAGCGGCTGCTTTTGGTCCACGACCGCGCCTAGGCGGAGGAGGTGGCGGAGGCGGCGGAGGCGCGAATGGCTTCAGGAATTTCAAGGTTTCTGTCCGCGAACGTAATTTTCCATCGAGCAGCAGCATGAATACATCGCGCGCGATCTTGGGATACTCGGGCAATTGCGGCGTGATCAGAAGCTCAGTCATCTCGGGGAGCGGTATGCGCTTCTGCACGTCTCGCCACTTGGTGAAGAAGTTCTTGATTTTCTGCGCCACGGCCTGTTGCCGCGCCGTCACCGCGAGAAACAGAACCATTTCAGGGCGCGCCGAGGAAAGCAGATTCCAGGTTCGCGAAGGCGTCGCCGCTTCTTTCCCCATCAACCGTTTTGCCAGGTCTTTGGCGTGATCCTCGATGTCCCGCCAGGCCTCGACCAAATCCTTGCGCGGAATCTGGCGCCGCAGATCGGAGACATCTTTATCGGAAAGGTGTGCCGTCAGGAAATGCATCACCGACGCCGAGGGGTCGACTGTGTAGCCCAGGTCCACGATCTGCTGTCGGGTTTTCATCAGCTGGCTGAGGCCGCTGGTGTCGACCTTGGCTACAGTCCAGTGCGGATGTAGCACTTTCAAGAATTCTTCTTTCTCCAGAGCGCGCACCACGGCCAGCGGGTCGTCTTCGTGCGCCAATTGAGCGATTTCGTGCCCTATCGCGGTCTTGGAAATGTGGTCGATATATTTGTTCTCTTTGGCCGAGTCGTAGCGCTGCTGGGTGCGTTCCTCGAGCGGCCAGTGGAAACGAGCCGAGAAACGAGTTGCGCGAATCAGCCGCGAGGGATCTTCCACGAAGGAGTAGTTGTGCAGGACCCGCAGAACCTTGGCCTCAATGTCGGCTACGCCGTTGAAGGGATCGAGCAGCAGTCCACGGGAGCCTTCATTCAGCGAGAGGGCCATCGCGTTGACGGTGAAGTCGCGGCGGCGAAGGTCTTCCTGGATGCTGGCAGGAGACACAACCGGCGGCTTGCCAACCTTCTCGTAGTGCTCGGAGCGGGCCATGCCGATCTCTGCGCGTACGTTGCCGGGCAGCACTAGAAATAGCGTGCGGACATCTTCATCGTGGCCGACGAGTCGGGCGCCCGCGCGTTCGAAATCCTTCTGCAGTTTGAGAGGATTGCCTTGGACGGTGAAATCGAGGTCTCGGATGGTAAAACCACTGATGATGTCGCGGATCGCGCCGCCGGTAAGATAGAGGGTGATTCCCGCCGCGCGGGCTACTTCTTGCACGAGGTTGACGCCCTTCATCTGATCCGGCGTCAACCGGATTTCCATGGTGTAGATGTAATCAGCCATTCGTATTCAAGCGATCCAGATCAAACGGCCACCGAGTCGGCTTTCCTATGGCAATCCGCCTCAGTTTCCACAGGATTTCCACAGGGCGGAGCGGCCCAGCCCCGACAAATCCACTCCGAATCTGACACAAGCCATTCAATACAAGAGACTTATAAGGACTTTGGTCACACCGAGGCAACTTAAAGAAATAACACAACGTTTACGATTTGGCTACTGCCAACGTGGATTCCGGCGATTTCGGATGAAATAGTGCGAGAATCACCCGTGCGGGACGGTTCATTCCCACACGACTCTGAAGCCATTTGGCCTTGATGCCCTCTACGCACAAGAAAGTTATCGTCCGCAAGATGGACCGGGACTCGGTCTCCGGGTACGTCTCGCCCACTCAGTTTGTCAGCGAGGGCAAACTGGAATTGCTGAACACGGCCGGCAACGTGGTCGCCATGGACCTGCACGAGATCAAGGGAGTCTATTTCGTGCGTGAGTTCGGTGACTCCGAGTCGCTTACTCGCAAGACGTTCACTTCCCGTCCCCGTTCGGAGGGTTTGTGGGTGCGGCTACGCTTCAAGGATAACGAAATCCTCGAAGGCCTCATGCCAGCCGATCTGACGCAGACTACGCCGGAAGGTTTTCTGATCAGTCCGCCGGACCAGCGCTCGAATACGCAACGCATCTTCGTTCCGCGGAGCGCGCTGGAGTCGTTGACGGTGCTGGCCGTCATCGGCGCGACACGTCGCCCGCGTCGCGGCCCTGTCGAAGACCAGCGGCAAGTGCCTATGTTCGAGGAGTAAAGGCTATCTTCTGCGACTGAGGTTGAAACCGATCTGATTCTCCTGCCGGGCTTTGCCACGCGAACGGCCTCGAAAGGCGGGGCTGGAGCGGCTGTGCAGGCTGAAATCCAGTTGCAATCCGGGAGAAGTTGGGATAAAAAGGCTGGTCCCACGCGAACTGGAACATGTTCGTGTGGCGAGATGGATCGGGCCACTTCCTTCCTCCTACCCCTGTCCGTTCTCCGCAGGCATAGCTGTGTCTCAGTAAAGGTGCCGAAGTCATGAGCGCTTTCTGCCGCTTCTCGTCGTGTCTTATATTCGCCATAATTCCATTATTTGTAGCGATTAACTTTCCCCTGGCGTTGGTCGCGCAGGAGGCCGGTTCGGCTTCAGGCGTTGGTGTAGCGCCACGTCCGCTGATTACGCAACCTGTCGATGAAGCGCAAGTCACGGTGCTGAAAGGAAATACGCATCGTCTGGCGCGTCCGGAATTCGACCTGGGAACTGCGCCGGCCCCGCTGCCCATGCAAAGAATGCTATTGGTTTTGAAGCGGAGCCCGGAGCAGGAAGCCGCGCTCAGGAAACTACTCGATAACCAGCAGGATAAGGCTTCGCCCAACTATCACGAGTGGCTTACGCCTGAACAATTCGGCCAGCAGTTTGGACCTACGGATAGCGATATGCAGACGATCACGTCGTGGCTGCAGGCCCATGGGTTTCAGGTTGGATCGACCAAAGGGCGCACTGTGCTTGAGTTTTCCGGCTCCGCCAGCCAGGTGAAAGAAGCGTTCCATACTTCGATCCACAAATATGTGGTGAACGGAGAACAGCACTGGGCAAACTCCAGCGATCCGTCGATTCCCACGGCGCTGACGCCGGCCGTGGCGGGCGTGCTGACGCTGCATAATTTCCTCAGCGAGCCGCAAAGCCATTTAGTGAAGTCATCTGTTTTGGCGCAGCTGGCCCCAGGGAAAGGCAATAAGCCGCAGGTCACTTTCCCCGCTCAGAACGGCCAGCCCGCGTTCAACGCCCTCGAGCCGCAGGACTATGCGGTGATCTACAACATCAATCCGGCCTACCAGACCCTGACCGGGTTCGACATAACGATTGGCGTGGTTGGCCGCAACGATCTTTACAACGACGGCCAGGACGTGCTGAACTTTCTCGGCACGATCGGATGGGGAAACAATACGTTTCTCGCCGCCGGCAATGCCTTTCTCCGTATCATCGAGGATGGTCCCGACCCGGGCGACTCAGGCGGCGATGAAGAACTCGAAGCCACCCTGGATGCAACTTGGTCCGGCGCCATTGCTCCGAATGCGTTCATCGATTTCGTCGTCTCTGGCTCAACCAACACTACAGACGGGATCGACCTCTCTGAGCTTTACATCGTGGAGAACAACCTCGCCGACATCATGACGGAGAGTTTCGGCACTTGCGAGTATTTTGCGACCGATGCGCGACTTGCAGGAATCAACGCCGTGGCAGAACAGGCCGCAGCCCAGGGGATCACCTATTTTGTTTCCACGGGCGACTCCGGGGCCGAGGGCTGCGATGATCCGAGCAATCCTCCAGCTACCGGGCCGGTCTCTGTGAACGCGCTGGCTTCGACGCCTTTTAATATCGCGGTGGGTGGAACGATGTTCAATGAAAACGGCGACCCCAGCAAATATTGGGCTTCCACCGCGCCGATTTCCGAGACAGCGCTCTCCTATATTCCAGAGGACGCGTGGAACGAGAGCAGTCTGAGCAACGGACTTTGGTCCGGCAGCGGTGGAGCTAGCGCCGGAAATTTTGGAGATAATCAGATATCTCCACCTGGTACAACCAACGGGGTGCCGAAACCTTCCTGGCAAAGCGCCCCTGGCTTGAACATACCCGCGGACGGGGTGCGCGATCTGCCAGACGTCTCGTTAACCGCTGCTGGGCATGACTTTTATCTGCTCTGCCTGGAAGGGTCTTGCGTCCCCGACAGCCAGGGATTTATCGATTTGGCGGGTGTTAGCGGCACCTCAGCCGCAGCGCCCTCCTTCGCCGGCATTATGGCGCTGGTCGATCAAAGTGCGGGTGGCAGGCAGGGGCAGGCAAACTATGTCCTGTATCCTCTGGCCGCGGCGCAGGCGACGCAAAGCATTTATCCTTCGCAGTGTAATGGCTCGAATACATCTAGCCCTCCCGCCAGCACGTGCATATTCCATGACGTGACGGTTGGGAACAACGTCGTGCCCGGTGAAGTTGGCTCCGATTATCAGGCCGGAGTGGGATACGACCTGACCACCGGACTGGGCTCAGTCAACGTAGCGAACCTGGTTAACAACTGGGGCACCGTCACATTCAACGCGACGACAACGACTTTAGCGTTGGGTTCGACCACGAACATCACACACGGCACCCCCGTGAGCGTCACCATAACGGTCGCACCAAGTAGCGGAAGCGGGACGCCCACTGGCGAGGTTTCCCTGTTGGCGGAAAATGGCCCGGTGGACTGCTTTGGTCCGACTGCCGCGACGGATGGTCGGATGCTGCCGGTTGGATCGGGGTCGTTATCGTTCTCGACGACTGTCTTGCCAGGGGGAGGCCCCTATTGTGTCTGGGCTCATTATGCTGGGGATAAGACGTACGCATCCAGCAATTCCAATACTTCAACGGTTACGGTTAGCCCGGAGTCGAGCACGACCACTTTGAGCTTGCAAGGAACCTCGGTAAATGGAAACACAATCACCAGTCCGTTTCCTTTCGGCAGTCTTGTGTTTGTGCGGGCTGATGTTGCCAGCGCCACCCACAGTACGACAGTGTGCCAGAGCCCTTCTTATGCTGGCTGCCCGACCGGGACGGTCAATTTCAGGGACACCTTCGGCGCCCTTCCCACGACAAATCCTCAGGTAAGCCCTCCGGTTCAAGTGGTCAGCTATCCGGCGCTCAACAGCCAAGGCAACACCTCGATCGGCGACGGGATCATCAGCTTCGATGCTGGCAACCACAGCATTTCGGCGAGCTACTCGGGTGATCCCAGTTTCACCGCCAGCAGCAGCAACAGCCCAATCACCTTCACGATTCAGCCCGGCTTCACTGCGGTCTCCGGTCTGGCACCGGTAAGCATCTCGGCTCCTGGCGGTACCGGCAGTACTACTGTAGGCATCATCGCGTCGACGGGTTTCACTACGGCGATCACCTTCACTTGTAGTGGTCTGCCCGCCGAAACCACCTGCTCTTCTTCGCCCGCGACCGGGCAGGGGCCGAC